>Ga0335078_10014240_pt1 | contig 11798 bp, 7 predicted proteins | sample Lox_Sample_32_FD_206711 | JGI IMG/M metagenome (GOLD analysis project Ga0335078, IMG submission 206711) | Soil microbial communities from Loxahatchee National Wildlife Refuge, Florida, United States - Lox_Sample_3.2 | ecosystem: Environmental > Terrestrial > Soil > Wetlands | place: USA: Florida...
TCGCCGGGAGAACGGCTGACGCTGTTCGGCCCCTCCGGCGCGGGCAAGACCACGCTGCTGGAGACGATCGCCGGGCTGGTCCGGCCGCGTCGCGGGCGGGTAGAGCTGGGCGGCCGGGTGCTGACCTCGACCGAGTCCCCGGCCTGCTTCGTCCCGCCGTGGCGGCGGCGGGTCGGGCTGCTCCGCCAGAACCCGGGGCTCTTCCCGCACCTGTCGGTCCGGGACAACCTGTGCTACGCCCCGGGCGGCGACCCGTCCGGCAAGGAGCTGGCGCAGGTCGCCGGGGTGCTCGGGATCTTTGGCCTGTTGCGCGCGATGCCCTCGCGGCTGTCGGGCGGCCAGGCGCACCGGGTTGCTCTCGGGCGGCTGCTGCTCGCGCACTGTGACGCACTGCTGCTCGATGAGCCGTATGCCGGGCTCGACGCCAGCCTGCGGCGATCGCTGACCGGGCTGGTGGCCGAGCTTGTCCAGGCGCGCTCGGTACCCGCCGTGCTGGTCGCGCACGAACTCGCCGAGGCGCAGGCGTTCGCCGACCGCCTGGCCGTGCTCGACCACGGCATCCTGCTGCAGGTCGGCGCCCCTGACGAGGTCGTGTTGCGCCCGGCTTCCCGGCGGGTAGCCGAGCTGGTCGGCTACCTGGGCTTCGTGCCCGCGGCGGCGCATGCCGGGGCCGTCGTCGGCGTGCACCCGGAGCGGGTCACGGGCGGCGCGCAGCCCGGCCGGGGGGTCGTGCTGGCCGGCACGGTCACCGCCTGCAGGCCGGCCGGAGCCGGCTGGGAAGCCGACCTGGCGACCGGCTCGACGGTGGTCACCTGCCGCCTTCCCGAGCGGCCCGCGCCGGCCGGCGGCCGGCTGGTCGTCACGGTGGTCGACCCGCCGTGGTTCGGTCCCGATGGCAACGCGGTCGACCCGCCCGGCAACTCATCCGCCGGGCCAGCGAGCCGGCCGGCCCGCGCATCGCCGGTATGACTTATGCCGACGGCAGCGCCGGCTGACGATGGGATCGATGGTGACAGGCCGGCCTTCTGAGCCCGTGCGGGCGCCGGGCGATCAGTGCCCGTATTCCGGAACGATCATGCCACGGGCGATCGTGTGAAACCGGAGGTTGAATCCGGCTACGGCGGGGGAGACGTCGGAGTCGATCCCGAGCTTGTCGGTGTCGAGGGCGTGCACGGCAAAGACGTACCGGTGCGGCGGGTCGCCGGCCGGCGGCGCCGCCCCGCCGAAGTCCTTGGTTCCGTAGTCGTTGCGGACCGAGAAGGCGCCGCGCGGCAGGCCGGAGCCGCCGGCCCGGCCCGCGCCCGCCGGCAGCTCGGTCACGGACGCCGGTATGTCGATGACCAGCCAGTGCCAGAACCCGGATCCGGTCGGCGCATCGGGATCGAAGCAGGTCACGGCGAATCCCCTGGCCTGTCCGGGAAACCCGTGCCAGCGCAGCTGCGGCGAGATGTTCTGCCCGGACATCCCGAAGGAGTTGTAGACGTGCGCGTTGCCCATCTGCTTGCCTTGGCTGACGTCGTCGCTGTCCACCGCGAAGGATGGCACCTCGGGCAGGAACTCGTACGGCAAGGGTGCACGTCCGGGCATGATCTCCTCCTCTTTCTGGAACGCAGCGCTTCGGGCCAGGCTGGTGGTGCCAACGCTACTCAGGTGACGCCCGCGGCAGGTTACCGGCCAGCTGGCCGGCCGCCGGGTCCCGGGGTGGCGGCTCGTCCCGCCCGCCGGCCGGCCATGACGGTCGGTCCCCTACCCTGACCATCATGTCAGCACCATGTGCCAACCCGGTCATGACGGCCACTGGCCGCGGCGGCGTGCGCGCCGGAGTCGGCCGGCGGCCGCTGCTGCTCGCCGGCCTAGGTGCCGGATGCATCTCGGCTTCGGCGATCCTGGTCAAGCTGGCCGACATGCCCCCGGCGAGCACGGCGTTCTTCCGCTGCTTCCTGGCGCTGCCCGTGCTGGTCGCGCTGGCAGGGCTGGAACGCAGGCGGCGCGGACCGCGGCAGCGGGCCGCGCGCGGAGGTGCCTTCGTGGCCGGGCTGTGCCTGGCCGTCGACCTGGTGCTGTGGAACCACGCGATCGCCGAGGTCGGGGCCGGGATCGCGACCGTGCTGGGAAACCTGCAGGTCCTCTTCGTCGCCCTGGCCGCCTGGGCGCTCTTCCGGGAGCGCCCGGAGCGCAGGTTCCTCGTCGCCCTTCCCGTCGTGATGGCGGGCGTCGTGATGGTGTCCGGTCTGGCCGGAGGCGCCACGGGAGGCATTCATCCGCTCGCCGGGATCGGCTACGGGGTGGGCACGTCGGCGGCCTACGCCGCGTTCCTGCTCATCTTGCGCCGGACATCGGCCGACACCTTGCATGTCGCCGGGCCGCTCGCCGAGGCCACCGGCGGCGCCGCGGCCGGCTCCCTGCTGCTCGGGATGGCGTTCGGCGGCTTGCAGCTGCAGATGCCCTGGCCGTCTTTCGGGTGGTTGCTGGTGCTGTCGATAACCAGCCAGACGATCGGCTGGCTGCTGATCACTTCGTCGCTGCCAAGGCTTCCCGCGGCCATCTCCTCGCTGACGCTGCTGCTCCAGCCGGCTGCGGCGATGATCCTCGCGGCGATCGTACTCGGCGAGCGTCCCACCCTCGTCCAGGTCGCCGGAGCCTTCGTGGTCTGCTGCGGCGTGCTCGCGGTGAGGTGGGGCGCCTCCCCTAAGCCCGCGGCTCAGCGCGGAGGCGGGTGAACCCGAGGGCGCGCAGGGCCCCGCGCAGCGGGCTACTGGTGGTAACTGACCAGGAAGCGGGCTAGCCGGCCGATGGCGTCGTCGAGCACGCCGACGTCGGCGAGGAACACCAGCCGCAGGTGGTCGGCGGTCGGCAGGTTGAAGCCGGTCCCATGGGAAAGCAGCAGGTGCTGCTGCTCGAGCAGGTCGATCACCATCCGCTCGTCGTCGGCGATCTTGTAGGCATCAGGGTCCAGCCGGGGAAACAGGTAGATCGCTCCCTCGGGCTTGACGCAGTCGACCCCGGGGATCTCGTTCATGGCCCGCCAGGCATGATCGCGCTGCTCGCGTAGCCGGCCGCCCGGCTGCAGCATGCTGGTGATGCTGTGCTCCCCGCTGAGGGCCGGCGCGATCGCGTACTGAGCGGGGACATTCGGGCACAGCCGCATGTTCGCCAGCAGCTCCAGGCCCTCCAGGTACTCGGCGGCCTCACGGCGCGGGCCGGAGACCACCAGCCAGCCGGAGCGGAAGCCCGCCAGCCGGTAAGTCTTCGACAGCCCGCCGAGGGTCAGCACCAGGAGGTCCGGGGCCAGCGCGGCCGCGCACCTGTGCACGGCATCCTCGTACAGGATCTGGTCGTAGATCTCGTCGGTGAGGACGAGAAGGTCATGCCGCCGGGCCAGGTCCAGCAGCCCGAGCAGGGTATCGCGGGAGTACACCGCGCCGGTCGGGTTGTTCGGGTTGATGATGACCAGAGCGCGGGTCCTGGGCGTGATCTGGTCGGCTACATGGTCGAGGTCCGGGGCCCAGCCGGCCTGCTCGTCGCAGCGGTAGTGCACGGCCCGCCCGCCGCACAGCCCGACCGCTCCGGTCCACAGCGGGTAGTCGGGGCTCGGGATCAGCACCTCGTCGCCGGTGTCCAGCAGTCCCTGCAGCGCCATCACGATCAACTCGGACACGCCGTTGCCGAGGAAGACGTCGTCCGGGCCCACGCCGGCGACGCCCTTGCCCTGGTAAGACCGCGCTACCGCCAGCCGGGCCGGGTAGATGCCCCGCGAATCGCTGTAGCCCTGGGCGTCGCCGATGCTGCGCACGACGCTGCCGAGCACGGCGTCGGGAGCGGTGAGACCGAATGGCGCCGGGTTGCCCAGGTTGAGCTTGAGCACCTGGTGCCCGTCGGCCTCGAGCTGGCGTGCCCGGCGCAGGACCGGCCCCCTGATGTCATAGCGGACGTCTCGAAGCCTGCTGGCCTGCGACACCATCGCCCCGCACCTCTTCCGTCTCCCCGCCGTCCCAGGGCGTCGTTGCGCTGCCCGGAGGTCTCCAACAGGAAGGATAGTCAACGAATGCGACCAGCCGTGCCACAACCCGTCGGTCGCCTCGAACTGGCCAGGGCAGGTACCGACGGGACGCCGGCTGACCTGCAGGCACCCGGGGGCGCAGACCGGCCGCCGCGCCAATCGTCGCGGGTATCGGGGCTATCGTTAGGGCGGGTCGTGACTGGCGTCTGGGTGGAGCACCACCGGGGAGCGGCCCGCCGGCACTGGCCGGCACCGACGTGCCCGAGGTGGCCGCGGGGCCGTCCCGGGCCGGGACTTGCCGTGCGCCTGGGCGAACATCTGTCTACTCCCGAGGAGCGTTCCATGCCCGACTCGCTCACCACCACGAGCTCAGCTCACTCACTCGTCACGGCCCGCACGGATATTCCTGCCGCCATAGGCACCGCCTACCGGTCTGCCATCGAGGTCATCGCCGCAGCTGAACCGGACGTGGCCCAGGCCATCGCGGGCGAGCTGGCATCCCAACGGCGCCAACTGAAGCTCATCGCCTCGGAAAACTACGCGTCGCCCGCCGTGCTGCTGGCCATGGGGAACTGGCTGTCGGACAAGTACGCCGAAGGCACCCCGGGCCATCGCCTCTACGCCGGCTGCGAGATGGTCGACCGGATCGAGACGCTCGCCGCCGACCACGCTACGGCGCTGTTCGGCGCGGATCACGCCTACGTCCAGCCGCACTCGGGGATCGACGCCAATCTCGTCGCCTACTGGGCGATCCTGGCCCGCCGGGTCGAAAGCCCGGCGCTGGCCGAGGTCGGCGCCAAGCACGTCAACGACCTCGACGCGGCAGCCTGGGAACGCCTGCGCCAGGAACTGCATGACCAGCGGATGATGGGCATGTCACTCGACGCGGGCGGCCACCTGACCCACGGATTCCGCCCCAACATCTCCGGCAAGCTCTTCAACCAGGCCAGCTACGGGGTGGACCCGGCGTCCGGGCTGCTCGACTACGACGCCATCGCTGAGCAGGCGAGGCGGTTCCGGCCGCTCGTGCTCGTCGCCGGCTACTCGGCTTATCCGAGGAACCCCGACTTCGCCAAGCTGGCCGAGATCGCCGCCGACGTCGGGGCGACGTTCATGGTCGACATGGCGCACTTCGCCGGGCTGGTGGCCGGGAAGGTGCTCACCGGGGACCTGAACCCGGTCCCGCACGCCGACGTGGTGACATCCACCACGCACAAGTCGCTCCGCGGCCCCCGCGGCGGCCTGGTGCTGTGCACCGATGAGTACGCGGCCCAGGTGGACAAGGGCTGCCCGATGGTGCTCGGCGGCCCGCTCCCGCACGTGATGGCCGCGAAGGCCGTCGCCCTGGCCGAGGCCAGGCAGGCATCGTTCGCCGGGTACGCGTCCCGGATCGTCGACAACGCCCGCGCACTCGCCGACGGCCTGCTGCGGCGGGGCGCGTCGCTGGTCACCGGGGGGACCGACAACCACCTCGTGCTCATGGACGTCGGCGCCGGCTTCGGCCTGACCGGCCGGCAGGCGGAGCAGGCCCTGCTCGACGCCGGCGTGGTCACCAACCGCAACTCAGTGCCCCGGGATCCCAACGGGGCCTGGTACACCTCGGGCGTGCGTCTCGGCACCCCGGCGCTGACCACTCTCGGCTTCACCACGGACGAGCTGGGCGAGGTCGCCGACATCATCGTCTCGGCCCTGCGCGCCACGAGGCCGGCGTCGTCCACGGCCAAGGCCAAGTACGAGCTGGATCCCCGGACCTGCGAGGACTGCCGCCGCCGATGCGCCGACCTGCTGGCGCGCCACCGCCTCTACCCGCAGATCGAGCTGTGACGGCAGGGCCTGCTAGCCGTCAGTGCCGGGCCCGGCGGCCGGGAGGGGCTGGGAGGGGCCGGGAAGCCGGACCCGCCCGGCCGCTCAGCCGACGGAGGCGGTAAAGCGGTCAAAGATGTCCGGCAGCTTGTCCGGGGGGACGCCGACGCCGTCGTCTGCGACGTCGACGGTGATGCGGCCGCCGGGCGGCGGACGCGGGCGGGAAGACATCAGATAGAACGGTGCCGTGAGGTTTCGGATGGCGAGCGATCCGGGCACACCCGGATGGCCGAACGAGGACTACGCGTGTATCGGTCCGGGCGCGGCCGTGCTGCTCGACGGCTGCACCACCCCGCGCGGCGCGGACACCGGCTGCGTCCACGGGGTCGCGTGGTTCGCGCGCACCCTCGGCACCGACTTGCTGGCCGCGATCACCGGCGAGCCGCGGGTGTCACTCGCCGACGGGCTGGCCCTGGCGATCGCCCAGGTGCGCGACCGGCACCAGGGCACCTGCGACCTGACCGTCCGGGCCACCCCGGCGGCCACCGTGACCGCCGTGCGGGCCGAGCCTGACGAGATCCGGTACCTGGCGCTGTCCGACTCGAGTGTCGTGGCCGACTTCGGCGGCGGCCGCCCGCCCGAGGTGATCACCGACACCCACCGGGCCGCCGCCGCGGATCCCGGCGCCGCGGGCGCCGCCACGACCGGCACCATCGCCCGCGCCGACCTGTGCGGGATCGCCCTGCTCAGCGACGGGGCCACGCGCATCACCGACCGTTACCGCCAGCTCACCTGGCCCGGCGTCATCGACGTCATCCGTGACCAGGGCCCCGCGGCGCTGATCCGGCGGGTCCGCGCGGCCGAGGACGCCGACCCGGACTGCGAGCGCTGGCCCCGCAGCAAGGCCAGAGACGACGCCACGATCGTCTACTGGGACCACGTACACAGCGCCGGCTAGTGCCCCGCGCAGCAGTTCGCGGCGGCGACGAACCGGGACCGGCACTGTCGTGCGGCCGGAAGGGCAGAAAATGGCGGCCGGTCGTTTCGGCTCAGCCTTTCGCCGTGGGACTACGGTTGACACGGGAACGGGGCGTTAGCCCGAAACTGCCTCTAGCAGGGCGCAGAGCTGCCGAGCCGATGCCGAGGAGCGCCGAATGCCGCGCGATTACGACCTGGACGGGACACCAGAAGGGGTGTTCGGTGCTGAGCTGCGGTTTTACCGAACGCAGGCCGGGCTATCGCAGGCCGAACTGGCCGCGCTGGTGAACATTTCGCACGACGTGATCAGCAAGATCGAGGTCGGCGAGCGAGCGCCGGCGAAGGGCTTTCCCGACCGGCTGGACGCCGTGCCCGAACTCGATACCAGGTCCGGCCTTGCCCGGCTGTGGAAGCACCTCGGCAAGAGCGCACGCCACCGCGTCTATCCTGGCTGGTTCGACCGCTGGCCGGACGCCGAGGCACGGGCAATAACACTGCGGTGGTATGAGCCGCTGCTGGTTCCGGGCCTGCTCCAGACTGCTGAGTATGCCCGCGCGGTCCTGCGGACCGGATTGGCGATACCGACGAGGAAATTGACGAGATGGTAGCTGCCCGGATGGGGCGGCAGGCCATCCTGGACAAGGCTAAGCCGCCCACGTTATGGGTGGTGCTGGATGAGGTCGTCTTGCACCGTGTGGTCGGCGGCACGTCCGTCATGCGCGAGCAGCTCAGCCGGCTGGCCGAAGCAGCCCGGTGCCCGAACGTGGTGATCCAGATCATCCCTACCAGCACAGGTGCGCATCAGGGCCTCAACGGTGGTGCCTTCATCGTTGCGGACCTCCGGGCACGGGTAGCGTGGCATACCAGGACACGGCCGTGTCGGGCCAGATCGTCGAGTCGTCCGAAGGGATCGCGGCCCTCATCGTTCTCTGGGATACGCTCAAGGCTGAGGCGCTTTCCCGGGCCGCCTCGCTGGAACTTATCGAGGAAGTAGCCACGAAATGGACCTGAATCGCGCTGAGTGGCGCAAGGCCAGTAAGAGCAGCGGCAATGGCGGTGCCTGCGTCGAGGTTGCCTGCAACCTGCCGGGCATCGTGGCCGTCCGCGACTCCAAGGACCCGGACGGGCCGACGCTGGCGTTCTCGCCCGAGGACTGGCGGGCCTTCACCTCCAGCGTGAAGGCTGGCCGGCTCGACCTGGCGTAGGCCGCCCTGACGTCAGGCCCCTGCTGCGATAGAGGGGATCATTCCGACTTTTCATGGTTTTGGTCAGGCATCTCCGTCATACCACCCGTGATTTTGACTCGAACCGATGAAAAGTCATGATGATCAAGGAAACCCAGGCGGGCTGGCGGCGGTGCGGCCGACGACGCGGGGGGGTGAGGCGGGGGGGTGAGGCGGGGGGCTCAGGCGGGGGCGGCGGCGGTGTTGGCGGCGGTGTTGGCGTCCGCGACGGCTCCGTCGATGTAGGTCACCGAGTTGGCGGGGATGGCCGGTACGCGCGGGCCGGGGAGCACGACGGCGGTGAGGTTGAGCGGGTCGGCGGCCGAGATCCGGACCGGCTGGCCGGTGTGCCGCTGCTTGCGGACCGCGCGCAGGACGTCGAGCGCGTCGGGGTGGGCGAACTGCTCGCCGCTGAAGCCGGCGACGAACCTGCCGCCGCGGATGGTTCCCCTGGCCTCCATGCGGCGCAGCGCCCACAGCACATCGCGCCAGGGCACGGCGAGGTTCTCGCGGCAGGCCAGGTCGCGGAAGATCACGCCCCAGCGGGCGGCCAGCTGCTCGGCGACGGCCTCGGCCAGCTCGTCCCGGTCGGGAGCCGCCGCCGGGGTGGGCAGCAGGCTCCAGCGGCCGTCCGAGCCGGCGCCCGCGCCGCCGATCCCGCGCCGCAGGCCGCGCCGCACCGGGGCGCTGCGGCCGCCGCGCCACAGCAGCGACCGGACGGCCCGGAACCCGTCCGCGGTGACCAGCCCGCGGGCCACGCCCTCCCACAGCGCCTCCTCGACCTCGGCAGGCAGCCGCCCGGTGGCCGTGGCGAGATCAGGGCGGAAGAGCGCGCCGTGCTCACGCAGCGCGTCGACGATGTCCCGGGTGCGCCCGGGGCCGGGCTCGGCCGGGGTGAGGTCACCCCGCGCGGCGCGCAGCAGCCAGGGCAGGTCGTCGCGGATCGTCAGCGTGATCGGCGTGGCCCGGGACGGCGCCAGCCCGCTGCGCCGGGGGACCGGGCCGGGGCGGCTGTCACGCACCGCGAGCCGGCCCCAGGTGACCTGGCCGGACAGGCAAAGCTGATCCAGCCAGTCGCGGCGGTACCCCTGTACCCGGGCGGCGAGCACGCCGTTCTCCCAGGCCCCGGCGGCCAGCTCGAAGCCCTGCAGCTGCTCGACCACGGCGAGCACGCCGAACCGCCCCTCCCGCTGGGTGCCCGGCTCGACATGCTGCCAGCGCAGCAGGAACCGCATCAGGTCCCTGGCGCTGACCGGCTCGATCTCGGCCCGCAGCCGCTTCCTGGTGTAGGCGTGGATCCTGGCCAGCAGCCGCCGGGCGCAGAATTCCTCGGGTCCTTCGGGAGAGGTGAACCGCCCGCGGAGGGCAAACCCCTCCTCCTCCAGCCGGGCCATGGCCACCGCGATGAGAGCCTCCCGCAATCCGGTCGCCCCGGCCAGGCCGGCCACGGTCGAGGGACCGCGGCAGTCCAGGTGACCGCGGAGCACGTCCGCCGCCGCGGCGTCCTCGTCGGGCCCGGCGGCCGGGCCGACCGGGCACGGGTGATCTGGGACGATCGCCGCGTCGGGGAAGAGCACCTCGATGGCGGGCCGGCGTTCGACGGCGCACCACAGTTCGCCTGCCGGGCCCCGCACGGCGGCTGCGCGGCGGTCGGCCACCAGGGTGTCGAAGATAGGCTGCCAGGCCGGCACCGGGCGCAGCGTTCCGGTGATCATAAGAAGGTCGTGCAGCTCGTCGGGGTCACGCGGATCGGGGTGAACCTCATCGCGGACCCGCTCGATCGCGGCCGGGTCGAGCCGGCCGAGTTCCCCGGCCTCGACCGGCAGGCCGCGGCGCAGCGGCACCGCGCGGCTGCGGCGCTCCTCCAGCGGCGCGTCGTCCAGGAAGGTGAACGGCTGGCCGTTCAGGATCTCGTGCGCGAGCACCGAAGGCTCGGTGGTGTCCCGCACGACCACCGTGACCCGGCCGGATTCGATGCCCGCGATCAGCTCTTTCAGCCCGTCGATATCCATCGCCTCGCGCAGGCAGTCCTCCAGCGTCTGGCGGACCAGCACGTGATCGGGGATCTCCAGCGGGCCCGGGGCCACGTTCTCCTGGCAGGCGGCCAGCGTGGGGAACACCGCCGCCATCAGGTCGTCGGCCTCCATCCGCTGGATCGCCGGCGGGTTCTTCTTGCCCCCGCGCATCCGCAGCACCGCAAGCGAGCGATTCAGGTTCCACCGCCACCGCGCAGCGAACATCGGCGAGGTCAGCACCGCCTGGCGGACCACGCCCTCCACGCTCGCCGAGGCCAGGAACTTCGGCACCCGCTCCAGCGGGAAGCTGTGCTGCGGCCCGAGCGACAGCAGGATCGCGTCATCGCTGGCCGCCGCCTGCAGCTCGAAGTCGAACGTGACGCAGAACCGCTTGCGCAGCGCCAGCCCGAGTGCCCGGTTAAGCCGGGCGCCGAACGGCGAGTGCCCCACGAGCTGCATGCCGCCGGCTTCGTCGAAGAACCGCTCCAGCACGATGGTGTCCATCGTCGGCAGGACCCCGAGCTGTGCCAGCCCGGCGCCCAGGTAGGCAGCGATGGTCTCGGCCGCGGCACTCCCGATGCCGCAATCCGCGGCCAGCCAGGCGACGGCCGAGGCCTGCCCGCCGGCCGCGAGGCGCTCGGCCACGGCGGCGCGAAGCGCGCACACCTCTTGCGAGAGCTCCCAGGTGCGGCCCGGAGCCTCGCCCAGCCAGAACGGGATCGACGGCGGCGCGCCCTGTGCGTCCACGACCCGGACGACGCCCGGCTCCACCCGGCGGATCCGCCACGAGTTCGTGCCCAGCAGGAAGACGTCGCCAGCCATCGACTCGATCGCCCAGTCCTCGTTGACCGTGCCCACGAGGGTGCCGTCGGGCTCGGCCAGCACCCGGTAGTCGCCGAGCTCCGGGATGGCGCCGCCGGAGGTGAGCGCGGCGATCCGGGCGCCACGCCTGCCGCGCAGCCGCCCGGACACCTGGTCGCGGTGCAGGTAGGCGGCCCGGCGGCCGCGGCCGGTGCGGATCCCCTCGGACACCAGCTCGGCGACCTCGTCGAAGTCCTCCCGGGGGAGTTCGGCGAACGGGGCCGCCCGCCGGAACAGGGCCAGCAGGTCTTCTTCCGGCCAGTCCGCGGCCGCGCACTCCGCCACCGTCTGCTGGGCCAGGATGTCCAGCGGCCCGCCCGGGACGTGCAGCAGGTCGAGCCGTCCCGCTCGCGCCCCGCGCAGCAGGGCTGCGCACTCCACCAGCTCGTCGCGCGACGTCGGGTACAGCCGGCCCGAGGGCGTCCCGGTGCGGGTGTGGTTCGAGCGGCCCACCCGCTGCAGGAACGTGGCGAAGCTGCGCGGCGAGCCGATCTGGCAGACCAGCTCGACCGGCCCCACGTCGATGCCCAGCTCCAGGGACGCGGTCGCCACCAGTGCCCGCAGGTCTCCGCCGCGCAGCCGGGACTCCACTCGCTGCCGCCGGTCTTTCGACAGGCTGCCGTGGTGGGCGGCCACCTGGCCGTCCCCGAGCCGTTCGCCGAGCTGATGCGCGACCCGCTCGGCCATCCGCCGGGTGTTCACGAACACCAGCGTCGTCCGGTGCTGCTCCACGTGCCCGGCGATCAGGTCCAGGACCTCGGCCATCTGCTCCGCGGAGGCGACCGCGCCGAGCTCGTCATTGGGCAGTTCCAGGGCCAGGTCGAGGTCGCGCCGGTGCCCGGCGTCCACGATCGCGCACCGCGGCGACCCGTCAGCGTGCGACCGATCCTCGCCCGCCCCGACCAGCAGCCGGGCCAC
>Ga0335078_10014241_pt1 | contig 11798 bp, 10 predicted proteins | sample Lox_Sample_32_FD_206711 | JGI IMG/M metagenome (GOLD analysis project Ga0335078, IMG submission 206711) | Soil microbial communities from Loxahatchee National Wildlife Refuge, Florida, United States - Lox_Sample_3.2 | ecosystem: Environmental > Terrestrial > Soil > Wetlands | place: USA...
GCACTCCGCCGGCTGATCTGGCTCCTACGGGGCTCTGTCAAGTGTGGCGTCTTGCAGAGGAGGTTCAGGTTTGTCTTCATGGCCCCGGACGTTAACCTCCGCAACGCAACCCTGATCCGCTTCGGACGAGGAGTAACCCTGGAAAAAGGGGTCATTATCGACGGACTCTCGCACGATGGCGTCGTCTTTGGAAACAACGTCGCGATCGGTGCTTATTCGCTAGTGCGTGCCAGTTCCCCCTCAAGTTTAGGCGCCGGCGTGACGATGGGCAACAATTCCGCGATGGACGCGTATTCGTTCATAGGAGCTGCAGGCAGAGTGCTTATCGGAGAAAACGTGATCATGGGCCAGCACGTTTCATTTCACGCGGAGAACCATAACTACGACCGCACGGATATTCCAATTAAACAGCAAGGTGCGCGGCGCATTGGGATCGTGATCGGAGACGACTGTTGGGTTGGTTCTAATACGACTTTTCTCGACGGTTCCCATGTCGGACGGGGGTGCGTAATTGCGGCAGGGTCGATAGTACGAGGGGAGATACCCCCGTATTCTGTGGCGGCCGGTGCACCAGCGCGCGTCCTTAGGTCCAGAGTGCTGGTCGAAGCAGCCCCAGCATTGTAAATGAGTCCACGCGATAGGTGACCCTGAAACATGTCGGCGCAATCTGTGGAAGCACGGCGATCTGTTCGCCATATGCTTAAAAGCTCGATGGGATTGAAGATCCCTGGGGAATCTGAATGAGAGTTGGAATTGACGCGCACGCGATAGGAAGCGAACAGTCGGGAAACGAGACGTATTACGAGCAGCTGCTCAAGCATTTGGCTAGCATTCCGACGAACGGCAACCGGTATGTGATCTACTACACCAACCCAGCAGCAGCGGGACGAATCCCGGCGAGCGAGAAGTTTTGTTTGAAGCGTCTATGGCCTGCGACGCCGTTTTGGCGGGTTCCCGTTGGTTTTCCGCTGGAGTTTCGAATAGACAAACTCGATGTGTTTCACGCGCAGTATATCATTCCGCCTTTTTGCAACTGTAAGACTGTGACCACCATTCCCGATATTGCTTATGAGCACTATCCCGAGTTTTTTACAGCATTCTATAGACTGCGCTCCCAGGCACTCATTAGGAGGTCTGCCCAGCGAGCTGACCATATCATCACGGTGTCTGACTACTCGAAGAACGACATCTCAACGACATACCAGGTTGACCCGGACAAGATCACAGTGACATACGAGGGAGCAGGGCCCGACTTTTTTCCTCGTGATAAGGTTCAGTGCCAAGAGCAGGTCACAAGGAAGTACGGCATCAAGACCCCCTTTCTTCTTTACGTTGGGCGCATTCAGGAGCGTAAGAACCTTCGACGATTGCTTTCCGCATACGCTCGACTCAAGGGAGAGTTGGCAGACGAGAAGCTTGTGCTCGTGGGGAAGAAGGATTGGATGTCTGAGAGCATTGAAGAGCATCTGAAGGCTCTGGACCTAGAAGATGCCGTGGTCTTCACCGGGTATGTTCCGTCAATCGATTTGCCCTTTTTTTACAACGCTGCGGAAGCGTTTGTCTATCCTTCTGTCTTCGAGGGATTTGGGTTGCCTGTGATTGAGGCAATGGCATGCGGACTGCCCGTACTCACGTCCTATGGCTCATCATTGGAAGAGGTGGCTGGAGACGCGGCATTGTTGGTGGACCCATTAAGCGAAGAGGCGATGGCCCAAGGGCTCCGCAAGCTTTTGGGCGACCAGAGTTTGAGACTCAAGCTAGGTCGTGCCGGATTAGCACGGAGTGCGACGTTTAGCTTCAAAAACACTGCCGAGCAGACTGCCGGCGTTTATGAAAGGTTGGCTGGCGCAGAGTGACAACTGGACCGCGCCTGACCTCGAACCGACCCGCTCTCAGTGGTCAGATGGCAGATTGAAACCTGGAGACTTTTAGGCATGGAGACTTGGAATTTCTATAGGACCGACCACGAGATACGCAAATCCCGAAAACGCACCGAGGAATGGACCATACCAGCCATAAAGAGGTTCTGTGATAGGGGCAGGATTCGCTTGTTGAGCGTTGGCTGCGGAAGTGCCGTAGATGTGGCTGTTCTCCGCGAGCGCGGATACTTCTGTTGGGGTGCCGATCCGGACGAGAAGTGTTGCGCCGATGCACGAGAATTCTTTGTGCAATCGGACGCATGCTCGCTTCCGTTCGCCTCCGAAGCTTTTGACGTGACGATGTGTCTGGAAGCGCTTGAACACATCGGTGCGCCCAATACTAATAGAGAGTGGAAGCCACGTCCCGAGTATAGAGCGAACAGAAGGAGAGCTGTGGAGGAATTGCTTCGGGTTACGAAACCAGCTGGACTGATCATTATCGTCACGCCCAACAGGCTTTTTCCTTTTGACGAGCACGGAACCGGGAAAACCGGAATCCGTTGGCATCTCCCGTTTCGAGATCTGACGCTGAGCTACTTTGAGCTGAGAAGGCTCTTTCTGCCTAAATGCGATCAGATGGGAGTTTTGCCTTACCAGGGGTATTACGAGCTGGAAAAACTTAAACGGTTGGGGGGCAAGCCCTTCGTTCGCCTTGTCAAATCCGTGTTGCCGATTTTCGCAAACCGCTTTCTGCATGTATTTGGTCCGCACTTGTTTGTTTATTTTCGGAAGCTTAGGAGTGCGACAGAACCCGGTTCCAATGGCGGCTCTGCTCTGGTCACGCATGTGAATGAGGCTCGAAGGTGAGCACGGCGAAACAGAAACTGCGGATCGCAATCTGTGGCACTCGTGGCATTCCACACACATACAGCGGGACAGAAGAAGTTTTGATGGAGTTGGCGCCGCGCTTGGCCGCGCGTGGGCACCACGTGAGTGTCTATTGCCGACGTAGCGTGTTCCGCGAGCGTCCTCCATTCTATAAAGGGGTGCGACTCATCTACCTTCCGAGCATAGAGACGAAAGTGCTGGGGACGCCAACGCACACGGCGCTCTCGATGGTCAATGCGGTTTTTCGGCGGCCGGATCTGATCCTGGTTTGGACTTTGCCGAGCGCGCCCTTTTGTGTCTTGCCGTGGCTTTTTGGTAGGCATGTGGCAATCATGGTGGACGGCTGTGATTGGAGGAGAGACAAGTGGGGCCCACTAGGAAAGGCCTACCTTTACCTGAGCGCGCGTTGGATCGGGAAGATTTGCCCCAAGGGCGTGATTACAGATACAAGGGATATGCGAACGCTATATTGGGAGGCGTTTCGCACGACATCGGCGTATATACCTTGTGGGGCGAAGGTAGAGAGCTCTTCAGGCCCAGATGTGGTCAGGCAGTACGGACTCGAGCCGTTTCAATATTATCTAATTGCGAGCCGGCTGGTTCCGGAGAACAATGGGGCCTTGATCCTGCAGGCTTTTGAGCGAACGAGTACGAACCGACTGCTGGTTATTGCAGGTGATGCGAACTATCGGAGCGTATTTGCGGAACGGCTACGACAGACGCAAGACAAGAGGGTTCGCTTCCTCGGCCATGTTGGGAATCGTGACCATGTGAAGGAACTGCATTGTAACGCCTATGCCTACGTGCATGGTCACAGCGCAGGGGGCACAAATCCCTCGCTGCTGAAGGCGCTAGGCTGCGGGAATTGCGTCCTTGCCTTGAATACGCCATCCAATGCAGGAGTGCTGAGCGATTACGGCATTTTGTTCGAAGGCGATGCCGAAGACTTGCAAGGCAAACTTGAATACATTGAACATCATCCCGAGATTGCCGAGGCATACCGTCGGCGCGCACCGGAAAGAATTCGCGAGGCATATAGCTGGGAGACCATCACGGATCAATACGAGGAATTTTTCTTACGCCTTATGGCGGGCGAAGACCCGACGCGAACGCACTCCAGCGTTGCGCACTCCGAAACCGTATCGTTCGGTTCCGAAAAAGAAGTTCGCGTTAGCGAGGAAGCATCACGCTGTGTTGAATAATGGCTGACGCGGTCGATTCTGACTGGAGACGAGGGTTCGCGGATGGGACAAATCAGGAAAGAAGGCACATTTCTTGGCGAGATCGTGGTTTTGGCGCCCGAAGCATTCGGGGATGAGCGGGGGTTCTTTATGGAGACTTACCGCGCCGACCAGTTTAGGGCGCTGGGCTTACCGACGGACTTTGTTCAAGACAACCATTCGCGCTCAAAGAAAGACGTCCTGCGTGGGTTGCACTTTCAATATGACCCACCAATGGGCAAGTTAATGCGAGTAACTGTTGGCCGGGCGTTTCTGGTGGCCGTGGATCTGCGCAAAGGTTCGCCAACGTTGGGGAAGTGGTGGGGAGTGGAGCTTTCGGCCGAGAACAAGAAGATGATGTGGGCGCCGCCGAGCTTTGCTCGAGGGTTTTGTGTCTTGTCCGATTGGGCAGAGGTCCAATACAAAACCACGGGCATCTATAATGGCCAGACCGACGTATCAATCCGGTTTGACGATCCCGATATCGGCATACAGTGGCCGATCCAAAATCCTCAAATTTCTGAGCGCGACCGAAAAGCGATTCCGCTGAAGGAGTGGCTGCGCTCGCCACAGTCCGATTGTTTCCGCTACGACGGGGAGTAAGTTCAATCGACAATGGTTTGCGAGTTGAGTTTGTTGACGTAGAAATATGCAGTCAGAAGGTCCGTAGATTAACCAAAAAAACGAGGGAAGAGAAAATGACGGGAAATCGCACAGGATCTTGCATTCTGGTTACCGGCGGAGCAGGTTACATTGGCTGTCGGTTGGTGCCAACGCTTTCTCGGGCGGGCTACCGAGTTCGCGTGTTCGATATCATGTTTTATGGAGGCGCCGGGCTTGATTCTGTTCGGAACGAAATTGAGGTTGTCGAGGGAGACATTCGCGGGGTGCCGACGGACCTACTCGATGGGGTTACGGCGGTCATCAACCTTGCCGGCCTTTCCACGGAGCCCGCTGCCGAGTATTGTCCCGAGGCCAACCAAGAGATCAATTTTAAGGCTGCCGTTGAACTAGCTTCTCTGGCGAAAAAGAAGGGTGTACGTCGATTCATCCAGGCTTCCTCTGGCTCCATCTATGATGTCGGCGCGGGACATCCTGAGAAAGATATCCTGCACACGGAAGACTTTCCGGTGCAACCATTTCGTACTTATTCGATCACTAAGCGCGAAGCTGAAAAGAAGATTCTAGCGCTGGCGGATGACAGTTTTACGCCTGTGATCCTCCGAAAGGGCTCGGTCTACGGTTACTCTCCCAGGATGCGCTTTGACCTTGTCGTGAATGCATTCACGTTGAACGCTATGCAGACCGGCCAACTCGTTCTTCACAATGGCGGCGAGATGTGGAGGCCACTGCTGAGCATCCAAGACGCCGTGGCCGCCTACGAACTGATGCTCAAGGCTCCTGCGGAGAAAATAAACGGCGAAATCTTCAACGTGACTAACGGAAATTACCGCATCTCCGAGCTTGCGCTGCGGGTGCAGAACAAGCTATTGGAAATGGATATCCGCTGTGAAATTCGACCAGATTATAATTATCGAAATCTCCGAAGTTGCCAAGCCTCGGGTGAAAAAATCGCGCAGCGTTTAGGATTCACTCCACAGGTGTCTGTCGAGCAAACAGTAGAGGACTTGGTTCAGAAGATCCGAGGTGGCGCCTTTCGGGACCCGAATGAACCTGAGTTTCACAACATTCGCTGGCTCGATCTGTTGGAAGAGACAAGGACCGGCATTGGCTGGACGGAGTCCGTGTTTAACCTTAATCCAGAGCAGCTTCGAGAGTTGAGAGCCGCGGCCTGCAAGCAAAGGAGCGCTGTGGCATGCGAATAGTAATAGTCGGGAGTAACGGTCAGGTCGGCTCCGATCTGGCACGCGTATTGCGAAGCAGCGATGTGGATTTCGTGTCCCTCAGTCGCAGCGACTTGGACGTCACTGAGAAACTGACTCTGAGCGAGAAACTCGGCAAACACAATCCCGACGTCATCATCAATTGCTCCGTGTACCATCCGGTCGACGAATGTGAAACTCACCCAGACCGGAGTTTTGCCGTTAACACAATCGCGGTTCGTGACTTGGCGCTTGCTGCCAGGGATTTCCACGCGTGCTTGGTCCATCTGAGCTCCGATTTCGTCTTCGATGGGGAGCAGGGGCGACCTTATTGTGAAGAAGACACTGTGAGGCCACTCAGTGTTTTCGGAGTTTCCAAAGTCGCTGGTGAACAACTGTTGCGCGCAATCCTACCAAACCACTTCATCATTCGAACATCGGGGCTGTACGGTTTGACAGGTAGCCGCGTCAAACGTGGGAACTTCGTTGAAACTATGCTCCGCTTGGGCAAACAAAGCGGTGAGGTTCGGGTCGTGAATGATATTCGGATGGCCCAGACTTCCACACAGAACCTAGCGAAGCAGGTACTCGCACTGATCCGTACAAAGAACTACGGTACCTATCATGCTAGCGATCACGGCGACTATTCGTGGTATGAGTTTGCAAAGAAAATCTTCGAATATTCCGGGATGAGTGTAGCTGTTAAACCTGTCTCGTGGCGCGACATGCCCTCGGTGGCGCCGCGCCCAAAGTATTCGGTTCTAGAAAACCGACGGCTCAAGAAGCTCGGCCTGGATCAAATGCAGCCCATCGACGCTGCTTTGCAAGCGTATTTGAAGGCAAGAGAAGGAAGTTCCCTTTCCGAATCGTCGTCTCAGTCAGGATCCTTACTTGGCGTTCGACTCTCGGAGGTCCTTAATGACGGTTGCAGTTGAGATATTTGACGCAAGGCAATATTTCGAGGAGTTGCAGCGGGTTGTCAGCGTTCTTCCGCATAGTGGCATTGACCAAATAGCAGACACGCTGTTCAAGGCTTACGAGTCCGGGCGAATTGTGTACACCTTCGGAAACGGGGGAAGCGCGTCGCTGGCGTCGCATTTCGCTTGCGATCTTGGAAAGGGAACCGCCTATTGCAACGGGGGGAAGAGATTTCGAGTACTCGCATTGACGGACAACCTCCCCGCCCTCACAGCTTGGGCCAACGATTCAAGTTACGAGGATATCTTCTCCGAGCAGTTGAGGAACTTTGTGCATCGACAAGACGTTGCGTTTGCAATAAGCGGAAGCGGAAATTCCAAAAACGTGCTCAATGCTTTGGAAGTGGCGCGAGAAGCCGGAGCTACAACACTCGGCATTTCGGGTTTTGAAGGCGGGCGGATGAAGTCTCTATGTGATATTTGTGTGGTTGTGCCTTCGAATAACATGCAAATCGTCGAGGACATGCACCTCGCGATGGCACACTCGATTTTCCGTATTGTTCACACTCGAATGTCGCGTCGCACGATGGCAGCGTCTTGCTCAGAATAGCTCGACTGGCAAGTCGGCTCAGTGCACTCTGATTTCGTCGGAGCCTCGGCTCGGTTCTAAAGAATTTCAAACGTCTTAGATCTCACCATGAAAATCCGAAACATGCGGTGCTGGATACTAGCCGCGGACTTGTTGTGGGTGTTCGGGGCGCTGGTACTCGCTATTGGACTCCGTTACGCGAGCACAATTGATCGAATCAGTTTCACCGCTTATGTTCAAACGTATTCTCTCATGGCGCTTGCCGTCGTTGTGGTGTGGATTCTCCTCTATTTTGAGATGAGCCTCGACGGTTTTAAGGGTGGGTGGCACTTTCCGAGTGTCCTCTCGAAGGTCATGGTGGCCACTTCCATACTCATGCTCGTGGTGCTCACCTTTGCTTATCTCACTAGGCATTACTATTCCCGGCTGGTTTTGCTTTACTTTGTGCCTTTTCTTGTTTTTGGCTTGATTGGTATTCGGTGCCTAGTTCGTTTCTTGGTTACATCACGACTCCGGAGCACAGCAGATCATCGCTGTGTAATTCTGGGCAGTGGGCCGGTAGCTCGAGAGCTCGCCGAAAGAGTCGCTGCACACCCCGAGCTGCATTTTCAGGTCGTAGGTTTTCTGTTCCCTGAAGAATCGGATGCTTCGAACGGATTCACTGGTTCGGTCGGAAGACCTCTATCCACCGTAAAGACTCTGCAGGTGTTGCAGCTCCTGGCCCGAGAGAACGTACAAAAACTCGTTATTGTTATGTCGCAACAGAACAGTGCGGAAGTCGGAAAACTCATCGCCGAATGCAGCAAGTTCGCAATTCAAGTTTATGTGGTGCCACACTGGTACGATCTCTATGTCTCAAAGGCAGAACTGATAGATATCGACGGACTTCCACTGCTCTCCCTGGCAGAGAGAAACCCCTCAGGCATAAATCTGGCCCTCAAGCGAGCCGTCGATCTGGCGCTAAGTGCCGGACTCTTGCTCTTGGTTAGCCCTTTACTTTTGTTTGCCGCCTTCCTCGTTTATCACAAGAAAGGGAAAGCTTTTCGGGCTGAATTGCGTTGCGGGAAAGACGGAGTTCCTTTTCAGATGTACCGTCTGAACGTGGAGCGTCACGCAAGAAACTCGCAGCCCTACGAGCGACTCCTTGTGAGGTGGAGCCTGACCGAGTTGCCCCAACTCTGGAACGTCTTGCGCGGGGACATGTCTCTCGTTGGTCCCCGACCTGAGTCCGCCGAGAGGACCAAACACTACTCGGACTGGCAGCGACAACGGTTAAAGGTTCACGGCGGCGTAACCGGTCTCGCACAGGTCCATGGCCTTCGCGAGCAGCATTCCTCTGAGGAAAAGGCCCGATTCGATTTGCAGTACATTTTCGCCTGGTCGCCACTCTTGGACCTTAGCCTCATTCTTCAAACGGCTTGGACATTGCTGTTCCGAGGCCTAAGCCAGGAACCTCAAGCGGCCCCAACAAAGAATGTTCGCAGGGAGACGAGCGCTTACGCAAACCCGGAGGTCGTTGATGTTAATCGTTCGTAGCCCGGTGCGGATCAGCTTTGGAGGCGGCGGGACTGATCTACCCTCCTATTATGAGCGATTCGGTGGGGCCGTTCTCAGCACGGCCATTAATAAGCATTTCTACACTGTGATGGAAAAGAGAGGCGACGGAAAAATTCAGATAATCTCTGCCGACCTCCGCACCATAGATACGTGGCAAGACATTGCACGGATGGACATTCGGGGCAATGCATTGGAGATTCCCCTCGCGGTTTTCAAAGAGTTTGGTTGCGATGTCTCCGTAAACCTGTTTCTTGCGTCAGAAATTCCACCAGGGACAGGACTCGGTTCTTCTGCGAGTGTCTGCGTCAACCTCGTAAAAATACTGGCGACCTACAGGCACATCTCCCTTTCAAAATACGAGTTAGCCGAGCGGGCTTTTTACGTTGCGCGAAATATTTTGGGCCGTCCCGTCGGCAAGCAGGACGAATACGCGTCTGCATTTGGTGGTTTGAATCTTATTTCGTTTAACCGGGACGGCAGCACGCATGTTGAGCCGCTAAAATTGGAACCAGACCTTGTCCGCGAACTACAGTCGAGCCTGATGCTGTTTTTCACCGGTTCCTCCCATCATTCCTGGACAATTCTCGAAGAACAAGAGACATCAACGGTCAAGACTGGTAGTCGTGCACTCGACTCGTTGCATGAACTTCAGAAATTGGTTGAGCCAATGAAGGCAGCTCTCTTGGCCGGAGAACTAAACGATTTCGGCCAGTTACTTCACAAAGGTTGGGAGATCAAGAAACGGCTTTCGTCGAAAATCTCTAATACGCGCATCGATGAAATGTATGAGGCTGCGCTTCGGAACGGTGCGATAGGTGGCAAAATTACCGGTGCGGGTGGAGGCGGTTTTCTTCTACTGTTTTGTCCGAAACAGCACCAACAAAGTGTGCGCGATTCCCTGGAAGGAATCGGCGCCCGGGAGATGGGATTTGAATTCGACTTTCAGGGTGCTCAAGTTATCACCGATGACCCCTTTATCGATGCTGATCAAAATGGCGGCATCCGCTGGACCTTTGCGCCGGCCGCAACAAGGTCAACTGGCAAAGGGGCGGCGGCGAAGAGCTCCAGGTGAACCTCAACCAAATGTTCTGATGAGCTGAGTTACCCTTATGAAAGCCTTCCTACTCGCCGGGGGCCTCGGGACACGCCTCCAGCCGTTGACCGACACTACGCCAAAGTGCCTGCTGCCGGTTCGCGGCACACCGATCCTGCAGATTTGGTTCGCGCTGTGTCGCCAATTCGGTATTAAAGAGGTCCTGATCAATCTGCATTCTCACGGCGAAGTTGTGCGGAGGTTCGTCGCGCAACACAACGAGGGCCTCGACATACGTCTCTTCGAGGAGTCGGAACTCTTGGGCAGCGCGGGCACCATTCTTGCTAACCGAGACTGGGTTCGGAGGGAGAACTCTTTCTGGGTGTTTTATGCGGATGTGCTCACCACTGCAGATCTGACCGAAATTCTGAATTTTCACAACAGCCTCGGCCGGATCGCCACGATAGGCGTCTATGAAGTCCCGAACCCGTCGCGATGTGGCATCGTTCAAGTGGATCATGGAGGAATTGTTCGAGACTTTGTCGAAAAGCCCAAGGTTCCAATCGGCAATCTAGCCTTCTCGGGTTTAATGTTGGCCACTCCGGAACTCTTGGACGTGATTCCAGGCGGGAGTCCAGTCGACCTCGGATTCCACGTCCTGCCTAAGATTGTTGGGCGAATGGCAGCCTATCGGATCCACGATTTCCTGATTGATGTAGGAACGTTAGAGACGTACCAGACTGCTCAAGAGACTTGGCCCGGTCTCTCACAATCTCAAAAATCAATATGAATCTGATATTCCGGGCCCTAATCTTTCGGTGCCTGACCTTCCGTGGCTTTCATGCCCGAAACCTCAAGAGAATTTTGCTCGGCGTTGAAGCACGCGGCCTGCTCTTCAGCTGATAGCCGAAGTCGCTTCTAGATTCATTTGCAACTGTGACTCGAGAAAGGAAATTATCTAATGAGCAGCACGGCCACACGTCGCTCCGTATCAACTCCTCTCACCGACGGGCCGCTCGATGAGGCGTTTCTGCGCAAACTACAGGCATCTCAATCGGTAACTGGAGGACGGAATCGCGGGAAGAGTCTGGCACGAAGCCTAACCTTCCAGCTCGCCTACGCCAGCATCGATGCCTTTCTCGTGTGTGCTATTGGAGCGTTGCTGCTGTGGACTTTGTTTCTGTGGTCGGGGCATCAGTTGTTTGCCGGACCGCACGGCCAACCTTACGTCGGTATTTTCCTTCTGTACGCGGCCCTGGTTGTTCTGGGCTGCGGGACCCAGGACCTTTACCGCACACCGCGTGACCGTAGTGTTCTCGACGAAAGCCTGATGGTCACCAAGGCGGTGGCTTTAGCGACCATACTCCTTGTGCTGTTCATCTTCACATCAGGTTACAAGGATGCTTCGCGAGCTGTGGTGATCTCAGCCGGTGCGCTGAACGTTGTGGCGCTCTCGGCTTGGAGGTACTTCAAGCGACAACTTATATTGCGGCGAACGATAGCGGGCATCGGCGTTTCTCGGGTGTTGATTGTAGGTGGCGGACGATTGGGTTTGACCCTGGACGATTGGCTTCGTAGGAACCCGCACTTGGGATACTCCGTTTGCGGTTTTATCGACGAGAATCCTTCTTCCGACCCACGAGTACTTGGAACCCCGAAAGACCTTCGTCGCCTAGCGCTCACCCAATTTGTGGACGAGCTTTTCATCACTCTTCCGGCCGAGAGAGCTCTGGTTAAAGAGATGCTTCTGGAGGCACATCAACTCCGGCTCGGTTTGAAGATTGTCCCGGATTTGTACGATGGCTTGGGTTGGAGTGCGCCTTTGCACATGCTCGGTGGTTTTCCCATTATGGATTTGCAATGGCAGCCTATTCCCGTGGTCGGACTTGTCATCAAACGGACTCTCGATATT
>Ga0335078_10014242_pt1 | contig 11797 bp, 7 predicted proteins | sample Lox_Sample_32_FD_206711 | JGI IMG/M metagenome (GOLD analysis project Ga0335078, IMG submission 206711) | Soil microbial communities from Loxahatchee National Wildlife Refuge, Florida, United States - Lox_Sample_3.2 | ecosystem: Environmental > Terrestrial > Soil > Wetlands | place: USA: Florida...
GAAAATCCGCGAAGGGCAGGCCGATGGAGTGCAGAATTGCGATGAACGCGTCAGCGCCTCGAGAAAGCTTTGCGTAGCCGTGCTCAATGAAGCCTAAGCCTATGATCAGCCTGAGCGGTACGGCATACCAATTCGCCGGCGTCGGAAGAGGCGCCACCGCGAACCTGTATAGAAGCGAACTGCGCTCCGCACCTGAATAATCGCTCCGATGACGGCTTCCGTCACTCATCATCATCTCCCCGAAATCTCCACTCTGGCGGGAGTTTCGAATGGTCTTAACCCCGTCAGAACTGGGCAATTAGTGCACTCTCGAGACTGCTTTTCAATGATCTGGCAAAGACTCCCGTATCCGAACAGGGCGAAGGGAATCCGCTTCAGCGTGCAGCCTGGCTTTAGCGGCCTCGAATCTTCCCATTGGCGGATGGGGCGCCAAACAGTAGATTCCCTCCCATGAACGCGCCGCTCCGCTCCCGCCGCCGCGCTTCGCAGCCCCTCGCCCTCAACCTTGCGCATGCGCCGGACGAGGCTGCGCGGCTGGCGCTTGCGGAGCTTGCGCTTGCGCTCGCCCGGGAAGGCGGCGCCGACTACGCCGACATTCGTCTCGGCGCGACCTTCTCGGAATATCTTCGCGCGCGCGAGGAGCGGCTCGAGAGCGTAAAGAGCGGAGAGATCTGGGGCTTCGGACTGCGCGTGCTGCGGCGCGGCTCCTGGGGCTTTTGCGGCGCGACGACGCTGACGCCGGAGGCGATCCGCCGCGCCGTCGAGACGGCGCTCGCCAATGCGCGCGCGGTCGAGCCGATTCAGGGCGCCCCTATCGAGCTCGAGGCGCTGCCCGTCGTCGAGGACCGCTGGGAGATGGCGCTCTCCGTCGATCCTTTCGCCGTGCCGGTGGTAAAGAAAGCGGATCTGCTGCTCGCCGTGAACGCCGCGGCGCGCGACGCCGGCGCCGATTTCTGCACGTCGCAGTTGACAGTGGCGCGTGAGGAGCGGCTCTTCGCCAACAGCCGCGGCGCGCGCATTTGGCAAAGCCGCACGCGGGTGTGGCCCGAATTCCAGATCACCGCCGTCGACAGATCAAGCGGACGTTTTGCGTCGCGCGACAGCCTGATCCCGCCGCTTGGCGCCGGCTGGGACTATGTCGAATCTTGCGGGCTTTTAGAGGACGCGCGGCGCGGCGCCGAGGAGGCGCGCCGGAAGCTTCACGCCAAGCCCGTCGCGCCCGGAAAGCGCGATCTCGTCATCGAACCGAGCAATCTGTTTTTGACGATTCACGAGACGGTCGGCCACTCGACCGAGCTCGACCGCGCGCTCGGCTGGGAGGCGAATTTCGCCGGCACCACTTTCGTCAAGCCGCATCGGCTGAGCAATCTGCGCTTCGGCTCGGAGCTGATGACGATCTTCGCCGACCGGCGCCAGCAGGGCGGCTTGGCGACGATCGGCTATGACGACGACGGCGGGCCGGCTTCCTTCGCCGACTTCAACATCGTGGAAAAAGGCGTCTTCAAGAATTTCCAGATGGCGATCGGCCAGGCGCATTATCTCGGCCTGCCGATGACGAACGGCTGCGCCTATGCCGACGATCTTTGCGCTTTTCCGCTGCAGCGCATGCCGAATATCTCCCTCAAGCCCAACGAGCGGACTTGCTCGCGAGACGACCTCATCGCCGGCGTCGAAGAGGGCCTTTATGTGATCGGCGCGGGAAGCTGGAGCATCGACCAGCAGCGCGACAATTTCCAGTTTGGCGGCCAGATTTTTTACGAGATCAAGAACGGCAAGTTGGGCGAGATGGTGCAGGGCGCGGCCTATGAGGGACGCACGCTCGATTTCTGGAGCGGGCTCGACGGCTTGGGCGACGCCTCGACCTATGAGCTCTGGGGCGTCTTCACCTGCGGTAAGGCCGAGCCGATCCAGCTCGCCCCCGTCTCGCACGGCGCTCCTTGCGCAAGGTTTCGCGGTGTCGAGGTGCTGAACACGGATGTGGGGCAGAAATAATCCTTCGTCGCGGTCATGCTTGAGTCTCGCGCGACGTGAGCTTTGTGAACCGTGCACGCCTGCCGCTCTGCGAGGACAAACTACGGCCGACCGACGAGCCGAGCGCTGTCGAACTGAACATTCGCTTGGGGGTTGAGCGCCGCCGCAACGCCCTCCGGCGTCGAGCCGGTGAGGCCCGTGGTGGCTTCAAACACGAGCGATGGGGCTTTGTCGGCGCTTAGGTTGAGCTGGCGCAGCGCATCGGTGACGTCGAAGCGGACGCTCTTACGGCTCATCGCATGGCGGGCTTTGGCGTGCTCGGCTTCCCCTGCGGGCGCAACGCCGAAGAAATTGATCACGCCAATGAGCACGCGCGCGTTGCCGGGGCCCTGCAGATACACATTGAAGAGCGCGCCCGGCGCCTTTTCATATCGCAGGCCGTCGATGACGGCGTCGACGCGCGTTGTCGGCGCCGCGGCGCCGTGGGGCGGCGCCAAAGACTGACGGCCGGAGACCGTTAGTGGGACGTTCGTCTTGACTCCGCTCAGGCGGGTCGGACCGGCGGAGGCCAAGGTTTGCACGGAGCCCTCGATGGATTGGGCGTGTCCCGCCGCCGCGGCCGCAATTGGTTGGGCCGCGGGGGGACAGCCGCCGCCGCTTGCATAGCTATAGCCAAGCCCGGCGGCGGTCAGCATGTCGCCCACGCGGCGCGTGACCACGCTGCCGTCGCCATCGACGAAGCTGAAGGCGGCGTCGCGCTGGCCTGCGTCATTCGGCAAGCGTCCGTTGGGATCGACTTGCAACCAGCAGTCGTACAGCCGGTCGATGTTCGTATGGTGCGCATAAAAGATCGGATCGAGCGCAGAGACCGGAATGGAGCCCATCAAGCCGTTCGGACAACCGCGAGTGACGATGGCGCAATGCACCGCGCCATGCGGCGTGTCCTCGAGCGCGCCGCCAAAATCGTCGAAGCTCGCGTTTCTCATCGCGTTCGATGTGGAGACGACGGCGGCGGCGAGCGACGATGTTCCGTTATTGAGGCCCGGCTGGCGCGCTGCAACCCGCAGGGGGTTCGGCACAGTGGCGCCGGTCTCATTGACGTAAGTTGCATCGCGGTAGGCCTGGGGTAGCGACGCATCGCTTTCGTAATCCCAATAGGGGAGCCTCAACGAGGTGTCGCCCGCCGCTTCCTGCAGCACGCGCTCGAAATACCACAGATACATCCGGTGCCAGGTCAGGAACTGGTTGGTTCCGTGTTCGCACATGCACCAAGTGGCCGTCTCGGCGGCGTCGGTCGCGGTGAATGCCTGCACCCCCGCCATGCCTTGGCCGCTGATCGGACCGCCGCAATCATCGCCGAAATGCTGATGCATATTGGCCCAATAGACCCAGCTGCGCCGCCAATCCGCGCTGCCGCGCGGCGCGCCGTTGCGCGCCATCATTTTGGCGACGCCGCGGCGCAGCGACATGAGCTCCGTAGGCGTCAGACTCTTGATGGACTTGCGCGGGGGCGGCGGCGTCTCGTCTGCGTGAGCGCTGACCAAGCCCGCGAAGCAGAATGCGATGGCGAGAATCGAGCTGCTTATGATGCGCATGGAGCGCCTCCGGAAATTCTTTGCTTTCGTCGACACTAACGCTGCGAAGAATGTTTCCGTTCCGAACAAGCGGAGAAAGTTAGCGGCGGCGTGGCCTAAGCCTCAAAAAAAGAGTGCAGGCTATGACCCCCCTCCCGCGACGCGCGACAAAAGCTTCGCGGTGTAGTCCACCATCGGCACGATGCGCGCGTAGTTGAGGCGGGTCGGGCCGATCACGCCGAGCGCGCCGACGATGCGGCGGTTCGCGTCGCGCAAGGGCGCGGTTATCATCGAGGAGCCCGAGAGCGAAAAAAGCTTGTTCTCGCTGCCGATGAAAATGCGCACGCCCTCGCCCTCCTCGGCGCGCTCCAAAAGATCGATCACCTCGGTCTTGGTCTCGAGATCGGAAAAGAGCAGGCGGATGCGCTCGAGGTCCTCGAGCGCGGTCAAATCCTCCAGAAGATGCGCTTGGCCGCGCACGATGAGCTCGCGCCCGGCGCCGCCCCAGCTCGCGATCCCCGCCTCGACGAGCCGCGCGGTCAGCGCGTCGAGCTCGGCCTGGGCGGCCCGCTTCGCCGCCTCGATCTCGCGACGCGCCTCGGCCAGCGTCCGGCCGCGGATGCGCGCGTTCAGGTAGTTCGCCGCCTCGATCAAGGCGGAGGCCGGCAGGTCTCTCGGGACCGGCAGCACGCGGTTTTCGACGCCGCCGTCCTCGGCGACGAGAATGGCGAGCACCCGCTCCGGCTCGAGCCGCACGAAATCGATTTGCTTCAGGCGCTGATCGGCCTTGTCCACCGCGACGACGCCGGCCGCGCGCGCGAGGCCCGACAGCAGGCCCGTGGCTTCCGCGAGCACGCCCTCGAAATCGCGCTCCTTGGAGGCGGCCTCGACCTGCGCATCCATGCGCGCGCGCTCCCGCGGTTCGACATCGCCGATTTGGAGCAGCGAATCGACGAAGAAGCGCAGCCCCATCTCGGTCGGCAGCCGGCCCGCGCTGATGTGGGGCGCGTAGACGAGGCCGAGCTCCTCCAGATCCTGCATGACGTTGCGCACCGAGGCGGGCGAGAGCGTCATTGGCAGGACCCGCGAGATGTGTCGCGAGCCGACCGGCTCGCCCGAGGCGAGATATCCGTCGACGATCTGCCGAAAAATTTCGCGCGACCGATCGTCGAGCTGGGCGAGATGCAGGGCGGAGAGGGGCGCCGGGGTCATGGGGCGAGCATAGCGCAACGCGCTTGGAGGTCGAGACGGGCGGGGCGCTCGGCCACAAAATCCCCTCAAGCGGAGAATAGGCCGAGTTTGAGGGAGCGCGGAGCCGAGCGGCGGTTTTGGGCGCGCTCTCCGGATGGGCGCCGCTTCCACGGGGATACGAGATGAAAGCTCTGCTCCTTTGTTTCGGATTCGTCATGGCCGCGAATAACGCTCTCGCCGGCGAGACCGACAGCAGATGCGGCGTACCGCACATCACCGTTCGCGGCGAGGCCAAGAGCGAAGAGCCGCCCAATGTCGCCTATCTCAGCTTTGGCGTCGTGAACGACGCGCCGACTGCCGAGCAGGCGGCGGCCGATAATGCGGCTCCTTCCGCGGCCACAATCGAGGCGGTGAAGGCGATGGGCGTCGATTCCAAGGACATCCAGAGCCTCTCCTTCTCGGTTTCGCCGGTCTATCTCGAGGAGCGGGACCCCGCGACGCGTCAGCCGATCAAACAGAAGATCACGGGCTATAGGGCGAATCATCTCTTTCGCCTGCGTTTGCACGACGTGGACAAGGTCGGTTTCGTGGTCGCCAAACTCCTCGCCAAGGGCGCCAATGAGGCGCAGAATTTTTCCTTCGGGGTCACGGACCAAGACAACAAAATGGACGCGCTGCGCTTCCGCGCCGTCGCCGAGGCGCGCCGCCGCGCAGAGGTCTATGCGAAGGCCGCCTCGATGAAGCTCGGTCGTCTTTTGGCTCTCGATCCGCAGCCGGGAGAGACCGGTTATGCCGATTTGCCGATGCGCCGCTTCGAAGCCAAGGCGGTCATCCCGGTCGAGCCGGGCGTGATCCAGCTGACCACCGAGGTCGAAGCGACCTGGGAACTCATTCCGTAGCCGCCCGCGGGACGGGCGGACAGGCCTCCCGTCGACGGCTGCTTTCAGAGCGCAAATGCGCTAAGAAGCTGCGACCCAACCATTTCGAGCGTTGAACCCATGCCTCTCGTCTCCGCCATCCGCACCATCCCCGACTATCCCAAGAAGGGCATCCTCTTTCGCGACATCACGACGCTGCTCGGCGACGCCCGCGCCTTCCGCAAGGCCGTGGACGAACTGGTGCAGCCCTGGTGCGGCTCCAAAATGGACAAGGTGGCCGGCATGGAGGCGCGCGGATTCATCCTCGGCGGCGCCGTCGCGCATCAGCTTGCGGCGGGTTTCGTGCCCATCCGCAAGAAGGGCAAGCTGCCCCACAAGACGGTCTCGATCAGCTACGAGCTGGAATATGGGACCGACGAGATGGAGATGCACGAAGACGCGGTGTCGCCCGGCGATCGCGTGATTCTGGTCGATGATCTGATCGCGACCGGCGGCACGGCCGAGGGCGCGATACGTCTGCTGCGCAAGATGGGCGCCGAGATCGTCGCCGCCTGTTTCGTCATCGACCTGCCGGATCTCGGCGGCGCAAAGAGAATCGAGGCGCTCGACGTCCCCGTGCGGAGCCTCGTCATGTTCGAGGGACATTAGCTTGAAGCGGGCTTCTTGCGTGCTTGCGCCGGCCGTCAGAAATTTTTCGCCCGCTGACGGCGAGCGCGGCAGGGCGCTGTCATGAGCGTCGCGGCGATGAAGCCAAGCCGGTCGCAGCTTCTGCTGGCGATCCTGTCCTCGGCGACGATCGCGATCGGCGTTCTCGTGCTGAGTCTCGCCCCGGAGAAGGAGGAGAGCGCCGAAGCGCCGGACGCCGCCGCAGCCGCCGCGGCGCGGCCCGACGAGGGCCTCGGCGGCCGGCTTCTACATGCGCTGCGCGGGGGCCCCACAGAGCTGCGCGAGAGCGAGGAAGCCGCGCCACCGCCGCCCCCGGAGCCGATCGCCGCCATCCCGCCCGAGGTCTTGGGGCCGGTGGAGGCCCCGCAGCCCGTGGACGCGCCGACGCCGCCGCCCCGGCCCGAGGGGCTCGGCGAGGAAGAAATTCCTCTCCCGCCGCGGCGGCCGTCCACGCTTTTGGGGGAGGCCAGCGCCGAGAAGCCCGAGACTCAGGCCGCAGCCCCCCAAGCCGCCGCCGCGCCGACCGAGCAGCAGGTCGCCGCGCTCGCGCCCGAGCCGACGCTAAGGCCAGCGCCGCCCGGGGCTTTCGACCGGCCGGACCAGCCGCCGCCGCGCTTCAACATGGGCGCGCCGGCCTATGTGCGCATCTTCAAGAAGGAGGGCGAGCTCGAGCTGTGGCTCAAGGTCAGTGGTCACTACACGCTCTATCGCACCTTCCCGATCTGCAAGTGGTCGGGCCATCTCGGGCCCAAGCTCAAGGAGGCCGATTATCAGTCGCCGGAGGGCTTCTATGCGGTCTCCTCGAAGCAGCTCAATCCGCACTCCAACTATTACCGCGCCTTCAACGTCGGCTATCCCAACGCCTTCGACAAGCAGAACGGGCGCACGGGCGGCCTCGTGATGGTGCATGGCGCCTGCAAGTCGGTCGGCTGCTTCGCGATGACCGACAAGGGCGTGGAGGAGATCTACGGCTTCGTCTCGGCCGCGCTTTCCGCCGGCCAACGTGAGGTGCCCGTGCATATCTTCCCGTTTCGCATGACCGACGCGGCCCTGCTGAAGGAGACGACGACCAGCGGCTGGATGTCCTTCATTTCCGAGGACGCCGTCGCCGGCAAGGAATGGGCCGGATTCTGGAAAAATCTGAAGGAGGGCTACGATCGATTCGAGGCCAACCACGAGCCGCCGACGGCCTACGCCTGCCGCGATCATTACGCCTTCGAGGCGGGGCAGGACGGCTGCCAAAAGGTCGCCGGCTGGTGAGGCGGCGCGCCTAGCGCGCTTCCCGCTCGAACGGAATCGTTCGAGCGGGAAGGAATCGCGCCAAATCAAAACGTTGAAGCGAATTCTGATCGCAAAAGTCTGTCAACTTTTGCGGAATTCGCTTTAGAGGCGCGCCCACTCGCCGAGCCGACGCGAGCAGATCAACCGATCGCCCTATGACCGCCTCGCCCCAAAAAAAGAGCGGCTCGCGCCGCTCTCTTTGGCTCTCGGTCAGTAACTCGCCAGGACCGGCAGTACCGGCCTCTTGTCGACGAAGTCGAGAGGGCCGCTGATTGTGATGCGGAACGCCGGCGGATCGATCGGCTTCCAGGTGCGTTGCGAAATGCCGAGGCCGCTGCCGCCGACGTACCAGGGATTGATCGCGAAGTCCTGCTTGCCGAAAACATTCGCATAATAGTCGATCATGTCGGCGCGCGAATTCAAGATGTTGAAGCCGTCGACCTGCACCTTCCAGCCATTGTCGAAGCGATAGCCGAGGCGCGCATTGACCGTGAAGGTCGCATGCGACTCGACCTGTCCGTCCTCGCTTAAGGGTCGCGCACCGAAGTAACGCCCGCGAAGCGCGCCGAACCAACCCGTCTTTTCGCCGAGCTCGAGGCCGAAAGTGGAGACCCAGACGGGCGCAAGCATGAGATAATTGCCGACGCTATATCCTGGGAGGCCGAGCGGCCAGAGGGGGTCGCCCGCAGTCCCGCCGGCGAGGTAAGTGAACCAATTCGCGAATCCCGGGGCGTCGAAGCCCCTGAAGCGCGCATGCGTGCCGGTGACTTCCGCGTCGGCGTGAGCCCAGCTCGTGATCTCGTAATTCGCCGTCCATTCGAAGCCGTAGCGCCGGCCGGGGCGCCCGTAGACGCTCATCGCATCGTCGCCACTGAACGTCTGCTCGGCGTCGAGGTCCTGCCAGAACAGGCTCAGGCTCGTGTCCAATCCTGGGAGGATTCCCTTGCTGCGGAAGCCGAACTCGGCGCCGCGCGTCTTCGTCAGGAGCTGGACGTTCGGGATGTACGTATACGCCGAGCCGTCCGTCGTCCAGTGGTTGAGCGCGCCGCGAATGTCCTCGGCGCGTAAGCCTTCGCCGAAGTTCAGGAAGAGCTCGGTGTTGTTGAAGGGTCCGAGCACGGCCCCGAATTTCGGGCTCGTGAAGAACCGCCCGAGCTCGCCGTTGTTGAGGCTGCCCAAATAAAAGGGGGTCGCTGGCGCATTTCCGAGGAATGCGCCTGTTGTATCGTCGAACTGGGGAACAAAGGGCGGATAGGAGCCAAGAGCGAGCAGCGGGTTGACGACGGAGTTCACGGAGCCGTGCACATAGTCGAGACGAAAGCCTTGCGTGGTGCGGAACCAGGGCGTCCAGAACTCGGTGGTGTCCGTCCAGGCGCCGTGAATATATTCTTTGATATAGTTGTTCGAGATCTGGTCGAACTGCATCCTCTGGAACGAGTCGCCGTTGCCGTTCAGGATGAAGTCGGCGAGGCCCTGATAGCCGACGCGCGTCTCCATCTGAGTCCCCAGGAGAGTATACTTCCAGCCATGCATGGCCTTGAGGCCATATTGCTGGCGATGATCCAGCTGGTGCGTTTGATCGCCGAAAGGAATGACGCCGAAGTCGACGGGCTGGAACATCTGACTGACGGGATTGCTGAGCTGGTAAGTGAAGTTGTCGTAAAGATTGGTGTCGTTGTGGATCATATAGGCTTCGATGCGCGACCAGTCGTTCTTGTTGGTCTCGCTCCAACGCATCGACAGGCTGTAGCGGGAGGCGTTGCCGCCGTCGGTCGGGTCCTGCGTGTCCCAGCGCGACATGAGCCCTTCCGAGACGAGATTGTAGGGAATCTGGTCCGTCGCGAAATAATGCTGCGAATAGGCCATCGCCGTGAGCGAGAAGCCGTTCTCCTGCGTGCCCTCGCTCCAGCGCAGGAAGCCGTTGATCGCGCGCCCCTCGTCGGGACGCTGCCACGGACCGTTGTAGTTGCGCAGCTCGAGGGCCGTGAACAGTTCGCCCGCGCCGAGGCCCCAGGACTTGGCGCCCATCAGCCGGCCCCAGGCGAAGCTGCCGCCCGAGCCGACGACGAGGCCCTCGCGCAGCTTGTCGATGTAGTTCATGTGAATGGCGCCGACGGCCGAGAACACGCCCTCGTCCGCGAAATAGGGTCCCTTGCGAACCTCGAACTCGCTGAGCAGTTCCGGGATCAGGAAGTTGGTGTCGGCGTAGCCGTTGCTGTGAATATGCGACGGCTGATTGACGTTCATGCCGTCGAAGGTGATGCCGATGTCAAAGCCGTGATCGAGCGCGAAGCCGCGCAAGAAAAATTGGTTCGCCTTGCCGGAGCCGCTGTGCTGCGCGACGACGAGGCCGGGCGCGATCTCCAGCGCTTCGCCGGGTTGCGAGAAGACGCGCGCATTGACCTGCTGAGGGGTGAAGTCTCTCACGCTTGAGCCCGTGTCGGCCCTCTGCGGCTGCGCCAAAGGCTTGTTGATCTCCGAATATGTCGGTTGCTGCGTCCCCGGCGCGGCCTGCTGCCAGGGCTGCTGCTCAGGCTGCTGCGGCTCGGACTGCTGGGGAGCGGGCTGCGAAGGCGCCGCAGCGACATGCGTCGGCGCGGGCCGGGTCGTCCGCTCGGGGGCGGCGCGCGTCGCAGCGACATGCGTCGTTGGCTTGGCGCTCGGCGCGGGCTTGTGCGCCAGGCGCTTCGCGCCGCCGACGTCGATCGTCGGCAGAGTGGTTTGCGCGAAGGCCGCATTGGCGCTCAGAGCGATCTGCAAGGCGGCGGCGCCGATGGAGCCGGCGCGGAGGATGCGAATGTAGTGGCGGGACGGCATGGCTTTGCACTCCGAATCCGCCACGGCTGGGCGGAGCCCGCACGCCAGCTCTCTTCGCGGCGCGGGCGCGGAAACTCAGTAAGCGGGACGACGCAAACTTCGCGCGGAAGGGCGCGCAACTGCGCGGCAGGCGAAGCCGCGGCTTACGCGGCGGGGGGTGAAGCTCGGGCGCGATGCGCGCTGGCTTGCTCATGGCCCGGCAAGGCGGGCTCAACCGCCAGGGGCCCGAAGCGCCGAGCTTTCGCGAATCGACCGGCCGTCGGGGCTTCCGGAGGCGCAATGAAGGCGACGCCGCAGAGGAGACAATGCTCGCAGGCCGAAGCCGGCTTGCCGCCCGGGGCGTGATCGCCGAGCATGTTCGCGCAGTGGGACGGCGACGCCGCCCTGACGACGGAATGGTCCGAGGCGCTGACGACGCTCGCAAAGCCCGGGTTCGCGACGAGAAGCGCGACCACCGCGGCCAGGAGCGAGAGCCAAGTCTTCATTTTGCGCATCGGAGCGATTCGTCGTCGTCGAGTGTTAAGCGTTTGCAGCCATAGCAACACCATGGCTAACATGAACGTAACTTGCGCGTGATGTTGGGGCAATGTGCAATCCAATGCTTCGCGCAAATTCTTGCGCAGCGTGACATTTATACAACAGGTGTTGACCGATGCTGGCCGGCGCGAAAGCGATTTCGCGCGTTCGCAAGGGATCTCGTCGCCGCGATCGCCGGCGCGGGTGAAGCGCGCGAGCGAGCATCGGCGCCGGTCTTGACGGAGGCGGCAAGCTCGCTCTTTGACGGACTCGAGGCTTCTGCGAAAATGGGCGGCGTCAGCCGCTTCGCCGCCCTCGGCAGGCGCAGCGCCGTAGGAGCCTCAATCGGAGCTTAGCGCATGCCCGCGGACCCGAACGCCGTTCCAGGCCAAATTCTCGTCGGCGCCTCGTTCGCCGCCGCCGGGGGCCGGCCCGCGCCAAAACGACAATATCAGTATCTGCTGCTGCCGCTCGGCAACCGCCACGGTCTCATCGCCGGCGCCACGGGGACCGGCAAGACCGTGACGCTGCAACGGCTCGCGGAAGGGTTTTCGCGCGCCGGGACGACGGTTTTCCTCGCCGACGTGAAGGGCGATCTCGCGGGCTTGAGCCAGGAGGGGGACGGACGCGCCGTCTTCGTCGGGCGCGCCAAGGAGCTCGGCCTCGATTACGCGGCTGAAAAATTTCCCGTGATCTTCTGGGACCTTTTTGCCGAGCAGGGCCATCCGGTGCGGGCGACGATCGCCGAGATGGGGCCGCTTCTGCTCGCGCGTCTCCTCGATCTCAACGAGACGCAGGAAGGCGTGCTGAACATCGTCTTTCGCGTCGCCGACGAGCAGGGGCTGCTGCTCTATGACCTGAAGGATCTGCGCGCGACGCTTGGCTATGTCGCCGAGAATGCGA
>Ga0335078_10014243_pt1 | contig 11797 bp, 12 predicted proteins | sample Lox_Sample_32_FD_206711 | JGI IMG/M metagenome (GOLD analysis project Ga0335078, IMG submission 206711) | Soil microbial communities from Loxahatchee National Wildlife Refuge, Florida, United States - Lox_Sample_3.2 | ecosystem: Environmental > Terrestrial > Soil > Wetlands | place: USA...
ACCCGACGCCGCTCCCGCCGCTTGAGGTTACCTCAAAGCCGGTTGCGGTCAAGGATATCTGGGGTTTATACGGACGGAAGAAACGGTCAAGCGCCTACTCGTTGGCGATCCACGCAGCCGTGATCGTGCTCCTGTTCACGCTGGCTTCGAACAAAGCCGTGCAGCAGGCGGCCAAGGATGTGACCTCGCTGATCATCCCGGTGGACCTGGAGGCCTACAAGCCCAAAGCCGGACCGCAGAAGCCATCGGGTGGTGGCGGCGGCGGCGGCGACCGTTCTCCACTGCCGGCCGCCAAGGGCAGGCTGCCGAAGATTTCGCCCCGCCAGTTCACACCTCCCGTGCAGGTGTTCAATAATCTGAATCCGAAGCTGCCGATGGAGCCTACCATCATCGCGCCGCCGGACGTGAACATGCCGAACGTGAACATGGCTCAATACGGCGATCCGCTCGCCAGGATTGGTCCGCCCTCGAACGGTCCGGGTTCCGGTGGCGGTATCGGTTCCGGTTCAGGCGGTGGCGTCGGCTCGGGTAGGGGCGCAGGATTCGGTCCCGGCGAAGGCGGCGGTTTTGGGGGCGGCGTTTTCCGCGTGGGCGGCGGGGTGACATCGCCCGTTCCGCTCTTTAAGCCCGAACCGGAGTACTCGGAAGAGGCGCGCAAAGCCAAATATCAGGGCACCGTCGTATTGTACGTGGAAGTGGATCCCACCGGAAGGCCGCGTAACCTGAAGGTGATGCGCAGCCTGGGTCTTGGCCTGGATGAGAAGGCCATCGAGGCCGTGGAAAAATGGAAGTTCCGCCCCGGCTACAAGGATGGCAAGCCCGTCACCGTGGCCGCCACCATCGAAGTGAATTTCCGGCTGTTGTAGGGCGGCAGCTACTGTTTGGTGGCGGTCCAGGTTCCCTCGCCCAGATCGCCAATTTCGACCTTCCCCTTCATCTTCTTTTCGCTCTCGATGGTTCCCGTGTAGTGGGCGACCCCGCTCTGTCCGGAGTATGAGAAATCGAACTTGAAATCGATCTGGTCGCCCTTCACCGTGCCGGCCAATTCGGCTTTGCCGAACAAGCCCGAGTAGGCGCCGGTTAGTTTCTCGCCATCCTGCTTGAAGACAAACGACGGGCTGCCGCTGCCCGCGGCGGTATCCACACTGAATTCCCAGTTGCCCGAGATGTCGTGGGCCAGTAGCGGCATGCACGCCAGCCCGGCCAGTAGTGCGATCGGTAGCAGTCTCGACATGGGATAGAGGATACCACGGCGGAGTACTGGCCCGCTTCAGCGGGCAAATGTGCCCGAAATCCTGTAGACTGAATCCGTGTGTCCGGATGACGTCGCGGATGCACGAGTGCTGGCGCCGGGTCATGACGACGGATGTCTGATTCATTCCCCTTCGAGATTCAGGCCGAGTGCCGGGTCACCCGCGCGCGAGCCGGCTTGCTGCATACGGCGCATGGCATCGTCGAGACGCCGGTCTTCATGCCGGTCGGCACACAGGCCACCGTGAAGGGACTCGCGCCGCGCGAACTTGCCGGCGACCTGGACGTCCGCATTCTGCTGGCGAACACCTATCATCTATATCTGCGGCCCGGCCCGGACCTCATCCGCGCGATGGGCGGGCTGCACCGCTTCATGTCGTGGCCTCGCGCCATCCTGACCGATTCCGGCGGATTTCAGGTGTTCAGCCTCAGCGGACTGCGCAAGATCACCGCCGAGGGCGTGGTCTTTCAATCCCACCTGAACGGCGACACCCACACGTTCACGCCCGAATCCACGGTAGAAGCGCAGCTCGCATTCGGCAGCGACATCCTGATGGTACTAGACGAGTGTCCCGAATATCCCGTCAGCCACGAGTACGCGCGCACGGCCATGCAGCGCACCGTCGGCTGGGCCCGCACGGCCCACGCGTATTTCGAGCAGCGCCGCGCCGAGCTGCCTACCCGCCACGCTTTGTTTCCCATCGTGCAGGGATCCATGTTTGCGGATCTGCGGCGTGAATGCGCCGCGCAGTTGGTGGAACTGCAGGCGGATGGCTACGCCATCGGAGGCCTGTCGGTGGGCGAGCCGCGGCCATTGAGCCTGGAAATGGTGGAGACGGCCGAGGCGCTGCTGCCGCGCGCCCGGCCGCGTTACGCCATGGGGGTGGGCCTGCCCGAAGAGCTGCCGGAATACGTGGCCCGCGGCGTGGACATGATGGATTGCGTGCTGCCGTCGCGTAACGCCCGCAACGGCTGCCTGTTCACCTCCCAGGGTACGGTGCGCATCAAGCAGGCGCGCTACCGGGAGGATGTCCGGCCGCTCGACCCGCGCTGCAAATGCTATACTTGTACCTGTTTCTCCCGTGCCTATCTCCGCCATCTCTTTCAGGCTGGAGAGATCCTGTACGCCGCGCTGGCGACGCTCCACAATGTCAAGCGCTACCTTGACATCATGCGTGAGATCAGGCACGCTATACTATCGGGTGGATATCCTGAATATTTGCAAACCGTGCGCTCCGCGCCGGTTGAAATCGAGTAGTTTGCCAACGTGTTCCCAAATCTGATTCTCCAATCGTCGGCCCCAGGCAGTTCCCTGCTGGGCTTCCTTCCCATTCTCCTGATCTTCGGAATTTTCTATTTTCTCCTGTTCCTTCCGATGCAGCGGCAGAAGAAGAACACGCAGAAGATGTTGAGCTCGTTGCAGAACGGGAACACGGTGCTCACCAGCGGCGGCATCGTGGGGACCATCATCTCCATCGGCGACGACGATACCCTGGTGCTGCGGGTGAAGCCCGACAATATCAAGCTGCAGGTGGCGCGCAGCGCGGTTTCCAGCCTGGTGACGGGCGAAGGCAAGAAGCAGTAGTTTATAGAGCGTTTACTTTAAGCAGGGCGAAATCCTCATGCGAAAAAATATGACGGGCAGGACCGTAGTCATCATAGTGACGATCCTGATATGCGTATTCGGCATCATCGGCTTTCCCAAGTCGGGCGCCGGGTTGGTGGACAATCTGAAGCACAACATCCGGCTGGGGCTGGACCTCAAGGGCGGCAGCCACCTGGTGCTGCAAGTTCACGTCCAGGACGCCATCAAGACGGAGGCTGATGAAGCCATCGAGCGGATGAAAGAGGCGATGCGCAAGCAGAGCATCGACTACACCTCGATCGACCGCAACGACCCGGCCACGGTGGAAGACGCCGACAAGATCGAGATCGACGTGAAAGGCATTCCTCCGACCAAAACCACCGCCTTCCGGAACCTGATCTCGGAGAGTTTCAATCAGTGGATTCTCACCCCCCTCAACTCCACGGATTATCGTCTGAACATGCGGCCGTCCGAACTGGTCACGCTCAAGCGCGACACTGTGGAACACTCCCTGCAGACTATCAGCAACCGTATCAACCAGCTTGGCCTGACTGAGCCCACAGTCCAGCAGTACGGCCAGGCGGGCACGGATTACGAAATCCTGGTGGAACTGCCGGGCGTGGACGACCCGGCGCGCGTGAAGGAAATCATGCAAACCACCGCGCAACTGGAAATCACGGATGTGAAAGAAGGTCCCTTCCCAAGCCGCGAGGCAGCCTTGGCGCAGAAAGGCGGATTCCTGCCGCTAGGCACAAAGCTCGTGCGCGCGGCGCCCATCGGCGACCGCCCCGAGGAGTGGTACCTGCTGGCCAAGTCGCCCGTGATTCGCGGCACCGACGTGCGCAACGCGCGGGCCGGGCAGGATGACATGCGCAAGTGGGAAACGAGCTTCACCCTCAGCCCGGACGCCGGCAAACGGTTCGGCAGGTACACGGAGGCGAATATCGGAAACCGCCTGGCGGTGGTGATGGACAACCAGATCCGCAGCGTCGCGTACATCAAGGGCCGTATCGAGGATAGCGGCCAGATCGAGAACATCGGCTCCGAGCAGGAGGCCTCCGACCTGGCGCTGGTATTGCGCGCGGGTGCGCTGCCGGCCACCATCCAGATCCAGTACGAAAATTCCGTGGGGCCCTCGCTGGGCGCCGATTCCATCCACGCGGGCATTGTGGCCGGCTTGGCCGGACTGGCGGCGGTGATCGTGGTGATGCTGGTCTATTACAAGCGCAGCGGCGTGAACGCAGTGCTGGCGCTGTTCCTGAACACGGTGATCCTGATGGCGGCGCTTTCGTACTTCAAGGCCGTGCTCACCTTGCCGGGCATCGCCGGCGTGATCCTGACCATCGGCATGGCGGTGGATAGCAATGTGCTGATTTTCGAGCGTATCCGCGAGGAGTTGCGGGCGGGGAAAGCCATCGTTTCGGCGGTGGATGCGGGCTTTTCGAAAGCCTGGTGGACAATCGTCGACACGCACGTCACCACCGTAGTTTCGTGCGCCTTCCTGTTCATTTTCGGCGAGGGGCCGGTGCGGGGCTTTGCCGTGACTTTGACCATCGGCCTGATTGCCAACGTCTTCACGGCGGTATTCGTTTCGAAGGTGATTTTCGACTACGAGTTGTCGGGCCGCCGGCAACTGGCGGAGTTGAGCATATGAAGCAGGTGTTGGGTGCCGGGTGCTGGGTGCTGGCAAGACGCGCGGATCGTTCGCGGTGCGTAGGCCAGGACCCAGCACCTGGCGCCCGGCACCCGGCCGCAGCCGCGGCCCTGGGAACAATTCTGAGAAAACCGGTGTCCAAGTCGTGTTAAGCACCGGTATGGCGTAATTCCGATGCAAATCTTTAAGAGCACAAATTTCGACTTCCTCCGCTACAAATGGCCGTTCATCGGCGCCTCGCTGGTGCTTTCCGTGGCGGGGATCGGCAGCATCATTGCCCACGGCGGCTTGCGCTACGGCATCGACTTCAAGGAGGGCACGCAGATGACCGTCAAATGGAACGGCGTGCCTCCCGAAGACAAGATCCGGGCCGCTTTGTCCAAAAAGGTCCGCGGCGAGGTCAGCGTGCAGCCGTTTACCGACGTTGCTTCCCGGGACGAGATCGTGATCGGCACCGAGCGCATGGGCGAGCAGCAGATGAATGCGGCCCGCAAGTCCATACAGGACACGCTGGAGGCTACTTTCGGCGAGTCGCAGAGCGGCAAGCTGGACTTCAACAACGCCGGCGCCGGCGAGATCGCGGACCGCATCACCGTGCCGCTGCAGCAGGCCGGTGTGCAGCTTTCCGACCAGCAGCTCCAGCAACTGACCTCCGACCTGCGCAGGTTCCGCGATACGCCGCCGCGTTCCGGCCTAATTTCGAGTTTCGATCAATTGAAGGCTATCCCGGGCGTAAACTCTGCTATTATTAACGTTCTCAAACAGCAATGCTACCTGGCGCCCTTCTCGATTTTGCAGGTGGAGATGGTGGGACCCAAGGTGGGAGCGGATCTCCGTACCAAGGCGGTCCTAGCCACCCTTTACGCGCTGGGTGGAATGTTGGTATATATAGCGTTTCGCTTCGAGTGGATTTACGGCGTGGCGGCGGTGGTAGCGTGCTTCCACGACACGATCATCACGATCGGGCTGTTCTCCCTGTTCAATAAGGAGATCACGCTCACGGTGATCGCGGCTTTGTTAACGCTGGTCGGGTATTCCATGAACGACACGATCGTCATCTTCGACCGCATCCGTGAAAACATAAAACTGCTGCGCCGCGAGCCCCTGGAATCGCTGATCAACAAGAGCGTCAACCAAACGCTGAGCCGGACCGTCATGACCTCAGGTCTGACGTTCTTGACCGTTATAGCGCTGTTCCTGTTCGGCGGGCCGGTGCTGCATGGCTTTTCCTTTGCGTTGGTAGTAGGTATTATTATCGGTACGTATTCTTCGGTTTTTGTGGCCAGTCCGATCGTGCTGTTCTGGCACAATTGGGCGGACACCCGGAGGAGGGTTGCGCCCGGCCCAGTGGGCGCCCCGGTGGCGGCCGCCAAGCCGCAGCCGGCCAGAAAGAGTTCGAGCAAAGCCGTGAAATAGCAACGTTAGGAGGTTTTTATGTTTGAGCAAACATTCGTGGATACCGGACGCGGGTCTCGCAAGACCTGGACCGTGCTGGTGTCGTTCATCGCCCAGTTGATCGTGCTCGCGGTGGCGATCCTGATCCCGATGATTTATTTCGATGCCTTGCCCAAGAGCCAGTTGACCAGCTTCCTGGTGGCGCCGCCGCCTCCCCCTCCGCCGCCTCCTCCGCCGGCCGCCGCGCCAAAAGTCGTAAAGATCATTCCGCGCCAGTTCGATGCCGGCCGTCTGATGGCCCCCAAAGTGGTCCCCAAGGAAGTGGCCATGATTAAAGAAGAAGAACTGCCGCCGCCGTCTTCGGGCGGCGTGGTCGGCGGCGTACCGGGCGGCGTTCCGGGCGGCGCGGCTGGCGGCGTCATTGGCGGCATCATCGGATCGGTTCCCACCGCCGCGCCTCCTCCTCCTCCGCCTCCACCCGCGGCTCCGAAACCGGTGACCCCGCAGCGTATTCGTGTGGGCGGCAACGTGCAGGCGGCCAAGCTCATTCGCCAGCCCAAGCCGATCTATCCGCCCCTGGCAAAGCAGGCGCGCATTTCAGGTCACGTGATCCTGAACGCAATCATCGGCAAGGATGGTACTATTCAGAATCTGACGGTCGCCAGCGGACATCCTCTGCTGGTGCCGGCCGCCATGGAAGCGGTGAAACAGTGGGTGTACGCGCCGACGCTCCTGAACGGAGAGCCGGTGGAGGTGGTAACTCAGATCGACGTGAATTTCACGTTGAGCCAGTAGTAGCGTTAAACTAATTCAACTCGCAGGAGAACAGGACAATGCTTTTGCAAACGCAGATTTGGGCGTTTTTATTCCTACAGGAGCAGGCCGCCATCGGATGGGACCCGCGCTCCCTGTGGGCACAGATGGGCGTTCCCGCCAAACTGGTGGTGATCCTTTTGTTCCTCATGTCGGCCTGGTCGATCGGCGTCATGATCGATCGCTTGCTGGCGTACAGCGCCGCGCGCAAACAATCGCGCGCCTTCGCGCCGGCCGTGGCGGGCGCTTTGAAGGAAGGCAAGTTGGACGAAGCGATTAAGATCGCCGACCGGTATAAGAAGAGTCACCTTGCCAAAGTGGTCGTGGCGGGGCTGCAGGAGTTTCAGGCTCACCAAATGAGCTCTGAGATTTCCGGCGATGACATCGAGGCCTCGCAACGGGCGCTGGAGCGCGCCGAAGCCATCGTACATGCCGAACTGAAGCGCGGCATCAGCGGCTTGGCGACCATCGGTTCGACGGCTCCGTTCGTGGGACTGTTCGGCACCGTGGTGGGCATTATCAACGCGTTCAAGGGGATTTCGACCGAAAAGTCCACGGGTCTGGGCGCCGTGGCCGGCGGTATTTCCGAAGCCTTGGTGACCACGGCTATCGGACTTTTCGTGGCTATCCCCGCGGTCTGGATGTTCAACTACTTCACCGGCAAGATTGAAGCCTTCGACGTGGAGATGGGGAACTCCAGCTCCGAACTGATCGACTACTTCCTGAAGCGGTCGCAGCGGGCCACCGCGCATAAGTAAATAGTAGGGCAGGCCTTTTGGCCTGTTGAGTGAGGCAAGACAGGTCCGTGACCTGTCGAGATAGCAAGGCGAGTTGAATCGGGGTGTTCCGGCTCTCTCCGGGACACCCCAGACCCAGCCTGAACGGAGTTTCCAAAATGTCGGTAATAATGAAGTTGAAATCCCCGCCGCCGGTGGCCGACATCAACGTCACGCCCATGGTGGACGTGATGCTGGTGTTGCTCATCATCTTCATGGTGATCACGCCTATGTTGTCCAAGGGTATTAGCGTGGATATGGTTAAGACCGTGAATCCGGTTTCCATGCAGGCCGCCGATAAGAGCGATGCCATTATCGTAGCGATCACCCGCGACGGCAAGACCTATCTCGGTACCACGCAGATGGCGGCCGATCAGATTCCCGGCAAAGTCAAAGACATATTGTCGGCCCGATTGGACAAGATGTGCTACATCCGGGCGGATTCACGCGCGCGCTACGAGAAGGTGGTGGACGTGGTGAACAATCTGCGCGCGGCGGGCGTCGATCAACTCGGTTTGCTCACCGAGCAGATTCAGCAAAAGAGAACGCCGGGCGCGGCTGCGCCGGCCGGGCAGTAACGAAACAATCAGGTTATCGGCCGGAAGTGAAAAGGAGTGATTTCATATGGCAATGGCAGTAGGGGGAGCGAAGGGCGCCATCTCCAATATCAACATGACGCCCATGATTGACGTGCTGTTGGTGTTGATTATTATTTTCATGGTGATTACGCCGCTCACGCCGAAAGGTCTGGAGGCCTTGGTCCCACAACCGCCTCCGCCGGGTACACCGCCGGCCTCGGACACGCGCACCGTGGTGATCGTGATCAATAAAGACAAATCCATCATGATCAACCAGGAGCCCACGCTGGAGGCGAACCTAGGTCCGCGGTTGGAGGAAATCTTTAAGACGCGCGCCGAGCGCGTGGTATTCGTCAAGGGCGACCCCGACCTGGAATTCCAGTACGTGGCCAAGGCCATCGATGTCGCGCACGGCGCCGGGATCGACAAGGTCGGGCTCATGACGCCGCAAATGGAGGCCGGACAGTAATGAAAAGCAAAGCCGTTATGGTGCTGGCGATCGCCGCGATGACGGTGTTCGCCACCAGTTGCGAAAAGTTGAAGGCGCGCGACCAGTTGAACAAGGGCGTGCAGGCTTTCAAGAGCGCGCAGTATCCGCAGGCGGTGGAGTGTTTCAAGACAGCCGTCAATTACGATCCCACCTTTGCCACCGCGCGGCTGTATCTGGCGACCGCTTACATGCAGCAGTATATTCCCGGCGCGGATTCCCCGGAGAACATGCAGATGGCCACGGCGGCCTACGATCAGTTTCAGAAGGTCCTGGCGCAGGACCCCAAGAACGAACTGGCCGTCGCCTCCATCGCCTCGCTGCTGTTCAACGAGAAGAAGCTGGACGAGGCCGACCAGTGGTACCAGAAGCTGGTGTCCCTCAACCCTAAGAACAAGGAAGCCTTTTATACGCTGGGCGTGATCGCCTGGACCAAGGCGCTGGTAGCCGACGGGGAAGCCCGGGCCAAGCTGGGCATGAAGCCCGACGATCCAGGGCCGCTCAAGGACAAGAAGGTGCGCGCGGAAGTGGCCGCGAAAAACGGGCCCATCATCGACGAGGGCATCAAGGACCTGGACACGTCTCTGCGGCTGGATCCCGAGTACGATGACGCCATGGCGTACGAGAACCTCCTTTACCGCCAGAAGGCCGACCTGGAAGATTCTTCGGAGGCCTACAAGAACGACATCGACAAGGCCAACGACTATTTCCAAAAGACCATCGACACCCGGAAGATCAAAGCCGAGCGGAAGCCGGCCGGTGGCGGCATTACGGCCGACACGAAGTGATTTAGCCGCGGATGCACACGGATAAACGCAGATAATACCCAGCGTGCGAGCGGTTTATCCGTGTGCTTCTGGGTTCCATTTAGTTTTCCCTTGAAACCAGCAGGGCAATCCCTGTAATCTATTTGTAACGGATGCACGCGCTGGTACTGGCTATCCTGCTGTTCGCAATTTTGAGCTTCCTCTTCCCTGGGGTCAGGAGGCGCGCGTCACATCCGGCGCTACTGTTCGCGATGCCGGCCGCCTTGACCCTGCTCTTCGGCGGACTGGCATTGGCCGCTGGCGCGTTCAGCGTCCAGTTGGCACTGCTCATTCTGGCCTACACCTTCACGCCGGCGTTGGCCGCCTTCTTTCAAGGGCCTGGGGGGGAGCCGGCACGCTCCGGATGGCTGGATCTCGCCATCATCCTGATGCTCTGGCTGCCGCTGGAGTTTTCGGCGGGACAGCATCTGATTCCCAAGCCTGCGCAGGGCTTCCTGCACAGCGTGGCTTATGGGATCGCCATTCTCCTGGGCCTTACCATCTTCCTCGGCTTCCGCGGGCTGCCCGGCATGAAATTCCGCCTGCCCTCCGCACGCGATCTGGCATATGGCGCTGCGGCATTCCTGGTCTGCGCGCCGGTCCTCATGGCAGGCGGCCGGCTGATCGGCTTCATTCCGCCGTGGCATGCGCCCGTGCATCCTTCGGCGGGTGGCATCGGCCTCACATTCGGCGTCATCTTCGTAGGCACCGCGTTGCCGGAAGAGATCCTGTTCCGCTCGCTGATCCAGAACTGGCTGATGCAGCGCTACGGCTTCACCACCTCCATGCTGCTCGTCTCCGCATTCATATTCGGCTGCGCGCACCTCGATAACGGACCGCAGCCTCTCCCGAACTGGCGCTACATGATTCTGGCCACCATCGCCGGTGTCGCATACGGCAGGGCGTTTCAGAAATCCTCCAGCGTGTTTGCATCGGTGACATGCCACGCGCTGGTGGACGCCACCAAGCACATCTTCTTTTGACGGGGGACGAATGTGACTCGCAGGCAAAAGCTGATTGTCGCTGAGACCGCCGCAGGCTTCGCCTTGATCATGCTCTACATCTGGCGCCTGCGCTTCACCGCGCCCCGCGCATGGATTTTCATCCTGGGCTTCTTCATCCTGTCCCACATTCTGCGCGGCGAGCGGAGCGCGGCCCTGGGACTCCGCTGGGGCAATTTCCGGGAATGCGTTGAGGCTATGGCGCCAGCGCTGCTGCTGCTGGCGCTGTCGCTGATCGCCTGCGGCGAACTTTTCGAGACCATCCGTCCCATCAGCCCCCAGTATGGCTTCATGTGCCTGCTAGCTTATTGTCCATGGGGGATCTTCCAGCAATATCTGTTGAACGGCTATGTCGCGAACCGCCTGCTGGCGGTGTCGTCTACGCGATCCGTGCCGCTGATGGCCGCCGCGCTCTTCGCCGGGGCGCACCTTCCCAACTGGTTTCTGATGCTGGTCACCTTCGTGACGGGCTATGTCAGCACCAAGATCTTCATGCGGTACCGCAACATCTATTTCCTGGGCTTGGCCCACGCCGTGATCGGAACAGTGCTCTTCGTGGTGATCCCGGACTCGATCAGCCATCACCTGGCAGTGGGACCTGGCTTCTTTCTGCGGTGAGCGAGGCCTGCGCACCAGAGGCAGGGCGATAGTGCCTGCAGGGGTAGCGCGCGGGCGGAAGAATCCTGCAAATCCAACCCACCCTTTCAAGGCAGAATTCGCTCACCACGTGATACTGTCGCTGCAAAATGAGAATGTCCTATTCTGCAAAAGTAGAAATGTCCTACTGGCGGAACGCGGCACCAGACCGCGATGCGAGCGCGCCCTGTGATGAGGGGAATGGCAAGACTGATCCGGCCCGATTTGCTTGTTCATGCTGCCAAGGACTTTATGGAAAAGCGGACATTTCTACTTTGCGCCGACGCTCACCACGTGATACTTGCGGTCCCACTTGGAATGGGATAGGCTTTGATAAAGGTCTGACATTAAATCCTCCTCATCGTTGGTCATCAGGCGACTTAAGGAGGATCATACTCCCGGAACGGTCAAACCTGTTCCAGTCGCACTGGTCGAACCAGTGGCTTGCTCATTGAGTCACCAGGTCAACCGCGAGCCGTTCCCTTTCATCAGGAACCGACCACGCTCGCGAGCACTCGGCCAGCGTTACTTGGCGCGGGCGGGAACGATCCGACCGTCTCGCCGCCTTTGGCATCTTCAGGCCCTCAGCGATGTCCGACGGCAGGTCTGCCTCAGCCACCATTGTCATAGCCATATCTCCCATAGCAAACCTGCGAAACCGACGGTCGAATCGAATTCGACAATACGCCGATGCAAAAACGGTAAGACGTGCTCTTTTCCGCCGGCCCTGCGCTGCTCCGGCGGTCGAGTCCGGGCGATTCAGTAAGACTATAGAAGTTGTCATGGGAGACGGCCATTTCGTACTACTCCAACAC
>Ga0335078_10014244_pt1 | contig 11797 bp, 6 predicted proteins | sample Lox_Sample_32_FD_206711 | JGI IMG/M metagenome (GOLD analysis project Ga0335078, IMG submission 206711) | Soil microbial communities from Loxahatchee National Wildlife Refuge, Florida, United States - Lox_Sample_3.2 | ecosystem: Environmental > Terrestrial > Soil > Wetlands | place: USA: Florida...
TATGCCAGCTACTGGGTCCGCGCCGTGCGCTGGAAGTGCTTCCTGGAGCCCATCAAGCGAGCGTCGGTGTGGATCCTCTTCGCCGGCCAGATTCTGGGATTCAGCTCCATCTATCTGATTGGCCGCCCGGGCGAGCTGGTGAGGCCCGGTTATATCGCCCGGAAGGAGGAGGTGTCGTTCGCTTCCCAGCTCGCGATCCTGCTGTTGGAGCGGATCTACGATACCGTGGCCATCGTTCTCCTGTTCGGGTTGGCACTTTACTTCCAGCCGTTGCCGCCGGCGGGCGCGCGCTCGGGCGCCGTGGTCAACAGCGTCGCCTTCAACCCTACCCTGATCCTCGATGCATCGAAGGGAGACATCCAGTCGATGGTGCTGACCGGCAACGTCGAGAGCTCTAGCCTCGTCAACGTCCAGGCAGGCCAGATGGTGCGGTTTCGCATCATTCAGGATGACGCCGGGCAGCACCGCTTCGCGTGGCCCACCAACGTGGTCGGCGCTCCGGCCGTGAACCCGGGGCCGCGCACGGAGACTGATTGGACCTGCCTGTACGACGGCTCCCGCTGCCAGCCGGTGGTTGAGCTGCGCCGGGTCCGCGCGGAGGCCGACGCCGTGATGATTTTCGCCGTGCTGCTGGTGCTGGCGATGGTGGCGTTCCGGCTCAACTCCGAGAGCCTGGTCGCCTCGGTGGATCGGAGGTTTGGCTTCCTTCCCGTGCGGATTCGGCTGGGGTTGGAAGGGTTCCTTCGCCATCTGGCCCAAGGTCTGGACGCCATCCGGCACTGGCGCGATCTGGCGGCCAGCGTAGTCTGGACCGTCGTGCTCTGGCTGCTCAATGCCAGCGTCTTTTGGCTGGTTTTTCGCAGCTTGGGCGGAGAGCTGGCGCGGATTTCCTGGTGGGCGGCCGCGATGGTCATTTTCTTCGCTGGGCTGGGGCTGCTGGTCCAGCTTCCGGGTGTGGGTGGCGGGTATCAGGTGGCGATCATCGAGGCCCTGAAACGTATCTTTCATATCGGGACGGAAGCCGCCACCAGCGCGGGTATTCTGATGTGGATCGTCACCTTCGTGACCTGCCTGGCCTTGGCGGTGGTGATTCTGCTTTACGAAGGTCTGAGCTTCAAGAGACTCCGCCGCCTGGCCGACCATGGGTAGGCGGTTATGGGTGGTCGGCAGGCGGTTACCGGTTACCGGCTATCGGTTGTCGGTTGACCAGTGCCACCGACAACCGATAACCGACGACCGACACTAAAATGAAGTGCCCATTTTGCGGACACACGGAAGATAGGGTGGTTGATTCGCGCGAGGCGAAGTTGGGCGATACCATTCGCCGGCGGCGAGAGTGCGTGAAGTGCGGACGTCGCTTCACCACCTACGAGCGCCTGGACGAAATCCCGCACATGCTGGTGAAGAAGGACGGTAGCCGGGAGAAGTTCGATCGGCAGAAGCTGATGGCAGGAATCCTGAAAGCCTGTGAGAAGCGCCCCATCCCGCCCAACAAGCTCGAAACCATTGTGAATGACGTGGAAGCCTACGTCGCGGAAGCGCCCAACCGCGAGCGCCCCACGGCGGAAGTGGGACGGCTGGTGATGAATCAGCTCAAGAAGCTGGATAAAGTCGCTTACGTGCGTTTTGCTTCGGTCTACCTGGATTTCAAGGACGTGCGCGAGTTCATGGATGAGTTGAAAGACCTGCTCAAGGCCCAGGAAGGCCAGGGGCGGCCGCGGAAGGCATGATTTCATTTGGATTTTGGATTTGCATTGAAATGCCTCGTAAACGATTTTCATTCCAAACCAAGCGCCGCTCCTCGACCCACGTGCGTAAACCCATCCCCTGCACTTATTCAATGCAAAATCCAAAATCCGAAATCCAATAAACTCACTCTTTCTCCACCTGTATTCCCAACTCCCGCAACTTTTCCTGCAGGCTTTGGCGGTGCAATCCGATGGCCGCCGCAGTGCGCGTGATGTTGCCGCCGTGCTGGCGCAACCGGGCCTTGATGTAGTCGGTTTCGAACCGCCGCTTGGCCTCACGGTAATCGCCGGCGAGGGGATCAGGCAGCCCCGGTGGACTAGAAGAGCCCTGTCGGTTGGCGTCAAAGCCTGGCGCAACAAGTTCGGAGGGAAAGTCCTCAGGCTGAAGCTCGGCGGAGCGCCCCGTCACCACCGCGCTTTCCAGCACGTTTTTCAATTCGCGGACGTTGCCTTTCCACGGGGCGGCCGTCAACGCGGGCAGTACGGCGCGCGCGAGGGTGAGGCCGGGGCGGCCGTGCTTCTCTCCCAGCATGCGCAGGAACTCCCCGGCCAGGAGGGGAATGTCTTCCCGGTGTTCGCGCAACGGCGGCAGCGCCAGCAGCACCACGCGCAGGCGATAGTAAAGGTCGTCGCGGAAAGTGTGTTTGGCAATCTCGGCGGCGAGGTCCTTATTGGTGGCGCTGACGATGCGCACGTCCACGTCAAGGGAGGCGGTTCCGCCCAGCCGCTCCACCCGACGCGTCTCCAGCACCCGCAGCAGCTTGGCCTGGGTCGCCAGCGACATGTCGCCGACCTCGTCGAGAAAGAGCGTGCCGCCGTGGGCGAGCTCGAACTTCCCGCGCTTGAGCGACGTGGCGCCGGTGAACGCGCCCTTTTCGTAGCCGAACAACTCGCTCTCAATCAGGTGCTCCGGCAGCGCCGCACAGTTCAGCGCCACGAAAGGCTTGCCGCCGCGATTCGAGCGCCGGTGAATTTCCTGCGCCAGCAACTCCTTGCCCGTGCCGCTCTCGCCCTGGATCAGCACGGTGACATCGGCGGCGGCCACCCGGTCCGCCAGCTCGAAGAGCCGGCGCATCACATCGCTCGCGCCGATCATAGTGCCGAACTGTCCTTCGGAAACCAACTGCCGCCGCAGCCGCTCGTTCTCCTCCGCCAGATCAAGGCGTTCCAGCGCTTTCTCCACCACCAGGCGCAGTTCGTCCACTTCGAAAGGCTTCGGCAGATAATCGTAAGCTCCGCTCTTCATCGCCTCCACGGCGACCTTCTCCGAGCCGTACGCGGTGATCATGATGACTAGAGGAGAGCTTTCTTTCGACTTCAGCTCGCGCAGAAAATCGAGCCCGGTTTCACCTGGCATCTCGATATCCAGGAGGAGCAGGTCCGGTTTTTGTGAGGCGAGAACCGGGCGTGCCGCCGCCGCGCTATCTGCCTCGGCCACAATGTAGCGGCCTTCCAGCGCCCGCCTTATTCCGTAGCGGGCGGTACTGTCGTCATCGACCACTAGGACGATTTTGGTTTTTGGATTTCGGATTTTGGATTGAAGACCGTTCATGAGTCTTGGATTTGGGATGTTGGATTAACCAGAAGTCCAAAGTCGAAGGTCAGGAGTTCCCAGCTTTCGACTTTCGACTCCGGACTTCTCAAGTACTGCGAAATCGTACCGAAAACCTCGTTCCCTTGCCGCCCTCGATCGGACTGAAGCAATGCACGCTACCCCCAATCTCTTCCACCCGCCGTGCGACGATCGCCAGTCCCAGCCCCGTGCCACCGGGCCTCGTGGTAAAGAACGGCTCGAAGATTTTCTCTTGGAGTTCAGCGGGAATGCCCGGACCATCATCTTCCACGCTCAAGCCCACCTTCCCGATGGAGCACTGCGCTCCCACCACTCGCAACCGCACTTGCCCGCCTGGCGGGCTCGCTTCCAGCGCGTTGACCACCAGGTTGGAAACAATATCTCCCACGGCCTCCGCCCCGCCCGCGATCGGGCACTCGACGCCGCCCTCCAGTTCCAGGCTCACCTTGCGGCGCTCGGCGTCGGGGCGCGCCAGGGTCAGCACGCCATTCACCACGGCGACCAGGTCGGCGGGGCGGTCAGTATCTCGCGCCGGCTTGGCATAGCGCAGCACCTGGGAGATGTTGGCATTCAACCGGTCGATCTCGGTCGCCACCAGGCGGCAGTCGTGGCGCGCGCGCTCGGGCAGGCTGACGTCTTCCTCCAGCAACTGCACGATGGTCTTCATGGCGCTGAGCGGGTTCTTGACGTTGTGCGCGATGCGCGCCGCCATCTCGCCCAGGAACGCCATCTTGGCCTTCTCGCCCAGTTCGCGCTCCAGACGCACCTTGTCGGCGATGAGTTGGCACACTTCAATGGCCGCCGCCAGTTGATCGGCCAGCAATTGCAGCGCCGCCACTTGTTCGCCCGAAAGCCCTGGGGACGCAGTGAACACTTCGAGTTGGCCGATCACCTGTGTCCCGCGATGGATCGGCAGCACTTGGGTCCAGCGGGCCTCCGAGGACGCCGACGCGGAGAAGGGAGAACCCTCCCGTCGCGCGCGGCCCAGGCTGAGCACGGCTCGCTGCAGTCCCAGCGCGGGCGGCACTTTCTCCTCCACAAAACGAGCCAGTTCGTTCAGGTCTCCCGACTTCTTGGCGAAGTCCTGAATCTCCGTCGCCATCTTCTGAACCTGCTCGAACTCCGACTGCACCGCCGCCTGCAAGGCTCGATTGATCGCCTTCTTCACCGGTTCCAGAAAGACCACCAGGCAGAAGATCATCAAGGTCTCGGTGACGGCCGCCGGCAAAAGATGATGGTCGTCGAGGAACGTGCTGATGCGGCGGATAAAGTCGATGTAGATCAGCAGAGCAAAGATGGCGACGATCGAATAAACCAGGTTGCGCTGCATCCGCAGGTCGAAAAGGTTGTACTTCAAGGTTGAGTAGCCTACCAACAAACCGGGCACGACGGCCACCAGGGCGAGCGCGGTGGGAAACGGGTCGCCAAGCCCGCCCGTCGGCCCCGGGCTCACCCAGTACGCCCAGACGCCGCCGCCGGCGAGGAGCAACTCCACCAGCGCCAGCCAGCCGTGAAAACGCGCGTCGTGAGGACTGGCGGCCGGGCGCGCCCGTAGGGCGAGATTGAAACCGGCGCCAACCACTAGCGCGGCGATCATCCAGCCCGCTAGAAGAGGCAAGTAGGGGCGCAGCGAAGTGATGAGGTCGCCGGGAAGGCGGCGCAGAAGATCTCCCACCATCCAGGGCACAAGAATCAGTGGCAGGTAGAACCCCGCCACCAGAAGGCGGAAAGGCCAGCGGAGGGGACGAAATCGCGCCAGGTACTGGGCGTGCGAGTGCACCAACAGGGGCGGCGCCGCCACGACCCCGGCAAACGAAATCATCGCCGCAACCGCGAAGAGCGACTTCTGGGTCGTCCCGTACGCCAGCGCGATATTCAGCGCCAACAGGTTCCCCGAGTTCCACATGAAGATCGCCGAGACCAGCGCGAACAGCAACCACTCCAGCGTCCGCAGCCTTCGCTGCCCGAGAATCAACACCATCAGGAACAAGTGCACCAAGGCGCCGAAGCTGTAGATGATCAGCTTGGCCGCGACCAGCGGCGTGAGATCGAAAGCGAGGTCCAACGGTTATATTCCTGTGGCTTGCTGGTTATTGCGGATCGCCGGGGTCGAAACTCGAGATCCGAAACTGGCACCGGCACACCTCAACTGAGTATAGTCTCATTTTGACGTTCCGATCTTGATTTCAATGGGGAGTGGGTGCACGACGTAAATGTGGTGCTTCTCGGTTTACTTGATTTCCAGCGTAGTTCCTTGAGTATGGGGGCGCGTCAACTCCGTCACAGCGGCAGGCCTGCTAAGCAGCGACGACGAAGGCGGCATCCGGTCGTAGGAAGGCAATAGAAAAGTGTCACCAGATGTCGTAGCATTCGGAATCAAAACAAACAGGGGTCGACGGCAAAGGCTGGGTTATTCTCATCTAACTTCGACCTTCGCATCGGTCATCTTGCTGTCGTGGTTCGTGGTGAGAAATTCGCGGCGAAGAGGTTACTGACATCATGCGGCGAGGCACGACCAACGTCACAAAGAGGACCTGGCTGGCTATAACGCTCGCCTGGATCGCCGTGAGCGGCCTGGCGGCAAACGGAAAGCGATCGGCGATCGATTATCCGCACGCCTGGATCACCAACGGCCTGATCCGCGTAAAGCTGTACCTCCCCGATGCCCAACACGGATACTATCGCGCCACCCGGTTCGATTGGTCGGGAGTGATTGCAAGCCTGGAGTATAAGGGGCACAACTACTATGGGCCTTGGTTTGACGGCGTGGATCCCAAGGTCCATGACTTTGCGTACGTGGGGACGAGGGTGATTGCCTCACCCTGCACGGCGGATTCAGGTCCGGTGGAGGAGTTCCAGACCAATGGATCGGCCCTGGGATGGGATGAGGCCAAGCCCGGCGGAACTTTCGTCAAAATCGGTGTCGGAGTGCTTCGCAAGGACCAGGCGAGCTATGACTTCGTCAAGCTGTACGAGATCGTGGACCCTGGGAAATGGACCGTCAGGACGCATCGTGACTCCATCGAGTTCACCCAGAGACTAACCGACCCGTCTTCGGGCTATGGTTATATCTACCGCAAGACGTTGCGGCTGGTCGCCGGCAAGCCGCAGATGGTGTTGGAACATAGTCTAAGAAACATCGGCCGCCGTACCATCCAAACTGCCGTATACAATCACAACTTCCTCGTGCTGGACCATCAAGTCCCCGGTCCGGATTTCTCGATCACGGTTCCCTTCCCGATTCATGCACCCCGCCCGCCCGACCAAGAACTGGCCGAGATTCGGGGGAACCACATCGTTTATTTGAAGGTGTTGGAGAATGAAGAGGTCTTAGAGACCCCAGTCCTCGGGTTCAGTGACCGCGCCCAAGACAACGAGATCCGCATTGAGAACAGCAAGGCGGGGGCCGGCATGAGGATCAGCGGCGACCGGCCGCTGTCTTTCGAAAACCTGTGGTCCATCCGGAGAGTGCTGGCGATGGAGCCTTTCATCACCATGACCATCAACCCGGGCAGCGAGTTCACTTGGAGGGTTTGGTACGAATACTACATTGTTCCCTCAAACCCAAAGTGAGCTCAATGCGGTCTCGTTCCCGCACACCTTCGTCCCGCAAGCGGACAGTCACCGGGACCGCCGCTTAGTCAACTGTCTTGTTTCAGGCAAGATATGCACCGTGGTGCTTGGCACCCTACGTGCTCCGTGGCAGTACAGGAGGAGCGGAGAGTCATATGATCCACGACCTGCGCTACGCCCTACGCACGCTCCGACGAAACCCCGGGTTCGCCTTGGTAGCGATCGTTTCGCTCGCTATGGGGATCGGGGCCAACGCGGCCATCTTCAGCCTCGCGGACTATATTATATTTCCTCGCCTAGGAGTGCCTAACCCTTCCGCCATCATGGTGGTGCAGTCTCAGTTCAAGGGCGAAAGCCTTGGAAACATGTTCCAGTACTCCGGTTTGTCCTACCCGGACTTCGAGGATTTTCAGAAGAGAAACAACTCCTTCGAAGGCTTGACCGCCTCACAGTATTTCCAGTTTGGATTCGCCCCGGATAAAACGGCGCAGCCCCAAATGGAATTCGGGGTACTGGTAAAGGGCAATTTCTTCGACGTGTTGGGCGTGCATCCGGAACTGGGGCGGAGCTTCCTGCCCGACGAGGACAAAGTGCCCGGGCATGATGCGGTGGCGGTCCTCGGCCACCACCTCTGGGAAAACGAGTTTGCCTCGGACCCTGAGGTTGTTGGTCGAAGCATCTACCTCAACGGCCTCCCCTTTACCGTGGTAGGAGTGGCGCCAAGATCGTTCACGGGGCCGAATTCCTTCCTCCGTATCGATTTGTATGTCCCACTGGCGATGCAGCCCTCGCTCGCAGGCGGATCCGAGCAGAGTGAACTGGAAGCGCGCGGGCTTCGAGCGCTGACGGTTCAGGGGCGACTCAGGCTCGGGGTCCGGGCTGGGCAAGCTGCCGCCGAGGCCAAGGTGATCAGCCAGCAACTCTCGCAGGCATATCCGAAGACCAACCGCACCTGCTCGTTGGTCGTCATGACGCAGCGGCAATCCCAAATGATCTCACCTGCCGTAACGCTTGTGTTTTTCCTGTTGGGGCTGGCAGGGGTGGTGTTGCTGATCGCTTGTGCCAACGTTATGAACCTGATGCTGAGCCGCGCCTCGGGCCGGGCACGGGAGATCGCCGTGCGGCTGGCCATTGGAGCCGGACGGACCCGCCTGATCCGGCAGTTGCTGACAGAAAGCCTGGTGATCGCGATGCTGGGCGGGGCGCTGGGACTGGTTGTGGCCCAAGCCGGCGCGGACCTGTTTTCACAGCTACGGGTGCCGGTTGACGCTCCCTTGGTGATCGATGTGAAGATCGACACTCAAGTGCTGCTGTTCGCGCTTTTGGTTTCGGTGGTGAGCGCCGTTCTGTTTGGACTGACTCCGGCGCTGCAAAGCACCCGGACTGACCTGGTTCCCGCGTTAAAGTCGGGAGGCGTGGCTCGTGACAAGCGCCGCCGATTCCTGGGAAGAAACACGCTGGTGATCGCCCAAGTGTCGGCCTCGCTCCTGTTGTTGGTGGTGGCAACCCAAGCTTATCGCGGGGCGCGGATGATTCTCTCCTCCCCGGCTGGTTTCCGCACGGACCACCTTCTCATGGCCAGTTTTAATCCCGCTCTGGCTCGGGACTCGGCGCAGCAAACCAAGGAATTCTACCAGCGATTGCTGGAGCGGGCCCGCAATCTTTCGGGTGTGAAGTCCGCAGCTCTCACCCAGGCTATGCCCATGGTCCCGGCGTCACCTGCGATCCGCGTTATCCCCGAGGGTGTCCAATTGCCAACCGGGACCGAGGCGGTGAGCGTGTTTTCCGATACCGTCAGCGATGGCTACTTCCGCACCATTGGCCTGTCCCTGGTCGAGGGCCGCGAATTTGAAGTGACTGATCGGGCGAATTCTGAACGCGTGGTGATCGTCAATGAGCAGCTCGCCCGTAAGTACTATGCGAATCAAGACGCCATCGGAAAACGGCTGCGATTGACTAGCGCGGACGGACCGTTCGCCGAGATCGTCGGGGTAGCGAAGCAGACCAAGTACGTCTTCACCATCGAGCCTCCGATGGATTACCTTTATCTGCCGCTGACCCAGAACCCCACCGCAGCGATGACTCTGATGCTCGAGACTGAGGGACCTTCGGCCGGATTGACCGCTCCGCTGCGCGATCTGGTGCGATCGCTGGACTCGCGTCAGCCGATTTATGGCGTTCGGACCATGGAGGAATTCTACGACGTGCGCGCCCACAAAACGCTGGGCCTGGTGACCGGCTCCATCGCCGGGCTGGGCGTGATGGGACTGGTGCTGGCGTTGGTCGGGCTCTACGGGCTGATGACCTATTCCGTGAGCTTGCGGCAGCGTGAGATCGGAATCCGCATGGCCATTGGGGCGGACCAATCGAGCGTGGTGAGGATGGTGGTGAAGCAAGGGATGATTCTGGCTGGCACCGGAGTCGCGATCGGCTTGGCGCTGAGTCTTGCCGCGTCCAGACCGACGGCCGCCATGGTCCAAGGGGAGGGCTTCAATTGGCCGCTTGTCGCGCTGGTCACCATTGCCCTCCTGGGTATGGCGGCTCTGGGTGCGTACATCCCTGCCTGGCGCGCCTCGCGGGTGGATCCGAATACTGTCCTGCGACAGGAGTAACCCAAGAGATCAAATTGCGGATTGGCCGCAGTTTCCCGACGGAGCTTGCCCGCTGCCCGTAGCAAGCGTGTCGGTTCGCCCCGCGCATGATCTTCGCTTCTCCCTCCTTCACCCGTTAGCTAACCGAACATAGTGATCCTTCAGCGGACCGATCCGATGCCGAATGAACGGGACCGATGACAGGCTGCCAACATGGGACAAAAGGAAGACTTGGGTCGGAATTCCCTAAAGGGGGTAAGCTCTGTACCAGTCGGGAAGAGGGATCCGGTTTCAACGGTGAGTTAATCGGTGTGTTCCGTTGGGAACAGACACCTCAAGCTTGACTTGTTAGCTTCTGCATGGGCCTCCGGGATCTGAACACGGCAGACCCGGGCCCTGTTTGTATCAGTCAGTGCACGGGCCAAATCTACCTGAGAGAGGATACGCCCTAAGTGACCGATTCCGAGAAGCGATGCGCGTCCGAGGCCGCGGGTGACCGCAGCGAGCGAGCGAGTTTTCCTCCGCTCGGATCAGCGCTCAAGGTTCTGATGGTTTGGCCACGATTTCCGTCCTCGTTCTGGAGCTTCGACGGAATACTGGACCTTGTTCCCATTGAGACGGATCAGCCGCCGCTCGGTCTTCTCACCGTGGCGGCGCTTTGTCCGAAAAGCTGGACGCTGAAGCTGGTCGACCGAAGCTTTCAGGACCTACTCGATAGCGACATCCTCTGGGCCGACTTGGTGATGGTCAGCGGGATGCGCGTCCAAAAAGATGATATTCGCGAAACCCTTCTTAGGGCACGAACTCTTGGCAAACGGACGATAATCGGTGGTCCCTTCGCCAGCAGCGAACCGGAGCTGCTGCTTCGACTGGCGGACCACGTCGTGGTCGGTGAGCCCGACGAGATGTTCCTTGAGATTGCCACCGACATGGAGCGCGGCTCCGCCAAACGGCTCTATGTTGTGACGGAGAAGCCCGACGTCAGCAGGACTCCTCTCCCCAGGTTTGATTTGCTCAAACTCGAGAAGTATGCCTCCATGGCGGTGCAGTTTTCCCGTGGCTGTCCGTTCCAATGCGAATTCTGCGATATCATCACCATCTACGGAAGGAAGCCCCGAACCAAGAGCCCCAACCAGGTGCTGGCCGAGCTCGATCGGTTGTATGAACTCGGCTGGCGCGACCAGGTTTTTATCGTCGACGACAATTTCATCGGCAACCACAAACTGGCACTCGAACTTGCGCTCGAACTGGAAGAGTGGCAGAAAGCTCACCATTATCCGCTGTTGTTGTACACCGAGGCGTCGATTGATCTCGCTCAGAGGCCCGAATTGATGGACGCCATGGTGAAGGCGAACTTCTTTTACGTCTTCATCGGCATCGAGAGCCCGTCTCCCAAGTCTCTGGCAGAGGCCAAGAAATTTCAGAATCTGCGGCGTGATCCGCTGGAGAGCATTCAGGTCATCCAAGGCCGGGGACTTTGGGTGACGGCGGGGTTCATCCTGGGGTTCGATTCCGATACCGAAGACATCTTCGAGCAGCAGAAAGACTTCATTGAGCGTGCCGCCATTCCGTGGGCCATGGCCGGGTTCTTGCAGGCGCCTCCCACCACTCCACTTTTTGATCGAATGCTGAAAGAAGGCCGATTACTAATGGAGAGCACGGCCACGAGCAACTTCGATCCACCCAATTTCAGAACGCTCCTGCCGCTGCCGGTTTTGCTGGAGGGTTTCCGATCGATTCTCATTTCTCTGTACGGAGCGTCAGCATTTTATGAGCGCTGTTACCGCTCGCTGCTGCATTGGAAGGCACGTGAACCGCAGAAACCGCCGTCAATTCCGCTCTGGCCTCTGTTGGGGATCTGCGTTCGCTCCATCGTCCACCAGGGTATCCTCTCTTCCTATCGGGGTGCGTATTGGAAGTTTCTGTTCCAACTCGTTTCCCACTGGCTCTTCGATCAACGGAAGTTTAGTCTGGGATTTGCGATGCTACTTTCGGGGCACCACTTCATACGCTATGCAAAAAGCGTGGCGGCCCAACTGGAATCCGAACTCAATAGAGTCCGGATCGAACGGCAGGAGGCGGCGGAATTTGGTGGCGAGACTGCAGCCTGCTGGTCTAAGGCCGATGTGATAGCGGAGAGCTGACGACTGCGGCAAGGAAACTACATCCCGTACTTCGCCGCCATTCCCTTGAGAAACGCGAGCGTTTCCCGATACTGAGGGTAAGGGTCGCGTACCATCCCCACGTCCGCCGCCCCGGAGCCGGCCAATCCCCGAGACCCAGCGCCTAACCCTAGCCAAGTTAAATTAGAT
>Ga0335078_10014245_pt1 | contig 11797 bp, 9 predicted proteins | sample Lox_Sample_32_FD_206711 | JGI IMG/M metagenome (GOLD analysis project Ga0335078, IMG submission 206711) | Soil microbial communities from Loxahatchee National Wildlife Refuge, Florida, United States - Lox_Sample_3.2 | ecosystem: Environmental > Terrestrial > Soil > Wetlands | place: USA: Florida...
AGGGCCTCACCCCCGTCTACGTGGGCCTGGAACCCAAGAAATCTTACGAGCTGAAGCTGCCGGCCTTCGCCAGCGGACGGCGGCGGGACGTCCTCTTTTTCACCCAGGAAATGTCCACCCTGCTGAACGCCGGCGTGCCGCTGGACCGCGCCTTGGCGATCACCGCCGAGTTGACCGAGCGGCGCGCCTTCCGCGCCATCGTCCTCGATGTGCTGCGCGTGCTCAAGGGCGGCAAACCCCTGGCCGACAGTCTCGCCACCCACGGCGAATACTTTTCCGATCTCTTCGTCAACATGGTTCGCGCCGGCGAGGCCTCGGGCGCGCTGGCCGTGGTCTTCGAGCGCCTCTCGGAATTCGAACACTCGCGCGACGAGCTGCGCAACTACATCGTTTCAGCCATGATCTATCCCGCGCTGCTGTGCCTGGTGGGTCTGGCTTCCGTTATCATCCTGCTGACTTTCGTGGTCCCCCGCTTCGCCTCGCTGTTCGAGGATTCGCACATGCAGATGCCGCTGCCCACGCAAATCATGCTCAACGTCAGCAACTTCGTACAGACCTGGTGGTGGGTGGCGGCCCTGGCCGTGGCCATTGCCGTCACCGCCCTGCGTTTCTACATCGGCAGGCCCAAGGGGCGCTTGCGGTGGGACGAATGGCGTCTCCATCTGCCGATGTTGGGCGACGCCCTGCACAAGGCCGAGACGTCGCGCTTCGCGCGCGCCATGGCCACCCTGATTGGCAACACCGTGCCGCTGGTGCAAGCCATCGGTATCGCCGGCGCCGTCCTGAACAACCGTTACATCGCCCGCGGCCTGGACGCTGTCTCGCAAGGCGTCAAGCGCGGCGAAGGCCTGGCCGCTCCCACCGCCAAAACGGGCGTCTTCCCGCCCCTGGTGGGCCACCTGTTGACGGTCGGTGAGGAAACCGGCAGACTGGATTCGATGTTCACCCGCATGGCGGACATCTATGAAGAGGACACGCGCGCGGCCATCAAACGCTTCACCGCGGTCTTCGAGCCGATCGTCATCCTGGTAATGGGCGTGATCGTCGGCGGGTTTATCCTGAGTATTCTGGTGGCAATCACCAGTATCAACGACGTGGCCATATGAAAACACAAAATCGACGAAGACAGACCCAGGCGGGCGTAACCCTGATCGAGATGATGGTCGTGGTAATCATCATCTCGCTGTTCGCCGTGTTGGTCGGGCCGAGGTTGTTCCAACAGACCGACAAAGCCCGCGTCACCGCGGCCCGCGTGCAGATGGAGACGTTCGAGGGCGCCCTGGTACAATTTCACGCCGACAACGGCCTCTTCCCCACTCAGGAGCAAGGCTTGGAGGCGCTCCGGCCCTATCTGAAGAAAGATATCCCTCTGGACCCATGGAAGCACCCGTATGTCTATCGCTATCCCGGGGAGCACGGGGAAGAGCCCGACCTTATCTGCTACGGCGCCGACGGCCAGCCCGGCGGCGAGGGAGTCAATGCCGATATCGTCAGTTGGAAATAAACCTTGGGGGGCGGGCTTCAGCCCGCGCGGGGCTTTAGCCCCGCCGCGCCGCCTTTCCCGCGGCGTCACCCTGATGGAACTGTTGGTGGTGCTGGCTATCATCGCCCTGATCGTCGGCATCTCGTTCCCCAGCACCATCGCCGGCATGGAGAACCTTCGGCTGGCGGCGGGCGCGCGCTCGGTGGCCGCTTTCATGAACGTGGCCGCCAACCGCGCCCAGCGCCGCCAGCAGGCCATCGAGCTGTCCATCTCCGTTAAGGAAAATGCCGTGACCATGCGCTCGCCCGATGCCGCTTTCCTGAAGAACCTCGCCCTGCCGAAGGGCATCGTGGTGAGGGCGGTCTGGCCGGCGCTCGCGGAGCCCAGCGACGAGCCCCGCCGATTCCTGTTCCAGCCCGGCGGCGTGCCGCCCCGCATCGGAATCGAAATCGCCAACCGGCGCGGCGCGCGCCGCATCGTGCGCCTGAATCCCATTACCGGAGTGACCGAGATCGAGCAGCCATGAAGAAGCAGCGCGGGTTTACCCTGCTTGAAATGCTGGTAGCCACCCTGATCATGGGTATCGCCGTGATTGGCCTGATGACCGAGATCACCGCTTCCATGCGCAACGCGTCCCGCGTAACCAACCGCGATCGCGCCGCGCTGCTGGCGCGCTCCAAGATGGACGAATTGTTGCTGGACCCACAATTCCCGCTCGACACCCTGGTCGCCGGTCCGTTCGATCCTTCCCTGACCGGCGGCGTCGAAGGCGGCTGGCGCGCCCGCCTGACGCGCTTCGAGATGCCGCCGTCTCCGGCGCCGGGCCAGCAGTCGCTCGACCGCATGACGCTGGAGATCTGGTGGATGGCGGGCGGCGAGCGCCGCACCTTCGCGCTGGGCGCCTACCGCACGCACATCCTGCGCCCGGAGGACCTGCAGCCATGACCGTTCAATGGAGGGCGGTCTTGAGCCCGCGCGGGGCTTTAGCCCGGCCACAAGCCGGCATCACCCTCATGGAAGTCATCGTCGCCGTCACCCTGCTCAGCATGCTCTCGGTCGGCATGCTGGCTACCATTCGCATGGGTTTCAACGCCCTCAACCGCACCAACTCCCGTCTCATGGAAAACCGCCGCGTGGCCGGAGCGCAGCGCCTCTTGGAACAGGAGCTCGGCGGCTTCCTGCCCGTCAAGGCGCTCTGCCCGGCCGACTCGCGCGCGCCGCTGGCGCCGTTCGTCTTCTTTGAGGGGCAGCCCCAATCCATGCGGCTGGTCTCCACCTATTCGCTCCAGGAGGCCTGGCGCGGCCAGCCGCGTATCCTGGAGCTCCAGGTAATCCCGGGCAACGAAGGCCGCGGTGTGCGGCTGATCGTGAATGAGATCCCCTACACCGGCCCGCTCAGCGCCGGGCGGTCGTGCCTGGGCATGGCGTCGGATCCCCAGACGGGCTTGATCGTCCCGCAATTCCGGCCGATTGAACCCTCCGCGCAGTCCTTCATCCTCGCCGACAAGCTGGCCTGGTGCCGCTTTTCGTATCTGGAACCGGCCCTGCCCCCGAAAGTGGAACACTGGCGCACCGATTGGGTCATGCCCCGCTGGCCGATCGGCCTCCGCGTGGAAATGGCGCCCCTGGAAGACAACCCCGCCCGTCTCCGGCCGCTCACCGTCACTACCGCCATCCCCATCAACCGCCTGCCGGACCTTGTCTATGTGGACGCCTACTAGCAAGTCGCCGGCCCCGGCGCGAGGCACCGCTCTGCTGGCCGTTCTCTGGCTTTCCGCCGCCCTGGCCACCATCGCGATCTCCCTTGCCGATACCGTGCGCGGCGAGGCCGAGCGCAGCGCCACGGCCGTCGATGGGCTCCGCAGCCAGCATCTCGCCGAGGGCGGCCTGCGCCGCGCGATCCTGTATCTGGATTGGGGCCGTACGCGTCCCGATAACCCTCGCTTCAAACCGCTCGGGCCCTTCTTCACTTTCGATTTCCCGGAAGGCCAAACGGTGGTCGAGGTCGTCCCGGAGACCGCCAAATTCAATATCAACACCATCCTGCCGGAGGATCTGTTCCACCTGCTGGTAAACCTCGGCGTGAACCCCGCGCGCGCGCAGGAGATTGCCGCGGCCATTGTGGACTGGCGCTCCCCGTCTCCCGAAGCGAACAGCCCCTTCGACAACTTCTATGCGTCGCTGCACCCGCCCTATGTCGCGCCGCACGCGAATTTCCAGGAAGTGGAGGAACTGCTTGCGGTGAAGGGCGTCACCCCGGATATCTTCTACGGCGCATGGCAAACCGCGCCCGCGGGCGCCCCCCAGCATCTCACGCTGCGCAACGGCCTCGCCGACTGCGTCTCGGTGTTTGGCTCTACCGGCCAATTTGATGTCAACACCGCCGCGCCCGCCGTGCTCGCCACCGTGGGCGTGCCGCCGGAGGGCCTGGCCGCCCTGGTCCAGCAGCGCCGCATGCAGCCTTTCGTCAAGCCGGAGGACCTGGCGCCCTTGGCGCTAATCGCCGGCCCGGGATTCGCCCGCCTGCGCATCGGCGGCTTCACCATGTTCACGCTGCGCTCCACGGCCCGCCTGCGCCTGGCGAATGGCCAACTGTCGGACCTGCGCCGCACCGTTGCCGCGCTGGTGAAGTTCGCGCCGCCCAGCAACGAAACGTCGTATCACATCCTGCGCTGGTACGACACGGTATTGGAACCCGTGTCCTCGCTTCACTAGTTGCGGACGGGTTTGCCTAATGTCCGTGGGGCGGGACTCCAGTCCTGCGGCCGGCGTCCACGTCGGCCAGCGGGTCCTGGAGGACCCGCGCAGACCCGGAGGTCTGCCCCACTTTCTACGCGTCGTTCGAATTGATATCCCGCACAATGTGGCGCAGACGATCGCCTTTCGCTACCGCAGCGCGTTGGCTTGCGCAAGAGCTCTGTTGGCGTCCTCGCTGCGGCCCGCCGCCGCGTACAGGCCCGCAAGCTGCCGCCAAAGGTCGGCGCTCCCGGGAAGCAGCCGGGCGGCGTCTTCTTCGTAGGAAATCGCGCGCGCCAGATTCCCCAGCCGGTACCACGAGCGCGCACGGCCGTGCGCGATGTTCGCCAGAAAATTGTTGTCTACCATCAATTCGGAGCGTTCCGGCAAGCTCCCCGCGGCGGCGGCGAACGCGGCCAGAGCCTGCTGCGGGCGGCGGGCCAGGAGGTTGGCGTATCCCAGGTTTTCCAGCGGTTCCCAAGGCGAGCGGGAAACGCGGGCGGCCTTCTCCCACGCGCGGATGGCGTCCGCCAACCGGCCCTGCTCCTGATAATAGGCCGCTAAGGCCGACCACGGCGCTACCAGGTTCGGCTCCAGTTCGGTGGCGGCCAGAAAATCCCGCTCCGCGTTCCTCTGGTCGCCCGCTTCCTCGAAGATGTGCCCGCGGGTGAAGTGCAGATATCCGTTATCCGGGAAAATCTCCAGGGCCTTGCGGATCGCCGCCAGCGCCTCCTGATTGCGTCCCAGAGCTTTCAGGACGGAGGCGGCATTGGACCACTGATGGAAGGCCTGGCTCCCATTCCCGGCCGGCGCGGCCGCCGGCAGCGGCGCGGTCGCGCAGTCTACCTTCAACCGCCCGATCAAGGCTTCCGTCTCCGGGCTGCGCCGCACAAAGACGGCGCTCGTTTCATCCAGATAGACCGGAACCCAGATATCGCTGGCGCAAAACTGTTTCAGCACCGGAAAAAACTGCAAGGCGACGTATCGCCCGATCGGAACCAGGATGGTGTTGATGCCGTAGCGCCCGGCCTCCTGCTCCCATTCGGGCGAATCTGGCGGGCTGGTTTTCAGCCTGCCGGCGCGCAGCATCAGTTCCGCGCCAAACGGGATTGCCCGGCCGTCAATATAATTCTTGTATTTTGGGCCCAGGCGGAAAGCCACGTAGGAGCCTTCGCTGTAGGCGCTGAAGATTTGCGCGGGCAGATTCTCCCGCTCCACGAAGGCCGCGGCTCGTTCGGGAAACCACCAGGACAATCCCGCGCCGAACGAGTCCGTTGCAGTTCCTATTCGGTAGGCCCGGTCCGTCACCAGGTCCCGGATGTGCAGGGCCGCCGTGCCGGCCAGCAGCGCACTCGCCGCCACGGCGAGAATCGCCCGGACGCGCGCCCCGCGGATCATCGATGCGAGCGTGGGCAGCCAGGAGGCCAGCACCGCGCCGCCCATAAGTACGGCCACTACACTGAAGAGCCCTGAAAAGCGAACGTGCCGGAGCGGAAACAAAGCGGCCCCGCCCAGCAGGATCGCTTCTCCGATACGCCGGCGGGCGAGCGCCAGCGCCACGGCCAGGACCACCACTGCCAGCAGCACATAAAACATGTCCGGCGCCAACGGCGACAGCCCGGACCTGATGTGGGCCCAATCGAGTGGAATCGGCGCCCACTCCAGGATCAACTGGGAATGCAACGCCGTGGCGGCTTCCTGTCGGGATAGGACCTCGTAAACGCCCCAGCCCCATGGATTGGCCAATGTCGCGACGCCCGTCGCGACCAGCCAAGGGAAGGCGCGCCGCAGGCGGCCGGCGGCGGCCGCGCGCGTAACCGCCGGAACCATGTCCCCCGCTTCCAGCATCACATAACCGCCCAGCAGGCCCACACCGGCGATGAAACCCGGATGTAGATTGACCCAGGCGGCCATCATCGCCGGCAGCAGCCATAGCCGCGCCGCCCCCGTCTGGTGCTGCTCCCAGAGCACGGAGAGAGTTGCGGCAAACAGCACGACCGTGAACATTTCCGCGCGCGCCGTGACCCTCGATGCGATCAGCGGCACGGCCAGGATAACCAAAGCGGCGGTCACTGCGGAACCGCGCCGCAGCAATAAAGCCACCGTTCCACCACAAGCGCAGGCCGTCAGCCAGGAGAGCAGACCGTAGCCGCCCAGTAAATACAGGCCGTAGAACACAAGCCCGGATCCCACCGGATACCTCCACGGTTGGCCTGCGGCGGTGTAGGAAAAAACCTCCGCGGAAGGGATTTGATGATGCTGGACGATCCAGCGGCCGGTGGCCATCTGCCAGCCCAGATCGAATTCCGCAATCGTCCTCAGTCCGGCCAGAAATGCGTAGGTCAGTGCTGCCGCTGCGAGCGCGTAGAACACTACCCGCTCGAGCGGAATGGCGAGGTTGGTTCTGTCCGCCGAAATCTCCACTACCGGTGAACGGCCCCTTTTCCGGACCGCGCGGGCAACCTGGGGCGCGCCAGAGCCGCCGCGCTGTGAGCGTGCCCATGGCAAAGCAGGTTGCAACTGTTCTGCGCGCGATTGTAATAGATCGGCGCCGCCCCATTGGGAGCCACCACATTTGCGTCGAAGTTCACCAGGCGCTCGCCCGAAACCGTCGCCGACAGGCTCCCCATGCCGTGTGCCGTATGGCAGGCCGAGCAGGAGAAGCCGGCGTTGATGTGCAGCGAGTGCTGGCGGAAGCTGGTGTTGGCCAGAATCGTCGCGAGATTGTGGCACTTCCCGCACAGAGCGTAGGGACCGGCTGCGCTCAGGTCCGGATTCGGAAACAGATTGATCACCGGCAGGCCCGGACCAGGCGCCTGGCTCGCTTCATAACGACGCTCCAGAATGTGGGTGAATTTGGAGCCGTGCGGACCGTTCGGCCCGGTGCCGCCGAATTCGCGATTGTCGTCGCTGTTATGGCAATCGGTGCACAGAATGCGAATCCCCATGGCGCGCCCTTGCGAGACGCCATCGAGTTTGAGCATGTACGAAAGCAGGCTGGGCTGCGGGAGCGGGCTGCTGCGATCGTGCGTAACCGGATGGCTGGAGGATGCGGTAAGCGCGAACTGCGGGATGACATTCAGCGGATCGCCCGCCGAAACCGCGCGCCTCGGCAGGTATCCGTAGATCGGGTTCGCCGCTTTGCTGGTGCTGGTCCCGTGGCAACGCAGGCAATTCTCAAACTGGTTCACCGCCGGGTTGACCACGGTGACCCCGTCCGACGCGCTGATGCCGGCCACGCCGGATTGCGAAAGCCGGGTGACCGGGGGCGGCGGGAAAGCCGTCACCGTCTGCGTCGCGTGCGGGCTGTGGCAGTCCACGCAGGTGGCATGGCGGTTCTGGTTCAAAAGCACGCCCTCGGCCGCATCGTGCGGGAATAGCGGTGCCGGAATAGGGTGTCCCACTTTCGGCGCGGCATACTCGGCCGCCACGTTGGAGATGGACGGATAGACGGCCTTGCTTCCATTGTGGCAGGTGAGGCAATCCTGCTCGTTGGCGCCGCGCAGCAGCCGCGTGGCTCCCAGGCCGTTGTGCGGCGCATGGCAGGAAATGCAGGCATTCTGCGCCACCGTATGGTACGAGCCGAGCGCCGGCGCCGGCGGTGCGTTCGTTACCACGTGGGATGCCGTTGCGTGCGCGCTGGTGGCCCAATTTGCCAGCGGATTGGCTTTCCCGGTCATCACCCGGTTCGGATCGTGACAGGCCAGACACATCGCTCCGCTCGCGCTGTTCAACACCAGGAAGTTCTGCGACACCGGGTCGATCGCCTGCCTGTGCGCGGCATGGCAGGAGGTACACTCCACATTCCCTTTGATGAGCTGCACCGCTCCAGTCTTGTCCAGGGTCTTGCCGGAAGCCGCCAGCGACGCCGCCAGATATGGGGCGTCTTTCAGCGGCAGCACCATGCTGAACGGATGCGAGCTTTGCAGGTTGGTCCCCAGCAAATCGGCGGGTTTCATGGAGCCGGTGGTGGGAATGGTGCGATAGGCTTGCGTCTGTCCCGGCGCTACTGTGCCATCGTGGCAGCTCAGGCACAGCGTACTGGTGCTGCTCTGCGGCGGTTGCGCATTGCCCTTATCGGTAAAAGTACTGCTGGCGTAGGTAGTGTAGGTCTGGGTGGAGAGCTTCTGGTTCCACAGCGGCGTGAGTCCGCCGATCCCGCTGTGCGGCGCGTGGCAATAATAGCAGGCTCCCGGCAATCTGCCTTTTACCGGCGACGTGCCGCTGGGCGACAGATCGTGCACGCCGATCGGCTCGCGGCCGATTTGCGCGGAGCACAAATTGCCCGCCAGGAACACTAGGGCGAACAGCTTGTGGGGCGGCCAATCTTGGCCCCAGCCGCCTTTCAGTCGGCTCGCCGGCCGCCCGCCAGTCATCGCGCCCCTCCGCCGAGGTACTGAAAGACCTCGACGCGCCGCCGATAGCTATCCACCACGTAGATCCGGTCGCTGCGATCCACGGCCAGTCCGGCGGGCAGCATGAAATCGCCCACCCCCGCGTCTTTTCCGAAGTAATAAAGAAGGCGCCCTTCGCCATCGAAAACCTGCACAATGTTATAGAAGGCGTCGGCCACATAAAGGTGGCCTTCCGAGTCCAGGCCCACGCCCTTCGGACGGTAAAGATCGCCGCCACCCTCGCCCGGACGTCCGATCGCATAACGGAAGCCGCCCGCGCGATCCAGCACCTGGATGCGGAAATTCATGGCGTCCACCACGATCAGATCCGGACCGTCCAGGCGCAACTCGGTCGGGAAATTGAATTCGCCATTGCCTTCGCCGCGCTTGCCGATGGTCTGCAGCACGCTGCCTTGCATATCGAGCACGTAGATCTTGTCGCGCCAGGTGTCCGCGACGAAGATCCGCTGCGCGTCCGCATCCACGGCGATTCCGGTAGGGCGCTTGAAGAACCCTTCCCCGCCCCTCAAACTGCCAATCGCCCGCTGGAACTTTCCGTTGGCCCCGAACACGAATATCTTGCCGGCCTCGGAATCGGTCACGTAGATGTTATCCTGCTTGTCCACCGTCACGCACATGGGCGCGCGCATCTCGTCTTTGCCGTCCAGGTGCGTGATGAACTTGTACTTCTGTTGCGCAAAATCGAAAATATGCACGCCCGAGGCCCCGGGGTCCGTGAGGATGATGCGCTCGCGGGAATCGCTCGCCAGGCTGTAGGGGCGCACCAGGCTTTTGTATTCCGGAGCCCCCGCGGCGAAATCGATCAGCTTGGTCCAGAACCCCCGCTTGGTCTTCACCTCGCGCTCGGACTGGAAGCTGCGCTCGAATTGCAGCCGGCGGCCGCCATCCATCTCCAGATAGGGCGCGTCCGCGGCCGCCGGAGTCTTGGCCCGCGGCCGCGCCCATGTGGCGGCCGGCCCCAGCAGCAACAGAATCGAACCCGATCTTAAAAGAAATTGAACCATCGCGATAGACCGACGAAAACGGATGACGTCCTTGCCGAAGGGCCGCCGATTGCGCTGAAGCCCTGCGTGAACTTGAGGTAGCCCGCCTGGAAATAAACCTTTCGCACCAGGTACTGAATCTGGCCAAACGCCTGTTCGTTGGTATTGCTCGAACCCGCGCCTCCAGTCGACGTGTCGCTCAATGCTCTGGCATAGCTGGCCGAGATGGTAAGCCCGCGCACGGGCGTGGCGCCCAGTGAAAACGAATACGAGTGCCCGCCGTACAGAATCACCGCGCCGGGAGTGACCACCGGCAGAGGAACCGGCGTCGCCGTCACGCCCGCCGCGGTGAGAATCCCGTTCCCGCTGGACTTGGCATATGACGCCGAGGCGCTGACCCGTTTCAGCGAGAGTGAGGTCGAATAGTACTGGCTGAAGGTTGCCGCGCTGGGCTCGTCCGACAGGCCGCTCCGGGCGCCGCCGGCCGAGGCGCTCCAGTGCGAACGGCGTCCGATCTTCCGGCTCAGATTGCCCGAAAAGCCGTAGCTGGAGGTAGTGTAACCAATCAGTACGGTCTCCTGGTCCGTGGCGTAACTGCCCTGGCCGGTGATCTTCCAGCGTCCCACCTCCCGGGAGTAACTCGCCGAGCCAAGCACGCCCAGGCGGACCCCCTCGCTGGGACTCACGTCGGTGCGCGTGACTGCTGCTACCGCGGTGAAGAAGCCTTTCCAGATATTGTTCGCGTAGCTCGCCGTCCCGGTGTATGAATCCGACTGCAAGCTCGTTCCATCGAAAACCTGGTCGCGGTGCTCGTCGGTGGCGCTAAAGGTCATGTGCAGCGCGGGCACCAGGTAATTGGCGAAGCCCGTCACGTCCAGCGCGTGCGTGGCGTAGTTCGTGGTGTCCTCTCCCACGATTCCCCCGGCCGCCAGGATCGATTGGTAAATCGTGCCCGTCAGGTTGTCGGTGTACTCGGCATTGGCGCCTATATTCAGCCGCGGGATGGGGTTGAACCCGGCGCCGGCGCTCACCGTGTCCAGAGTTGCGCTATACGGCCCCGCTGTAGAATCTTCGGAGATATCCGACCGGTTGGCGCTCGCCGCGAAGCCGCCATTGAAGGGCAGGCGATGCCCGATGCCGAACGAGATCGAGTCGCCCGACGAGTTCGATAGCGACGGCTGCTGCTCGCCGGAGAAGAGTTGCGGAACGTCCAGATGGGTAGTCGTGTAGTGATAGCCCCCATTCAGCATAAAACCAGCCAACTGATAGGTGCTGTTGGCAGTGGCGGATTGAAAGGAGGAAGACGTATCTTCGTTTGTGCCATACAGCGAGTAATCATTGGCGCCCTGCTGATATCCGACCGAGAGCGTGGGAAGATGCGGGACCAGCTCGCTCCAACCCACGCTGAATGTCCGCGAATCTCCGTGGCTGGTGTAGTTCGTTACATCTGGAATCCCAAAGTTTCCCGTGCCGTTGAAAGTCTGGGAATAACTGATGGAGCCCGGAAACTGGCTGCCGCCGAAGATGGACGAGCTGGCGGTCACCCCGCTCGCCGAGGTAATCGACTGGAAATCCGAATTCGCCCGCGACTCGTTGTAAAACGGCTGGACTTTGAACGACAGGAAATTGGGGTCGTAGAAGATACCGGATAGAATGGCGTCGCCGGCGGCCGTGAAGGTGTGGTCGGAGGGCGTGAGGTTTCCATAGTCGGCCGCATAGCCGCCGGTAGCGGTCCCGCTCAGGTTCATGTTGAACAAGCCGGCCTGCACTTGAGCCGGCGCGCGCCCCGCCGCGGCCAGCATCGCGACAGCGCAAACCAACCAGACGGCTGCCTGGTGGGGCAGGCTGCCAGCCTGCGTGGGACTGCCAGTCCCGCCTGCGCGCACCGGAAGTGCGCCCCGCGGAATGTCACTGTTTTCCACGAAACTCAGTAGCCGGGTTTCTGGCACGACCCCTCGGGTGCTCAAAGCACCTCTACCCTCGCATTGGCGCGCAACTTCTTGTCTAAGCCGGACCGCAGTTGCTCGGTCTTCTTCTTCTCCATCTCTTTGCGCAGGGCATCCTTGACTTCCTCGAACTTCCGGATTCCGGGAGCGATGTACGCGTTCAACCGCACGATGGTGTAGGCCTGGTCGAAGTGGATCAACCCGCTCAGTTGGCCGGGCTTGAGGGCCGCCGCC
>Ga0335078_10014247_pt1 | contig 11797 bp, 10 predicted proteins | sample Lox_Sample_32_FD_206711 | JGI IMG/M metagenome (GOLD analysis project Ga0335078, IMG submission 206711) | Soil microbial communities from Loxahatchee National Wildlife Refuge, Florida, United States - Lox_Sample_3.2 | ecosystem: Environmental > Terrestrial > Soil > Wetlands | place: USA...
CGCGCCCCCGCCTGAGACGGTCTGGCGCCCGCCCGAGACGCCCCCGCCCCCAGCTTCGACGCCCCCGCCTCGGACGCCCCCGCCTGAGACGCCTGCGCCTGCAGCGCCGCGCGGCGAAAGCGCGCCGGCGACAGGCCGTAGCGGCGCCGGAACGCGCGCGCGAAGTGCGTGCCCTCGCTGTAGCCCACCAGCCGCGCGACGTCCTCCACGGTGATCCAGCGCTGCTCCACCAGCAGCCGCGCGCCCATCTTCAGCCGCTGCGCGGTCAGGTGCTCGCTGAAGGTCATCTCGCCGCACTGCGCGAACGCGCGCTGAAGCTCCCGCGGCGAGGTCGCAAGCGCCCGCGCCACCATCGCCAGCGTCAGCTCACGACGGTAGTGGCGCGCCACCACCACCCGCGCCAGCAGGTACAGCCGCCGCCTGCGCGAGCTGAGCGTCTCGGGTGCCATGCTCTCCATTCCGACCGCAGCCGCCGCTGCGGGACGGCGGCGAGCGCGTGAGCTACCCGTAGCGCTCCGCCGCGCGCTCGACCGCGCCCGCGTATGAGCCGCCGAACAGCAGCGCGTGCACCAGCAGCGGCAGCAGCTGGTGCAGCTCCACGCGCTCGCGCCAACCCTCGGCCAGAGGCGCGACCTCCTCGTAGGCGCCGAACACGCGCTCCCGATCCGACGAGGACGCGCCGGGGGCGCCGAACAGGCGCAGCATCGCCAGGTCCACCTCGCGGTGCCCGCCGTAGGCGCAGGGGTCGATCAGCCAGGGGCGCCCGTCGCCGCCCGCCATCACGTTGCCCGACCACAGGTCGCCGTGCAGCCGCGCTGGCGCCTCCGCGGGGCCGCACAGCTGCTCCAGCCGCGCGCACGCGCGCTCCACCGCCTCGCTCGCGCGCCGCGACAGGGCGCCGCGCTCGCGCCCCAGCGCCGCCAGCGGGCGCAGCCTGCGCTCGGCGTAGAACTCCGGCCAGTCGCCCGCCGGCTCGTTGGGCAGCTCCAGCGAGCCGAAGCGCGCGGGCGGGCTCAGCGACGGGCTCCCCGGGCTCGCCTCCGCAGCGGGCGCCAGCCCGAAGCAGGGAGCGCCCGCCTGGTGCATCGCCGCCAGCCCGCGCCCCAGCTCCTCTGCGCCCGCCGCGCTGAGGCCGCGAGCGGAGCCGCCGTCCACCCATTCGAGCGCCAGGTAGCGCTCGTCCACCTCCAGCACGCGCGGCACTTGCAGCGCGCGCGGCTGGGCCAGCCAGCGCAGGCCCGCGGCCTCCGCCGCGTACTCGCCCGGCGCCGCGTCCGCGCGCGTCTTCACGAACGCCTCGCCGCCATCGGGCAGCGTCACACGGTAGGCCTCGTTGATGTCCCCGCCGCCAACGCGCCGCGCGTCGCGGGCGCCCGCGGGCAGCGTCACGGCGCGCGTCCCGCGCGCACCTGCTCCAGCAGTCCCTGGCAGGCGGCGCGCACCAGCTCGAACACCTCCTCGAAGCCGCCGGGCGCGCCGTAGTAGGGGTCGGGCACCTCCAGCTCGCCGCGCGCGACAGCCGCGGGGTCGAACTCGCGCAGCAGGCGCACCTTGGCGCGCTCCTGGGGACCGGGCGCCATGCGCCTGAGCTCATGTGCGTTGGAGCTGTCCATCGCCAACAGCAGGTCGAAGTCGAGGAAGTCCTCGGGACGCACCTGTCGCGCGGTTCCCTCCAACACCATCCCCCGCGCGCTGGCCGCCGCGGCAGCGCGGCTGTCCGGTGCGCTCCCGACATGCCACCCACCCGTCCCCGCCGAATCAATATAAAAATCGTTCTCCAGCCCCGCTTCGGCGACGAGCGCGCGCATCACGCCCTCCGCGGTGGGCGAGCGGCAGATGTTGCCCAGGCACACGAACAGCAACCCGGTGGGCGTGCGTGCGCTGGCCCGCGCGGGGCGCTCGCTGGTGGCGTCGTGCGCGTCGGCCATCTACTCCTCCCCCAGCTCCAGCACCGCCAGGAACGCCTCCTGGGGCACCTCCACGCGGCCCACCTGCTTCATGCGTTTCTTGCCCTCCTTCTGCTTCTCCAAGAGCTTTTTCTTGCGCGTGATGTCGCCGCCGTAGCACTTGGCGATGACGTCCTTGCGGTAGGCCTTGACGGTCTCGCGCGCGATCACATGCGAGCCGATGGCCGCCTGGATCGGCACGTCGTACTGCTGGCGGGGGATGCGTTTGCGCAGCTTGTCCGTCAGCGAGCGGCCCATCTCGTACGCCTTGTCGCGGTGCACCACCAGCGACAGCGCGTCCACTGGGTCGCCCGCCAGCAGCACGTCCAGCTTGACCAGGTCGGACGCCTTGGAGCCGCTGAGCTCGTAGTCGAGCGATGCGTACCCGCGCGTGCGCGACTTCAGCTGGTCGAAGAAGTCCAGCACGATTTCCGCGAGCGGCAGGTCGTAGGTCATCTGCACGCGCTCCGGCGACAGGTAGTGCATGCCCGCGTGCTCGCCGCGGCGCTCCTGGCACAGCTCCATGACCGCGCCCACGAACTCTTTGGGGCAGATCACAGACGCGCGGATGAACGGCTCGCGGATCTCCGCTATGCGACCCGGATCGGGCATGTCGGAGGGGTTGTGCACCACCATCTCGCTGCCGTCCGTCAGCGTCACGTCGAACTCCACCGAGGGCATCGTCGCCAGCAGCTCCAGGTCGTACTCGCGCTCCAGGCGCTCGCGCACGATGTCCATGTGCAGCAGGCCCAGGAAGCCGCAGCGAAAGCCGAAGCCGAGCGCGTCCGAGGTCTCCGGCTCCCACGACAGCGCCGCGTCGTTCAGCGTCAGCTTCTCCAGCGCGTCACGCAGGTCGGGGTAGTCGTCGGAGTCGATCGGGAACAGGCCGCAGAACACCATCGGCTTGACCTCGCGGTAGCCCGGCAGCGGCTCGCTCGCCCCACCGCCCGCGCCGGCGCCGGGCGGGTGCGAGCCGGCGCCCGCCTTCGCGCGCGTCGTCAGCGTGTCGCCCACGCGCAGTTGCGTCACGTCCTTCAGGCCCGTGATCAGATACCCCACCTCGCCCGCTGCGAGCTGGTCGGTGGGCATCATCTGCGGGCTGAAGAAGCCGATGTCGTCGATGTCCGCCTGCGTGCCCGCGGCCATCGCGCGGATCTGCTCGCCCTTGCGGAACACGCCGTCCACCACGCGGATGTAGGCGATCACGCCGCGGTACTGGTCGAACTCCGAGTCGAAGATCAGCGCTCGCGCGGGCCCGTCGGGCTGGCCCGCGGGCGGCGGCACGCGCGCGATCAGCTCCTCCAGCACCTCGGCCACGCCCTCGCCGGTCTTGCCGCTGATGCGCAGGATCGTGTCGGGCGGCTCGCCGATCAGCTCGCTGACCTCCCCCGCCACGCGCTCCGGTTCGGCGCCGGGCAGGTCGATCTTGTTCAGGCACGGGATCAGCTCCAGGCCCGACTCCACCGCCAGGTAGGTGTTGGCCACGGTCTGCGCCTCCACCCCCTGCGAGGCGTCCACCACCAGCAGCGCGCCCTCGCACGCTGCCAGCGAGCGCGACACCTCGTAGGTGAAGTCCACGTGCCCCGGCGTGTCGATCAGGTGCAGCTGGTAGGTCTCGCCGTCGGCGGCCGTGTGGAACACGCGCACTGCCTGCGCCTTGATCGTGATGCCGCGCTCGCGCTCCAGGTCCATCGAGTCGAGCACCTGCGCGCGCATCTCCCTCGCCGCCACCGTGTGCGTCAGCTCGAGGATGCGGTCCGCCAGCGTCGACTTGCCGTGGTCGATGTGCGCGATGATGCAGAAGTTGCGGATGTGGGCCTGGTCCATCGGCTGCTACAGCCTAGAGGGACCGCTGCTGCGGCCGGCTAGCGCGAGCGCCTGACCTGGCGCGCGATCAGCTTCGCCGACTCGGCCTCCACGCGCGCGCTCATGCGCTGCTTGAACACCGCCAGCAGCGCCTCGGAGGCGATCGCGCGCAGCGCGCCGATCGCCTCGATCACCTCGTCCCAGCGCTCCTCCGGCTGGCCCGCCTGCGCGAACGGCTCCCACAGCTCCTTCAGGTAGAGCCGCACGAACGCGCGCGAGATCGACTCGCAGTCGCGGCTCACCCGCTCGATCAGCTCGATCGCCGCGTGCATCGAGATGCCCAGCGCGGCGACCTCCTCGGCGGCCCTCATCAGCGCCGGGCTGGGCACCTCGAAGCGGTCATCGCCAAGCGCCACCAGCAGCTTCAGCTTGCGGATGCGCTCGATGTCCCTGGCGTCCACCTCGCCGAAGCGCTCCTGCAGCTCCTGCGCGGTCACGACCTCCGGCGTCTCGCTCTCAAACGGCGCAGCCAGCGCGTCGCGCAGGTTCAGCAGCCGCGCGGCCGAGCCGCCGGAGGCGCTGAGCAGCCGCTCGATCGCCGCCAGGTTGAAGCCGTCGGCCTGCAGGTCGAGGATCAGGCGCAGGCGCGCCACGTGCTCGGCGCTGTAGTAGCCCACGCGCGCGCGCACCTCCGGCGGCGGCAGCAGGCCGCGCGAGTGGTGGTTGCGGATGTTGCGCACGCTCATCCCCACTTCCGCGGCGAGCTGCTCGATCGTCAGCTCCGCGCTCGGCCCCTCGGGCTGCGTGTCCAAGCTCACACTTGCCATCTCGATCTCAGGATACCGTGTTTGACGTAACCTCAAACGAGGTAACACTGGATCAGGTCATCATGCTTGCTCGCGTCCCCCACGCCGCCCGCGCTCCCCACCCCACCGCCGCCCGTGCCTGAACGCGGCGCGGTCCCGCAGGTCTCCCCCGTCCGCCGGCGGGCGCTGCGCCTGATCGGCTCGTTCACGTCGCCGCTCGCGCCCGACGACTACCTCGAGCTGGTCAACCCGCTGTGGTCCACGCGCGAGCTGCGCGGGCGCGTCGAGCGCGTCGAGCGCCAGGGCTCGCTCGCCGTCACCGTGTGGATCAGGCCCGGCTGGGAATGGCCGGGGCACCTGCCGGGGCAGTATGTGCGCCTGGGGATCGACGTGGACGGCGTGCACCACTGGCGCGCCTACTCGCTCACCTCCGACCCGGTCGGCGGCGACGGCTGCATCGCCATCACCCCCAAGCTCGTGCCGCAGGGCAAGGTCACGCCGTACCTGTGCACGCGCCTGCAGCCCGGCACGATCGTGCGCCTGGGCGGCGTGGAAGGCACGTTCGTGCTGCCCGACCCGCTGCCCGCGCGGCTGCTGTTCGTGAGCGCAGGCAGCGGCATCACGCCGATCGTCAGCATGCTGCGCAGCCTCGCGCGGCGCGAGGCGCTGGAGGACGTCGTCCACGTCCACTGCGCGCGCGAGGCCCAGCAGGTGATCTTCGCCCGCGAGCTGCGCGCGCTCGACGAGCGCCACCGCGGCTACCGGCTGCACACGCGGCTGACGGGCAGCGCCGGGCGCCTGGCCCCGCACCAGCTGGAGGACCTGTGCCCCGACTGGCGCGAGCGCGAGACGTTCGCGTGCGGCCCCGCGGGGCTGCTGCAGACACTCGGACAGCACTGGCGCGCCGACGCGAACCCCGAGCGCCTGCACATCGAGCGCTTCACGCCCGAGGGCGCAGTCGGCGACGGCGAGCGCGGCTGCGGCGGCACGATCGACTTCAGCGCCAGCGGCGTGCGTGCTTGCAGCGACGGCACGCAGCCGATCCTCGCGGCCGGCGAGAGCGCCGGCGCGCGGCTGCCGTTCGGCTGCCGCATGGGCATCTGCCACAGCTGCGTGGGCAGGCTGCGCTCGGGACAGGTGCGCGACCTGCGCACCGGGCGCGTGCACGGCCAGCCCGGCGAGCTGCTGCGCACGTGCATCAACGCGCCCGAGGGCGCCGTCGAGATCGATCTGTAAACCGCCGAGGAGGAGCCATGTCAGCCACAGCCAGCGAGCCCGCCCGCGCATCCATCGCCGACGAGCGCCCGCCCGACGCCGTCCGCGGCGAGCGCGCGTCCTCCCCCCAAGGTGACAGCCCTCTGGCGCGCCTGACGCCGCAGCAGCTCGAGCAGCTCGGCCGCGAGCTCGACGCCATCCACGACCGCGTGTTCGCGCAGCTCGGCGAGCGCGACGCGCGCTACATCCGCAACACCATCAGGCTGCACCGCCAGCTGGTGGTGGCAGCCCGCGCTGCGCTGCTCGGCTCGCGCAGCAGGCCGCTGTGGCTGGCTGGAACGGTTGCGCTGTCGCTGGCGAAGGTGCTCGAGAACATGGAGATCGGCCACAACGTCATGCACGGCCAGTGGGACTGGATGAACGACCCCGACATCAACTCCCAGGCGTGGGACTGGGACACGGCCTCGCCGGCGGACGCGTGGCGGCACTCGCACAACTACGAGCACCACACCTTCACCAACATCCGCGGCAAGGACCGCGACCTGGGCTACGAGATCATGCGCATCGACCCGCACCAGCCGTGGCACCCCGTCTACCTGCTGCAGCCGCTGTACAACCTCGTGCTGATGGGCTTCTTCGAGTGGGGCGTGGCGCTGCACGACCTCAACTTCGACGCCATCCGCAGCGGCGAGAAGTCAAAGCAGCAGGTGCTCGGAGAGCTGAAGGCGATCGGCGCGAAGGCGCGCAGGCAGGTGGTCAAGGACTACCTCGCGTTCCCCGCGCTCGCGGCCGCGCTCAGCGCTGCTGCGCCCGCCGGCCCGGATCGGCCGCGTGGTCGCGGACGGCCGCGCCGGTCCGGCGGGCGGCGCAGGCATGGCCGGCGCGAGGCCGCCGTGCGCGCGTTCAAGGCCACGCTCGCCGCCAACTTCACCGCCAACATCGCCCGCAACGTGTGGGCGCACTCGATCATCTTCTGCGGGCACTTCCCCGACGGGACCTACACGTTCAGCGAGGAGGAGGTGGCCGACGAGACGCGCGGCGGCTGGTACGTGCGCCAGCTGCTCGGCGCCGCCAACATCGAAGGGCGCGCGCTGTTCCACTTCCTCAGCGGCAACCTCAGCTTCCAGGTCGAGCACCACCTGTTCCCAGACATGCCCTCCAGCCGCTACAGCGAGGTGGCGCCGCAGGTGCAAGAGGTGTGCGCGCGCTACGGGCTGCCCTACAACACCGGGCCGCTGCGCAAGCAGCTCGGCAGCGTGCACCGCACGATCCTGCGCCTCGCGTTCCCGGGCGGAGGCTCACAGCCGCGGATCACGAGCGACGCCTGCGCCGGGTCCGGCGAGCCTGACGGTTGATTGAGGGCCGGACGAGCGCTCGGCCCGCCCGGCCGACCCGGTCACAGATCGCCGCTGAACTGCGACGTCCCAGGACTTGTGTCTTTGCCTGGGCGGCTTGACACTCCCGGCCACCTGGACAGGCCGCTGGGCGGGTGGTTCCCGACCAGCGCGTTGCCACGGTCGATCCATGTGGATCACGGCCGAGTGGACGATCCGCCGGTGCGCTCAAGGCTAGTGCATCGGCCGCGCAGCTCGTAGTACAGCGCGGTCGCAGCGAGCATGGGCATTGGCGCGATCAGCGTCGCAAGCAGCATCTCGCCGCCGAGCGACGGTCCGCCGCCGAGAAGATGCAGAGCGCCCTCGACGATGAGGACTGACAGCGACAGCGGCAGCGTCAGCATGAGTATCAGCGCGAGCACCCGCCGGCCATTGCCACGCACCAGGTCACGGCTGCGACCGAGCGCACGCAGCCCTGGGGGGCGCTCCAGCACGACGACGGGCGTGAACACCGACCAGACCGTCATCAGGTAAAGCTCGGGCACCAGCAGCACGATCGAGAGCACCAGCGCCCCTGCCACGTAGGTCGCCAGGTTGTTGCCGGCGGCGAACGCTGCGCCGATGATCATCACGAGCAGGACCACAGACCCGAGCGAGCTGACGAGCCCGAACACCAGACCCGCCACCACGCTCACGAGCAGCAGCCGGCCGACCACCGACCAGGCGCTGCTCAACATCTCCCGGGTGGTACGGCGAGTCTCGCCGTCGTAGACCTCGGCCGCGGCGAGCACGACGAAGCACACGAACAGCGCCAACAGGACCAGGTTGACCAGTCCGACCGCGGCCGCGGCCGAGCGTTCGAGCAGGGTGTTCTCGAGCGCGATGACGAGCACGAGCATCAGCGCCGCAGCCAACAGCGAGGGCGCCCGCTCGACGTAGGCACCGAACGTGCGTCGCAGGACCGCACGAAGACTGAGCCCGCCATTCATAGATGCGCGCCCGCTCAGGCGCGGCCGAGGCGCGCGCGGATCATGTTGCCGACCTGGTGGGCCTCGGGGATGCGCATGGCGAGCACCACGCGCATGTACACGAGCAGGCCGACGGCGCCGGCGCCGCCGACGCTGACGATCTGCGCGGCCAGCGAGCCGCCGAGCAGCGCGTCGAGCAGCTTCCACACGACCCAGGAGACGCCGGCGAGGACGGCGGAGGCGACGAGGATGCGCGCGGTGATCATCACCGTCTGCGCGCCTTCCAGGCGCCCGTTGAGGCCCGCGCGCAGGCGCTGGAGCTGCAGCGCGGTCATGACGACGTTGGCGGCGATCGTGCCGATGATCAGCCCGGCGATGCCCAGCGGCTTGTAGAGGGCGATGCTGACGATGATGTCCACGACGATGTTCATGGCCGCCAGGCGCGTGGGGATCCAGGGGCGCTGCACGGCGAAGAAGGTGCGCGTGAGCAGCAGGTTGATGCCGCCGAAGGGCAGGCTGAAGGCGAACCAGAACAGGGCGATCGAGACGAGGTGGGTGGAGCGGGCGTTGAATTCGCCGCGCTCGAACAGCAGTTTCACGATCGGCGTGGGCAGCGCGATCATGAACGCGGCGGCGGGGATCAGCATCAGGTTGATCTGGCGCATGCCGTTGCCCACCGCGCGGCGCATCGCGCCGGGGTCGCGGTTGGAGGCCATGCGGCTGAGCGCGGGGAACAGCACGGTGGCGACGGCCACGCTGAACATGCCCTGCGGCAGCATGTACACGCGGAAGCCGTTTTCGATGGCGCGCGGCGCTTCGCCGGAGACGAGGCCGCCGAAGGCGGAGTTGATGAGCTGGTCGAGGTTGACGATGCCCAGGCCGATCATCACCGGCAGCATCAGCATGAACACCTGGCGGATGCGCGGGTCGTGCCAGTCGATGTGCATGCGCAGGCGGAAGTCGATGCGGCTGAGCGCGCCGAACGCCATCAGCAGCTGCACCACCGTGGCGGCCAGCACGCCGATGGCGAACGCGTAGATCTCGTCTTCGCCGTGGAAGTGCGGCGCCAGCGCCACCAGCAGCACGATGATCACCGCGTTCCACACCGCCGGCGAGATGGCGGGGATCGTGAAGTGGTCGTACGTCTGCAGGATCCCCACCAGCAGGCCGTTGAGCCCGAGCAGCAGGATCACCGGGAACAGCACGCGCGAGAGGCCGACGGTGAGCGCGGTCTGCGGCACGAGCTTGGGGGCGATGAACAGCGGCATCACCACGCCCGCGGCGAGGATGAACAACGCCATCAGCGCGCCGAGGCCGATCAGCATGATCCAGAACAGCGTGGAGGCAAGCCGCACGGCCTCCCTGCGCCGCCCCTTCTGCAGCAGGTCCGTGAACACGGGCACGAACGCGGCCGACAGCGCCGACTGCGCGAACAGCTGCGCCACCAGGTTGGGCACCAGGAAGGCAATCGTGTAGGCGGACGCGAACGGCGTCGTGCCGAAGTAGCTGGCGAACACGATTTCCCGCACCAGCCCAACGACGCGCGAGACGCCCGTCGCGATCGAGAAGATGGCGGTGTTTCGTGCCACGCCGCCGCCGCCCGGCGGCGCCGGGGCGACCGGCTCCTCGGCGAAGGCTTCGGCGCTGGCGGACAAGGCCGCTATAGTACGGCGCTGCTCGGCGCGGCCGGCGCGTTGCGCCGCGCGTGAGACCAAACGCACATGGCCAACATCCACTCACAGAAGAAGCGCATCCTTCGCTCCGAGCGCGAGCGGCTGGAGAACCGCCGCTACACGTCCACCATCAAGACCCACCTCCGCCGCCTGCAGGCGCTGGTGGCCGACGGCGACCAGGCCGGTGCGGACACGGCCCACCGCGAGCTGGTCAGCACGATCGACAAGGCCGTAAAGCGCGGCGCGCTGCACCGCAACACGGGCGCTCGCAAGAAGTCCCGCGCGGCTCGCACGCTGGCCGGCCGCTAGGCGGCGCCAGGCTGCGTCCTCGCTCGCTCGCGTGCGGAGCACGCCACGCTCACTGCGTCCTTGCCTGGCTTGCCTATCGACCGGCCAGTCGTTCGTTACCGCGTGATTCGCTCTATGGCGCGCACGGCTAGCGTGTCCTCGTCGAGGCCCGCGAGCGGCGAGCGGCTGCTGGCGAGCGGGGCGCCTCCGCGGGTGTCGAGCTCGAGCTCGGCGAGCGTCGCCAGCGCGGCGCGCAGCGTCTCGACATCGCTGCGCTCGACGTCCGCGATGAAGTGGTCGGCCGCGCGGGCGGGCATGCGCAGCGAGCGCTTGACCTCGGCCTTCGACTCGCCCGCCTGCAGTCGCTGGGCTATATCGAGCGCGTCACGCAGGCGCTGCGCCATCAGGTAGGTGAGGCCGGACAGGCGCTCGCCCTGCTGGCGCAGGCGCAGGTAGGACTGGGTCGCCTCGCGGCGCTCGCCGCCGACGAGCGCGTCGGCGAGCGCGTATGCGCGCCACTCGCTGGAGTGCGCTGCGCGCGCTTCGATGTCCTGCGCGCTGAGGCTCAGCGGCGCTGCGCCCGGCCCGCCGCTCGCCGCGGGCGCGGCTTCCGCCTGCCCCTGCGGCAACGGTGCCGGGGACGCTTCCAGCGCCAGCTTCTCCAGCTCGCGCAGCAGCCGCTGCTGGCGCTCGCCCACCTGCGCCACGAGCGCTTTGGCGGCGGCGGCATCGAGCGACAGGCCGAGGCGCGCGGCCTGCTCGCGCACCCACTTGGGCAGCTCCCACGGCCTGACGGTCATCTGCGCCACCACCTGGCCTCCCGCGCGCTTGACGGTCTCATGCAGCGACGCGGGCGCCTTCGCGCGCTGCTCCTCGCGCGCGAACAGCGCGAGCGTGGTGTCCGGCGGCAGCTGCGCGAGCGCGCCCGCGAGATGCTTGTCCACGTCCGCGTCGCGCCAGCGCTCGACGCCCTCGACGACGATCACGCGCCGGCCCACCGCCAGCGTCATGGCGGCGAGCGACGCGGCCACGCTTTCGGGGGTCGCGGCGTCGCCCTCGAGCACCTCCACGCTCGCGCCAGCGCCCTCGCCGCCCTCGGCCAGCGCGCGCAGCCCCGCGCGCCGCGAGGCCAGCGCGCCGTGGTCGTCGCCGTGGATCAGATAGGCGGGCTTCAGCTCGGGCACGCCACGCGAGTCTAGCCCCCCGCGTTCTCGCCGTTTCGTTAGCGTGGCGTGCATGAGCGATCAGCCGGTGGATCTGGTGTTCGAGGGCGGCGGCGTCAAGGGAATCGGGCTCGCCGGGGCCTTTCTGGAGCTATACGAACGGGGTTATCGCCCCGAATGCGTGGCCGGGACCTCGGCGGGTGCGATCACCGCCGCGCTGGTCGCTGCGGGCTACACCGGCGAGGAGCTGGAGAAACTGGTCCTCGAAGACATGCACTTCCCGCTGTTCGAGGATCGTCCGCGCTTGCACCTGCTGGGGACGGCGGCGGGTGAGGTGAGCGAAGTCCTCCGGGACCGCGGTCTGCACAGCGGCCAGTACTTCCTGGATTGGATCGGCAAGCTGCTCGCGGACAAGGGCAAGACGACGTTCGCTCACTTTCACGACACCGGCGCCGCAGGCACCAACCGGGAGTACACGCTGCAGGTGATCGCCTCGGATCTCACCGACCACAGCATGCTCGTCCTGCCGCGCGACGCGACCAAGCTGGGGATCGCGCCGGACGAGCTGTTGGTGTCCGAGGCCGTGCGCATGAGCATG
>Ga0335078_10014249_pt1 | contig 11796 bp, 10 predicted proteins | sample Lox_Sample_32_FD_206711 | JGI IMG/M metagenome (GOLD analysis project Ga0335078, IMG submission 206711) | Soil microbial communities from Loxahatchee National Wildlife Refuge, Florida, United States - Lox_Sample_3.2 | ecosystem: Environmental > Terrestrial > Soil > Wetlands | place: USA...
GAGCGTCCTCGCGAGCCGGCTCGTCAGTAACCTCGCCCCACCAAAACGTACCACTACCCAAAATCGGCGTCGGCCGACCCATGAAACTCCTCGATCTCACGCTTGCCACACCTGCCGAGAACCTCGCCTGTGACGAGGCGTTGCTCAACCGGAGCGAAGCCGGCGACGGCGGGGAAGTTCTGCGTTTCTGGGAGCCGCGCGAATATTTTGTCGTCGTTGGCTATGCCAACCAGGTGGAGCGGGAGGTAAATGCGGCGGCCTGCCGGGCAAGGGGCGTTCCGATTTTTCGCCGCTGTTCGGGCGGCGGAACGGTCCTACAGGGACCGGGTTGCTTGAATTACTCCCTTATCCTGCTCATCGCCGAACGCCCTTCCCTCGCCGGCATATCCAGCGTGAACAAATTCATCATGGAACGAAATGCGGAGGCCATCGCGCCGGAAGTGAGGCGTCGGATGCCGGAAGCCGGGATTGCGGTTTGTGGGCATACCGATTTGGCCCTGGCCGCCGGCCCTTCGCCGGCCGGGTCGGAGCGAGGCGACGGCGGATTACCGGTCGCGCTGCGGAAATTTTCCGGCAATTCCCAGCGCCGTCATAAGCGCGCCCTGCTTTTCCATGGAACGTTTCTGCTGCACCTGGATCTCGCGCTGATGAGTGAGTTGCTAAGATTGCCTTCCCAGCAACCCGACTACCGCCGGCATCGCCGCCACAGCGAGTTTTTGACCAACTTGAACCTGCCGGCGGCCCGTCTCAAGGTTGCGCTCCGCAAGGCATGGAAGGCCAGCGGGAAATTGCCCGATTTCCCGGCCCGGGAAACCTCCCGTCTGGCGGCCGAAAAGTATTCGACCCCGGAATGGAACTTCAAATCCTGACCATGCCATCGTTAACGTTTGTCGTCCACAGGTGGCACGGTGACAAGTAGTTTGACTAAGTGCCATCTTAAACGTAAATTGCGCACGAATGCTGGCCGTTGAACCAAAGGTGGCGAGAGCAGAAACGGCTGACTCGCTCAAGAGCAACCCGAACCGTTCCTGGAAACACATTGTGGAACCGCTGGAGCCATTCCTCCAGGCGGTCACACAGCGTTTGTTCGAGCAGGTCAATGATTTCGACCCGCAAATTGTTCCCTACGCGCGCTATGCGCTCAACGGCAGCGGCAAACATTTGCGCCCCACCCTTTTGGCCCTGGCCGCCAACGCGATCGGCAAAACCAGAGACGCCCACGTCAATGCCGCGGTGATCATCGAAATGGTTCACCTCGCCACCCTGGTCCACGACGATGTGATGGATGAGGCGGAAATCCGTCGCGGTCAGCTCACTCTGGCGGCCAATTGGGGAAACGAAATCGCCGTGCTTTTCGGCGATTGCCTTTTCGCGCAGGCCTTGAAACTGGCGGCCGGTTTTCCCACGCCCGAAGTCTGCCGGGCGGTGGCGATGGCCACGAACACGGTGTGTTCCGGTGAAATCCTGCAAACCCAGCATCGCCGGAAATTTCAGATCTCCCGCGCTGAATACTTTCGGGTGATAGGGATGAAAACCGCCGAATTGTTTACGTTGTCCTGCGATTTGGCGGGATTTTTAAGCGAGGCCACGGCGGAGTATCGCGCGGCCCTGCGTCATTTTGGAGCCGCCTTTGGCACGGCCTACCAGGTGTACGACGATTGCGTGGACCTGTTTGGATCGGAAGCGACGGCGGGCAAATCACTGGGCACCGACCTGGCAAAGGGCAAGCTGACCTGGCCGGTTCTGCTGGCTTGGGAGCGTGCCGTGGCTGCTGACCGCGAGCTGCTGGAGAACCTGGTCAAGGACTGGCAATTGGAAAATTTTCCGACCGTCAATGAATTGCTGGAAAAATACGAGACCTTTGAGCCGACGCGGAAGGTGATTGCCGGCTTTTTGGACCAGGCCCGCCGGTCGTTGCGTTGCCTGCCGGACTCGACCGGACGCTCCGGGTTGTTTGATCTGGCCGATTTTTTAGCGCAACAAACGGACGCCTTGGCTGTTAGTGTTAAGTACCCATGATTATGGCTGAACCAGTCGCACGCAATGAATCGGAGCCTTCTGCGCCAGCCGATGAGGGCGTATTGGTGCAACGCGCGCGACAGGGAGATCTCGAGGCGTATGATGAACTGGTTCAACGCTATCAGGAGCGGATTTACGCAACGGTTTATCACATGACATCCAATCACGAGGATGCAAATGACCTTGCACAAGAGTCGTTTATCAAGGCATTTCAAGCCCTGAAATCGTTTAAAGGCGGCTCCAGCTTTTATACCTGGCTCTATCGGATTGCCGTCAACAAGACGATTAATTTCCTCAAACAGCGGAAAAATCGCATCCACTTGAGTTTGAATGACTTGGATTTTAATACTGAACATGACCCTGACTTGGTTGCCTTCATTTCTGACAAGACGCCGCGTCGGGATGCCGGCCTGAACGAATTGCAGGAAAAATTGAACACGGCGTTAATGAAACTGTCAGAACCACATAGATTGGTCGTGGTCCTGCATGATGTGCAGGGGCTGTCGCACGAAGAAATCGCGAAAGTTATGGACTGCAATATTGGCACGGTGAGATCGCGACTCTTTTATGCCCGGCAGCAATTGCAAGCCTGGTTGTCCGATTATTTGAAAGCAACATGAACGAGAATCAGCCGAATTTCGAGTCGTTACGCCGTCTCCTGGCGCTGAAACGTCATGAGACGCCGCCCCCGGGTTATTTCAATAATTTTTCACGCCAGGTGATCGCGCGCATTCGCGCCGGCGAATCCCGAGCGCCAGCCAGTCTGGCTGACCGGGTGTTCGAGGGCATGCCGTGGTTCCTTCGACTGCTTCAATCCCTTGAAACCAAACCGATCTATGCGGGCGGATTCGCGACGGCACTTTGCGGGTTGCTGGTATTTGGAGCGGTCATGGCCCAACGGCCGGAAGTCGTTTCCCAAGCCATTCTGCAGCCAGGTTCCCAAGTTACTTCACCCCTTCTCGCTTCGGCGACATCGACGACTCTGGCGCAACCGGTCAACCCGATGCTGATCGCCGATAACAGCACCAATCCGGTGGTCAGTTTTGCACCCGTGGTGGCCGGACAAATGCCCTTTGGCGCCCAATTCACAGCCTTCCCGGTCTCATCAGGTAATTAAATTCCGCGGTTGACCTTCGACCAGCCCACGTTCCTTACGCTGAGGTTTTGCGCTTGTTAACTTGAAACGCCGGCATCCTTTTCATTAAATCGGGCGGGTGCCAACCAAAGTCATCGCCGTCGCCAATCAAAAAGGCGGCGTGGGAAAGACGACCACCGCCGTCAATCTGGCTGCCTGCCTCGCGGCCCTCGGCAAACGCGTGCTGCTCCTGGACCTGGATCCCCAGGCCAACGCCACCAGCGGGCTGGGCCTGGAAAAACTCGAGGGCGCCAGTTCGTATCGCGTACTCCTGGGCGAAGGCGCCCTGCTGGACAAGGTGAAGGCCACGCAATTTGAACACCTCGACATTGTGCCCAGTGAGGTGGATTTGTGCGCCGCCGACCTTGAGCTGGCGCGCCTGGAAAACCATCTCCTGCGCCTCGCCAATATACTTAAGCCTGTTGTGGATGACGGACGGTTTGAAATCGTGCTCATCGACTGCCCGCCGTCGCTGGGTGTTCTGACCTTGAACGCCTTCGCCGCCGCGACCGACGGCCTGCTGGTGCCGCTGCAATGCGAATATTACGCCCTCGAAGGCATCTCCATGATGAACCGGGTGCTGGCCCAATTGCGCGAGACCGGCGTCAATCCCCGCCTCGACATCCTTGGCGTCCTGATGACGATGTACGATGGCCGGACCAAGCTGGCCCAGGAAGTCGTCGGCGAAGTGCGCAACCTGCTGGGGGCGCGGGTCTTCGAAACTGTCATTCCGCGCACCACGCGGCTGGCGGAGGCGCCCAGTTTTGGCAAGCCGATCATTCATTATGACAAGTACAGCGCCGGTTCGGCCGCCTATGAGTTGCTGGCGCAGGAGGTGCTCAAGCGTTTGGAAATCTCACAGTAGGCTTGCCGTCGTATCCGGAATTCAATAGGGTTCAGCTTTTTTAAGACATTATGGCCAAAGAAATCCTCGAAATGCCGATTGAACTGGCGACCATGGAGTTGCCGGATACCAAGACCATCCGCCTCAAATGGCCGGACGGATATGACCCCGACTTTAAGACCGGACAATTCATCACGCTTTACTGGCCGGACACCCCGAATTACAAGCGCGCTTATTCCCTGTCGTCCTGTGCGCTGGATCGCGGCTATTATGAAGTCACCATCAAACGCGACGGCAAGATGGGCACGCGGCTGGTGGATTGGGCCAAGGTCGGCGACAAACTCATTGTCATTCCGCCGGTCGGCAAGTTCCTGCCGGTTTATGAGCCGAACAAACACCTCGTCTGCGTCGCTGGCGGTTCGGGCGTGACGCCGTTTCGCGGGTTTGTCCGTGAAGCCACCCGGCGCAAGCTTGACACCAAAATCACCGTGCTCTACAGCGTGCGCACGACCCGCAGCATCATCTTCCAGCAGGAGTTTCACCAGTTGGAAATTGAAAACCCCAACTTCAGTTTTTACGTGACCTGCACCCGGCTGGACGCGAATGATCCCTGGCAGGGCCGCCGTGGACGCATCAGCCCGGAATTCGTGAAGGAGCACGTCCACGATCTGCCCAATACCATTTTCTACGCGTGCGGCCCCAATGAACTGGTTGAGTTCGCCGAAGAAGTTGTGCTTCGCGGCATGGGCGTGCCCAAAGAGCAGATGAAGACCGAAAAATGGGGCTAAGATTTACCACGGATTCACACGGATAAACACAGATTGGGAATTCTGTTTCGTGTGAACTGAATTTTATCCGTGTTCATCTGTGTCCCGCTGTGGTTGAATAACTCATGCTTGAACGGACGCCACTTTTCGCCGCACACCAGAAACTCGGCGCAAAGCTGATTGATTTTGGCGGCTGGGAAATGCCGGTGCAATACACCAGCATCGTCGAGGAGCATCTGGCCGTCCGGCGGGCGGCCGGCATTTTCGATATCTCGCACATGGGCGAAGTCACCGTCACCGGCACCGGTGCTGAGGATTTCCTGAATCACACGCTGACCAATGACATCCGCAAACTGGCTTCCGGCCGGGGCCAATATACCTTGATGTGCAACGAACGCGGCGGAGTCATAGACGACCTCTATGCCTACCGGCTTTCGGCCGGAGTTTATCTGCTTATCATTAACGCGTCGCGCGTCGAGCCGGACGTCGCGTGGCTGCAGGCGCATGCAGCAACTTTTTCACAGGGAGATGGCTTGCAGGTTTCCAATGCATCCCATCATTACGCTGCGGTGGCATTGCAAGGCCCGCGCGTGATTGAATTCATCGGACTGTGCGTCACCGGAGGTTCAAATTGCGCCATGCGGACGGATTGCGTCACGGATCTGAAAAAAAACGAGATCGGCGGTTTTCTCTTCCGCGGTGCCGATATCCTGGTTTCGCGCACCGGATACACCGGCGAAGACGGATTTGAAATCATCGGGCGCGCGGATTCCATCCGGCAAATCTGGGACCTGTTGCTCGAAGTGGGCAGGCCATTTGGCCTGAAACCCTGCGGACTCGGCGCGCGTGACACCCTGCGCACGGAAGTTTGCTATCCGCTTTACGGCCATGAGCTGGATGAAGACACCACGCCCATTGAAGCCGGACTGGGAATTTTTATTTCACTCGACAAGGGTTATTTTACGGGTCGCGCGGTCCTGGCGGACCAAAAGAGCCGGGGCGCCAATAAAAGGCTGATCGCCTTCAAAATGACCGGAAAATCCGCGCCGCCACGTCCGCATTATCCGATTTGCGCCGGAGGCGTGAAGGTTGGTGAAGTCACCAGCGGCACTCAAAGTCCTTCATTGGGCATCGGCATCGGGCTGGGTTATATGCCCCCGGAATTGGCCAAACCCGGAACGGAGATTGAAATTGAAATCCGCGGCAAACATTCCCCTGCCTCCGTTGTTAAAAAGCCGATTTATCAAAAGCCCCGGGTGCCGTGATGGTCACTTAAGGAGTTCTTCGGATGAAGAGGGTTGATGGCTTGCGTGCAGCAGGATATCACCGGCATTCAAATAAAACTCGCCATTGGAATTGGTTGAGACCACGGAGGACATAAGATTCGTCGTCAGGGTGACATAACCGGCGCGACGAAACTGTACGTCCACGAAACTCCAGCCCAAAACCTGAAACGCAGCGACGCTGTATTCGGCGTTCAACATAAATGAACCATTCGCGCTGGTGAGGACAATACGAGGGGCGTCTTGTATCTGCTGCCCGCCTTTGGGAGGCGTGTTGTTGGAACGCGGTCGCGCAACGACACGCTGGACCTCGACACGTTCGAGGGGTTGGCGGGTTTCACTGTCAAGAACTCGTCCTGTGACACGGGGAGAAACGCATTGCGAAATCGACCAACCCTTGCAGCCGGTAAGAAGGAGTGCCAGCGCAAGGGAACCGAAGAGCACGTACGTCGTGAACACACCCTCCGCGGCAGCGGGCCGGATCGACGGATTGCCCTTACCCTTTTCGAGCGCCGAATACACAGGAACTTTGTTCGGATGCCGCAACTTCAAGGAGTTCCGTACTGAAAGACGCGGTAAAATCTCTCCATATCCGTTAGAGGCGCCCACAGGGTGCCAGGCGGGCCGGTATCAGTCCAGCTGGCCGTGGAATTCGTCGCGGTTACTTCCCCGGTCGGCGACGTAAACCAATTGATCAGGTTGGTCGAATATTCCACTTGATACGTCCGGCCGGCGGTGGCGGCCCAAGTCAAGGTGACCGTATTCAGAGCCGGCTCAGCCTGGGCGGTCAGCGCCTCAAAAGGCAGCGAGACAAAGCCGGCCTGTTGCAGGCCGCGCTGAATTTCGGCGTTCTGCATGAACAACCGCCAGACATTCTGGTTCCGATAGTTCTCGGCCATAATGACAATGGGGCCCTGGTCAATGCCCAACTCTTGGTTGTCGTACCACGCAGCGCTGAGGTTAAACGCGTCGATGAAACCGTATTGTGTCCAGAAGTGCGTCCGGCCACCGGTGTAAAAGTTTTTCATGGTGGGCAGCGCGATCTCGGGAGCAAAGGCCCAGGCGCCGCCCGCCGCGGTGAAGGCGAGCGTGCCGTTGTCATTTTCGGCCGGCGGCGCGCCATGGGCTTCGTAACCCACATAGGGATCGTCCGAGGCGGTCAGTCCCCAAATCAGGCTGCTGTACCCCGCAAAGCCGCCTGGATTGGCGATGCAGTACGCCTGTTGGGCTAGCGCCGCCCGATGCGAGTTTTCGAAGTACGTGCTGTTCTCGGTGTTCATGTAAGTGTCTCCGACATGGCGGAAGTCCACCCAGCAGTGGGAGTATTCGTGCCCGAACAAGGGAGGAAACGTGACGAACGAATATCCATAATAGGTGGCCCATTTATATCCGCTGGTCCAAAAGTTCCAACAGGAAGCCGGCAACGAGTTACTCGTCGCACCGATGCCGAGCAAATAAATCAACATTCCTTCGTCATAGCCGACCCAATCTCCATACCCGTTGAATCCCGTGCCCGGCAGCCAGCCCATCCGCACCCCGTTGGTACCGGGTATGTCTGGCGCCATCCACGCCCAATTGACCCGGTTGAAGATGGCGCTGGCCAAGGTCTGAATGCTCGTTTCAGTGGCGTTCGTGCCGTTGAAATACTGTTTGGCATAAAGCACGCCCCCCAGCAACAAAGCGGTATCAATGGAAGACAACTCCGTGCTGCCTACGCGCGTGGCCGAGTACATGTCCAGGAAATGGTAGAACCAGCCGTTGTACCCGATTTCGCCGGAGGCGTTGGTGCCCTGCGGCCCGTTCCAAAAGGTGTTCAATGTGGTCAGCACCCGTGCCGAACCCTGGTCCCGTGTAATCCAGCCGTGATCAATGGCAATTCCAATGGCGGTCAGCCCAAACCCCACGGCCGCTATGCTGCAAGCCGAGCCGGCCGCGGACTTGTCCGGGACCAGGCCGTTGGCCGGATTCGCCGCGTACCAGAAGTAATCAAAATTGGCCTGCTGCACGTAGTCCATGAAGGCGTCATCATTGGGAAACGGATTGGGCGTGGTAAAAACCGTCGCCGAAGGCGGGCTGGTCAGGGACGAGGCGCCGACCGCGGTGACCTGGTAATAATAAGTCTGGCCGTCGCTGACCGCGAGATCACAGTAGCCCAAGGTGGTCACCAGGCCGCTGTTCAACTGCGTGAAGGGGCCGCCGCTGCTGGTCGAGCGGGACACATTGTAGCCCAATGCGCCGGTCACAACCGGGTCCCAGTGGACAATGGCGCTTTTATCTCCCGAAAAGAGTACCACGTTGGTCGGTGTTGAGGGTTGGGCGGCGGCGCGAAAGACAATCGCCGGTAGCAGAACCAGAACCGCCAGCATTCCTTTCATAAACATTCGGACAAAGTGGAAGTATGAGTCAGTGTAACGACGAACGAGGCGCGGTCAAGCTAATATTGACAGAAGCGGGCAAAAAAAGTTGACAGTTTCGATTTCGTCTGATAAAGATTGCCACAATACCATCTTCTTGGAGTTGGACCAGGGACATTTCTGTCGGAAGAGGGTCATTAGGCATGTCTATGAAAATCAAAATATGCTCGTCAGCGGCCCGGATTCGGGTTCCTCGAAATCAACCTCGCCAAATCCGGCGAATCGTTGCGCCTTATTTGTTCGCGGTACTCACCGCCGCGTTGATGCTGGCCGCCGGCCCGACTCAGGCCGTGAATATCCTGGTGAACCCGGGCTTTGAGTCGCCACCCACCGGACACCTCACTTATCCCCCAGCCTACACCGGCTGGACATATTTTTCCCCGCCAGTACCTGCGAGTTATTATGGTGACTACTGGGTGGACAGCGCTGTCGCGGCCCATTCGGGGACTTATTATTGGAAGGAATGGGGCGCGCTTTATTCCGGAACGAACAACGTGGCAGGCATCTACCAAACATTGAGCAGTGCTCCGGGCGCAATCTATCAAGCCAGCGGCTGGCTTTACATAAACAGCGCTGACGCGCCCTCTTCGGCGAATACCATTATCTGGTTGCAAGTCGAGTTCCTCGATTCGAGCAGCAATCTGCTGGCCCTTGATAAGTCCGCCAATTTCAGCATCAACGCCGGGGAGAACACTTGGATTCAATATCAGGTGAACAACGCCTGCGATATCACGCAACCGGTGTCCACCGGCGATCCAACCTTCAACACTTATGCGATCACCAGCGTGGTCAGCCAGTTGGTGGCCCCGGCGGGAACCGCATCGGTTCGTTACCGGTATTGCTATCTCCAGAACGCCACCGACGGTGGATCATCCTATCTCGACGACGCAGACCTGGAAGTGTTAAGCGGCCCCATCCCGCCGGTGATCAGCAATCTTAATCCGCTAAACGAGATTTTCGTGCCGCCCGCCAGCGGTGTCAGCTTTAACGTGAGTTCACCCAGCGGCCAAACGATCAACACCAACAGCATTCACCTGGTCTTGAATGGAACCGATGTCTCGAAAAACATGACGTTCAGCGGTTCCTCCTCGAACTGGAACGTGTTCTATGGCGGACTTCAATCCAACACCACCTACAACGTATCCATCACCGTGACCGACAGCGTCAACTTCGCGGCCAGTGCCAAGACGTCCTTCCAGACCACCTGGGTCGGGGTGCCGCCCTACACCTACCTGTGGGAAGCCGAGGACTGGGACTTCAGTTGTGGGATGTACATTGAAAATCCCGACCTGTGCAATTCCTGTTGCCAAACCAACTGTTACTTCGGACAGGTCGGCAATCTCGGACAATTATGCGCGGCGCCTTTGGACGAGTATAGCAGCTCGATTAACGTCCCCACCAAATTTTACCGTCCCAACGATTTTGAGGGCACGGCTCCGTCGGGTGATTTCACACGCCCAAACCTTGCCGCCGCGAGCAGAACTGATTACTGCATTAATCCTTACAACTACACCGACTGGGTAAATTATACCCGCGATTGGCCCACCAATGGCACCAATTGGTGGATTATCGGCCGGTTTGCCAACGGCGCCTCGGTGGGTGGACTGAGCGTGAGCGTGGTCACGCCTACTTCCACCAATCTGGTGGGCTGCTTCCCGGTGAATCCCACCGCCAGTTGGACCACCTACCAATTCGTCTATCTGCAAGACACCAACCTCGATGGCCAGAACGCAACCGTCACCCTTCATGGCACGGAAACCCTGCAAATCGCCGCCACCCTGCCCCCAGGCACTGCCTATGGAAACGGCGGCAACGCGTTGCCGACATTCTACATGCTCGTCCCCGCCATTCCGGATTTGCCATTTTTGAGCAACCTTTATCCCACGGGCAAACATCCGTTTGAAACCACCAACGCCCTGAGTTTCACCGTGACCACCACCGCCGGGGCCACTTTCTCTCCCAGCGGCATCCAGTTGATCGTCGACGGCAACGACGTCTCCTCGTCACTGGTGATCACCGGCTCGGCCACCAGCAATCGAGTCGTGTATCCCTTCCTCCCGCGTAACGAGATGCACAAGGCCATTATCAACGTGACCAATTCCCTTGGTCACGGCATCAGCCTGACCAACCAGTTCGATACCTTTGCCCAAAGCAACGTCATGTTTGAGGCGGAGGATTACGATTACAACGGCGGCCAGTATATCAACTTCGAGAATTATTATCCGGATTGCTATTCCTCTATGAACCTTCTTAGTCCCGCGGCCGCGGAGATTGACTTCCACCATACTCCAGCCGGTGAAGCGTACCCGACCGACTGGCCGTATCGGACCAATGGGATTCCCCAGGCAGTTTCCCAGGATTACCTGCGGGCGGATTACGTCGGTAGTTTTTCGTCCGATTATCAATTGAACTTTTTCGCCGGCGGGGACTGGGCCAACTACACCCGCGATTTTCCAGCGGGCAGTTTTAACGTCTACGCGCGTTCGTCGGGTGTGAGCTTCAACACCATGAACCTCGGTCAGGTCGTCAGTGGCGCCGGCACCACCAATCAGGTGATCAAGCATCTCGGTCAATGGAGCGCCTTGGGGACCGGCATCAATAATTATGGCTGGCTGCCGTTGACGGATGCCGGCGGAGTAGCGCCGGTCATCTTGAAACTGGGCGGCGTCAGCACGCTTCAAGTCGGGACTCCCACTGGCGACTGCTATCCAAATTACTTCATGCTCGTCCCCGCGTCCGGCATTAACCTGTCGGCCACGAGAGTGGGCAACAACATCAATATATCGTTCCCGACCCAGCCGGGAGGAAACTACCGCGTCTTTTACAGGACGAGTTTGACAGCCGGCAACTGGATCCAGCTGACCTCGGTACTCGGTGACGGTACAGTTAAAACGGCGACGGACTCCAATCCCTCGGGCAGCCTGCGGTATTACAAGGTGACGTCCCCATAAATCGAGTATCGAGTACACAACCCGCGCCAGCCCTGGAAAAACCTCTCAGACCAGGGCTCTGGCGCGGGTTTGGCTTGATTAAGTCGCCCGTGGAGGTTGTCAGCATCGCCATTTTCGCCGCGATCCTCCGGTCCGAAATGTTCTCCGGACCAGTTCCACACCGCTGCCATGGCCAGTCAATTCTCCAGCGGTTTTTGAGCGTGGAATCCGCATCAGCTCGCCGGTCTTTCGGAACCTTGGAAATTTATTGTGACATCGACCGGCCACCTGTGCTAAAGGCACACCTGCCGGCCAATCACTGATTACTGATAATAGGGAAATGAATAAGACCAGGATGCTTTCGGCCTTGATGGGGGTGATATTGTCATGCCGCCTGCCGGCCG
>Ga0335078_10014250_pt1 | contig 11795 bp, 12 predicted proteins | sample Lox_Sample_32_FD_206711 | JGI IMG/M metagenome (GOLD analysis project Ga0335078, IMG submission 206711) | Soil microbial communities from Loxahatchee National Wildlife Refuge, Florida, United States - Lox_Sample_3.2 | ecosystem: Environmental > Terrestrial > Soil > Wetlands | place: USA...
GCCTCCGGGCGGCGGCTAGAGTCCGCGCCGCCATGGAGAGCGTGCGCACGTTCGCGGTGACCGAGGACGAGGCGGAGATCCGCCTCGACCGCTGGTTCAAGCGGCATTTCCCCGATCTGGCGCACGGGCGGCTGGAGAAGCTGCTGCGGACGGGCCAGGTCCGGCTCGACGGCAGGCGCGCGGCCGCGGGCGACCGCGTGGCGCCGGGGCAGCACGTGCGCGTGCCGCCCTTGGGCGAGGCGGCCGCGCCGCGCGCGGCGATGGCGCGGCCGGCGATCCGGTCGGCCGACCGGGCGATGCTGAAGAACGCGGTGCTTTACGAGGACGACGAGATCATCGTCATCGACAAGCCGGCAGGCCTCGCCGTGCAAGGCGGCACCGGCACCGGCCGCCATCTCGACGCCATGCTCGACGCGCTCGGCGATGGGGCCGGGCGGCCGCGCCTCGTCCACCGCCTCGACCGCGACACGAGCGGCGCGCTCGTCCTGGCGCGGAGCGCGCGGACGGCCGCGTTCCTGGCGGCCGCGTTCCGCGGCAAGGACGTGCGCAAGGCCTATTGGGCGCTCACCGTGGGCGTACCGAAGCCGCGCCAGGGGCGGATCGATCTGCCGCTGGCCAAGCTCATGGCCAAGGGCGCCGAGCGCGTCGTGCCCGACGAGGAGGCGGGCCAGCGCGCAATTACGTTCTATCGCACGATTTCCCATGCCGGCGGCAAGATCGCGTGGCTCGCGCTCGAGCCGCTGACCGGGCGCACGCATCAACTCCGCGCCCATCTCGCTGCGATCGGCACGCCGATCCTGGGCGACGGCAAATATGGCGGCGCGGCCGCCCATCCCGCCGGCATCCCCAACGCGCGGCGCGTCCATCTCCACGCCCGCGCGATCGATTTCCCCCATCCCGACGGACGCCGCATCGCGGTGACGGCGCCGGCGCCGCTGCACATGCGCGAGACCTTTGCCTTCTTCGGCTTTGCCGAGGGCGACGAGCGCGACCCCTTCGCCGGGCTTGCGGATGACTAGCCGGCCGCGGCGCGCCTATCGCACCGCATCGATCGCCGAGGCCGATGGCACCTTCGTCATCCTGCTCGACGGCCGGCCGGTGCGGACGCCGGCGAAGGCGGCGCTGGCGGTGCCGAGCCGCGCGCTCGCCGAGGCGATCGCCGGCGAGTGGGAGGCGCAGGGCGAGCGCGTCGATCCCGACTCGATGCCGCTCACCCGTATCGCCAGCATCGCCATCGACCTAGTGGCGCCGCGGCGCGCGGGCGTGGTCGCCGAGATCGCGAAATATGCCGGCACCGATCTCGTGTGCTATCGCGCCGAGCATCCGAGGGAGCTGGTCGCGCGCCAGGAAGCGCATTGGCAGCCGCTTGTCGCGTGGACGAGGGAGCGCTATGGCGCGGCGCTGGCGGTGACGGCGGGAATCGTGCCGGCGGATCAGCCCGACGACGCGATCCGGACCTTGACCGAGGCGGTCGCGGCGCACGACTCGATGAAGCTCGCGGCGCTCCATCTTGCGACCGCGTCGTGCGGCTCAATCGTTGTGGCGCTGGCGCTCGCCGAGGGGCGGCTCGATGCCGACTCCGCATTCGCGGCGGCCGAGCTCGACCAGAGCTTCGAAATCGAGCGCTGGGGCGAGGACGCGGAGCTGACACGGCGGCGCGCCGGCCTCAAGGCCGAAATCGCCGCGGCCGCGCGTTTCCTCGCGCTCCTGGCCGCGTGAGACTGGCGCGCCTGCGCCCGAGGTGATATTCCCGACCGTCCCGGGGGAGAGACCGATGCACGACATCCTGCGGCGGTTGGAGGAAAAGCGCGCGGCAGCCCGGCTTGGCGGCGGCGAGCGCCGCATCGCGCAGCAGCACGCCAAGGGCAAGCTTACCGCGCGCGAGCGGCTCGAGCTCCTGTTCGATCCGGGCTCGTTCGAGGAATGGGATCTGTTCGTCGAGCACCGCAGCCACGATTTCGGCATGGACGAGACGCGCATCCCGGGCGACGGCGTTGTCACCGGCCACGGCCTCGTCAACGGCCGGCGCGTCTTCGCCTTCAGCCAGGATTTCACCGTGTTCGGCGGCGCGCTGAGCGAGGCGCACGCCGAGAAAATCTGCAAGGTGATGGACAAGGCGATGCTGGTGGGCGCGCCGATCGTGGGATTGAACGATTCGGGCGGCGCGCGCATCCAGGAGGGCGTCGCATCGCTCGCAGGCTATGCCTGGGTGTTCGAGCGCAACGTGCTGGCCTCGGGCGTCGTGCCACAAATCTCGCTCGTCATGGGGCCGTGCGCGGGCGGCGCCGTCTATTCGCCGGCCATGACCGACTTCATCTTCATGGTGAAGGACAGCGCCTACATGTTCGTGACCGGCCCCGACGTCGTGAAGACGGTGACGCACGAAAGCGTGACGCACGAGGAGCTGGGCGGCGCGCTGACGCATGCCACCCGCTCGGGCGTCGCCGATCTCGCGTTCGAGAACGATCTCGAGGCATTGCTGGAACTGCGGCGGTTCCTGGGCTTTCTGCCGTCGTCGAACCGCGCGCCCGCACCCGAGCGGGCGTGCGTCGATCCCGCCGAGCGCGACGAAGACTCGCTCGACACGCTCGTCCCGGCCAATCCGAACAAGCCCTACGACATGAAGGAGCTCATCGCCAAGGTGGTTGACGAGGGCGAATTCTTCGAGCTCTCGCCGCTCTACGCCAGGAACATCATTGTCGGATTCGCGCGCATGGAGGGACAGACCATCGGCATCGTCGCGAACCAGCCGATGGTGCTCGCGGGATGCCTCGACATCGACAGCTCGCGCAAGGCGGCGCGCTTCGTGCGCTTCTGCGACTGCTTCAACATCCCGATCCTGACCTTCGTAGACGTGCCCGGATTTCTGCCCGGCACGGCGCAGGAATATGGCGGCATCATCAAGCACGGCGCGAAGCTGCTCTACGCCTTCGCCGAGGCGACCGTGCCGAAGGTGACGGTCATCACGCGCAAGGCCTATGGCGGCGCCTATGACGTCATGAGCTCGAAGCATTTGCGCGGCGACGTCAACTATGCCTGGCCCACGGCCGAGATCGCGGTGATGGGCCCCAAGGGCGCGGTCGAGATCATCTTCCGCGGCGATCTGGGCGATCCCGCCAAGATCGAGAGCCGCGCCGAGGAATACCGCGAGAAATTCGCCAACCCGTTCATCGCCGCGAGCCGCGGTTTCATCGACGACGTGATCATGCCGCACGGCACGCGCCGCCGCGTCTGCCGCGCCCTTGCCATGTTGCGCGGCAAGACGCTCGAAAATCCCTGGAAGAAGCACGACAACATCCCGCTTTGAGCCTCCGGATGTTCCAGAAAATCCTCATCGCCAACCGCGGCGAGATCGCCTGCCGCATCGCGCGCGCGGCCAGGCGCATGGGGATCAGGACGGTTGCCGTCTACAGCGACGCCGATGCCGACGCGCTCCACGTGCAGATGGCGGACGAGACGGTGCGGATCGGCCCCGCGCCGTCCGCCGAGAGCTATCTCCGCATCGACCGGATCATCGAGGCATGCCGCGCGACCGGCGCCGAGGCGGTTCATCCGGGCTATGGGTTCCTGTCCGAAAACGCGCGGTTCGCGGAAGCGCTTGAAGCGGCGGGCATCGTCTTCATCGGTCCCGATGCGCGCGCGATCGCCGCCATGGGCGACAAGATCGAGGCGAAGAAAATCGCGCAGGCGGCGGGCGTCGCGACCGTGCCGGGACGGCTCGAGGCGATCCCGGATGGCGAGGAAGCGGTCAGGATCGCGCGCGAGGTGGGCTATCCGGTGATGCTCAAGGCGGCCGCGGGCGGCGGCGGCAAGGGCATGCGCATCGCGCGCAGCGACGCCGAGCTGCGCGAGGGATTCCGCCTTGCCGCGAACGAGGCGCGCTCGAGCTTTGGCGACGCGCGCGTCTTCATCGAGCGCTATGTCGAGGAGCCGCGGCACATCGAGATCCAGGTGCTGGGCGACACGCACGGCAACATCGTCCACCTGTTCGAGCGCGAATGCTCGATCCAGCGACGGCACCAGAAAGTGATCGAGGAGGCGCCAAGCCCCGCGCTCGACGCCGCGACGAGGGCCGCGATGGGAGCGCAGGCGGTGACGCTCGCCAAGGCGGCAAGCTACCGCTCCGCCGGCACGGTCGAGTTCATCGTCGACCGCGAGCGGAGATTTTATTTCCTCGAGATGAACACGCGGCTTCAGGTCGAGCATCCGGTGACAGAGCTCGTTACTGGCCTCGATCTCGTCGAGCTGATGATCCGCATCGCCGCGGGCGAGACGCTGCCGTTCCGGCAGGAGAATGTGCGCCTTGTGGGCGCCGCGATCGAGGCGCGCGTCTATGCCGAGGACCCGTTCCGCAATTTCCTGCCTTCGTCCGGGCGGCTCGTGCGTTATCTGCCGCCGGCGGGCGACGGCATCCGCATCGACACCGGCGTCACCGAGGGCGCGGAGATCAGCCTCTATTACGATCCGATGATCGCCAAGCTGATCGCGTCGGGCGGAACGCGCGAAGCGGCGATCGAGCGCATGGCAGACGCGCTCGATGCGTTCTGCATCGAGGGGTTGTCGCACAATCTGCCGTTCCTGGCGGCGCTCGTACGCACCGAGCGCTTTCGCGCCGGCGCGCTTTCGACCGCGTTCATCGCCGAGGAATATCCGGCGGGATTTTCCGGCGCCCCGATCACGCCAGAGGATGAAGCGCGCGCCTTCGCCGTAGCGGTGGCGGTGCAGCGGATCCTGGCCGAGCGGGACGTGGGCGAGAAGGCGGCGGAGGATTGGGTCGTCTGCCGCGGCGCCGAGCGGCATCCGGCGCGCGTCACGCGCGCAGGCGCGGAGCTTTCGGTCGCGGTCGATGGCGCGGTCCGGCGCGTCGCGACGGCGTGGCGTCCGGGTCAGAAGCTGCTGCGCGCGACGATCGATGGTGTGCCCGGCATCTGGCAGATCGCACGGCAGGGGATCGGTCTCGTCCTCGCGCGGGCGGGATGGCGGCTCGAACTCAAGGTGCTCGGTCCGCGCGCCGCGGAGCTTTTGGCGCGCATGCCGGAAAAGCGGCTTGCGGACCTGTCGCACCTGCTGCTTGCGCCGATGCCCGGATTGCTCGTCTCGATCGCGGTCGCGGAGGGGCAGGAGGTGAAGCCGGGCGAGGAGCTGGCCGTGATCGAGGCGATGAAGATGGAGAACGTGCTGCGCGCCGAGCGCGAGGGCAAGGTCGCCAAGATCCACGCGCGCCAGGGCGACAGCCTCGCCGCCGACCAGGTTATCCTCGAATTCGCATGAGCGATGTCGCCGTGCGCATCGTTATCGAGGGCCGCGTCCAGGGCGTCGGATTCCGTGCCTTCGTGACGATGGAGGCGGCGAGGCGGGAAATCCGCGGCTGGGTGCGCAACCGGCGCGACGGCACAGTGGAGGCGCTCCTGATCGGGCCGCCGGAAAGCGTCGAGGCGATGATCGAGGCGTGCCGGCGCGGGCCGCCGCTTGCCCGCGTCACGCAGGTCGCGCGCGAGCAGGCCCGCGACGACGGCACGACGGACTTCCACGACCGGCCGACGGTCTGACGCCATGCCGACCGCGCAGCTTCGATTGCTTTGGACGCGGCGGCTCCTGCCGCTCTTCACCGCGCAGTTCTTCGGCGCCGTGAACGACAACATGTTCAAGAACGCGCTCGTCATCCTGATCGCCTATCGCGATACGTCGGGCCCGCGCGCGACAGAAATCCTTGTCACGCTTGCTGGCGCGATCTTTATCCTACCCTATTTCCTGTTCTCGGCCACCGCGGGACAGATCGCCGACAAGTTCGAGAAGCACCATCTGGTGCGCATCGTCAAGCTGTGGGAGATCGGCATCATGCTGATCGCGGCGGCGGGATTCGTCTTGAACAACATCTATTTCCAGCTGGCGGTGCTGTTCGGTCTTGGCGTGCAGGCGACGTTCTTCGGGCCGGTGAAATACGCGATCATCCCCGAGCTGCTCGCGCCGGACGAGCTGATGGGCGGCAATGCGCTGATCGAGGCGGGCACGTTCCTCGCCATTCTCATCGGCACCATTGCCGGCGGGCTGCTGATCCTCGCGCCGCACGGTTTCATCATCGTGACGGCGGCGCTGCTCGCCATGGCGGTGATCGGCTGGGCCGCCGCCGCCTTCATCCCCAGGGGCCGCCCCGCCTCGCCCGAGCTGCGGCTCGAGCCGAACATCTTCATCGAGACCTGGAGCATCCTGCGCTATGCCTATGCGCGGCCCGATCTGCGCATGCCGCTCATGGGCATCTCGTGGTTCTGGTTCCTCGGCATCGCCTATCTCGCGCAGTTCCCGAATTTCGCCAAGGAGATCGTACACGCCGATAACCAGGTTGTGACGCTGTTCCTGACCCTGTTCTCGGTCGGGATCGGCGCCGGCTCGCTTTTGTGCGGGCGGCTTCAGAAAGGCGCCATCAACGCGCGGCTCGTGCCGCTCGGCGCGTTGGGGCTTGCGGTGTTCGGGCTCGATTTCTGGGCTGCCGGGCGGCACCACGGGTCCGCGGCCGAACTCATGGGCGCGGCGGCGTTTCTTGCGATCCCGGCGAACTGGCGGATCGCGGCCGATCTCTTCGTGATCGCGCTCTCGGGCGGCGTCTATTGCGTACCGCTTTATGCGCTGATGCAGGTGCGGAGCGAACGGGCGCATCGCGCGCGTGTGATTGCCGCCAACAACATCATCAACGCGCTGTTCATGGTGGTGGCGGGGATAGCCAGTGCCGCGATGCTGGCGGCGGGACTCGGCATTCCCAGCATCTTCCTGGCGCTCGGGATCGGCAACGCGGCGGTCGCCGCGCTGATGTGGTGGGGCGCGCGCTGAGGCGCCTCAGCTCGCGGCGGCCTCGGTCTCTTCGGCTTCGACGGGGCCTGAATCCTGGCCCTTGGCCTCGGGATCGCGATCGACGAGCTCGATGACCGCCATCGCCGCCGCGTCGCCGTGGCGGAATCCGGCTTTCAGGATGCGGCAATAGCCGCCCGGCCGCGCGGCATAGCGCTCGGCCAAGGTGGTCATCACCTTGTTGGCGAGCTTTGCGTCCTGGAGCGCGGCGATCACCTGGCGGCGCGCGTGCAGGCCGCCGCGCTTGCCGAGCGTGATGAGCTTTTCCACGACCGGGCGCAAATCCTTGGCCTTGGGCAGGGTCGTAGTGATCTGCTCATGCTTCAGGAGCGCGTGCGCCATGTTGTCGAACATGGCCTTGCGGTGGGAGGAGGTGCGGCTGAAATTGCGGCCGCGCAGGCGGTGGCGCATGGTCGCTCTCTCAGTAGGGTTCCTCGAGGCGCTTTGCCAGCTCCTCGATGTTCTCGGGCGGCCAGTTCGGGATCTCCATGCCGAGATGGAGCCCCATCTGCGCCAGAACCTCCTTGATCTCGTTCAAGGATTTGCGGCCGAAATTCGGCGTCCGCAGCATTTCCGCCTCGGTCTTCTGCACGAGATCGCCGATATAGACGATGTTGTCGTTCTTGAGGCAGTTGGCCGAGCGGACGGAGAGCTCGAGCTCATCCACCTTGCGCAGCAGGTTCTTGTTGAACGGCAGCTCGCTCGGCCGCTCCTCTTCGGTGGCGGCGCGCGGCTCCTCGAAATTGATGAAGATCTGCAGCTGGTCCTGGAGGATGCGCGCGGCGATCGCGACCGAATCCTCGGGCGTCACCGCGCCGTTGGTCTCGATGTCCATCGACAGCTTGTCATAGTCGGTGCGCTGGCCGCGGCGCGTGTTCTCGACCTTGTAGCTCACCTTGCGCACCGGGCTGAACAGCGCATCGACCGGGATGAGGCCGATGGGCGCGTCCTCGGGCCGGTTGTCGGTCGCGGGGCGATAGCCCTTGCCGTTCTCGACCGTGAGCTCCATCGCGATCTTGGCGCCGCTGTCGAGCGTGCAGATGAGATGGTCCGGGTTCATGATCTCGATGTCGTGCCCGGTCTCGATCTTGTTGGCGCGCACCTCGCCAGGACCAGTGGCGCGCAGGCGCATCCGCTTCGGTCCGTCGCCGTGCATGCGGAGCGCGATGCCCTTCAGATTGAGGACGATGTCGGTGATGTCCTCGAGCACGCCCGGAAGCGAGGAGAACTCGTGCAGCACGCCCTCGATCTGCGCCGAGGTGATGGCGGCGCCCTGGAGCGACGACAACAGTACGCGCCTGAGCGCATTGCCGAGCGTGAGGCCAAAGCCCCGCTCGAGCGCGCCCACCACGATAACCGCCTTGCGCTTGGGATCGTCGCCGGCCTCGACCACCGGCTTGTCCGGATGTTCAAGCGCTTGCCAATTCTTCTGGATCTGACTCACGAGCCGCACCTCATATCGCTTGACGCGAAAGTTCCCGACCGCTCCGACAGGCCGCCACGACGGCCGGCGTAAGGCGCCGGGGCTTCGCGGATTAAACTCGCCGCCGCTTGGGCGGCCGACATCCGTTATGCGGGATGGTCGTGACATCGCGGATCGACGTCACGGCGAAGCCCACGGCCTGGAGCGCGCGGAGCGCCGATTCGCGGCCGGAGCCCGGTCCCTTCACCTCGATCTCGAGCGTGCGCATGCCATGCTCCATGGCCTTGCGTCCGGCGTCCTCGGCGGCGACCTGCGCGGCATAGGGGGTCGATTTGCGCGAGCCCTTGAAGCCGAGGCTGCCCGAGGACGACCAGGCAATCGTGTTGCCCTGCGCGTCGGTGATGGTGATCATGGTGTTGTTGAAGGTCGCGTTCACATGCGCGACACCCGATGTGATGTTCTTGCGCTCGCGACGCCTGACGCGCGGCGCTGCTGCTGCCTTGGCCATCAGACGACCTTCTTCTTGCCGGCGATAGGACGGGCCGGGCCCTTGCGCGTCCGGGCGTTGGTGTGCGTCCGCTGGCCGCGCACCGGCAGACCTTTGCGATGGCGCAGGCCGCGATAGCAGCCGAGGTCCATCAGCCGCTTGATGTTCATGGCGACAAGCCGGCGCAGATCGCCCTCGACCGTGTATTCGCGGTCGACCAGCTCGCGGATGCGCAGCACCTCGTCGTCGGTGAGCTCGTGCGCGCGACGCTGCGGCGGGATGCCGAGGCGCGCGCAGATCTGGCTCGCGGTGGTGCGGCCAATGCCGTGGATATAGGTCAGCGCGATCGGCACGCGCTTCTGATTCGGGATGTTGACGCCAGCAATGCGCGCCACCTGCACTTCTCCTTCAGGTCACGGATGTGGGACAACGCCCCGAGGCCGGATTTGGTCGAGGGCGAACATTATAGGAATCTTAAACATGGAGTCAACCCCGCGAAACCCCCACGGCGCTGACCAGAACCCGTTCAATTTCCTCGGTAACCTGGTCCGGCGGGGCCATGCCGTCGACCGACCGCAGCAGGCCCTTGGCCCGGTAGTAGGGCAGGATCGGCGCGGTCTGGTCGCGATAGGTCTTGAGCCGCGCGCGGACCGTTTCGGGATTGTCGTCGGGCCGCTGCACGAAAGTGGTGCTGCCACAGATGTCGCACTTCCCCGCCTCGTGCGGCGGGTTGAAGCGCTCATGATAGCTGGCGCCGCACTGGGCGCAGCTGAACCGGCCGGTGATGCGCTCGATGAGCGCCGCCTCGTCCACGGTGATCTCGATTACGAAATCGAGATGGAGGCGCTTTTGCGCGAACAGGCGGTCGAGCGCCTCGGCCTGCGGCACGGTGCGCGGGAAACCGTCGAGAATGAAGCCTTTGGCCCCTTCGGGATGCTCGATGCGGCTGCCGATGAGGGCGATCATGATGTCGTCCGAGACGAGCTGGCCCGCATCCATGATCGCCTGAACCTTGCGACCCAAGGCGCTGCCCGAGGCGCGCTCGGCCCGCAGCATGTCGCCGGTCGCGAGGTGTTTCAGTCCGTGGCGCTCCTCGAGCCGCTTTGCCTGGGTGCCCTTCCCCGCGCCGGGAGGCCCAAGCAGGATTATGTTCATCCACGTCTTCCGCGCAGTTTCGACTTCTTGATGAGGCCCTCGTATTGATGGGCAAGGAGATGCGAGTGGATCTGCGCCACCGTGTCCATTGTGACGCTGACGACGATCAGAAGGCTGGTGCCGCCGAAATAGAACGGCACGTTGTATTGCGCGACCAGGATTTCCGGCAGCACGCACACCCCAGCGAGATAGAGCGAGCCCACGACGGTGAGGCGCGTCAGGACGTAATCGAGATGGTCGGCCGTGTTCTTGCCCGGCCTGATGCCGGGGACGAAGCCGCCATATTTCCGGAGATTGTCGGCGGTCTCGGTCGGGTTGAACACGATCGCGGTGTAGAAGAACGCGAAGAACACGATGAGCCCGACATAGAGCAGGATGTAGAGCGGCTTGCCATGGCCCAAGGTCGCCGCCACCTCGGCGAGGAGGCCCGACTGGTTCGCGTTGAAGCTCGCGACCGTCGCCGGCAGCAGCAGCAGCGAGGACGCGAAGATCGGCGGGATGACGCCCGAGGTGTTGAGCTTCAACGGCAGGTGCGAGGCCTCGCCGCCGAACATCTTGTTGCCGACCTGGCGCTTTGGATATTGCACCAGGATGCGGCGCTGGGCGCGTTCCATGAAGACGATGAAGGTCACGACCGCGACGGCGATGACGAGGAAGATGATGATGAAGAAGGTCGAGAGCGCGCCGGTGCGGCCCAATTCGAGGAGCGCCGCCAAGGCCGACGGCATGCGCGCGACGATGCCCGAGAAGATGATGAGCGAGATGCCGTTGCCGACGCCGCGCGCGGTGATCTGCTCACCGAGCCACATGAGGAAGATGGTGCCGCCGGTGAGCGTGATGACCGTGGTGAGGCGGAAGAAGAACCCGGGATCGACCACGGCGAGCCCCGACGGCCCGCGCAAGCCCTCGAGCCCGACCGAGATGCCATAGGCCTGCACCGCGGCGAGCAGCACGGTGCCGTAGCGCGTGTATTGGTTGAGCTTCTTGCGGCCGGTCTCGCCCTCCTTCTTCAGGGCCTCGAGCTGTGGCGAGACCGCGGTCAGGAGCTGCACGATGATCGAGGACGAGATGTACGGCATGATGTTGAGCGCGAAGATCGTCATACGCCCGAGCGCGCCGCCCGAGAACATGTCGAACATGCCGAGGATGCCGCCGGCGTTCTGCTGGAACACCTGCGCCAGCACTTGCGGATCGATGCCGGGCAAGGGGATGTAGGTTCCGAGCCGGTAGATCACCAACGCGCCGAGCGTGAACCAGATGCGGTTCTTGAGATCCGTCGCCTTGGCGAAGGCCGAGAAATTGATGCTTGCTGCGAGTTGTTCGGCGGCTGACGCCATATCAGTCCATCCTCAGGGCCCGAGAGCCCAACCCAGTCACGCGGCCGTGGGCGCCGCCGCGGGCACGATCACCTTGCCGCCCGACTTCTCGACCGCCGCGATCGCCGCCTTGGAGGCGCCCGCCACCTCGATCGTGAGCGCCGCCGTGAGCTCGCCCTTGGCGAGCAGGCGCACGCCGTCGCCGGTCCGGCGCAGGATGCCGGCGGCGACGAGCGCCGCGCCATCGACCGTCGCGCCCGATTTGAGGACGCCCGCATCGATCGCGGCCTGCAGGCGGCCGAGATTGACGATGTGGAAATCCTTGCGGAACGGCTTGTGGTTGAAGCCGCGCTTCGGCAGGCGCCGGTGGAGCGGCGTCTGGCCGCCCTCGAACCCGGCCAAGGCCACGCCCGAGCGCGCGGTCTGGCCCTTGCCGCCGCGTCCGCTCGTCTTGCCCTTGCCCGAGCCGATGCCGCGCCCGACCCGCTTGGCGCGGTAGTGCGCGCCGTCGTTATCCTTGATTTCGTTAAGCTTCATCGTCCTCGCGCCCTCGGACTTTCACCCATTATCG
>Ga0335078_10014251_pt1 | contig 11795 bp, 12 predicted proteins | sample Lox_Sample_32_FD_206711 | JGI IMG/M metagenome (GOLD analysis project Ga0335078, IMG submission 206711) | Soil microbial communities from Loxahatchee National Wildlife Refuge, Florida, United States - Lox_Sample_3.2 | ecosystem: Environmental > Terrestrial > Soil > Wetlands | place: USA...
CGGCCGATGCTCGATCAGCTCATCCAAGATCCGCGGCATCAACTGCTCGGTTTCTTCGGCCGGTTGATAAGGGTCGACGAGGGGCGAGCAATAAATCACTTGACTGGAACGCAGTTCGCGCGCGAGCAACTCGGGCGCGTTGGTCTTAAAGGTCGTGAGCGCGCCCCAATGCCGCCAATCTTCCGATTTCAATCCGCCATAGATGCGCATCGTGGGGACGTAACAGTAGCTGCATCCGAAGGTGCAGTTGCGCGCGGGCGTGAGCGAATGCGTGAATCCGGCCGCGGCGATGAATCCGCTGGTAGCGCTCAGGATGCTGCGAGCTTGCGCTTGGAAAACGTCGAACGGCATACGCGGCTCACGATCCGATGCCGAGTAGCTTGCGCCGCAGCATGTCGAGCGCGATGTTGGTGGAAAACATGCGCACGCGCTCGCGGTCCGCGGGCCACTGGATGCGCCGAACCTCAGTGGAACCGGGCGAAGCCAAGCCGATGAATACCAGCCCGATGTTCTCACCGCTGGGGCCCGCATAGCCGGTGATGGACAGCGCGTAATCGGATCCGGTGCGTTCGCGCGCGCCTTCGGCCATCGCTTTGGCCACCGGATCGCTGACCGCTGTGTGTTCGGCGATCAATTCCGCGGGCACGCCGAGCAGTTGGGTCTTCATCTGATCCGAGTACGTGATGAAGCCGCCGCGAAAGTAGTCGGATGCCGAGGGCACCGCCGTGATACGTCCACCCAGGAGCCCGCTGGTCGCGCTCTCGGCCACGCTCAAACTGGCGTGACGCGCGCGCAGCAGATCGCCGCACACTTTTTCGAGCGAATCGCCGTTGCAGGAATAAACGCGATCACCCAGCAACGGCTCGATCTCGGCGCTGGCCTGCGCCGCTAACGTTTCCGCTTCCTGCGCCGTCGCGCAGCGGGCGCGCAGATGTATATGAATCTCGCCCGAGACCGCCAGGATGGTAGTCGCCAGATTCTTGTAGCGCGAGTAGACGGGTGAAATGAGCTGGTCCAGGTCCGACTCGCCCATCCCGACCACGCGCAGCCAGCGAGTCCGAATGAACTGCGGCGGCAGCAGTTTTTCCAGGCGCGGCAGGCAATGTTTTTCGAACATCGGCTTCAGTTCCATGGGCGGGCCGGGCAGCAGCAGAAAGACGACGCCGTCGTTGGCGATCCATTGTCCGGGTGCGGTTCCGCGATCGTTGGCCAAAACCTCCGCGCCTTCGATGACGTAAGCCTGCCGCTTGTTGATCTCGGCCATCTTGCGGCCGAACGCGCGAATGCGGGCTTCGATTTGATCGCAGATGGACTGCTCAAAGACCAGCGAGCGGCCGAGCGCCCCGGCGATCGCCTCGCGAGTGAGATCGTCTTCGGTGGGTCCCAGGCCGCCGGTCAGGACGACGATTTGAGATCGTGCCGCGGCGCACAGGATGCTGTCGGTCAGTCGTTCGCGCTCATCGCCCACCACGGTTTTCCGCACCACTTCCACGCCCAGCGCATTGAGCTGATCGGTGAGATAGAGGGAATTGGTGTCGAGCCGTTGCGGCGTCAACAGCTCCGAACCGACGGCGATGATCTCGGCATTTTGGACGGGCGGCGGCATCAGGGAAGAGGCTTGCCCGCGATGCCGACGTCCACGCGAAAGAGCGCGTTGTTGGTGCAGACCGCGAGCGCACGCGAAGGCGTGAAAGCCAAGCCGACAATTCCAGGACCGGAGAGAAACAGCTCCGGATGGCGATCATGATCCAAGCGCACCACGCCGCGCCGGCCGCCGAGCGATGCCGCAACATACAAGCGGCCCTCGGCGTCGAACGCCAGTCCCTGAGGACGGCCCAAGCCGCGGTAGTAAGTCTCCACTTCGCCGTTGGGAGAAATTCGATTCACCGAATCGAAGCTGGAGGTGGTGGGTCCCGAGACGTACAGATAACCGTCGCGTCCGAACGCAAGATGATAGGCCGCGATGGAAGGCTCGAGCGTGGCGAAAACGTATATCTGCCGCGAGCGGCTGATCTTGAAAATGGTGCCGCTGCGATCGCCGACATATAGATTCTCATCCGCGTCGAAGGCGATCCCGGTTGCCACGCCCATTCCTTCGATAAAGGTGGAAACGTTGCCCGCGGAGGTGGCCTGATACACCACGCCGTCGTAGCGGCTGGAGATGTGCAGCGTGCCGCTGCGGTCGAATGCCAGGCCGGTGGCGTTCATGATCTCGCTGGCGAACGGCTTGGAGTTGTAATTGAGATCGATTTTGTAGACCGAGACCGGAGTCTTCTGCCCGCGCGACCCGCTGAAAGTGGCGTAGATGTTGCCGAAGGAATCCACCGCGGGATTGCCCACCGGGTAGAGATTTTCGGCGATCTGAATTCCGATGTCGCAGGTCCAGGCGCGGCTGTGCGAATTGCCGTTCGCGACGACGAGATCGCCGGCCGATGCGCCTTCCGGCACACGCACAATCACGCAGGAGTCGGACCCAATGACAATCGGCGCCTCCACGTCGCCGATGGTGACGCGCGGGCGCTCGGATTTCGCCAAGCCTGCTCCGCGAATTTGAAATTCGCCGCCGGGGATGGCCGCCTCCGGGGTAACGGTGGAAATCTGCGGACGGCCGTTGGAGTCCTTCTTAGATGCCATAGGAAAAAAGATGCAAACGATCTAATACGAATATACCAAGCGCGCCGTAAACTCCCGCCATCACGTCGTCGGCGACGATGCCCCAACCGCCGGGCAAACTTTCGAGCTGCCGCGCGGGTGCCGGCTTCCAGATGTCGAGTAGGCGAAACAGGAGGAATGCAACGAGCCACGTCTTCCAGTTGAAGGTGGCCGCACCGGCGAGCGTGATCCACTGGCCGATCACTTCATCCACTACGACGATGTGCGGATCGATGATGTTAGTTTCTTTGGCCACCACGCCAGCGGACCAGATTCCTGGTGCAAGAAGAATCGCGGCGAGCAAGAGTAGCGTGAGGCGGCCCGAGCCGGCCGTATAGTACAGTCCGATGGCGATGATCAGTGCGGCGAACGAACCGGCCGTTCCGGGAGCCGCGGGTGCATAGCCGCAGCCGAACCAGGTGGCGATCAGAAACGCGCCGCGATTTCGCCTAGGCATCTATTCCTGATTATCGCTTTTGTTTTCGGCGTCTTCCGGCTGGATGGGTGTGGAGACCACATATTTTTCGCTGGCCCAATTACCGAGGTCGATGATCTTGCAGCGCTCGCTGCAAAAAGGAAAGAATTCCGAATCCGGCGTAACGTCGTTCTTGCAGATGGGGCACTTCATGATCGAAAGCGCTCTCGCGCTAGCGTGCCACAAGAATGGGAAACAATTCGTGCGGGCGGGCGGCGGGGGACTCGATGGTCGCATCTAATGGTCCGACCAGATCGTAATCGTGTGCTTCGGTGATGCGCATGCGGCGGATCTCGCCGCATTGGGGCGGCGCGCCGGCGAAATCGTTCACGTAGCAAACGCCGTCAATTTCGGGCGCCTGCGTGGACATGCGCGCCTGCCAGAGCAGGTCGGTGTCGGGCGAGGGGCCTTCGATCAGGACGTCCACTTCGTGGCCGATCATGGAGCGATTGCGCTCTCGCGAGATCCGGCGCTGGAGCGCCATCAGCTTGCGCTTGCGTTGATAGATGGTACGGCCGTTGACCTTGGTGTCCAGATGGAAGCTGGCGCTCGAGTCTTCGTCGGAATAGGAGAAAACGCCGAGGCGGTCGAACTGCGCAGCCTTCACGAAATCGCACAGCGTCTCGAAGTCGGTCTCGGTCTCGCCTGGGAAACCGACGATCATGCTGGTTCGGATCGCTACGCCCGGGATCGTAGCGCGGATCCGCTCGATCAGCTTCAGGAAAAAATCGCCGTGCGATCCGCGCTTCATGCGCTTGAGCACACTGGCGCTCGCGTGCTGGAGCGGCATGTCGATGTATTTCACCAGGGCGGCATGCTCCGCGATGGTATCCAGCAGCTTCTGCGTGATGCGATTGGGATAGCAGTACAGAAAGCGGATCCATTTCGATCGTTCCGTCGGGATCCCTGCCAGCCGCGCCATCAAATTGGCGAGGCCGTCTTTGATTCCAAGGTCTTCACCGTAGGACGTGGTGTCCTGGCCGATGAGGTTGATCTCGCGCACGCCTCGCGCGAAGAGGCGCGTAGCCTCTGCGATTACCGATTCGAACCGCCGGCTGCGGAATTTCCCGCGATATTGCGGGATGACGCAGAAGGAACAGGGATGGTCGCAGCCTTCGGCGATCTTGATGTAGGCGAAATGATTCGCGGTGGAGAGCACGCGCGGCGTGAGGTCGTGATAAAGGTACGGTTCGAGCGGGTTCGTGTCCGGCTCAAAACCTTCACAGACTGCGACGATCTTCGAAAGTTCGTTGGTGCCGACCAGCGCGTCCACCTCGGGCAGCTGATCGCGGATCTGATCGCGATAGCGCTCGACAAGGCATCCAGCGACGATCAGCTTGCGCGCGCGGCCGGACTTCTTGTACTCGGCCATCTCGAGAATGGTATCCACGGATTCCTGCTTGGCGGGGTCGATGAAGCTGCACGTGTTGACCACGATGGCATCGGCCTCGGCCGGCTCCGGCGTTAATTCGTGACCACGGTCGGCCAAATGCCCCATCATCACCTCCGTGTCGACGAGGTTCTTGGGGCAGCCGAGACTTACAAAACCAATTTTCACGGGGGTAAACGGGAGGTCACTTATAGGATACCAGCCTATAGAGCTTCGCGCCTTAGAGCTTCGCGCCGTAGAGCTTGGCCGCATTATCGTGCATCACCATATGCGCAAGTTCGAACGCGCGCTCGCGCGTGATTTCGCCGTCGTTCATCATTTCCGTAAGGGCAAGGCCGAGCGCCTCGCGCGCGGTGTGCATCGCGACCCAGCCGGACTGCTCCCAGCCCAGCTCGTCGGAATAAGGATAGGCGTCCGTGCCGAAGAGGATCTTATCGGGCGCCAGTTCCAGCCACTCGCGCAGCACGCGCGATACGGCGCGTGGCTCGTTGAGCAAGGTCTGTTCGGAGAAGTCGGCGTAGACGTTCGGTTTCGTCAGCAAGGCCGTTACCTCGCGGGTGAAGGGCCATCCGCCGTGCAGCATGACGAATTTCGTCTTGCGCAATTTCGGATCGTTGAAAACGGATTCGAGCAGAAGTGGATTCGTCCCGGCGATGTGGAAATAGCCGCCGGGTCCCCAGGCGACGTGGATGTGGACGGCCATTCCGAGCCGCCCGGCTTCGGCTGCGATATGGCGAAAGATGTAATCCTGTAGCTTCTTGTAATCCGCCTCCGTCTTCCGTTTATAGATGGCTTCCGCGACGGCCTTGGCAACGTAGTCGAAATCGAGCGACCGCAGGTATGCAGCTTCGAATTTAACCGCGACTGCGCCGCCCTGTTTGTGACGCGCGAGCGTAGCGTCGACCACTTTGGCAACGTATTCATCCAAGGTAGCGGGCCGAGACGTGTAGCCGCACTCCTTCAGGTATTGCTTGAGCAGGCGATCCTCGTCGGCGAAGAAAGCTTGTCGATCGAGGTTCGCCGCGGCGAGCTTCGTGTTGTCGAGCGGGAACAACAAGGCGTCCTCGTAGGGCACCCACAGGAATCGCGGCGGAGCAAGGCCGGGTCCCATTGTCACGCGATTGGCCAGCATGGTTTCGATCCCGAGTTGGTCGAGAATCCAGTTGGGGTAGGAGGCGTCCTTGGGATGGCCGCCGGCCAAGAGTTGGCCCGACGCTTCGGCGGCCAGGGGCGATCCAGCGCGCATGCGGACCGGTTCGGTGTACGGCTCCATGTGTTCCACCGGCAGCGCGTCATAGCCGGTGTCGCCGGGAGCGGCAGAGACAGGGTGCGCGTGATTATCGATCGCCTTGATCTTCGCGATCTCGGCGCCGATCTGCGGGTCGATCTGAATCTGCGCGAACGCAAGCGGCGCGAAAACCAGGGCCAAGCTGAGCCGCTTCATTGCGTCTCAAAGCCGAGATACCAGCCGAGTTGTTTGGCGTCCGCCCACGCGATGTCGCCCCAGCCGTTTTGCTTGCCGGAGCCGAGGATGAAAGCACACGGGGCTTCGCCGTATTGCAGCAGGCGCGTGCCGAGCCAGGAATCTCTTGACAGCGCCGAGGCAAGCACTACCGGCGTCCCCGGAAACCACGCGAGCCGGGCGCCGAGCGCTGCATCCTCGCGGCGCTGCGAGGGCGGGAGTTGATACGCCTTCTGGTACCGCGCGACGGCTGCATCCAGATCATAAACGCCGATGACGACTTTAGAGATGCCGGCCCATTTCGTCGTAGTCGGCTTGCCGCTCGGAACCGCCCGGTTGTCGCGCGGCGTGAAATCGTGGATCAGGAAGGGGAAGAAGCCGCCGTTGGTGGGGCCGACCTGCGCGGTTTCCCAAGCCAGATCGACGCCGTCGGGACGCTTGCGACCACTTTTGTTTGGGCCCGTGATCGCGATGCCCGCGCGCCGCAACCGGTCCATTTCGGCAGAAAAATCGGCGGGGCGCAGCGCCCAGGCGCATGGCCCGGCGTTGCCCTGCATGAACTTGTGCCAGTAATGCGCCGCCACCGCGGCCGCATCGGCGCGGGGCTGGATGGCGATCAGTTCCAAGTACGAGCCGTCCGGAAAACTGGCCAGCGCCATTTCGGTGGCGTGGTTGGAGTGCGGTCCGCCGTATTCGGCCGTTACGCCCGCGGCGTCATGCAGCTTTTCAATCATCGCCTGCACATTCGTGCCGGCCACCGTAACGTGATCGATATGAAATTGCTGCGCCATGAGTGGAAGGCCGAGGGCAAGGCCACAGACCAAGCGCGTCATAAGAGCGCGAGCTTCTCGTCCAGATGCTTCAGCGCGGCTTCGAGCGTCGCGCGATGGCGCGGGTTCTGCGCGGCCTCCAGATCGTGCAGCACACGCTTGCGCGAGAGTTCCAGGCTTTCGCGCTCACGATTGCGCGCCGCCCGTTCAGCGGTGAGCTTGGGGAGTTTAGCCAGCCGCGCGCGTTCTTCGGCCGCATCGAGCTGCGACTCGACGTCCTTACTTTCCCAACCGCGGGCCATGCCCTTAGTTTACGTCAGGCGCGCGTGTCGGTCGCAGTATTAATTAGCCCCGGGTGCGACGCTTCGAACGCCGCGATGGCAGGCGCTTGCTGGAGAATATAGCCCAGTTCGTCGATGCCTTCGAGCAGGCAGTGCTTGGCGAAGCCGTCGACGGGGAATTCGACTTTGCGGCCGCCGGCGAGCGCCAGGGTTTGGGATGCCAGGTCGATCTGGACGGTTTGCTCGGGATTTTTCAGCAGTTCGGCGTGCACGTCCGGCGGAACGACAATCGGAAGCAGCGAATTCTTCAATGAGTTGTTCTTGAAAATATCGGCGAACGATGTGCTGATGACCGCGCGGAAACCGTACTGGGTGAGCGCCCAGGGGGCGTGCTCACGCGAGCTGCCGCAGCCGAAATTGTCGCCTGCGAGCAACACTTGCCGGGATTTTGATTCCGGCTTGTTCAGAACAAAATCAGGCTTGGGTGTTTTGCCGTCCGCCTCATAGCGCCAGTCGCAGAAAAGCTGATCGCCCAGGCCGAGCTTCGAGATGGTTTTCAAGAACCGCGCGGGGATGATCTGGTCTGTATCGATGTTGTCGCGCGGGATCAGGACCATCTGGCTTTCGAACGCCGTGAAGTTTTCCATTATAGAAGCTCCCGGATATCGCTCACCTTGCCCGCGATGGCCGAGGCGGCGGCGGTCATTGGACTGGCCAAAAACGTCCGCCCGCCCTTACCCTGCCGGCCTTCGAAATTGCGATTGCTTGTAGACACGCTGTACTCGCCCGGCTGCAATTGATCGCCATTCATTGCGATGCACATCGAGCAGCCGGCCTCGCGCCAATCGGCACCGGCTTCGCGGAAGATTTTGTCCAGGCCCTCCGCCTGTGCCTGCTCCTTCACCTGCTGCGAGCCGGGGACCACCAGGACGCGCACGCTGGGATGCACCTTGCGGCCTTTCAACACGCTGGCAGCGATGCGCAGATCGGAAATACGCGAATTGGTGCAGCTTCCAATGAACACCACGTTCACGGGATGTCCCAGCAAGGGCTGGCCCGGCGGCAGGTCCATGTATTTGAGGGCGCTGGCTAGTGAATCGCGCTCCAGCGGGTCGGTGATGTCGCTTGGATTCGGGACCATGCCGCGAATCGGGATGCCCATGCCGGGATTGGTGCCAAAGGTGATCATGGGCTCGAGCGCCGCGGCGTCGAGGGTGATGCTCTTGTCAAATGCGGCGCCATCGTCGGTGGGCAACTGGCGCCAGCGCGCGACCGCTTCGTCCCACTTGGCGCCCTTCGGCGCGTATTGGCGGCCCGAGACATATTGATACGTGGTGTCGTCCGGCGCGACCAAGCCCGCGCGCGCGCCCGCTTCGATGGACATGTTGCACACGGTCATGCGTTCTTCCATCGAGAGCGATCGGATCGCCGAGCCGCAATACTCGAATACCGAACCAGTGCCGCCTCCGATGCCGATGCGCGCGATCAGCGCGAGAATAATGTCCTTCGCTGACACGCCCTTCTTCAGCGCGCCGTCCACTTTTACTTGATAAGTCTTCGAGCGCTTCTGCAAAAGGCATTGCGTGGCAAGCACGTGCTCCACTTCACTGGTCCCGATGCCGAAGGCGAGCGCTCCAAACGCTCCATGAGTCGCCGTATGGCTGTCGCCGCAGACCAAGGTCATTCCAGGCTGCGTCAAGCCCAACTCCGGCCCGATCACGTGCACGATGCCTTGCTTGTCGCTACCGAGCGGATAGCAATGGATGCCGAAATCCTTCGCGTTTTGAACCATGCGCTCCACCTGCGCCGCGGCGATTTTGTCGACAATCGGAAGGCCGCGCGGAGTGGTGGGCGTGCTGTGGTCAGTGGTCGCGATGGTCAGGTCCGGGCGCCGCACCTTGAGGCCGCGCGCGCGCAGACCGTCGAAGGCCTGGGGCGATGTGACTTCGTGGACCAGGTGCAGGTCGATGTAGAGCAGCGTGGGAGCGCCCGCGCGCTCGGCCACAACGTGGTTGTCCCAGATTTTTTCGATGATGGTACGCGGTTTCATATTGCTTGTGTTACTGCATCTCCAACTTCCGAAGTGGTGGCCGGCCTGCCTGCCGGCTTCAGGTCGGCCGTCACGCGGCCGGAATTCAGCACGGATTCCACTGCGCGATTCAACGCCGCGGCCTCGTCTTTCAATCCGAAACTGTATTCAAGCATCGCGGCCACCGATCCAATGGCGCCGAACGGATTGGCCTTGCTTTGTCCCGCGATATCGGGCGCTGATCCATGCACGGGCTCGTACAATCCCACCCAAGCGCCGGAGGGTTTCTTTTCGCCGATGGACGCCGACGGCAGCATGCCGATGGATCCCGCCAAAACCGCTCCTTCGTCACTGAGGATATCGCCGAACATGTTCTCGGTGACCAATACATCAAAACGCCGCGGGTTGAGCACCAACTGCATGGCGGCGGTATCTACCAGCAGATGATCGAGCGCGACGTCGGGGAATTCTTCGGCCACTTCGATGATCACCTTGCGCCAGAGCTGGGAGGTTTCGATGACGTTGGATTTGTCGACGCTGGTGACCTTCTTGCGCCGGTTGCGAGCGAGGTGAAACGCCATGCGCGATACGCGCTCGATCTCGGGCCGCGTATAGACCAGCGTGTTCACGGCGCGCTCTTCCGCGCCCGTGCCCGAGATGCCGCGCGGAGTACCGTAATAGATGCCGCCGGTGAGCTCGCGCACGATGATCATGTCGACGCCATCGACCAGCGTGTTCTTGAGCGGCGAGGAATCGAGCAGCGCTTTGTAGGACCGCACCGGGCGTAGATTGGCGTAGACGCCAAGAACTTTGCGGATACCTAGCAGTCCTTTTTCGGGGCGCTTCTCGGGCGCGACGTTATCGAACTCCGGTAGCCCGACGGCGCCCATGAGCGTCGCGTCGGCCTTCAGCGCCAGATCGATGGTTTCCTGGGGCAGGGGACCGCCGGTTTTGTGAATCGCGATGCCGCCGAGCAGCCCTTCGCTCAGCTTCAAGTCGTGACGAAACTTCTTGGCGACCTTCTCGAGTACTTTGACTGCTTCGCGTGTAACCTCGGCGCCGATGCCGTCACCGGGGAGGATCAGTATATTGAGTTGCATTCTAGGAAACTAGTCTTGAGCTGCGGCGGCCTTCTCGCCTACCACCTCGCGCAGCATCGCCAGGATCTCTTCGTTGCCGACGCCCTTCTTGCGATCCGCCAGCGCTGTGAAGCGATGGTACAGCGTGTCCAGCTCGTCTTTGGAAAGCTCGAAACCCAAATCCTCGGCGCGCTTGTTGAGCGCGTGGCGGCCGCTGTGTTTGCCCAGCACCAGCTTGCTTTCGGGCACGCCGACGCTCTTGGGGTCCATGATCTCGTAGGTAGTCCGTTCTTTCAAAAACCCGTCCTGGTGAATGCCGGCTTCATGAGCAAAAGCATTTTCTCCCACAATTGCTTTATTGGGTTGCGGGCCGAACGTAATGGTCTGGCTGAGGAGCTGGCTGGTGGAGTAAATATGTTCCGTGACGATCTTGGTTTCAAACGGCAGCCGGTCGGCCCGAGTTTGAAAGGCCATTACGATTTCTTCGAGCGAAGCATTACCCGCGCGCTCGCCGATGCCATTAATGGTGCATTCGATCTGGCGGGCGCCCGCCTGGACGGCCGCGATCGAATTCGCCACGGCCAACCCCAGGTCATCATGACAGTGCACGCTGACGATGGCGCTGTCGCCCAGTGCCCGAACCATCCGACCTATTAATGCGCCGTACTCTTCGGGGACCGAAAACCCGACGGTATCCGGCAGATTCACCGTGCGGGCTCCGGCCGCGACCACGGCTTTTGAGACCTTCTCCAGGTAATCCCAATCGGTCCGAGTGGCATCTTCGGCCGAGAACTCGACGTCGTCGGTATAGTTCCGGGCCAGTTCCACGGCGGCAACTGCCTCATCGAGAATCTGTTGCTGAGATTTCTTGAGCTTGTACTTGAGATGAATTTCACTCGTCGCGAGGAAGGTATGGATGCGTGGCCTGCGCGCATTTTTTAAAGATTCGGCGGCGCGCTCGACGTCCAGGCGATTCGCCCGGGCGAGCGCTGCGACCTGCACCCAGGAGAACTCACGGCTCACCGCGTCCACGGCTTCGAAGTCCCCTTCGGAGGCGATCGGGAAGCCGGCTTCGAGGATATCGACGCCCAGCTCCACTAGTTTGTGCGCCAGCCGCAGCTTCTCGGGTACGGTCATACTGCAGCCCGGCGATTGCTCACCATCCCGGAGGGTGGTGTCGAAGATGTAGACTCGATTGGCCATGTGTCCTCCTGATTTGCTGGTCATGTTCCTCATTATCGCGAGAGCACGGGGATTTAGCAAATTTATAATTTAGGCGAACAGAATAAGCTACAATGATAGCATAAGCGTCGCTTATGGAACTGTATCCTCTTAAAGTGTTTCTTACCGTAGCCTCCGAGAAGAGCTTCTCGCGCGCTGGCGAGAAGATGCTGCGAACCCAGCCCGCGATTTCGCTGGCGATTCAGAAGCTGGAGTCGGATTTACAGGAGAAGCTGATCGACCGGTCGGGGAAGGAGCTCCTGCTAACGGATGCTGGGCGCATCGTGTATGACTATGCGCGGCGGTTCGAGAACCTGACGGCGGATCTGGAGAACGCGCTGGCGGAACTGCGCGACAATTCCGCCGGGCGGCTGGTGGTGGGGGCGAACGAATCGACGTCGCTGTATTTGCTGGGGCACATCGAGCGGTACCGGCG
>Ga0335078_10014253_pt1 | contig 11794 bp, 9 predicted proteins | sample Lox_Sample_32_FD_206711 | JGI IMG/M metagenome (GOLD analysis project Ga0335078, IMG submission 206711) | Soil microbial communities from Loxahatchee National Wildlife Refuge, Florida, United States - Lox_Sample_3.2 | ecosystem: Environmental > Terrestrial > Soil > Wetlands | place: USA: Florida...
GTCCCCGATGTCTACTCCATCCGCGTGACGCTGGCCAGTTTCGTGCCGGCCATCAAGAAGAACATTCTGGTGCAGCCCGGCATGCGCAGCGTGCTGAACGTGAGCCTGAGCAATCTGTTCAGCTCCATTCAGCTCGACTACCCCGTGCTCGATAACGGCGGCATCATGACCGACGAGTGGAAGTGGGTCTTGCGCAGCGCCTCGGACACCAGGCCGGTCATGCGTTTTGGGCCGGATATGGTGGCCCTTCCCCCAGCCGCCCCGGACCGCGGCACGGTTTTCTCCGACACGCGCGGAATTCTGAAGCTTTCGGCAGGGCAGGGTCCGTTGGCGGGTGTGGCCAACGAGGCCGATCTGGGCACTACCTTCGCGGTGGCCACTTCGCTTTACGGCAAGAGCTCGCTGCAAGTGAGCGGCAATTTCGGGTACGGAGCACAGAGCGGCACGCCGGCGGCTGCATTCCGCACCAGTTACAGCCGGGATATAGAGGGCAACCAGCCGGTGTTTTCGGTGACGATGCGCCAGTTGTACCTGCCGGGCAGGATCGGCGAGGGGGCCAGCACCGCGGACGGGTCGATGCCCACTCTGCGTTCCATTTCGCTGGGCGCCGACAACCGCTCGCGCTTGAGCGACAACATCACCGTGCAGTACGGCTTCGCCATGGACAACGTGTCCTTTCTCGATCACTTCACCTACGCGAATCCTTACGCTCGGCTGACCTGGAGCCTGGACGACGCCACCGATCTGGAAGTGGCGTACACTTCCGGCGATGCGCGCCCGGATTTGGCTGAAGGCGGTCCGGATGAGGCGAAGCTGCAACAGGGCCTGGATACGCTGGCGCTCTTTCCGCGGGTTTCGATGCGCGACGGGCGGAGCAGATTCCAGCGCGCGGACGATTACGAAGTGGCGGTAACGCGCCACGCCGGGTCGCGCTCGCTGCGGCTCTCCGTCTATCGCGAGCGGTTGGGCAACGCCGCCATCACCATGGTGGCGCCAGCCGGAATGTTCGGAGGAAGCACCGACGTGCTGCCGGACCTTTTTTCGGACAGCTCGGTATTTGACGCCGGCAATTTTGATAATGTCGGCTATACCGCCGCATTCACGCAAAATGTCGGCGATCGCTTGTCCGCCACGGTGATCTACGGCAACGAAGGAGCACTTAGCGCCGCGGGCGGCGAACTGGTGAGCGAGACCCCCGACGAACTGCGGGCCATGATTCGGATGAGCCGGCGCCACGCGGCCACCGCGCGCGTCAAGGCTGTTTTGCCCCGCACGGGAACGCACTTCATCGCCAGTTACCAGTGGACCAGCGATCCGCGCTCGTTGATGGGTGGCAATCTCTATAGCGCGCAGGGGTTGCAGGCGCTGCCCGGGCTGAATATCTACATCCGGCAGCCCATCCCCGGCTTTGCGGGCCGCCTGGAAGCCACCGCCGACCTGCGCAACATGCTGGCCCAGGGGTATATCCCGATCGCGGCGGCCAACGGGATGCAGTTGCTGCTCATGGACAATCCACGCAGCTTTCGCGGTGGGCTGGCTTTCACGTTTTGAGGCTCGACGCCCACCAGTATTTCACTCCCGAACATATTCCCGAGCACCTGGGGCCCATTCTCCAGCGCAATAAGTTCGATGGATCGATCGCCATTGCCCACGATGTGGAAGAGACGCGACGGTTGTTGGAACTCACCGGCACGCACGACTTCCTGCGCGGGGTAGTGGGCTGCGGGGAGATCGAGCACCCGAAGTTGGTGGGACAGTTGCGCTACGAAGTGCCCGACGCGGAGCACGCCCTACGCCTGCTGGACGAAGAACCGGACTGCCGGATCGCGATCTTACGGCTCGGCTCGCCGCCGGTTGCCGGAGCGGGCTCGGATGCGTGGGCGCGTGCCATGGAGCGAGCGGCCGCGAGTCCGCAGGTTTACTGCAAAGCTTCCGGTTTGCTATCGCTCGTCCCCCAGCCTTGGAAGGCCGATCCGCTTCGCCCTTACGTGCAGTACGTCCTGCGTCTGTTCGGGCCGCGCCGCATCATGTTCGGCAGCGACTGGCCGTCGTGCCTGCCGGACTCCATCTGGAAGGAGACGCTTGCCATCTTCACGCAAACCATCGGCCCGCAGTTGGTGGAAGCGCGTGAGGAGTTGCTGGGCGGTACGGCGCAACGCTTCTATGGGATTGCCGACGGTTGACGGTTAACGGGTGTTACAGCGTCTTCAGATAGGCGACCACGTCGTCTTTTTCCTGGTCGCTGAGGATATCTTTATACGCCGGCATGCCGTTGCCGCCGCCATCGATTTTCTCGCGGATGTTGGCTTCGGTCGGCTTCTTGCCGTTGGTCAGCTTGTCTTTTTTGAACAAGCCCTTCAAGCCGGGCCCCATCTTTTTCTCGTCGCTATCGGCGTTGTGGCAGACGGCGCAGTTGCCGTCGAAGGTCTCTTTCCCTTTGGCGGCATCGCCTTTGCCGGCGGCGGTTGCACCAGGAACCGCCATGTACGCCCCGGCAGCCAGCATTGCACAAATCGCACAGATACGGAATGGCTTCATCTTCGATGATTTCTCCAGGCTTATAGACTAGTATTCTACCAGTCTCGCCTCATCTATTATGTATCGAACCCGGAGAAGATTACGCGAGGGCGCGCTGCTGCCGCGGTGCTTCGGCGATGGATACTACGGCTTTGTCGAACACCGTCATGTCCTGCACCAGGCGGCCCACGTCGGCTGCGTCGTCGAGCAGGATCTCGTGCTCGATCCAGTCGGATAGCGGGATGTTGCGGAAATACATGCGCTCTTGCAGCACCAGGCTTTTGCGCCGGCTGGTGAGCAGCCGGTTCTCGCGCGTGTAGTGGCGCTGTTCCACTTTCAATTCGGCTAGAAAGCTGTCGAAGGCCTGGCGCCGGGCCGATTCCTCGGCTGCCCGCAGAGCGGTGGCCATTGACGTCTCCATGGCATCGCGCTCCGCCTGAATAGCGCCCCGTTCCACCGCCAGGCTTTCGCGTTGTTCCGCCAGCTTGACCTCCATGCGCGATTGCGTCACGAACCAGGCCAGCAGGCCGGAAGCCACGGCGACAAAACCCGGCAGCATGATCCAAAGAAGGGCGTCCATACACCGTTAATGTTATCGGCGCGGGGGAGACAAAACTAGATGCCGGACGATAGAAGAAGAATGCTAACCATCGGCAATACTAGGGATTACGTGCCGTCGATCTTGCGGCCCGCCAGTGTGTAGCTCAGTTCTCCCAAGCGAAAGCTGACGATAGGGCCGAAAATCGAGGCCAGACGCGCGCGCAAGCCGGCACCGAAGCCCTGATACTTGCCGGCGAATACGGCACAGGCGATTCGGAAATCGGCACGTTCGTGCGCCGTGTATTCGCGGTTGTCCGTATGCTTCACCGTGGCGGCTGGCACCAGGAGAATCTTCTTCGACGCGCGAAGCATCTGGGCCGCCACATCGGCATCGCCGCCGAACTGGCCGAAATGCTCGTCGATCTGACGGATGGCTTTGATGTAATAGACACGAGCCATCAGCGCCGCCCCGCGGGGATACTGCACTTCCAATGGTTCGGTACCTTTAATTTCGGCGGGGCGCCACCGGCCGTCGGGTGGCAGTTCCCCCAGTTGGGGCGCCGGCCGGTCTTCGCCATCCACCAGCAGCGGGCACACCACGGCGGCATCCGGGTTGGCATCTAGCACTGCTGCCAATGACGTGATCGCAGCGGGAGCGACCTCGGTATCGTCGTGCAGAAACAGCACGTACTCGGCATCGGCGGCCCGCCAGCCGATGTTGAGGGCCTTGGTAAGGCCAAAATTTTTGGGCAGCCTTACGAACTGCACAGCCGGAAACTCCTCGTCGAGCTGTGCGCTTCCGTCGGTGGACCCGTTGTCCACCACGATGAACTGAAAAGTCTCCCGGCCTTCCGATTTTTCAAGCGATTCCAGGCATTTCCGTAACAGGGATGCCCGGTTGCGCGAAACAACAACCGCGGAGACGCGGGGCGGCTGTGGTTCCTGTTGGGCGTTCTGTTCAGGGGTCAAAGCAATAGCATAACGTGATTGCAGGCGCTTTTTGTTAACGTGGAAGTCTTATGAACGCCAAAGCAATCCTAGCGACCATCACGGACGCGGCCATCATTCCGATCGTGCGGACCTCCACCGAGGAACAGGCCGTCGCGGCCGTGGAGGCTATCTATGACGGCGGCGCGCGCGCCGCGGAAATCACCATGACCGTGCCCGGCGCGGTGCGGGCGCTGGAAAAAGTCGCCGACCGTTTCGGCGACAAGATGCTGCTGGGCTCAGGCACGGTGCTCGATGCCGAGACGGCGCGCATCTGCATACTGGCGGGCGCGGAATTCCTGGTTTGCCCAAGCTTGCGGCTGGCCACCATCGAGATGGCCAAGCGCTACTCCAAGGCGGTCTTCCCCGGCGCGCTCACACCCACTGAAGTGCTGGCGGCGTGGGAAGCCGGTGCGGACGCGGTTAAGATTTTCCCCTGCGGCAATGTCGGTGGTCCCAAGTACATCAAGGCGCTGAAAGGTCCCTTCCCGCAGATCGAGATGGTTCCTACGGGGGGTGTGAACCTGGATACCGTCGGTGATTTCATCAAAGCCGGTGCCTGCGCCTGCGGCGTGGGAAGCGAATTGGTGGACAACAAGATCCTGAAAGAGGGCCGCTACGACGTGATCGCGGAGCGTGCCCGCCAGTTTATCGCCGCCATTGCCAAAGCGCGCACCGGTGCCTGACGCTGGCAGCTGAAACCAGCGGGGCAGGCCTCTTTTCCACGCGAGTCAATGGCCCGGCCGTGCGCCGGGTTCCCAGTACGGTACTGAAGCGGCTTAACGGTCTGCTCCCTCTCCTTCGGTCGCGCCGCGCAGTACAATCGAGTCCAAAGAGAGACGGCAATGTCGTATCGGCGCATATGCTGGGCTGTGACGGCGGCGCTTGGCTCACTGGCGCTGCTGGGGGCCTACGGGCAGGTTTCCATCGAGCCCCGCGGCGGTCCTCACAGCAGGAACGCCAGCCTTTCCTTGCCCAAGGGAAACCTGCGTATCGACACCGACCTGGTGCTGGTGCCGGTGTCGGTTTGCGACCACAACAATCGCCCTGTCACCGGTCTGGAACGAGACCACTTCAAGGTTTTCGACAACAAGGTGGAGCAGACCGTCACGCATTTCGCTATGGACGACGAGCCTCTGGCGGTGGGACTGGTCTTCGATACGAGCGGCAGCATGGGCAACAAGCTGCGCAAATCGCGCATGGCGGCCTCGGCGTTTTTCAAGACCGCCAATGCCGAAGACGAATTCTTCCTGGTGGAGTTCAATGACACGCCCAAGTTGGTGGTGCCGCTCACCAGCGATGCCGAGGACATTCAGAACCAGCTCACGTTTACGCAATCCCGCGGCCGGACAGCGCTGCTCGACGCCATCATGCTGGCCATGCACGAGATGAAGAAGTCCACCAAGAACCGCAAGGCGCTGTTGATCATTTCCGACGGCGGTGACAATTGCAGCCGTTACACGGAATCGGAACTGCGCAACCTGGTGCGCGAGTCGGACGTCCTGATCTACGCCATTGGCATTTTCGAAGGGTCCGGCGTGCGGGCGCGGACGCCCGAAGAACAGGCGGGCCCGGGCCTGCTGAACGAACTCTCCGACCAGACCGGAGGCCGGGAGTTTTCTGTGGACGATCTCGCCGAACTGCCCGATATCGCCGCCAAGATCGGCATCGAACTGCGCAACCGCTACGTGTTGGGCTATTCGCCTACCGACAAAGAGCGCGACGGCCGCTATCACCGCGTGCAGGTGAAGGTGGTGCCGCCGCGCGGTCTGCCACCGCTGCATGCCTATTGGCGCCTCGGGTACTACGCCCCGGGGAGATAGCGCCGGGGTTAGCGCGCTACCGGCAGCCAGACGGCGCTGGGTTTATCCGCCGAGCGAAATACCGACTGCGTGGCCTTCACGTAATCCGAAGGCTTGGCGAAGAAGATATTCGGCACGAAAGTCTGCGGGTTGCGGTCGTAGAGCGGAAACCAGCTCGACTGGATTTGCACCATGATCCTGTGGCCCGGCAGGAAAACGTGATTGGTGGTCGGCAGTACGAAGCGGTAGCGCTGCGGCTGGTTGGCGGGAATGGCGGAAGGCTGCTCGAAGCTTTCCCGGTAACGGCCGCGGAAGATGTCCATCGATACCGCCAGTTCGTAGCCGCCCATTTCCGGCTGGCTGGGAACTTCGTCGGGAAAGACGTCAATCAGCTTTACCACCCAATCGGAATCCGTGCCGCTGGTGGCGGCGAACAGGTCGGCGATGGGGGCCCCGCTGATGCGTACCGGTGAGGTGAGCATGGGAGTCTGGTAGACCAGCACGTCGGTCCGGTCGGCCACGCTGCGTTGATCGGTGACCAGCCACTGCTTCCAGCGCTCGGAATCGCTGAAGCGCACCGGCCGCGGCAAATAAGGCACCGGCTTGGCGGGATCGGAGAGGTAGTTGTCCGCTGCGGCGCCGGAGGCACCGGGTTTGTCGAAACCCAAGCCGAAATCCGCTTGTAGATAGAGAGGCTTCATAGGCGCGGCACAACCTTCGTCACAGGCCAGCGGCCAACTCTTGAGCCGGTCCCAGTGGTTCTCGCCGGTGTTGTAGATGAATACCGGCGGCGTGTCGGCTTTGGGCGCGCCGGGCTTCAGGTACTGGTTGAAGAACGGCAGCAGTACGCTGCGGCGGAATTCCAATGCCGTGTCGCCCACCCAGCGCAGCGGTCCCAGGTTGTAGGCTTCGTAGTTCACCTGGCTATGGCGCCAGGGGCCCATTACCAGGTAATTGTGATCGGTCTGGCCTTTCTTCTTGAGCGCCAGGTAGCAGTGAATCGCGCCCCACATGTCTTCCTGGTCCCACAGGCCCTGCAGCCACATGGTGGGCACCGCCGAAGGATGCTCGGCCACCAGTTTGTCGAGCGCCTGCCCCTGCCAGAACGTGTCATACGAGGGATGCTCGACGATCTTGATGGTCCACGGCAGCAAGTCGAGCCCGTGCACGCGGGCGAAAGCGCCGGCCGACCCGGCGCGGCGGAAACCTTCGTAGTCGTCGTAATCGCCGCGCATGATAGGGTCGCCTTCACCCGGTTTGGTGGTCTGCAGGGAGAAGTAATCGAAGTTGGTCTGGCGGAAGGCTCCGTAGTGGAACCAGTCGTCGCCCATCCAGCCGTCTACCATCGGACTCTCGGGCGCGGCCACCTTCAACGCCGGGTGCGGTTCGAGCAGCGCCATCACCACGGTGAATCCTTCGTAGGACGATCCGATCATGCCCACGCGCCCGTTCGATTCCGGTATATTCTTGACCAGCCAGTCGATGGTGTCGTAAGCATCGGTGGCGTGATCGACCTGGGTCGGGTTGAGCGGGCCGCGGACGGGGCGCGTCATCACGTAGTCGCCTTCCGATCCGTACTTGCCGCGCACGTCCTGAAACACGCGGATATAGCCGGCGCCTACGAACACTTCGTCGCTTTCGGGAAGGATCGAGAGCATGTGCGGGCTTGCGTTGCGGGCAGCGCGCCCGGAAGCGTTATAGGGTGTGCGAGTGAGCAGGATCGGCGCGTTGTGCGCTCCCTTGGGAACGACGATCACGGTGTGCAGTTTCACGCCGTCGCGCATGGGGATCATCACGTCGCGTTTCGTATAGTCGTAATCGGCAGTAGGAACGGTGAAGGTCTTGGGGATGTCGCCACCTTGCGGCCGGGCGGCCGGGGCGGCGATGGCGGCAGCGCCCAAAACACACAGAAGGCGCGCGCGTAATCGATACAATGGCATTTCACGATTCTAACCGACCTGCGCTCGCGGGCGAACCGCGGGCGCTCTACAATGTCCATGTTGGCGACCCGGATTCCCGATGTGGCGGCGCGGCTGGGGCTGGCGCTGCTGTTCTTCTTCGCGCTGGATGGGCTGGCCTTCCGCACCGGATATTACGCGTCGATATTAACCCCCGATTCCACCGCCGGATTTTTGGAGACGTATCTCTGGATCGAACACCACCGGCCCATAACGTATCCGCGGCAGGCGCTGGCTGTGGGCGATTCCCGCATGGGGTTAAAGGCGCGCATCGCCAACTCGCTGACGCCGGAAACGCGCCTCGAATTCGGCACCGTCGCTGTGCCGGGCACGACGCCGCGCTGCTGGTATTACATGCTGCGTGAAGTCGATCCGCATTGCGACCGCTACGCCGCCATCGTGATGGGGCTGGACAGTTACGACGACCGCGGATTCGAAAATCATAACGACCGCGAACTGGATATCAACTACCTCACGCCCCTCGTGGGCTTCCGCGATTTGTGGGCCTTCGCTTCCTCGTACCAGAGTTGGCCGCTCCGCATCCATGCCGCCGAGTCGGTGCTCTTCAAGGGGCTGGTTTATCAACGCGACGTTCAGGATTTTTTAGGCCACCCGCGCACGCGTCTCCAGATCGCCGCGATTCAGCATCGCAGCGCGTCGGAGTGGTATTACAACTCGGTTTGGGAACGCCATAGCCTGGCGGGAATGACCGTTGACTGGAGCAGCCGCAAGCTCACGCTGCCGGGTTGGCTGGATGCGCACAAACGCCAGGAGGTGGAAGACCGGCTGCTGGGAGATCCGCCGCCTTATTCCGATCAACTGGCCCGCTACCGCCGCCGATGGCTGGGCGCCATCCTCGATCGCTACCGCGGTTCGCGAACCAGAATCATCTTCCTGCAGTTGCCCCGCGGCCCGGTGGTGCGGCCGGGCGCGGCCTCCGATTCCTCCAGTACCATCCGCGACTTCGCGGCCGCGGACAAGGCTCTGCTGATGGACTCGCACGAATTCGATTCGCTCGAGCATCCGGAACTCTTCGGCGATGCTATGCACCTCAACGAAGCCGGCGGCATCGAGTTTTCCACCATGGTGGCGCGCGCGGTGAACCGCATGCTGACCCAGGCGGGCCGCTGATGCTTTTTCATACCCCGCGGTTCTTCCTGTTCCTGGCCGTCGTACTCTTGCTGTTTTACGGCGCTCCGCGCTCCTGGCGCCGCTGGATACTCCTCGTTGCCAGCTACTTCTTCTACATGTGCTGGAACGCCAGGTTCATCCTGCTGCTGATCACGCTGACGGCCATTGACTTCGCGGCCGGCCTATGGCTGGCGCGCGTGGCCGCCGGTCCCAGGCGCAAGGCCGCTCTCATCATGAGCCTCGCCGCCAACCTGGGCTTTCTCGGCTTCTTCAAGTACTACAATTTCCTGGCCTCGAATGTGGCGATGCTGCTCGGACTGCCGGTACACGCCTTCGCGCTCGACATCATTCTGCCGATGGGCATCAGCTTTCACACGTTTCAAAGCATGTCCTACGTGATCGACGTTTACCGCGGCCGGCAGAGGACCATCACGGATCCGGTGGATTACGCACTGTATATTTCGTTCTTTCCTCAACTGGTGGCGGGGCCGATCGTCCGCGCGCGCGATTTCTTCGCCGATCTCTACCGGTGGCGAGCACCCGACGCCAGGGAGCAGTTGCGCGGCGTGCTGCTGGTGGTCTTCGGCCTGGTGAAGAAACTGGCCCTGGCCGACCAGTTCGCCCGGCTGGCGGATCAGTACTTCGCGAAGCCGGCGGCCTATCCGGGGTGGCTTGCGGCGTGGAGCGGCGTGGTGGCGTTCTCCATCCAGATTTTTTTCGATTTCTCCGGCTACACCGACATGGCCATCGGACTGGCGCAGCTTCTTGGTTTTCATTTCCCGGAGAATTTCCGTCGTCCTTACCTGGCTCGCGGCATCACCGACTTCTGGCGCCGCTGGCACATCTCGCTCTCCAGTTGGCTGCGCGATTACCTCTACATTCCGCTGGGCGGCAACCGGCGCGGCCGCTGGCGGACGTACACCAACCTGATGCTGACCATGCTGCTGGGCGGCCTGTGGCACGGCGCGAGCTGGAATTTCGTCCTCTGGGGCGGCTACCACGGAGCCCTATTGGCCGGGGAGCGTGTGCTCGGCATACAGGAACCTGGCAGCAGATGGCGCTGGCCGGACCTGCTGCGCGCCGCGTCCACCTTCGCGCTGGCATCCATCGGCTGGGTCTTCTTCCGCGCCGCCAACTGGCGCGCGAGCTTCGACATCCTGGGCCGCCTCTTCACCGGCCCTCACGGCCACATCGTCTGGCCGCACTGGATGCTGTGGTACGCCTTACTGGCCCTGCTCGCGGCGGGGTTCGAAGAGGCCGGCCAGTGGTTCGAGCGCCTGCCCGCGGCTCCCGCATGGGCTTATGCCGCGGCCATTGCGGTCTGTCTCTTCTGCCTGGAACTGATCGGGTTCACCGACCGTGCCGTACCGTTCATCTACTTCCAGTTTTGAAAGGTGCGAGCGATCCGCTATAAGCTGTTATCTTCTACCATGCACACTGGCCGGCTTGTGGCCGCCGTTTGGATCAGCCTTGTGGCGCGCCTGGCCTTTTACTCGGCCATGCTCCCGATGTGGGAAGGCGTGGACGAGTGGGCTCACTTCGCTGTGGTTCAGGCCACCGCGCTTCAAGGCGAGCTGCTGACGTCGCGCGATCGGCCGATTCCACGCAACATCGAAGCTTCCTTGCGCATTGTTCCGCTGCCTTGGGATTTGCGTCGCTTCGACGCGCCTTCGGTGACGCACGATGCCTGGTGGCAGCTTTCCGCGCGGCAACGGAGCGAACGCGCCGCGGCCCTGCGCGCCATCCCGGCGGCGTGGACGTTCCAGGACGGCAGCGGCGCGTTCTCCAACTACGAAGCGCAACAGCCGCCTTTTTACTACTGGTCGATGGCGCCACTCGTCTGGCTGCTGCGCGGTTGCGGCTTGGCCATGCAGGTTCTCGCGATCCGCTGGCTGAGTGCGCTGGTGGCTTCGCTGGTGGTGCCGCTGGTGTACGCTATCGGCTGCGAGTTGTTCGACGACCATCGAGTGGCGCTCGGCTGCGCCGCGGTTGTCGCTGTGATGCCGGGATTTGCCAACGCCGTGGCGCGCGTGGGCAACGATGCGCTGGCTGCGCCTCTCTATGCCGGTCTGATCTGGGCCGGGCTCAGATTGTGGCGCAAACCTTCGGCCGCGGCCTTCATCGCAACCGGCATCCTACTCGGACTTGGCCTGTTGACCAAAGCCTACTTCCTTACCGCCCTTGTGCCCGCGGCGGTGCTCGTCTGGCGCGTCAGGGGCGAGAGGCTTGGCCGCTGGAGGCTGGCCGCCGGCGCCGCGCCGCTGCTCGTCGCCGGATGGTGGTACGCGCGTAACCTGCTCACCACCGGGACCGTAGCCGGCCTGGGCGAATCGGTAGCTTTAGAGAAGACTAACCCGGCGGCCGTGCTGCATCTGGCGCCCTCCGTCCCGTGGTTGCGGACGGTCGATGCCATCGTCTTCTCCCACATCTATTGCGGCGGCTGGAGCTGGCTGACGGTCCGAAGCTGGATGTATCACCTGTTTTACGCCGTTCTGGGGCTGGCCGCGGTCGGACTCTGGCGATGGCTGCGCCAGCCGCGGATCCTTTGGCTGCTGGCAATCTATCTTTTCTTCTGGGCCGGCGAATTGTGGCACGCTGCGCTCATGTTTGTCACTCATGGTGTGCCGGTTTCCATGGGTTGGTATCTTTACGGCGTGGTGGCGGCGGAGGTCACACTCTGCGTAGCAGGCCTTTCCTCGTGGATTGGCCGCTGGGCCGCACCCACCGGCGTCGGCTTGTTCGCGCTGCTGGATCTCGGGGCTATGCATCTCCTCGCCTTGCCGTATTATGCCGGCCTGATCCGCCACGAACCCAATGGTACGCTCCACCTGGCGCATGCCGCGGGTGTAAGCCTGCCCA
>Ga0335078_10014254_pt1 | contig 11793 bp, 7 predicted proteins | sample Lox_Sample_32_FD_206711 | JGI IMG/M metagenome (GOLD analysis project Ga0335078, IMG submission 206711) | Soil microbial communities from Loxahatchee National Wildlife Refuge, Florida, United States - Lox_Sample_3.2 | ecosystem: Environmental > Terrestrial > Soil > Wetlands | place: USA: Florida...
TTCAAGGTCCTCCCAAGGACGTCGACGTCCGAGACCATGCGCTTGAGAGCTCTATCCGACACGTGCGTATAGATCTCCGTGGTGCTGAGGCTCGCGTGGCCGAGCAGACGCTGGATTAGACCATATGGGGGTGGCCGCTCGGCCTGAGTCCATCCGGTCTGGCTGCTAGAAGCTGGCCGGTCCCCCACGCGCTCGTGGGGGTGCTTTGTAGCCGTGCAGCTTGCACCTGCACGGCGGCCTCACAACCGCATAGGAGGAACCGACCGTGACCAAGGTTCGCACCTGGGTCGGCTTGGATGTGCACGCGGCGAAGGTCGTGGCGTGCGTGGTCGACGCCGAGTCCGGAGAGATGAGCGTGCGCCGCCTGCCCGGCGATACGACGAAGGTGGTGTCGTTCTGCGCCGGACTGCCCGGGCCGACACGCGTCGCGTATGAGGCGGGCCCGACCGGGTTCGGGCTCTCGCGCGCGCTGCACGCCGCCGGGATCGGCTGTGTGATCGCGGCGCCGGGGAAGATCGAGCGCCCCGCGCAGGACAAGGTCAAGACCGACCGCCGCGACGCCGAGCGGCTGGTGCGGCTGTTGATGATCGACGGCCTGTACGCGGTCCAGGTGCCGACCAGCGAGGAAGAGGCGCTGCGCGATCTGGTCCGGGCGCGCGAGGATCTGCGCGGCGACCTGATGCGCGCCCGGCACCGGATGGGCAAGCTACTGCTGCGCCACGACGTCCGCTACGACGGCACCAGCGATACCTGGTCGCACCGCCACCGCCAGTGGCTCTCGATGGTCAGGCTGCCCGAGCGGGGCGCGCAAGCGACGCTGCTTGACTACCTCGGCGCGATCGACGCGCTGATCATCCGCCGCGACCAGCTCGAGGCCACGATCGCCGAGCTGGCGCCGCTCTCACCGTGGGCTGAGGCGATCGCGCGGCTGCGGTGCATGCGCGGGATCGACACGCTAAGCGCGGTCGGGCTGTGCGCCGAGATCCACGGCTTCGAGCGTTTCGAGCACCCCAAGCAGCTGATGAGCTACGTCGGCCTCGTGCCCTCCGAGCACAGCTCAGGCCAGACCCGCCGCCAAGGCGCGATCACCAAGTCCGGCTCCCAACACGCCAGACGGCTGCTCGTCGAGGCCGCCTGGCACTACCGCCACCCGCCCAGGCTCGGCACCCGCCTGAAGGCCCGCCAAGTCGACCAGCCAGCCACGGTGATCGCGATCGCCTGGAAGGCGCAGCAGCGCCTGCATCAGACCTGGCGCCGGCTGGACACCAAGCGCCGCAAGCGCAAGACGATCGTCGCCGCTGCCGTCGCCCGCCAACTCGCCGGCTTCTGCTGGGCGATCGTCACGACCGAGACCGAGCACACCACCTGAACCACAACCGTGCAGCTTCCCACTAACAACACTCGGCTGAGGAGGCGGCGGAACCCGCCCGGCCCCCACGCGCGAGAGCACCCGCGAACCGGCTATGAGCAACCGCCCCGGCGGCCACGCTCGACGTTAGACAGCGGACTCTCACGACGAAACCCGGTCCTGCGGTACCCAACCCGCGCATATCAGCCTGACCGCGCGTCGCGCACCCGCCAGGACCGCCGCCTCCTCAGCCGAGCCCACCCACCCCACCGACGAAAACCCACCAATCAGCGCTTGACACTCACTCCCCCATATCAGCCGGATTCAAGCAAGCACCCGTCAGCTCGTGCTTCTCATCGACCGCGAAAGCGAGCGTCTCGTCGCGCCGCTCGATCTCACCGCTGTTGATCCGCGCGATGGTGGACGTCCTCCAGCACGTCAGCGAACGCTGGCAGGCGCTGGCCGCGTCGCAGCCGCCATTGGCTCGACCGCGAGCAGCCTGACGGCAGTCGCGCGCGAGGCGCCATCCAGGCTTCGGGAGTCAGGGCGCCGCGGCCGAGCGCCATTGTCGGCGCTTGGTCTCGTATTCGGGGGGCAGCATGCCCTGGAGCGCTTCGGCGCCGTCGAGCACGTCCACCGCCCCGCCGAAGTCGCCCCAGCGTGCGTCGTAATCGGCAAGCATCAACGCGAGCTCGCTCGCGTCGTCGTCATCTGCAGCGGAGAATGGTGGCGGAGCGGCGATTCTGTCCGTGAGCAGTGCGGAAGCCAGCGGTTGCGGACGGGCGGTCGCGAGGAACGGCGCGAGGTAGCGTCCGGCGATCTTCGCGTCCGGCCACCAAAGTGCTCGGCCGGCAGCCCATGAGGCGGTCCGCGTGCTGCGGTGACGTGGTGTCGCGTCGGTTGCGACCGTCGTCTCGCGCGACAAGCGCTGCGGCTCTGCGCGCAGGTAGAGCGGCGCACCGCCGGTCATCAGCAGGCCGCGCAACACGGGTCTGAACGGCTTCGGTGTTAGGGGAATGCCGAGATCGGCCACGATCGTCTCGGCCACCGCGTCGGCCTGCTGGGCGGCGAGGCCGCCCTGCTTGAGCGGGAAGGTCGTGACGTCGCCGGCCGCGTAGATGTCCTCGAGGCCGCTGACGCGCCCGTGGCTGTCGATGGGGATGAACCCGTGCTGATCGTGGGGCAGGCCGTGCAGCCGTGGGCCGACCAGCTCCGGAAGCGTAACCACTCTGTCCACGTAGATCTCACCGCCACCGGCCAATACGAGCGCGCGGCCGCGTATGAGTGATGGGCGCGAGGAGGTCTTCAGGCGCACTTGGCACGCCTCCAGCATCTCCCTGATCGCGCTCGACCCGGCGGGACCGAACAGCTCGAGCGGCTCCTCTTCGGGGGTTACAAGCCACACCTCGGCATCGCGGCCGCTCTGTCGGAGGGTCCCGGCGGTCATCAGCGCGAGCTCGTAGATTGGCAGTGGCCAGGTCCGCTCCGCTGGCAACGTCAGGGCGATCGAGCGAGCGGATCCTGCGAGCAGGTCGTCCACTATGCTGCGCAGCCCCGCGACGTCGCCGCGGCCTCGGAAGGTCAGCGCACCTGGCAGCGGCTCGGTCGCGATCGCCCCAGTCGCGACGATCAGGGCGTCGAACGGGATCCGCGTGCCGGAAGCGGTGAAAGCAACACGCTCGCCCGCCACGACGCTTTCGAGACGATCCCAGATGATTTCGCCGCCGCCCTCGTAGTTGAAGATGTCTTCGAGCGCATAGCTGTGCGCTTCGTCGCGATCGAAAGCCTCGGCGACCGTGACCGGGCGGTAGAGGAACTGGCGCTCGGGCGACAGGAGGGTGATCTCGACTCGCCGCCCGGCGAGCTCGCGCAGGGCGAGCAAGCTTTCCACGGCGGCTACACCGCCGCCGACGATCAGGACGTGCAGGCGGTCTCGACTCATGTGACAGCTCCTTGACTTTGCATCCGATCCAACCAGCTCGCAACGCTGACGGCATCCGGGGCGAGCCTCGACCGCGTGTGGGCTAACTACGGTTCTCGCTTGCCGGGCGCGCCTACTGGAACTCCTTCGCTCGCTCTATTAGCTCCTCGAGGCCCGGCTCGTTCGCGTTGCGCGGCTTGCCGGGGTGGATCACCGCCACCTGGCACGCCTCCGCCGCCTCCACGAGCTCCCGGAACGTGCCGGCGTGGGGATCCTTGATATACGCCTGCTTGTTGTCGTTGTAGGCGAACATCCGGTCGTTGATCCCGGTGCACTCGTTGCAGGTCGAGCAGCGCGGCGTCTCGATCCACGGGTCGTCCGCCGCGGGCTCCTCCACGACCGCCGCTTCCGGCGGCTCGGCGACTGACTCCTCCACCGCCTCGGTTGGCGTCTCGCCGACGGGTGCCGGCTCGAAGCGCAGGTGCGCAAGCCCGAGCTCCTGGAGCCCGTGCCACAGCTCGCGGCAGCGACGGGCGGCATGCATAAGCCTCGCGTCGACGATCAGTCGCTGCAGACGCTCGTTGTCGTCGACAACCAAGATGTGAGGGACACGTGCCTCGGCTTCGGTGGGGTCGAGCGCCAGCCACTGATCGACGGGTACCGTCTCGTCGCTCCAGTGCTCGCGCGGGATCCGCGCGAAGTGGCGCGCGTAGCGCCGGTCGCACGCCACGAAGTCGACCAGCGTGAACGCGACCTGTTCGACAACGCGCTGGAGCGACGCGTCAGCATACTCGAGCGGCGCGAGCGGCCAGTCGAGCTCGGGCTGGGGATTCTCGTCGACCGAGAACCGCGATGCCAAGTCGGGCCCTGCTTCAGGGTCGTACGTGAATGCAGGGAAGGCTCGCCCCTCGAGCGCCGCCGCCGACAGCAGGTACGGCGGCAGGTCGCTGGATGGCGTGGCCGTGCCGGAGAAGATGCTGATGAGGGTCGGGCCGGTATACCGGAGACCCGCGAGCAATCGCTCCCGCAGTTGGTAGAGGCTCGAGCTCGTCGCCTGGAAGGCGAACACGTCGATCAGCCCGACGACCGTGCTCGCGAGGTGCGTGCTCCGCATGCGGACGCCGAAGTGCTCCGGGGCGAGAACCTCTTCAGTTTCGACGAGCACCTTGACTGGAAGGCCCGAGGACAGCAGATCGATCACCTCGCCGCTCTCGTCACCGTGGACGCATACGAGGTAGTCGGGGAACCGCGCCAACTCGTCGCGGGAGAGCGAGTTCTCGTCGAAGCTCTGGAAAAACGCGTCGTGCTGGGAGCGAGCGTAACGACCGTCCGCCTCGAGCTCCGCGATCGACATCGCCTTTACGAACTCGACCACGGCGGGGAGCCGCTCCCGGAAAGCCTCGACGGCAGCTCGACAGCTGCTGTAGCGGTACTCGAACGGAGGCTCGGGTGATTGTGCGAGCGTGGTGCCGGGAGCAGGATCGAAGAACCGCTGCCCCCTCAGCACCTCGAGCGCCCATTCGATCCGCTCGCGCCGGTCGGGCGGCAGCTCGTCCAGCGGCGCGCTTCGGCCGAGCAGGCGCGACATCACCTCGAAATCGAACTGGTCGCGGTGCAGGGAGCCGAACGCGGCCTGCAGGCTTTCAGGCCGGCGCCCGGGCTCGGAGTGGATGAAGGCGGCGCGGAGGACGTCGGACAGCGCTTGCACGAGCCGGTCCACGTCCGCGTGGAAGCGGTGCGCCTTCTGTCGCTGGACGCTGTGCCAGGCGTGGCCGACCACACGTCGCGGAAGCTCGTGATCGCAGTCGGCGAGCTCGCCGTCGACCTTCAAGTGCTCGGCCGCGTCGGCGAGGTTCGGCGCTGCTCGCGCCCAGAGATCCGACAGCATCCCCCGTGCCCCCTCGGCGACGAGCCTGCGGATCTCGCGCTCGGCACGAAGAACATCTCGGCGCACCCGTTCCCCCTCGACGCCGCGAGGAGCGCTGTCCCGGAGCATGTCGTCGACGAGCGCGGTCAGCGAGCATACGCATGCTTCGTCTATCGCATCATCAACCAGCACGACGGGGTAGTCGTAGCGGAGAGCCGGAAGATCGCGATAGGGGGCCAACAGCGCCGGCCTCACCGCGGAGTCGACGGGCTCGAGGTCCCCGCCCGGCGCTCCCGTCAGGTGGAATGCGATCTGCCGCTGGGTTTCGGCCGGCGCATCCATGATCATGCTGCGGCGCGTTCGTCGCCTGCGGGCCAGACCGTGAACTTGTCTAGCTCCGCTTCGAGGCTTGCACGGATACGGTCAGCCGGTCGCGCCTGTCCCGCCCGCCGCAGTTCCTCGTAGCAGGGGACCTCCGGGTTGCGGTACAGGATCCCGACCGGGATCGCGTCGTCGGAGGACGCGAGCCGGCGCGCTGCGTCGATGTCGAGCGGATCGTGCTCGCGGTGATTCGTGTAGATCCGCGCCAGGTCGGGAGCGAGCTGGAGACCGTTCTCGTGGGTCAGGAGCAGCGTCTTCGACGGATCCTGCAGCCACGGATCGAGCATCCCCGGCATGAACTCGGGACACCGCTGGATGACCCGGACGAACGAGAAGCCGCGGTGCCGGTGCGCGGCTGCAACGATGTCGTAAAGCACCTGCGGGATCCAGTCGACCGCCTGGGCGACGAACGAGGCGCCTTCCACGCCGAGCGTTACGCTGAGCGGGTTGAGGGGGTCGAGATGCGACCCGCGCGGCGTCGTGTTGCTCTTGAGGCCCTTCGGCGAGGTAGGCGAAGCCTGCTTCTTGGTGAGCCCATACACGAAGTTGTCGTGCAGGAGCACCGTGAGGTTCATGTTGTAGCGAACGGCGTGAATCCAATGCGCCGCGCCGATGCTGCAGCAGTCGCCGTCGCCGGTGTTGACGAACACGTCGAGGTCGGGGCGCGCCATCTTGATCCCCTCCGCGATCGGGAACGCGCGCCCATGGATTCCGTGGAAGCCGTACGTTCCCATGTAGTGCGGGAACCGGCTCGAGCAGCCGATGCCGGATACGAACACCGTGTGCTCCAGGCTCAGGTCCTCGCCGCGGCAGAGCCGCTGCACGGCCGCCAGGATGGCGTTGTCGCCGCAGCCGTTGCACCAGCGGGGGACGCCCCCCTCGTAGTCCTCGAGGGAGTGGTGGTCGTCCGCCATCCGGAGAAGGCATTGCCTGAGTAGGGGGGTCATACTCGCTCCATTCGCTCGCGTCGCTCGCGTCGCTCGCGCACGACGTTGCAGACGGTCGCGGGCTTGATTGGTTGGCCGCGGGCCTCGCTCCAGCAGTCGACGTCGACGAGGTAGCGCGACCGCAGCACGGTGGCGAGCGCCGAGTAGCGTCGGTTCTCCTCGTCGACGAGCTCGTCCTCCCGGCGATCCGACCAGTTGGCCTCGACCGTGAGCACGCTGTCGAAGCGCTCCATGATGGCCTTGACGCCGGGCGGCAACGGTTGCAGAAACCGCAGGTGCAGCGACGAGACGCGCAGGCCCTCGTCGCGCAGGCGGTCGACCGCCTCCTCGATCACGCCCTTCGTACTGCCCCAACCGACGATCAGCAGCTCGCCGTCTGGATCGCCGAAGACCTCTGGTGGCTTCAGCGTCTTCTGCAGCGCGACGAGCTTCAGGCTCCTGTGGCGCAGCCCGTCCTCGTTGCTGCCGGAGTCGTAGGCCACGTGGCTGTCGCGGTCGTGGGCCAGCCCGGTGACGGTGTGCATGCCGCCCGGACGGCCCGGAACGAGGCGCGTTGCGATGCCGGTCACCGGGTCCCAGTCGTAGGGACGCGCCCCCGGCGCGGCGGGCGTCTGGTCGACGGGCGGCGCGAGCCAGTCTTCGCTGAACTCCGGCCGCGGGAACGGCTGCTGCGCCGTTGCGAGGCTCGCGTCGGACAGGAGAACCACAGGGATGTGGAACGACTCCGCGATCTTGCGCGCGGTGATCACCGAGTAGAAACAGTCCTCGATGCTGCTCGCCGCCATCACGACCTTCGGCGCATCGCCATGGCTTCCGAACATCGCTGCGAGCAGGTCGCCCTGCTCTACTTTCGTCGGCAGGCCTGTGCTCGGGCCTCCGCGCTGCACGTTGATGATCACGAGCGGGATCTCCGCCATCGCGGCAAGCCCGATCGCCTCCTGCTTCAGCGAATAGCCCGGGCCGGAGGTGATCGTGACGGCGCATCTGCCGGCGTAGGACGCGCCGATCGCGAACGAGCACGCGGCGATTTCGTCCTCGGCCTGATGGACGATGCCTCCGGCCTGCTCGAAGATCGCGCTCAGGTAGTGCGACGCGGAGGTGGCGGGGGTAATCGGATACATCGCGCAGATGTCCATCCCGGAGGCGAGCACCCCGAGCGCGAGCGCGATATTGCCGTTGCTGACCAGCTGCGGCTGCGTCGATCGTTTGGCGGGGATCGCGTAGCGGAAGTCGAGGTTCTCCTCCGCCCACGCCCAGCCTGCCTCGAGCAGTTCGATGTTCTTCGTGATCACCCGCTCGTCCTTCTTGGCGAAGACGGTGCGAACCTGCTCGCGCGCGAGCCCCATGTCCAGGCTGTAGAGGTTGCAGAGGATGCCGAGCGCGAACATGTTCTTGCCACGGCGCGGGTCCGCGACGAGCTTGCGGCACTCGACCTCCATGGGGATCTCGATCACGCGGAAGCCCTGGTCGACGAGCTGCTCGACCGTCTCGGCATACGAGGCGGCGATCGCCGAATCGCGATCCTCGCGCCACATGCTCTCGAGCATGATCGTCGCGCCCGGCTTGAACTCGTTCGCCCGGACGCGACCGAGCAGGACCTGCTCGTTGAACGCAACCGCGAGATCCGCTTCATCACCGCCGTTGGTGACGCGGCGCTGTCCGATGCGGATGCGCACGCCACTCGCGCCCGCGACGCTGCGGGCCGGCGGCTGGATCTCCGCCGGGATGATCTCCACGGTCCAGATCCCGTTTCCCATCTTGGCGGCGATCGCGCCGAGCGACTGGCCGCACCGCTGCGCGCCCTCACCCGAGTCGCTGATCACCTCGATGATATGCTCGCCGATGGCCACCGGCGCTTTTCGATTGGTGTTGCTCATGCCGTCACGCGTGCGAAGTTGTGTTCCCGAAGGTCGATGCCGAAGCGCTTGCCGGCGCCGCCGGCGGGCTCCGTCAGATAGACGACGTCCGTGTCGCGGAGCCCGAGGTACGCCTTGATCTCCCGCGCCGCCTTGCGACCGGCGCCCATCGCTTCGATCACCGTCGCCGCTCCAGTCACGATGTCGCCGCCGGCCCAAACGCCCGCGATCGAGGTGGCGAGGCTGTCGTCGGTGACGATGTAGCCGCGCTTGTTGAGCTCCAGCGACGAGGTCTGGCCGAGGATCGGGTTTGCGCTCGTCCCGATCGCGTACACGACCATGTCGACGTCGATCTCGAACTCGCTGTCGGGCACCGGCACCGGACGACGGCGGCCCGACTCGTCCGGCTCACCCAGCTCCATACGCTGGCAGCGGATCCCGCGCACGTTGTTGTCCGCGTCGCCGAGGATCTCGACCGGACTCGTCAGCCAGTGGAAGTCGATGCCCTCGTCCTCCGCGTGGTGAAGCTCTTCGGCGCGGGCCGGCGCCTCATTGCGTGTCCGCCGGTAGACGCAGGAGACGGATGCGGCGCCCAGACGCAGGCAGACCCGCATCGCGTCCATCGCGGTGTTTCCGGCACCGATGACGGCGACTCGCTTCCCCGCCTGAAGCGGCGTGTCGTAATCCGGAAAGTCCCTGGCGTGCATCAGGTTGCAGCGGGTCAGCAGCTCGTTCGCGGACATAGCTCCAGCGAGCGACTCGCCGGGGATGCCCATGAAGCTCGGCGCCCCCGCCCCGGTGCCGATGAAGACCGCCTGGTAGTCCAGCTCGGTCAGCAGCTCCTCGACCGTGAAGAGCCGTCCGACGAGCGTGTTGCACTCGAACTTGACCCCGAGCGCTCGCAGCTTGTCGATCTCGGCGTCGATCACATCGTTGGGTAGGCGGAAGTCCGGAATCCCGTACTTGAGGACGCCGCCCGGCTCGTGAAAGGCCTCGTACACGGTGACGTCGCAGCCGGCCTTGGCCAGGTCGGCGGCGCACGCCGCGCCGGCGGGACCGGACCCGACGACGGCCACGCGCAGCCCGCTCGGCTCGACGTACGGCACGCTCGCCCAACCCTCGGCTATCGCCAGGTCGCCGACGAACCGCTCGAGTCGCCCGATCGCCACCGGCTCGAGCGTCTCGCCGACCGTGCACGCGCCCTCGCACTGCGACTCCTGCGGACAGACGCGGCCGCAGATCGCCGGCAGCAGGTTCGTGTCGGTGATCGTCTCGTAGGCGCCGCGCAGGCTCTTCTCGGTGATCTTCATGATGAAGGCCGGGATGTCGATCTCGACCGGGCAGCCGCGGATGCATGGCTCGTCCGGGCACATCAGGCACCGGTCCGCCTCCCGCAGCGCGTCCTCGAGCGTGTAGCCGCAGGCGACCTCCCCGAAGTTGGTGGCGCGGACCTTCGGGTCCTGCTCCTGCATCGGCGTCCGCTCCTGCGGAATCGTCCGGATCGTCTTCTTCTTCTTCGGAGCGGACATCGTCACGCACCCGCCGGGAGGCGGCAGCTCCCCGTCCAGCGCTCCAGCGCAGTCGTCTCGCTTGCCTGGAAGCGACGCAGCCGCGCCATCAGATCGTCGAAGTCGACCTCATGCGCGTCGAAGTCCGGGCCGTCGACGCACGCGAACCGCACCCGGTTGCCTATCTTCACGCGGCACCCGCCGCACATGCCCGTGCCGTCGACCATCACCGGGTTCAGGCTCACCACCGTCCTGATCCCGTGTGGACGGGTCGTCGCGGCGCAGAACTTCATCATTATCGGCGGGCCGATCGCGACGACCTCGTCGATGTCCGCATGCTCCGTCAGCGCCTGCTCGATCCCCGCCGTCACTAGCCCCTTGATGCCCTCTGACCCGTCATCGGTGCAGACGATGAATTCGTCGCATACGGCACGGAACTTGTCCTCCCAAAACATCAGCTCCTTGCTGCGGAAGCCGATCACGCCGATCACGTAGGCTGCGCTCTGCTTGTACGCGCGGGCCTGGGGATAGACGGGCGCGACGCCAAGGCCTCCGCCCACGCAAACGACCTTGCGCGCGCCCCCGATCTGGCTTGGATTGCCCATCGGGCCGACGAGCGCGTGCAGCCTCGTGCCCAGCGAACAACTGGCCTGCATCTCCCTCGTCGTCTTTCCGACCGCCTGGACGACCAGCGTCACCGTGCCGCGCTCGGGATCGAAGTCCGCGAGCGTGAGCGGGATTCGCTCACCGCGGTCGTGCGCCATGACGATCACGAACTGCCCCGGCTTCGCGACTCTGGCCATCCGCGGATGGAAGATCTCGAGCAGGTACGTGACGTCCGAGAAGTCTTCGCGCCGGACAATCTCGAACGTAGCCGCCATGGGGGGAGGAAAACAGTGTGTGATGGCGCGCACATCGGGGATAAGTACCGACGGACGCGCGTGAATCCCGCGCCGCTCGGCCGAGACGGTCCGATCGGGGGCATTAACTACGCCTCGACTTGCGTCGAAGTACGGATTCGGGTCGTCCGTTGCCGAGAAGAATCACATTTGACGACGTGCCCTCTCCGAGTGACATCGCCATCAGCTTCAACATCAACCCCCTCAGGGGTTTGACGAGCTCATGCCCAAGAGCACCGCGACCGCGACCGTCGACCGGCTCCTTCACCACGCCCATATGCTGATCACGAACAGAACGCAGGCGCATATCGCTTGACGGTCCGTTGTCGGGCTCGGGCACGGGTGGTGGCGGGTTGTGGTCGGGTGGGTCGTCCGGCAGCGGGATCTTGAGGTGGATCTCGATACGCCAGCCGGTGACGCGGACCTTCTCGATCACGAGCCGCAGGAGTCGTCGGCGCCCATCGACGGCGATCACATGTGAACGACGTCAGAGCCCTGTCACGATGGCGACTCCGCAGCCGAGCTGCACCTAAAGGTGTAACGGGGCCACACCTCGACACAGGACTTGACTCGGTATCGATCGTGCTTTGGGGGCGGGTGGACGCTGACGAACCACGCGGCAACGAGGTGTCCCATCCGAGACTGACCGATCGGGGCCGTGCCGGAGCGACGGAGACCCCGCTCGTCGGCCGTCGGGACGCGTCAAAGGGGTTCGGTGAGGCGGAGGTAGCTACCGAGCTCTTCGGCGACGATCTTCTCCTCTGCTGGCCACGGCGGCTTTTCGTAGATCTCCGAGCGCCACCCGAGACCATCGATTATGCGTGACGCGAGGTAGAGGGGCCGGGTGCCGGTCAGCAGAGCTCCGCGCAGAACGGGGTTCAGGGGGGGCGGGCGATCTCCCACGCCGGCGAGGTGAGCGATACCGGCCGCCGCGGCGTCCGCTTGTTGGGCGCCGATGCCGCCCTGCTTGACGGGGAAGTCGGTCGCGTCTCCGGCGGCGAACACGCGGCCGTCGGTGGACGGAACCACGCACCGTTCGTCGATCGGCACGAACCACCGGTTGCCA
>Ga0335078_10014255_pt1 | contig 11793 bp, 13 predicted proteins | sample Lox_Sample_32_FD_206711 | JGI IMG/M metagenome (GOLD analysis project Ga0335078, IMG submission 206711) | Soil microbial communities from Loxahatchee National Wildlife Refuge, Florida, United States - Lox_Sample_3.2 | ecosystem: Environmental > Terrestrial > Soil > Wetlands | place: USA...
CGCCGCTTCAGTTGAATCTTTTCTTTATGTCTTCGATTCCGCGGGCAAGCAAATCTTCCGCGACTTTGCCCTTGGCGGCAGCGCTGAGAATTCGCTCCGCGGCGGCGACGGCGGTGTCGGCGGCGGCGCTGCGGACATCCGCCAGTGCCTGCGCTTCCGCCTGCGCGATCTTCGCCTCCGCCATCTTCGTGCGGCGGACCACGAAATCCTCCATTCGCGTTTTTGCCTCCGCCGCAAGCCGTTCGGCCTCGGCCTTGGCGCCAGCGATGATTGAGGCAGCCTCGGCTTCGGCCTCGCGTCCTTTGCGTTCGAATTCCGTCAACACCGCCTGCGCCTCCTCGCGCAGCCGCACCGCCTCATCGAGTTCGGCCTTGATGCGCGCCTGCCGCCGATCGATACCATCGATCACCCGGCGATGAGCGCCAAGATAGACGAGCAGCCCGAGGAAGATGACGAAGCCGAGGGCGACGAAATTTTCCGCTTCGAACATGGCGGCCCCCTAGGGCTGGCTCGCGTCGCGCAGGGCGGCGGCGACGTCCTGCTGGCTCGGAGTTTCTCCGATAAGCCGCTCGACAATCGCCGCGGCGGTCTCTGCGGCGATGCTGCCGACATTACCCATAGCGGTTGCGCGCGTGGCCGCGATCGAGCGCTCCGCCGCCGCGAGCTTCTCGTGCAGTTGCGACTCAAGGCGCTTGTTGGCGGTTTCCGCTTCGGCGGCTTGCCGTTCGCGAGTCTCCGCCGCGATCGCCTGTGCGCGGTTGCGCGCCTCGGCAAGGCTTTTCTGGTAAGCGGCGCTGGCCGCCTCCGACTTCTCCTTGAAGCCTTGCGCCGCGGCGAGGTCGTCAGCAATCCGCTTGCTGCGCTCGGCAAAAATCCCGGCGACGCGCGGCAGCGCGATCCTAGACATCAGCGCGTAGAGCAGAACGAAAGAGACGACGAGCCAAAGCAGCTGCGACGGAAAATGCTGGGACTGAAACGGCGGAAAGCCGCCGTGTCCCTCGGGCGTTTCGGTGTGCGCGGTCGACTCGGCCATGACGGCGGAAGCGTCAGAGTCCAAACAGGAGCAGAAGCGCGATCAACAACGAGAAAATGCCGAGCGCTTCGGTGATGGCGAAGCCGAAAATCAGGTTGCCGAATTGACCCTGCGCGGCCGAAGGATTGCGCAACGCTGCGGCCAGGTAATTGCCGAAGATGATGCCCACGCCGACGCCGGCGCCGCCCATGCCGATGCAGGCAATGCCGGCACCAATGTATTTTGCGGCAGTCGGATCCATGAGAAAGCTCCTTTTTCGAGTTTGCAGCAATCGCGCTGTCAATGGCCGGGATGGATTGCATCGTTGAGATAGATGCAAGTGAGAATGGCAAAGACATAGGCCTGTAGGAAGGCCACCAGGAATTCAAGCGCCGTGAGCATGATCACGAGCAGGAGCGGTATCGCCGCGCCGAACCAGCCGATCACGCCAAACCCAGCGAGCATGATGATGAAGCCGGCAAAGACCTGCAGCGTGATGTGGCCCGCCAACATATTGGCGAACAAACGCACGCTGTGCGAAATCGGACGCGAAAGGAAAGAAAGCACCTCGATGACCACGATTGCCGGCAAGATGTAGATCGGCACACCTTTGGGGACGAACAGCTTGAGGAAGCCGAGGCCGTTGCGCCAAAAGCCATAGATCACGACGATGAGGAACACGAGAAGCGCCAGCGTTGCAGTCACGATCAGTTGGCTCGTGACGGTAAACGAATAGGGAATGAGCCCGATCATGTTGGCGAACAATACAAACATGAACAGCGTAAAGACGAAGGGAAAGAATTTCATCCCTTCGTTGCCGGCGGACGACCGCACCGTGTTGGCCACAAATTCGTAGGACATTTCCGCGATCGATTGCAGCCGGCCCGGGATCACCGCACGCGGCGCGGTTGCGCCGATCAATAGCGCCGACACCAGGACGACGATGATGAACATGAACACCGCCGAATTGGTGAGCGCGAAATGATGATGACCGATGGTGACAATCGGCACCCAGTTCTGGATCGCAAATTGATGAATAGGATCGACGGTCATCGTTCTAACTATTTCCGGCTGCCCGCGTCGCCATTTAATCTCGGGCCGGGAACGACCCCGGCGGAGCGCATAACATTGAGCACGCCCGCGGCGAAGCCGAGCAAGAGAAATACGATCAACCCCCAGGGCGAGATGCCGAACAGGCGATCGATGAGCCAGCCGAGGCCGGCGCCGACCAGCACGCCCGCAACGAGTTCGCTGGAGAGGCGAAAGCCCCTGGCGTAACCGGATGCGGTCGCGGCCCGGTCTCCACCAGCGTCGTCGTCGGAAGGTGGCCCTCGACGTTCACGCGCCTGGCCGAGACCTTCGCCGAGACGCTGGAGTCTCGCGGAGAGGGCGGCCTCGTTGGTGTGCGCCTCGTTGCGGTCGCCGTTTTCGCGCGCGTCGTCGCTCATGACCTCGACACTCGCGCGTGTGCGGCAATCGAAACGGGCTCGCCCCTCAAAGCCGCGCGGACCATACTGACTGAGTTTCGCCGAGTCAACGCCAAGTCCCGCCTTGCTCATTCGCTCTAATGCATTGAAACTTATGATGTAAATAAGCTCGTCCCGGCAGAAATCGAGGCTCGATTGTGCGCCGCAAAGCGCTTACCTAAGATGCCCATATAGATACTTTGCCTCACGCGTCCCGGGGCGGCCGGGCGAAAGAGTCATCATGATCGAAAAGACCGTGGTCGGCGTCCTTATCGGTTTTTGTTTGCTGTCAGCGGCACTCGCCGAGGACGCGACGCCCGGCAACGAGGGCGGCCGCTTTAGCTTCAGTAGACAGGCCGATGGCATCTTGCGGCTCGATACCCAGACCGGCGAAGTGTCGCTGTGCAGTCAGCACGCGGTCGGCTGGGCCTGTCAGGCGGTGCCGGACGATCGCGCCGTGCTCGAGGACGAGATCGCTCGACTGCATCGCGAAAATGCGGTGCTGAAAAAGGATATTCTCGCACGCGGTCTGCCGCTGCCGGCCGGCGCCACATCTGAGCCCCCGGCCGTAAGCGAGAACCATCACCTGCCGGGGCTCAATGATGATGCCGATGTCGACCGCGTGATGGCCTTCGCCCGGCGCGCGTGGCATCGCTTCATCGAAATCATTGCCCGCGCGGAAAAGCAAATACTGGACAAGAGCTGAACGGCTACTGTTAAGTGCGCGTCGACCTCTCCGTCCTCGGCAGCGTATCCGCGCCGACAATCGTCACCGCAACGCTGACCGTTGAGACCAGCGGCGAAGGCTTTTTCGAAATCACGCCGGCCGTGGCGCGTTTCATCGAAGAAATAGAGGCGCGGGACGGCCTGATTTTGTTCTTCATGCGCCACACTTCGGCTTCGCTGGTCATTCAGGAGAACGCCGACCCCGACGTGCGTGCCGATCTCGTCACCGCGCTACGACGGGTCGCTCCGACCGAGGCCAGTTGGGTGCATAAGGTCGAGGGTCCCGACGACATGCCGGCGCACGTCAAATCCATGCTCACTGGCGTCTCGCTACATGTGCCGGTGGTAGCTGGCACATTGGCGCTCGGCACCTGGCAGGGAATCTACGTCGCCGAGCATCGCCGGCGGCCGCACCGACGTAACGTGATTCTGCAATTTGTTGGCGGAAAAAAGGGGTAAGATCATCCGCGTCGCGTCGGCCGCTCGCAGCCCGAGCGCAGGGACCCCAACCGGGCGTCGTCAGCAAACGCGTCCCACAACGATTATCGGATGCGGCTCAAGTCCTGACCGCCGCAAATGCCAATCACGCAACCTTCAATGCGGATCGTCCTCGGACCAAGCTCCAAGAGATGGCCGCTATAGGTGTTGCCATTGTCGTTGTTGTAGAGCGTGCCTGACCACTTGCCCGGCCCGTCCGGCTGAAGCGATCGAAGCACCGCCACGCCAACGAGTGGCCGATCACGAAGGGCTGGATCGGGATTGTTTTTATCGGTCCAAGGCCGGCCGGTGGCCGGATCGATGCGCGATTTGGCTTCCGCGATGGTCGCACAGAGCAAACCGCCACACGAACTTACGCGCACCTTCGCGCCGTCCTGCGCGAGCCATAAGCCGCGCGGATCGGCTCGTGCGCTCGCCATAGCGACGGCACCGACAAGCGTGACCACCGAGCCGAAAACCAGACAACGCTTGACCATCGATCGCATCTCAGCAAATTCAGTCGGTTGTCATTGAAGGTTGTTATAGCTGCATTGGGCCGCCGATCTCAAGGTCCGCATCCACCTCTCCTGCGTCAGCACCGGGTGTAGACCGCGCCACGCTCCCGGAAGTAAGATACACAGGTTTCACTCGCATGCCCATTTGGTGCGCGGTCGAGCTTTGAGTCATCATCCATTGAGCGAGGCTCACTCCTATTTTCTGTTGATAGCCGACGACCATCCGTTGTTCCGCGGCGCGCTACGCCAGGCGGTCATAGGGCTTTTCGAGCGCGTCGACGTTGCCGAAGCGGGCAGCTTCGAAGAAGTCAGCGAAATTCTCGAAGGCGGCAGCAAGGACGTCGACTTGATCTTGCTCGATCTCAGCATGCCGGGCGTGCGGGGATTTTCCGGTTTGATGTATCTGCGCGCGCAATATCCAAGCCTGCCGATTGTAGTGGTCTCGGCCAACGACGATCCGGCCGTGATCCGGCGCTGCATGGAGTTTGGCGCGTCGGGCTTCATCCCCAAAACACTGGGCATCGAGACGCTGCGCCAGGCCATCGCGCGCGTGCTGCTGGGTGAAGTGTGGACCCCGCCGGATATCGATCTTGTCCGCGAGTCGGACGCCGAAACCGCGGCCACCATAGCGCGGCTTTCGACGCTCACGCCGCAACAGGTCCGCGTGCTGATGATGCTGTCGAGCGGGTTGCTCAACAAGCAGATCGCTTATGAACTCGGCGTTTCGGAGGCGACGGTCAAGGCGCACGTTTCCGCAATTTTGCAGAAGCTCGGCGTCGAGAGCCGCACGCAGGCCGTCATCGCCGCGGGTAAAATTGAAGCTGGCCACTGGCCGCAGCAGCCGGTGCGGGAGGGTTAAGTCGGCATTCGGCGGCGCCGCCCGCCACCGCAGTCATCTTCCGGCCTTGCGCGCGTTCTCACCCTCCGGGGAGACCCAATGAATTTGACCGATCCTGACGCCAATGCAGCGGAGACGAATTTCCACCCGGCGTCACTGGAGCGACAGGTGCACCAGATCCCGTGGTTTCACTCCATTGATCTCGGCGAGGGGTTGGTCACGAAGGGACAAAAGCCGCTGGACGTTCATCAAATAGAATATGCCGCGATCTTCGATCCGGTCGACGTGCGCGGCGGCTCGGTGATCGATATCGGCGCCTGGAATGGCGCCTACAGTTTCGAGGCCAAACGCCGCGGCGCGGCACGAGTTTTAGCCACGGACTATCTTGCGTGGCGGCATCCTGCGCGCGGCCGCGAGGGGTTCGACCTCGCGCGGTCGGTCCTTGGCATCGATCTCGAGGTCGGCGAGCTCGACATCCCTTCGCTGATGCCGGAGCGGGTCGGAACATTCGACGTCGTTTTGTTCCTCGGCGTGTTCTATCACTTGCAAGACCCGATCGCCGCCGTGCAGCAGATCGCCACGCTCGCGCGCGAAGTGCTGATTGTCGAAACCCACACTGACGCGCTGGAAATCCGCCGGCCGGCAATGATCATGTATCGCGGGGCGGAGCTGGACGGCGACATAAGCAATCGCTGGGGGCCAAATCCCGCCTGTATGGTGGCGCTGCTGAAACAAAGCGGCTTCGTCAAGGTGGACGCGGCCTGGACCAATGTCGGCTATCGTACAGTTTACCACGCCTGGCGCACGGACCGGCTGCGCCGGTCGGGCAACGTCAACGAGCGCAAAATTGCAGTCCCTTACCCGCCGTTACTTTGGACGAGGCGCCTCTTGGGACGGACGAAGCGGCGTTTGGCCAGCGCTTTCGGGCTCGGTACGGCGTAATCGGAAATTTTATTCTGCGGCGACACGCTGCACGCGCCATTGCGTAAGCAGCGCGCGCACCGCCGCGGGCTTAACCGGCTTGTTGAGCAGCTGGACGCCTTCAGCCCGGGCCTGCTCGCGGACCTGAACCGAACGGTCGGCGGTTACCAGAATGGCCGGCAAATCGCGGCCGTAGCGGCGGCGCAATTCCATGATCGCGCCGACGCCATTGGCGCCGTCGAGGTGGTAGTCGACCAGGAGCCCGTCAGGTTCGAGGCCGCTTCCAGCAATCGCGGCCAGGGCCGCGGCGAGATCAGTCGCGGTGAGAACACGGCAACCCCATCCCTCCAGCAAAACGCGCATGCCGTCGAGGATGGCCGGCTCATTGTCGATACAGAGGACGATGGTGCCGGCCAGGCTACCGGCCGCGGATCTCGAGAGGACCGGCAGAGCCGGCTTATCGACCGCCGCCGAGGCCAACGGCACGGCAACCGAAAAACGCGAGCCGCGGCCGAACTTCGATTTCAGCGTTACCTCGCAATCGAGAACGCGCGCGATGCGCTCGACGATCGACAGGCCGAGGCCGACACCGCGCGCCACGCGGGCTCCTTGGTCAAGCCGGTGAAACTCTTTGAACACGGCGCGCCGTTTGGCGTTCGGAATGCCAATACCCGTATCATAGACCTCGACGCGTAACCGCGAACCGCGACGACGGCAGCCGACCAGCACGCCGCCCCGCGGCGTATATTTTATTGCATTGGAAATCAGATTTTGCAGAAGCCGGCGCAACAGTCGGCGATCGGAATGCACAGCTTGTGTACTTGGCGCGAACCGAAGAGCGAGCCCCTTCTCGCTCGCCAACGGAGCAAATTCCACCTCCAGCCGGTGCAGCAATTCGTCGATACGGAAATCGCTCATTTCCGGCCTCATCGCGCCGGTATCGAGCCGCGAGATGTCCAGAAGAGCCGCGAAGATTTCTTCCACCGCCTCGAGCGAGGCGTCGATATTTTGCACCAGATCGCCGTTCTCGCCGGCGCGCTGGCGCTCGCTCAGGCTGGTCACGTAGAGACGGGCCGCGTTTAGCGGCTGCAAGATGTCGTGGCTTGCTGCGGCGATGAAGCGTGTTTTCGACGCGTTGGCTTCGTCGGCCTCGGCCTTGGCGCGTTCCAGCTCGGTGTTAAGTCGCGTCAATTCGCCGGTGCGTTCCCGTACCCGCCGTTCCAGCGTCGCGTTGGCGCGCTCAAGCGCCTCCGCCGCCTTCACGCTCGGGGTGATGTCGGTAAAGGTCGTGACCAGGCCGCCGCCGGGCATGCGATCGGCCCGCACCTCCATTACCAAGCCGCGCTCGGCGATGCGTTCGAGGAACGGTTCGGCTTCCGACGTATATCGAGCGATGCGCTGGGCAACCTGTTGATCGAGATCGGCTTCGCGCCCGCCTTCGTTGGCGATGTGACGAAGAATTTCGCCGAGCGTGATCCCGATGCGGGTAAACGAATGCGGCAGGTCGAAAATCTCGCCAAACTGCCGATTCCAGCAAACCAGCGCTAAATCCTTGTCGAACACGGCGATGCCCTGCCGCACGTGATCCAGCGCGGTCTGCAGGATTTCACGATTGTAGTGGATCGCCGCATTGGCGTCGTCGAGAAGCTTGAGCGCCGCCTTTGTCGACACCGTCCGCTTACGCAACAACAGCGACAGCACCAGCCGTGAAGAGGCGGCGCCGATCGCCGATGCCAAAAGATATTCGCCGTATTGCAGCAGCTGAAAATCCGCTTCGGATTGCGGGTCGAGGTTAAGCCGGCGCGATGCCGCAAAACTTGCAAACGACTCGCGAGTGCGTTCCTCGCCGAGATAGCGAGCGACGGTTGCCATCAACTCTTCGATAGTCGCCGACGCCCGGCGCAGCCGAAAACTCGGCGCGATCGGCGCAAGCGACGGCGGCACAAACACGTCGGCCTGCAACCGCTCGATCGCCGTCGGCCGGCGCCAGAGCGAACAACCGATGTAAAAAGCGACATTGACAAATAAGCTCAGCGCGACTCCGTGGACGAGTGGTGGCAGTTGCAGGCCGAACAGGCCCTGCGGCCGCAGCCAGCCGACGCCGAACGGTCCATCAGCCAAGATTCGGGCACCGACAATGCCCGCGTCGGAAATGCTTGGCAGCAACAGCGTATACGCCCAAACCACAATGCCGGCCGACATGCCGGCCATAGCGCCGGCTGCGGTCGCGCGCCGCCACATCAACCCGCCGAATACCGCCGGCGTCAGTTGAGCGATGGCGGCAAACGACAACAGTCCGATGGCCGAGAGCTGAGCCGCGCCGGCGGAGCGGTAGTAGGCGTAGGCGAGAAAGAGAATGGCGAAAATGGCGACGCGGCGCACGATGAGAAGCTGCGCGCCGGCATTGCTCGACTGCCCGGCGTGAGCACCACGACGGGCAAGCGCGAGCGGTATAACAATGTCGTTCGACACCATAATTGCCAGCGCGACCGTTTCCACGATCACCATTGCGGTCGCGGCCGATAGTCCGCCGATAAAGGCGATGGCCGCGAACAATTGCGAGTGCGCCTTGAGTGGTAGCGCGAGCACAAACATGTCGGCGTCGGTGCCGCCGGCCGGGAACGTCAGCAATCCGGCAACCGCGATTGGCAGTACGAATAGATTGATCAACAGCAGATAAAGTGGAAACAGCCACGCAGCGCGGCGGATTTCCGCTTCGCTGTGATTTTCAACAATGGCGACGTGGAATTGCCGCGGCAGTAGCAGGATTGCGAACAGCGACAACGCGGTCATCGCAACGAACCCCGTCGCCGGCGGCACGCTGGTCAGCGCCGCCGCTGCCTGCGGTTGTCGCAGGGCGTCGGCCAGTAGGTGCGCCGGCCCGGGAAACATCACGAACGTCACGAAGACGCCGACGGCAAGGAATGCGACCAGCTTAATGACGGATTCGGCGGCGATCGCCAGCATCAGCCCGTCCTGATGCTCGGTGGCGTCGGTGTGGCGGGTGCCGAACAAAACTCCGAATGCCGCCATCAACAAAGCAACAAAAAGGGCAATGTCGCCGACGAGCGGTTGCGCCGCGGCGTTCCCGGCCGCACCGGCGGCGAGAATGGTACCGACCGAAGCCGACACCGCTTTGAGCTGAAGCGCGATATACGGGATCATCCCGACGATGGCGATCAGGGCCACGGTCGCCGCCACCGCTTGGCTCTTGCCGTAACGCGCCGCGATGAAGTCGGCGATGGAGGTGATATTTTGCGCTTTGGCCAGCCGGGCGATCCGGATGATGAGCGGCCAACCCAGCCCGACCATCAGCATCGGCCCGATATAAATGGTGAGAAAATCGAATCCGGTCCGCGCAGCGACGCCAACCGAGCCGAAAAACGTCCATGATGTGCAATAGATCGCCAGCGACAGCGGATAGATCAACAAGCGCGCGCGGCTGCCGCGGACCAATTCCTTGCGGCGGTCGCCATAGCTCGCCACCAGGAACAAAAAGCCGATATAGGCCAAGGCGATGACAATGGCCACCCAGCCTTGCAGCATGGCGTTTTCCCAAAAGACGGGCGCGCCGTTCGGCGCTCAGTTAATTTGTTCTTAAGTCACCATAGTTTGGCAGGCCTGTCCATCAGCCGGCGCGCGGCAAAAAACGCGAGGCCGCGCCTGATGCGCGCCGCGTGGCCGCCGGCGAATGGTTAACAACGAAACAGATTTTGGCGTGGAGCTTTTGAGCCTCACGCAGTCTGCGAGCTTGCCTTGTTCAACGTGGCAAATGATCGCCCGCGACTTTTAAAACGACCCCCTCTCCCGTTACCTCAGCAAAATTATGGGCGGTGTTATTTTTACTGATACGAATCGCTGTCGCGACCTGCGCAGCAGGAGCCGAGACTGGGGCGGTGATGAACGAGATTTTCATTGTCGACGACGACCCGTCGGTCAGCGCCGCACTGTCGGTGGTGCTTAACGACCAAGGCTATCAGGTCACGAGCTTCGCCGAAATCGAAGCGTTTCTCACTGCGGCGCGTTCCCGCACACCGGGTTGCGTGCTCATTGACGTTTATTTGCCGCAAGCTTCAGGGCTCGACCTGTTGCGAAGGCTCGACGCCCAGCACTATCCGGCCCCGATCCTGGTCATTTCCGGCCGCGGCGACATTCCCACCGCGGTCGACGCCATTCGCAACGGCGCGCTCGACTTCATCGAAAAGCCGTTCGACCTCCGAGTGGTCGCCACGCGTGTGCGTGAGGCCATCGAGATGTGGCACAATGGCAATCGCGGCGACGGCGGCCTCTTGCGCGATTTTCCCGGCCACGAGCAACTAACGGCGCGCGAACGCGATGTGCTCGAGCGAATCGCGCAAGGCGCATCCAACAAGGAGGCCGGACGCGAACTCGGCATCAGCCCGCGCACGATCGAGGTGCACCGGGCGCGGATCATGGCCAAGCTCAATGCAAGGAACGCCGCCGATCTCATGCGCATCGTGCTCAGCCGCCGGCGGCGGCACTAGTGAAGGGGATTTGACATTCGCTAAACCGGCCGTGAGCTGGTGAAGCAAAATCGAAAGCTCCACCAGCACAGCTTCGTTTCGACATTTGACGGCAGACCAGGCCCGCTGCATTGATCGGCGGGTCGATGTGGCCTGTTCTTCCCCCGCTGCGCGCCGCGGTCGAACCCGCCGAAACGCTTCTGATCGCGGCCGCCGGCGGGATTGCGCTTGCGCTATTGGGATTTCCGGCCGGGCTCGTCTCCGGCTCGGTGCTCGCAGTCACCGCGGCCGCTTTGCTTGGCCGACCGGTCAAGGTGCCGCTCGCGCTGGCGCGCGTTGGCTACGTTATTGTCGGACTCTTGCTCGGCGCCGTGGTGACGCCGCAGACCGTCAAAGGTTTCATCACTTGGCCGGCGAGCATCTTGCTGCTGGTCGTAGCCGCCATCGCTATGATCGTCGCGACCACAAGCTATCTGCGCGTCGTGCACCGCTGGGAGCCGCTTTCGGCGCTGATGGGCGCAAGCCCGGGCTCCATGGTGCAGGTCATTGCGCTTTCAACGGAGCTTGGCGCCGATCTGCGCGCAATCGCCATCGTTCAGACGATGCGTGTGTTGCTGTTGACCATCGGCATCCCGACAGGGCTGGCCTTGTTTGGGCTGGTCGCGCCGGCCCTTCCCAGTTTGCGCGGCCCAGCCGGCCCCTCTTCGTTGCCGGAAATGGCGGTCATTGTCGCGGTATCGGCCGCGTCCGCGCTCACATTGATGCGCGTGCGATTTCCGGGTGGTCTGATTTTCGGAGCCATGGCCGGCTCGGGGTTCCTGCACGGCACCGGTCTCGTTTCCGCCGTGCTCCCTTGGTGGATCGGCGGCGGCGCCGTCATCGTTCTCGGCGCGGTCGTCGGCTCGCGTTTCGCTGGAACGAGCCCGCGGCTTGTGATCGGCTATCTCGGCGCCGCGTTCGGTTCATTCGCCGTATCGCTGACCATCGCCGGCCTGTTCGTGGTTTTGGTCGCCTACTTATTTCCGTTTCCGGTCGCCAATGTGGTCGTCGCCTTCTCGCCCGGAGCGCAAGACACCATGATGGTGTTGGCGCTCGCCCTGCATCTCGATCCCGTCTTTGTCGGAGCGCATCACGTCGCGCGCTTCCTCGTCGTCACCATCACGGTAGCGATCGCCGCACGGCGGCTGACGAACAAGGAGAAATGAAGCCTACTCTGCGGCGAGCGCACGTTCCTTAAACGGCAAGTCGAGCTTCTGCCAGACGTCGACCAGCGCTTCGGCAAGATCGTCAATCAGACCGTCGTCGTGATAGGGGCTCGGCGTGATGCGCAGGCGCTCTAAACCCTTCGGCACCG
>Ga0335078_10014256_pt1 | contig 11793 bp, 9 predicted proteins | sample Lox_Sample_32_FD_206711 | JGI IMG/M metagenome (GOLD analysis project Ga0335078, IMG submission 206711) | Soil microbial communities from Loxahatchee National Wildlife Refuge, Florida, United States - Lox_Sample_3.2 | ecosystem: Environmental > Terrestrial > Soil > Wetlands | place: USA: Florida...
CCTGCCCTTCGATCAAAATCTTGCGATAGCGCCCCGCCGCCTCGTCGATCGTGATCGCGACTCGCGGATCGTGTTTGATGTTCGAGTAAAAAGCTGAATGCTTGCGCGGCGTGATCAGGATCTTATCGCCCTCACAGGTGAACCAGACCGGCACCACGCTGGGAGCTTTGTCCGGGCGCAGCGTGGCGATCCGCGCGAGATGGCCGCGCTCCTGCAAAAAATCCTGCATTTCCTTTTGCGATAGTTTTGGCATGATTCACCCAACCAGGTTTGGTTTCAGGGACAGCATTCACAACCGTCCGGATAGCGTCAAGCAGTTGGCCCTCCGCCCGATCGCTTCTTCGATTTTTTCAACTCGCGATAGGCCTCGACTCCCTTCGGGTCGAACCATAGTGGATCGTCGGACAACGTCGGGTATCCGGAGCCGATCTGGATCAGCACGCCGTTGGCGCTTTTCGGCGAGATGTAAGCTTCGTAGGAAGTCGGCGACCATTCGGTTTCTCCGATCACGCGCACGCCCTGCTGCTTGAGTTCCTCGGCTTTTTTCTTTGGATCGTCGACTTTGAACGTCAGGTGATGCAGCCCTTCGCCGCGTTTCTCGAGGTATTGCTGCACGTTGGAACCGTCTGCGGTGGACTCCAGCAACTCGATGACCAATCCGTTCAGATCCAGTTCGACAAACCTGAAATGGTCCTCGTTGTTCTGGCTTTCGTACATGTATTTCGCGCCAAGTATGTCTTCGTAAAACTTGCGTGCTTCAGCGATGCTTTTGACAGCGATTCCAATGTGATCGAGTTTGCCGATCGGTTCTTTCGCCATGTGAGAAAACTCCTTTGATGGGGCAATCTAAGTGCGGTTCGCTCGGAGCGTCAAGCTGCGCCGCCGAGCGCGATGTTCGACGCGTCAGTTGATGCGCAAACGATCGGCGAGGCGGCTGAAACGCCGTCGCTCCTCTTCATTGCGCACCGCCTGCTGCAGCGCGCTGCGCGTTCCGACCAGCACGCATACGCGCTCGGCGCGCGTGATCGCGGTGTAGAGAAGATTTCGGCGCAGCATCAGGTAATGGCTCGGATGCAGCGGCATCACCACCGCCGGATACTGGCTGCCCTGGCTCTTGTGCACGGAAATCGCGTAGGCCAGCGCCAGCTCGTCCAGCTCGCCAACGTCGTAGCTGACGTAGTTGCTGTCTTCGAACGCAACTTCGAGACGGCCGCGCTCCGCGTCGACGCGCGCGACCTTGCCGATATCGCCGTTGAACACCTGCTTCTCGTAGTTGTTGTGAAGCTGAATTACGCGATCGCCCTCGCGAAAATCGCGGTCGCCCGCGCGCAGTGCCTTGGCTGCGGGATTCAGCAACTGGCGCAGTTCCTGGTTGAGCGCGTGGACGCCGATCGGTCCACGATTCATCGGCGTTATCACCTGGATATCGCCGCTGTTGCGGATGCCGAAGTTTCCCACCAATCGGTTTTGCACGAGCTGCTTGATCGTCGCGAGCACGTCTTCGGGCGCGCTGCGCTCGAGAAAGAAAAAGTCGCCCTGAGCGTCGTTTGCGACTTCAGGCATCTTGCCGTGATTGATGCGATGCGCATTGGCGACGATCATGCTCGCCTTCGCCTGGCGATAAACCTCCTGCAATTCGATCACCGGAGCGAGGCCCGACGCTATCACGTCCTTGAGCACGCTGCCCGGCCCCACCGACGGCAGTTGATCGCGATCGCCGACCAGCACCAGCGTCGCGGTGGGCTGCAGCGCCGAAAGCAGGCTCGACGCCAGCTCGATGTCCATCATCGAGGCTTCGTCGACGATCAAATAACTGGTGCGCAGCGGAAGCATCTTGCCGCGCAGAAATTCGCCGGTGTCGGGCGAGTATTCGAGCAATCGATGCAGCGTCTTGGCGTCGCGGCCGGTCGCCTCCGCCAGCCGCCGCGCCGCGCGCCCGGTGGGCGCCGCGAGCATCGGCCTGATTCCGGCATCGTCCAGGGCCACCAGCAGCGAACGCAACAGCGTGGTCTTGCCGGTCCCGGGACCGCCGGTTATTACCGCGAGACTGCTTTCGAGCGCGCATCGCAACGCACGTTTCTGCTCTTGCGAGATCTGGTTGGTGGCGAGCTTCTCGGCCGCAGCCACACCGCGGTCGACCGCCGCTTTGCCCCTGGCCCGAGCGGTGCTCAGACGGCGCAGACTCTCGACCACGTTCAACTCGGCGTCGTACAGGCGCTTCAGATACACCGCCGGTTCGTCGCCGCCGCGATCGATCACGACTTCACCGGTGCCGCTGAGCTCGAGCACCGCCTGCGGCGCGAGATCGCGATCCATTTCGAGGCTCGAACCGAACTGATTTTCGAGATAGCTGAGCGGAGCGAATACATGGCCCTCTTCGCTCATCCGCTCGAGCAGGTAAAGCACCGCGGCGCGGGCGCGCTCGAGGGAGTTGCGCGGGATTCCGAGTTGCTCGGCAACCGCATCGGCGGTCCGAAAGCCGATTCCCGAAACCGTGCGCGCCAAGAGGTAGGGATCGCGACGGATGGTCTCGAGCGAGCGAACGCCGTAAACTTTATGAATTCGCTTGGCGTGTGCGCCGGAAATTCCATGACCGCGCAAAAACAGCATCAGCTCGCGCAGTCCCGACGAGTCGCGCCAGGCCGTGGTTATGCGGGTCACCACGACCGCGCCGAGACCGCGCACCTCGCGCAAGCGATGCGGCTGGTCATCGAGAATCGACGGGAGATGCTCGCCGAAGTGCTCCACTATACGGCGCGCGAGCGCCGGACCGACGCCTTTGATCTCGGAGGCCAGGTAGCGCTCGAGGGCCGCGACTCCGGCCGGACGCAGGGTCTCGAAGTTTTCGACCCGAAACTGATGGCCGTAGCGAGGATGAGTTTCGAAGCGGCCGTGGAGGCGCAGCGTGACTCCGATTTCGATGCCGGCAAGATTGCCAACGATCGACAGCGGCTGGCGCGAATTTTCCTCGTCGATCCGTTCGAGCCGCGCGACCATGTAGCCGCTGTCGTCGTTGACGAACAGGATTTGCGCCAGCGTGCCTTCGATTGATTCCTGCGCCTGTTCGGTTACCGTCATCGATACATCCGCGCGGCGCGTTCGCGGCCGCCACCGTTCATGATAGATAGCGCTCGAACAATGGCAATCACACTGCGCGTGATCAATCGCACGCGCGCCACCGTTGTGTGCGAGCGGTTGGAGCTGGCGGCGACCTCACGCGAGCGCAGCCGCGGTTTGCTGGGCCGTCAAAGGCTGGAAGCGGGTGCCGGGATGCTGTTCGCGGCGGGCCGGTTCACGACTTTTCTGTGGATGCACATGTTCTTCATGCGATTCCCGATCGACATCGTGTTTCTCGATCGCAAGGGCAAAGTCCTTAAGATCAATCATCGGCTGATGCCGTGGCGGCTTTCATCAATCGTGTTCGGCGCACGCCATGCGCTCGAAATCGAAGCGGGAGCCGCAAAGCGCAGCCGCACAGAGGTTGGCGACCAAATCATACTCGAAGGCTCACCGCGTGATGGTCTGCCACCATCGCCAAAATTTCCGTAAGCCAGGTTTTTTTGACCCTTATCGCCGCTTTTGAACCGCATGATTATATCAAGCGCGCTCATCTAGCGCGGCTGAGCCTCGAATCGTTATGAACAGCCGATGTTGGCAGACTTCGATAAAATTGCCTCGTTCGATTCCTTTCGCTCTGATAAATTTATGATCGTTAGTGAGCATTAATAGCCGCACTGTCCTTTACGATAAGCATCGAAGCTTGGGCGCGCGCATGACGGAATTCGCCGGCTTCGAGATGCCGTTGAGTTACGCCGGTATAGTCAAGGAGCACCTGGCAGTGCGCGCGAGCGCCGGGCTTTTCGATCTAAGCCACATGGGCGAGTTCGAGCTTCGCGGCAGGCACGCGCTGGCGCTCCTTGAACGCGCATTGACCAATTCCGCGGCGCGCCTGCGCGAAGGCCATGCGCAATACACGGTGCTGTGCACGCCGGAAGGCGGCGCCATCGACGACCTGATCGTTTATCGCCTCGCGGCCGAGCGTTATTTGCTATGCGTCAACGCGAGCAATATCGCCGCGGATCGCGATTGGCTCGCCGGACTCAACGATGGTCGTGCGGACTTCGACGACGTCAGCGAAGCGACCGCTCTGGTCGCCGTCCAGGGACCAGATTCAGAGTCAATTCTTCAGACGTTAACCAAGACGCAGCTCGGTGCGGTTGCGCGTTTCGCGGTTGTTGCAACGGAAGTCGCGGGGGTTGATTGCGTAGCCGCCCGCACCGGCTATACCGGCGAGGACGGGTTCGAGCTTTTCGTCGCGGCGGAGCGAGCGGTATCCCTCTTCGACGCGATCCTCGACGCGGGGCGCAGCGCCGGGATTCAGCCGTGCGGCTTGGGCGCTCGCGATACGTTGCGGCTCGAGGCGGGACTTCCGCTGTACGGGCACGAACTCGATCGCGAAACTTCGCCGCTGGCGGCCGGCCTGAAAGCGTTCGTGAAATTCAATCGCGATTTTGTCGGCGCAGGCGCACTGGCGCGCGAGGCCGCGCAGGGATCGAAAAAACGTCTGATCGGAATTCGCTCGGATGACGCCAGGAGTATTGCGCGGCAGGGCTACAAGCTTTTTTACGAATCGGAAGAGATTGGCGAGGTGACGAGCGGTACCTTCGGGCCCAGTTTCAATCGGCCACTGGCGATGGCCTACGTGAATACGGTCGCGCTCGCGGCGAATCGTCCGCCCGAAAAAGTTGAGGTGGAAATTCGCGGCCATCGAGTGCCGGCGACGGTGACGCCGCTGCCGTTTTATCGGCGCCGCAACCAAATCGCGCAGCCGCAATCGACGAGGCCCTAGAGAGCTAACGATGAGATTTCTACCGCATTCCAAAGACGATATCGCCGCGATGCTTCAAACCGTGGGCGTCGATTCGCTCGACGCTTTGATCGCGCATATACCGGCCGAATTGCGCGAGCGAGCCGCGATCAAACTCGCGCCTGGGCTGAGTGAATCTGAGGTATCGAGCGAGATGAGCGCGCTCGCGGAAAAAAATCGGGGCATCGACGGACGTACCAGCTTTCTTGGAGCCGGCTATTACCGGCATTACATTCCCGCGGCGGTCCGCGCGATAACTTCGCGCGCGGAATTCGCCACCGCCTACACGCCGTACCAGGCGGAGGCCAGCCAGGGAACCCTGCAGGCGATATTCGAATTTCAAACCTTGGTCTCGCAACTGACCGGGATGGAAATCGCGAACGCCAGCATGTACGACGGCGCTTCGGCTGCGGCCGAGGCGGTTTTGATGGCGCGCCGGCTCAAGCCCGACCGCCATCGAGTGGTAGTGTCGCGCGCGCTGTGGCCGGATTACCGCGCCGCGATTCACACCTACCTGAGCGCGTTCGAGACGATCGAGATTCTCGAAGCTCCCTTCGATCGCCAAAACGGAATGGTTGATCTCGCGGAGCTCGAACGACTCGCCGACGCATCGCTACTTTGCGTGGTCAGCGGATATCCAAACATGTTCGGAGTGATCGAGCCGCTCGCACGTGTTTCCGCGATCACGCATGCGGCGGGAGGGATCACAATCTCGTCAACCGCCGAGCCGCTGGCGCTCGGTTTGTTGAAACCTCCCAGTGAACTCGGAGTCGATATCGCGGTCGGCGAAGCGCAGAGTTTCGGACTTCCGCTTCAGTACGGTGGGCCCGGCCTCGGTTTCATGGCGACGCAAGCCGCTCGCATGCGCCAAATCCCAGGGCGCCTGGTCGGCGAGACTCACGACAGCCGCGGTCAGCGATGCTTCTGCCTGACGCTCGCGACGCGCGAGCAGCACATCCGGCGCGAACGGGCCACCTCAAACATCTGCACCAATCATTCGTTGTGCGCGCTGGCGGCGACCGTCTACCTCTCGCTCATGGGACGGCAGGGACTTCGCGAACTCGCGGCGCGCAACGTCGAGCTGGCCCATCATGCAGCGGATCAACTCGGGCGCGCAGGAGTCTACACCAGCTTTAGCGGTCCGTTTTTCAACGAATTCGTCATCTCGGTCAGCGACGTCGCGGCGGCGCTCGACTCGGCCGAAAGCGAGGGCGTGCTGGCGGGAGTTCCACTAGGCCGCGACTATCCCGAGTTGGCGGACGGATTGCTGGTCTCGGTGACCGAGATGAATGACGCGAAACAGATTAGCCGCCTGTGCGCGGCGCTGAGGGGTGGCGATGGCGAGCGTGAGTAAGGTCGCACCGATCGAAAAACCAGTGCGTCAGAAGGACTTGAGCGATCAGGCACCGCGAACGCCGGGGAAAAAGGCAGAGCTAATCTTCGAGCGTTCGTCTCCGGATAGGCGGGGCGTCGACCCGGCAAAATCCAGTATCGATGGTCCGAGCGCGGTCGAAATCCTGGGCGCGGAGCTTTGCCGCGACGATCTTGCCGGATTCCCCGAGCTCAGCGAACCGGACGTGATGCGCCACTTCCTGCGATTGTCGCAGCTCAATTTCGCACAGGCGCTGCAATTCTATCCGCTCGGTTCGTGCACAATGAAATACAATCCCGTGCTCAACGACGAGATGGCGGCGCTGAGTGGATTTGCCGAACTGCATCCGCGCGTACGCGATCATCTCGCGCAGGGAGCGCACGAACTGATGGCGCGTCTCGAGGCGGCGCTTTGCGAAATCAGTGCGATGGACGCGGTTTCGCTTCATCCCGCCGCCGGCGCGCAGGGCGAGCTGACCGGTCTGCTGATGGTTCGCGCGTATCATCGGAAGTGCGGCCGCGCACCGCGAAAGGTGATCATTCCCGACACCGCGCACGGGACCAATCCGGCGAGCTCGGCCTTGGCGGGTTTCGACGTGGTAGTTGCGCGTTCCAACGCTCGCGGCTTCATCGAAGCGTCTGAGGTGCGGCGCCTGGCTAATGACGATATCGCCGCGATGATGGTGACCAATCCCAACACGCTCGGGATTTTCGAACCCGAGATTCGCGAAATCGCAACGGTGCTACACGAACGCGGCGCCCTGCTCTACCTCGATGGCGCCAATTTCAACGCGCTGCTTGGCGTCGCCAAGCCCGGCGACATGGGCGCCGATGTCGTTCAATTCAACCTCCATAAGACTTTCTCAACGCCTCATGGCGGCGGCGGCCCCGGCGCCGGCCCGGTCGGCGTGAAACGCGCGCTCGAGCCGTTTCTTCCGACGCCCCGGCTCGCGCTTCAAAATGATCAATGGACGCTCGACTATGATCGTCCCGCGTCGATCGGACGGCTGCGATCGTTTTACGGAAACTTCGGCATGCTGGTGCGGGCGTACAGTTATATCCTGGCGCTGGGTGGCGACGGTCTCGAAAAGGCTGGCCGACTCGCGATTTTGAATGCGAACTATGTGCGAAAGCGCCTGAGCGCGCATTACCCCAGCGCTTCGCCCGAACCCTCGATGCACGAGTGCGTGCTCACTCACGGCCTCGAACAGCGGGCCGGAGTCAGCACGCTGGATATCGCCAAGCGTCTGCTTGATTTCGGGATTCATCCGCCGACTATCTATTTCCCGCTGGTAGTCCGCGGCGCGCTGATGATTGAACCCACCGAGACCGAGAGCCGGGAGACGCTGGAAGAATTCGTGGCCGCGATGGAGACGATCTACCGCGAGGCGATCGACGAGCCGGGACTGCTCAAGAGCGCGCCGCATACCCTGCTCCTGGGGCGCGTGGACGAGGTCGAAGCCGCGCGCCATCCGATTCTGCGCTGGCAGAACGTCAGCAAATAGGTCGCGCTATTTCCGCCGGAATTCGATCCAACGAATCGCTGCCGCATAATCGCTCGGCGTGTTGATGTTGAAGAAGCTTCGCGACTCGGGATCGATCCGCTGGAGTTCCTGCTCACCGACAGCGCGTACGTCGAGCATCGCAGCGAATTCGCGCAGGCTCCGGGCACCGCGGGCGAGCATAGCCTCGAGAGTCGCGGCGCATCGCTTACGATAAACCGTGTGAAGCACCTGCAGGTGATCGTTGATCATCGGGATGACGGCGTCGTTTTGATCTTCCAGCATCGAGCACAAATCCGCGGCGAGGCGGGCGTTTAACATCGGCAAATCGCAGCTACATGCGAAGATCAGGTCGTGCCGCGAGGCCTGCAATCCGAGAAGAAGAGCCGTCGCCGGACCCGCGAACGCAACTTCGTCGCGAATCAGCGTGGCGTCAAGCGCGGGAAGCGTCGCAGCGTGAATCGATTCGGGCGCTGCGACTACTACGATGTCGTCAAATTCGCGGCGTAGTTCGGCGATTGTCCGTTCGATCAGCGTCGTTCCCGCAATCGGCAGCGTCGCTTTGTCGCGGCCCATCCGTGAGCTTCTGCCGCCCACCAAGACAACCGCGCTGAGTTTGCGCGAATCGAGCACGCAGTATTGATCCAGCTATTGCGGAGTTTCGGCGAAGCGTCTGACGGTGCGCTCGCGCGTGCGATTGTTCCGAATCTCGGCGAGTAACGCCTGCCACGCGCGAGGATGGTAAAGCACGGCGAAATGTCCGGTGTGAGGCAGCACCAGCGCTCGCTTGAACGCGTCGGGCCGCAGCGAGTCTGGTCGCGGAGGAGCGATCAGACGATCTTCCTCACCGAAGACTGCGATTTCATCCGGGCTGAGCTGATTCGAATCGTAGGGCGCTCCGAGCGTTACCAGCGAGCGGACCGCACCCGCGCGGGCGCGGCGAGCCGCTTCTCTCGCCATCACGCCGCCAAGGCTGTGGCCGACGAGGTGAACCGCGCCATGAGCTTCGTGCAGCGCGTCGATCGTCTCCAACAGTTTCGCGACCGACAGGCCGAGCGTCTGGCGCGCCGGATATTCGTAATAGACGACGTGCGTGAAGCCCGCCATCCTCAAATACGCTCTCAACGGATACAGGTTGCTGCGGTCGCCGCCGAAGCCGTGGATCAGCACAATCGGATCGCCCCATCGCGGCTGATAGGGACTCAGCCCTCGCTCGATCCGATCGATGGGATAGGAGGCAGCAAGAATCGTGGCGGCGGCGATTTCTCGATACGTGGCGCGCGTGAACATCTGAAGGCTGGACCTCTCCTCTTAATTTAACCACGCGTCGAGGTTTGTCTGCTACCGCGCTCAGCGACGCGAATTCACCGCCACTGGTGCGATTTTGCTCAAAGGCGGATGCGCAGCTATCCTAGGCCATCCGTGCCGATTAAGAACACACCGCTCATCGCGCAATATTTACGGGTCAAGGAAAAAGTGCCCGACGCGATCCTGTTCTTCCGCCTCGGCGATTTCTACGAAATGTTTTTCGAGGACGCCGAACTGGGCGCGCGCGTTCTCGATATCCAGCTAACCTCGCGCTCGAAAGACGGCGTGCCGCTGTGCGGCGTCCCCTACCATTCGGTCGAACCGTACATCGCCAAGCTCTTGAAGGCCGGCCACAAAGTCGCGATCTGCGAGCAGACCAACGACGGCGACGATCGTGCACGAGAGCGTACGGGGCCTGGATTGGTGCCGCGGCGGATCGTGCGAATCATCACGCCGGGCACGGTCAACGAAGAGACCGTGCTCAGCGCCGACGAGAAGAATTTTTTGCTCGCGCTGGCTCCGGCTGATGGCGGCTTCGCGATCGCGGCGCTCGACGTTTCGACCGGCGAATTCGTGGTAACCCGATTATCCAATCAAGCCGCGCTGCGGGACGAAATCACGCGCCTGGTACCCCGCGAAATTCTCGCACCCGCAGGCGGCGCGGATTTTTCGGAGGATGCTCTTTCGAAAATCCGATGCCCGATCACGCGGCTCGGTAACAGCGACTACGACGCGACGCGCGTCCGCAGCGCATTGTCTCAACGATTTGGCGAAGCGTACGCACTTGCCGATCCGGCGCTCGAGCTCGCGGCCGGCGCGGCGCTCATCTATGTCGAACAGACGCTGGGCGGCGAGCTCGGTCATCTGCAGCCGCCGCGGTTCTACAACGTCAAGGAATTTCTGCTGATCGACGAGGTCAGCCGAGTGCACCTGGAATTGATCGCGTCGAGCGACGGCGACAAGCGCGGCTCGCTGCTCTCGATACTCGACGCCACCTTCACTCCGATCGGCGCACGCACACTTAGCAGCTGGATCGTTTATCCGCTGCTCGACCTCGGTGCGATAACCCGCCGCCACGACGCGGTCGAGGAACTGTTCGACAGCGATCTCGGCGGTCCGCTGACGCAGGCGCTCACGCGTATCGGCGATCTCGAGCGCGTGGCCGGCAGAATCGGAAGCTTGCGCGCGACGCCGCGCGATTGCGCGAAGCTGGCACAGGCGCTGGATGCGGTCGCGACGGTGAAAGAAAGCCTGGCGGGCTTCAAGAGCGCGGCCCTGAGCGAGCTTGCGGCGATCCTCGATCCGCAACTGGAGCTGGTCACAACGATCGGCGCGGTGCTCGGTGACGAACCGCCGATCAATCCACGCGATGGCAACGTCATCCGCACCGGCCATGATCCACAGGTTGACGAACTGCGCGCGCTGGCCTCGGACGCTCGCGGCTTTATCGCGCGAATCGAGGCGCGCGAGCGCGAGCGCAGCAAAATCGGTTCGCTCAAAGTCCGCTACAACCAGATCTTCGGATATTACATCGAGGTCACCAAGCCACATCTCGACCGCGTTCCCGCCGATTACGAACGCAAGCAGACGCTGGTCGCGGCCGAGCGTTTCACGACGCCCGAGCTCAAGGAGCTCGAGCGGAAAATCCTGAGCGCGGAGTCCGGGCTCAAGGAGCTCGAGCATCAGATTTTCGTCAAGCTGCTGCGAAGCGTGATGACTCAAACCGCCGCGCTGCAGCAGACCGCGCGCGCGATCGGCGAGCTCGACGCGCTGATCGCGCTGGCTTCGGTTGCGCGCCGGCGCGGCTACGTGCGTCCGCAGATGAGCTCGGGATCGCAGATCGTGATCCGCGACGGACGCCATCCGGTGCTTGAGAGCGGCATGAAGAGCGGCGAATTCGTGCCCAACGATCTCGACGTCGATCGCGAGCAGCGCCAGCTCCTGCTCATCACCGGTCCCAATATGGCCGGCAAATCCACTTACCTGCGCCAGGTCGCGCTGATCGTGATCATGGCGCAGATGGGAAGCTTCGTGCCGGCGAGCGAAGCGCGCATCGGCGTGGTCGATCGCATCTTTACCCGGATCGGCGCGCGCGACGAGCTGCGCCGGGGCGAATCGACCTTCATGGTCGAGATGCGCGAGACCGCGCGATTGCTGCAGGGACTGAGTGAGCGCAGTTTGCTGCTGCTCGACGAGGTCGGGCGCGGGACCAGCACCTTCGACGGGTTGGCGATCGCGTGGGCGGTGGCCGAATTCCTTCACGATTCGACCCGCGCCAAGGTCTTGTTCGCGACCCATTTCCATGAGCTGACCGACCTTGCGCGCGAGCGCCCGCGGGTGAAGAATTTGACCGTGGCGGTGCGCGAATGGGGAGGTGAGGTGGCGTTCCTGCGGCGCGTGGTCGAAGGCGCGGCCAGCCGCAGTTACGGAATCGAAGTGGCGCGGCTGGCGGGATTGCCCGACGCGGTGATCCGGCGTGCGCGCGAAATCCTGAGTAATCTCGAGCAAGGCGAATTCGACGAGCGCGGGATGCCGCGACTTGCGCGCGAGCGCCGCGGCGGCGCTCCACCGAAACAGATTAGCCTGTTCGCGCCGGTCGAAAGCCGCGTGCTCGACGAGCTGAAGCTGATGGATGTCGATCGGTTGACTCCGATCGAGGCGCTGAATGAGCTGTCACGAATCGCGTCCAAGTTGAAGTCGGGCAGCGAATAGCGGTGGAAGCGGATCGGGCGTGCTGAGCGCCGT
>Ga0335078_10014258_pt1 | contig 11793 bp, 11 predicted proteins | sample Lox_Sample_32_FD_206711 | JGI IMG/M metagenome (GOLD analysis project Ga0335078, IMG submission 206711) | Soil microbial communities from Loxahatchee National Wildlife Refuge, Florida, United States - Lox_Sample_3.2 | ecosystem: Environmental > Terrestrial > Soil > Wetlands | place: USA...
ATCAGTCATGCCCGCGAGACCGGCCATTACCGCATCGAAGGCCGTGATTACGTCGTGAAAGACGGCGACGTGCTGCTGTTCAAATTTAATATTTAGACAGAATTTACAAAATTAACAAAATCAGAATTGGAAAAAATAACTCTGCAAAATTCTGTTCATTCTGTCTTAACCGAGCCTGTACCGCCGCATTTTTGGATCCACTTCTTGTGCCCAGGCATCAATCCCCCCGCGCAAGCAACGGACATTCTGCAAGCCGTGCCCCATGAAATAGGCCGCGGCGTCCAGGCCGTTCCTGCCTTGATGGTCAATGACCACAATCGGTTCGGCGTTTGAACCGCTGGCCATCAATTTCTGCATCACGTCCTGCGACAGCAGCACCGAGTCTTCGATATGCACAGCCTCAAATTCCTCGCGCGAACGGATGTCTATCAACTTCAGCGTTTTGTCGCGTTGCAAAAGTTCGGCGAGTTCCTTGGGTGAAAGCAGAATTTTCGCGTCCTGTTCGTGGCTCGATTGGATATGGGCCAGCACTTCGGAAACGTCCAAATTGCCGTTGCGCGTGCAGAGTTGCGCCAGTGTTTCGCCCGGACTGAATCCGCAACTACTGCATCCGCCGATGTGGTAGCGACGGAACAACGCCCGCTGCGCGCCTGGAAAAACTTCCAGCACCTCGTGCATCGGCGACGCCGACCCGATTTTGTCCATTGCTGTCATGCGCCAAAAAATTTCTGTATATCCCTGATGGTCTTTATGAACCGGTCCACTTCGGCTTTGGTGTTGTAGAAATAAAAACTGGCACGGGCAGTGGACTCGACACCGAGCCGATGCATCAGCGGTTGGGTGCAATGATGCCCGCCGCGCAAGGCTACGCCCGCCTGATCCGCCAGCGTCACCACATCGTGTGCGTGAACGTCCTTGAGCAGAAAGCTTACCAGCCCGCCGCGCCCGGTTTTCGGGCCGAACAATCGGATGTTCTTCAACGTGGCAAGTTCAGCGTAGGCGTAATTCGCAAGCTCCTGGTCGTGCTTCCAGATGTGTTTGCGCCCGATGGCGTCGAGGTAATTCATCGCGGCGTGCAGACCGATGGGACCCGAAATGTCGGGTGTCCCCGCCTCGAACCGATGCGGCGCTTTCTTGAACTCGGTTTTCTGGTATTCAACGGTCAAAATCATTTCGCCGCCGCCCTGATACGGCGGCATGGCATCGAGCAGTTCCTGTCGGCCATACAAAATGCCAATGCCGGTCGGTCCGCAGATTTTGTGGCCGGAGAACGCGAGGAAGTCGCAGCCGATCTGTTGCACATCCACGGGCATGTGGCCGGCGCTTTGCGCGGCATCCACCAGCGTGACGGTGCCGAGCTTGCGCGCGCGGGCGCAAAGGTCGGCGACCGGATTGACCGTGCCGAGCGAATTCGAGATATGGACTATCGAAAAAATTTTCACCTGCTTGGTGAGTAGTGAGCTGAGTCTCGACAAATCAAGAAGGCCTTCGTCGCCGGTGACGGGCACATAGGCAATCCTCGCCCCCGTGTGTTGCGCCAGCAATTGCCACGGAACAAGGTTGCTGTGATGCTCCATTTCGGTGAGCAGAATCACATCACCGGATTTGAGATTTTTTGATCCCCAGGAATTGGCCACCAGGTTGATGCCTTCGGTCGTGCCGCGGGTGAACACAATTTCCTCGGCGCTGCGGGCATTGATGAATTTGGCGGCGCGCGCGCGCGCCGCTTCGTAAGCCACCGTGGCGCGGTTGCTCAATTCGTGGATGCCGCGATGGACGTTCGCGTTATCGTGTTCGTAATAATGTACCAGAGCGTTGATGACCGCGTGCGGCTTTTGCGACGTCGCAGCGTTGTCAAAATAAATCAGCGGCTTGCCGTGAACCTGCTGGTCAAGGATGGGGAAATCCTTCCGCACCGCAGTCCAATCAATGTGTTTGCCATCAATCATTGGAAATATCAAAAACTCTCACCCGTCCTGTGGACGCCCTCTCCCATCCGACGGGAGAAGGGCGGGGTGAGGGCATCCGTGTTAATCCGTATCCATCCGTGGTTGATTTACATCAGTCCGAGTTGCAGTTTTGCCGCTTCAGTCATCATCCCCTGGTTCCAGGGCGGATCCCAGACCAGTTCGACGTTTGCTTCGTCAATCGGTTCGAGCGAGAGCAATTTGTTCTGCACGTCTTGCGCGAGCATCGGCCCCATGCCACAACCCGGCGCAGTCAGTGTCATTTTCACGTCAGCCTTGAAACTGTTTTCGCCGGCGGGGGTGAGATGACAATCGTAAATCAGGCCGAGGTCCACGATGTTGACGGGAATTTCCGGGTCGTAACACGTCTTGAGAGCGTCCCAGACCTGTTTTTCGAGCCGTTCCTGCGTGACCGGGCCGGCCGCGGCCGCAGTCGATTTGGCCGTGACTTCAAGCCCCAGGGCGTCGGCGTCCTTGTCCTCGATGCGGAACATGTTGCCGTTGACAACGACCGTGTAACTGCCGCCGAGCGATTGCGTGATGTACGCGGTTTCGCCTTTTTGCAGCGTGACCTTGGTGCCGACAGGCACGACCGCGGCTTCCACGTCACGGGTCAAAATTTTAGGTTCAGAACTCATAAAACGCTTAAGTGTATTTTACCACGGATATCATCGCCGGTGTTGCCGCCGAAATCAATCAGGTCTCTTCATTTTCCGTACTGACGGGTTTGGCATCGCCCCGGAGCGCTGCCATGACGGCGTGCCACGAAAGGATGGCACACTTCACCCGCGCCGGGAATTTATACACGCCCGCAAAGACCGCAAGTTTACCAACGTTTCCCTTTACATTGCCCGTCGTGACCATCTCGTGGACGTGCCCGAACATTTTTTCCACTTCCGCCTTCGTTTTGCCTTTGGCGAATTCCGTGAGCAACGAGGCTGAGGCCTTGGAAATGCAGCAGCCCGAACCGACGAAACTGATGTCCTTGATTTTGTCGCCGTCCAGTGCCAGGAACAGTTTCAACTGGTCGCCACAAAGCGGGTTGTGACCCTGGGCCGAGCACGTCGCCAGCGGCATTTCGTGGAAATTCCGCGGCTGCTTGCAGTGGTCAAGGATGACCTGCTGGTAAAGGTCGCTCAGTTCGTCAAACATGGCTCTTTGACAGAATTAACAGAATTTTCAGAATTTGATTTAGCCTGCCGCGGCGATTTCAAATTTTATTAATTCTGTCTCAACTCTGCGTCTCCGCGGTTAAATCATTTTTCCGCCGCGTGTAGATTCGCTTCCAGCCGGTCCCAGACGATTTTGTCCAGTTGCTCACGCACCGGCTCGCATTTTACGCGCTCAATAATTTCGCCGGCAAAGGCATGAATCAGCATCCGCCGCGCGGTCTTTTCCGGAATGCCGCGTGAACGCAGATAAAAAATGGATTCCTCGTTCAACTGGCCGACCGTTGCGCCATGCGTGCACTTCACATCATCGGCGTAAATTTCCAGTTGCGGCTTGGTGTCCGCCGTTGCGTCGTCAGAAAGCAGCAGATTTTTGTTCGTCTGTTTCGCGTCGGTTTTCTGCGCCACGGGATGCACATAAATCCGGCCATGGAAAACGCCCCTGGATTTGTCGTCGAGAATGCCGTTGAAATACTCGTGGCTGGCGCAATGCGGCTGCGCGTGCTCGACCACCATGTGATGGTCGGCCAATTGCTCGCCACGCGCGAGGTAAAGGCCGTTGAGAATACATTCCAATCCTTCGCCGGCCAGTTTGGCGCGAATATTGTTGCGCGACAGCCGCGCGCCGAGGGCGAACGAGTGCAACCTCAGATTGCTGGCGCGGCCAAATTCGCCGGCGATGGTCGCCAGGTGAAAGGCGTCGGCAGCCTCATCCTGAAATTTCACGTGTTCGAGCGTCGCACGGTCGCCCGCAAAAATTTCCGTGACCGCGTTGGTAAAATAGCCCGCGCCGCCGAGGGTAACATAACTTTCGATGACGGTGATCCGGCTGCCGGCTTCGGCAATGATGAGGTTGCGCGGATGCACCGCGGTGCCGGTTTCGCGGGCGGTCGAAATAAAGAGCAGATGAACGGGTTCCGGAACAGCCTGCCCCGGGGGAATGTGGATGAACGCACCATCGTGGAAGAATGCCTGGTTCAGCGCCGCAAAGGGGTTGTCGTCCCTCTTCGCGTAGTGTGCCAGATATTCTTCAACCCCGCCGCCGGACAGCGCGCGGCGCAACGAGCCAACATGGAGTTCCGATTTCCCATCGGCTGGCCGGTCGAGGGTTAGACCCTTGCAATAATGCCCGTCCACAAAAACCAGACGCCGGTGTTTCATCTCGCCGAAGGCAAACTGGTTGAGATCATCAAAGGCCACGTCGGTTCTGACCGGTGCAAACACCGGTTTGAACGGCAACCGGGCGAGTGGTGCGACGTTGGTGAAACGCCAGTCCTCATCGTGCAACGTCGGGAAGCCAACTTCGGCGAAGCGCGCTATGCCGGCCTGGCGGAGCGGCAACAGCCAGGATGGCTGGTCCGGTTCCGGCTCAAACTGCCGGAATTTTTCCCAGAACGGTTCGACGGCCTTGCCCGGCCTGCTTTGAGTTGTTGGTGTCATGATTTAATCGTCCAATCTTTAAAATCAGACCGTCAATCTTCCATGCCCGGGGCCGCCACGCAAGTCCGGAGCAAACTTGTTTTCGCGCACGAAGCTGGCAATTTGATGGAACATGCTTACGCAAGAGGACATCAGGAACGCGCTCAAGGCCGTCAAATATCCCGGCTATTCGCGTGATATCGTTTCATTCGGGCTGGTGAATGATATTTCCGTCGCCAACGGCGCGGTGACCGTCACGCTGCAATTGACCTCGCCGAATGCCGACGCCGCGCAGCAAATCAAGGCTGGAGCCGAACGGGCTTTGAAGAATTTGCCGGGCATCAGCCGCGTTCAAATCGAAGTATTGCAACCCGCCGCCGGCCCGGGCGCACCAGGAAATCCCTTTGCCAATCAGGGCAAGGTTCCCGGCGTGAAGCGCGTCATTGCTGTGGCCAGCGGGAAAGGCGGCGTAGGCAAATCCACCGTGTCTGCGAACCTCGCTTGTGCACTGAAACATCTGGGTGCGAGCGTTGGGCTGCTGGATTGCGACATTTATGGTCCAAGTATTCCGTTGATGATGGGTGTGCATGAACGCCCCACGGTCAGTGAAGACGAAAGGCTCGTTCCGCCGACGGGGCACGGGGTGAAGGTGATGAGCATCGGCCTGCTGCTGACGGACGAACAACCGGTCATCTGGCGCGGCCCGATGATTACCAAGACCATCCAGCAATTCCTGTTTGCGGTCGAGTGGGGCGAAATGGATTACCTGCTGGTGGATTTACCGCCCGGCACCGGCGACGCGCAACTCTCCCTGTGTCAGGCTGTGCCGTTGGACGGTGGCGTCATTGTAACGACGCCGCAGGAGGCATCGCTCGGCGTCGTGCGCAAGGGCATCGCGATGTTCCACAAGGTGAACGTGCCCATCCTCGGCATCGTTGAAAACATGAGTTATTTTACCGCACCTAACGGTGAGCGTGTGGAGATTTTCGGTCACGGCGGCGGAAGAGGAGAAGCCGTGCGCCAAAGCCTGACGTTTCTGGGCGAGGTGCCAATTTTTACCGAAATCCGCGAAGCCGGCGACCGGGGCGTACCGGTGGTCGTTTCTGCGCCGAACCATCCGGCGGGAAGGGCGTTCATTGAAATTGCCGGGGTGCTGCGGGGAAAACTGGCTTGAACGATTCGCAACCTGTTCATTTCCAGTCAGTTGTCAATACAGATTTCGATTGCCAATTTTTCAGACAGGATTTAAATTTTAAGTGAGAATTTTGAATTTTATCTATGTCGGACGCTATGAAAGACACATTAACGGCGAACGATTTGTTGAAGAACTCGTCGCTCTACCGTGAGTTCCAGGCGGAACGCGAGGAAATCCTCCGGCACAAGTGGATTGAATCGGAGAAGGCCGGCCACGACATCGGTTTTGAGCGGGCGCTGACGGATTGGATCATCAAGCACCGCGCAAGCTGGCGTAAGGCCCGGCAGACCGCCGCAAACTGACCACTGTTCCTTTAACGCGGTCCCGCGAGGCCGCCAAGGGAAAATGAAAGCGAAACGCGCAGCGCGAATCGGCTCCGCATCAGGTCGGAGTGGGTTCGCGGTTTTGTTTTTGGCCCCATGGCTGTTCCCGTTTGGCATTTCTGAATGTTTGGCGGTGCGCTTGCACTCAACCTTCAACTCTCCACCCTCAACCGGTTCTAATGCCTGAGCCCACCGTCATCCTTGACGCCGTAACGATTCAACGCGCACTCACGCGTATCGCGCACGAAATTGCCGAGCGCAACGAAGTCAGCGCGGAAGTCGTGCTCGTCGGCATTCCCACCGGCGGTGTGCCGCTCGCGCGGCGGCTGGGCGGCATTCTGTCGGAAATCTGGCAGCAGCCCGTACCCGTCGGCACGCTCGATGTCAGCATGCACCGCGATGATTTGGACCAGCGCGCCGCGCCGAAAATCCATCCGACCGTTATCCCCTTCGACGTGACGGGCAAGACTGTCGTCCTGGTGGATGACGTACTCTTCAGCGGACGCACCATCCGCGCGGCGATGGACGCGCTCAATGATTTTGGCCGGCCCCGAAAAATCCAACTGGCGGTGCTGGTGGACCGCGGCCATCGCGAACTGCCCATCAAGGCCGATTATGTCGGCAAAAACGTGCCGACGGCGCTGGAAGAAAAAATTTCCCTGCGCCTGGCGGAAAACGGCGAAGGCGAAGTGTGGCTGGAACGGAAATGAGCTGGAGCCGCAAACATTTGCTCGACATCGAATCACTCACGGCGGAGGAGATTCAGACCGTGCTCGACACCGCGCGCGCCTTCAAGGCCGTCGGCAAACGCAGCATCAAGAAAGTACCCGCGCTGCGCGGCAAAACCGTCGTGAATCTTTTCGTCGAACCGTCCACGCGGACGCGCATCAGCTTTGAACTGGCCGAGCAGCGCCTGTCCGCCGACATCATTAATTTTTCCGCCGAGGCTTCGTCGTTCAAAAAGGGCGAGACGCTCAAAGACACCGCGCGGAACCTCGAGGCCCTCAACACCGATTTTATCGTCATCCGCCACAGCGCGTCAGGCGCGCCGCATTTCCTGTCGCGCGTGCTGGACGCCCACGTCATCAACGCTGGCGACGGCGCGCACGAACATCCCACACAGGCATTGCTCGACGCGTTCACGATTCGCGAGAAAAGGGGAAAAATCGCCGGGTTGAACGTGACGATTCTCGGCGACATCCTTTACAGCCGCGTGGCGCGCTCGGACATCTGGGCGCTCACAAAACTCGGCGCCAAGGTGACGCTCTGCGGTCCGGCCACGCTGGTGCCCAAAACTTTCGAGCAAATGGGTTGCCGCGTGTCGCACGACTTGGATGAAGCCATCCGCGACGCCGACATCATCAATCTCCTGCGCATTCAGCATGAGCGCCAGCGCAAAACGATGTTTCCGAGCATCGGCGAATACACCCAGCTCTTTGGCCTCAACCAGGCGCGGCTGGCCAAGACCCGGCCCGATGCGCTCATCATGCATCCCGGCCCGATTAATCGCGGTGTGGAAATTGACAGTGAAATCGCCGATTGCGAGCGCTCGGTTATCCTGGAACAGGTGACCAACGGCCTGGCAGTGCGCATGGCTGTTTTGTTCTTGTTGAACGGCGGCAAAGGCCCGCAGGAAATAGCGTAGCGGCGTCTCGGCAGAGCGCCGCAAATTTGACCGTGGGTTTACGGCGGCGCTCTGCCGAAGCGCCGCTACAGTCCAATGGGATGCCACGCGGTCTTAAACTCAACCGTGTCGAGAATCCAATACGGGTCCTCAGCTTTTGCGGTGAACCAGTCGGCCGGTGCGAGTGAGCGATTGGCGTAACGCTTGAGGTTGATGGCCGTGCCCGCCTGCAATTTCGCGCTCAGTTCCTTATTGCCTGCGGCGTCAATCACCGCGTTCACGTCCAAATGACCGGCAATGTGCGGGACCAGTTCGGCGCGTTTGCCCGTCAGAATATTCACCACGCCACCGGGCAAATCGCTGGTGGCCAAGATTTCGGCGAACGTCACCGTCGGCAGCGGGAATTTTTCCGACGGAATCACAATTGCTGCGTTGCCGCTCAGAATCACCGGGGCAACGAGCGACAGCAACGCGACCAGTGAAGGCTCATCCGGCGCGAGCACGACGACCACGCCGGTCGGCTCCGGGGTGGTGAAATCGAAATGCGACATGGCCACTGGATTTACACTACCGAAGACTTGCGGGTACTTGTCCGTCCAACCCGCAAAAAAGACGAGCCGGTCAATGGCCAACGTTACTTCGCGCCTGGCCTTTGCGGCGCCGATGCCGGTTGAACGCGCGACTTCGTTGACCAGTTCGGCAGCGCGGTTTTGCAGCATCTCGGCGGTGCGGTAAAGGATTTGTCCTCGGTTGTAGGCAGTGGCTTTGCTCCAGCCATCCACCGCCGCGCGCGCGGCGACCACGGCGTCGCGGAAATCCTTGCGCGAAGCATGGACGTAATTGTCCAGGTGCGCGCCCGTCGGGGAGTTTGCGGGCAGGTAACGACCGCTTTCGCTGCGCGGGAATTTGCCGCCGATGTAGAGCTTGTAGGTTTTTTTGACGTCGAGTCGTGTGCTCATAAGCTGGTCGCCAGTCTAATTCAGTTCCGGACGTTCCGTCAAACCTGGGCATCGTCCTGGTATTGTCCGGATTTGGTAGGGACGCCTCGCCGGCCAGCCGTCCCTACCGTGGAAACCAGGACACCAGCCATCATTTATCGGGAGCATTTCACCGGCGCTTCCGTCCAACCACGCATGAAACGCATTCTCGTCTTTATCGGTTTATTGACGTGGTTCGGTTTGATTGCGCCCGCGCCTCGATGCTGCGCCGACGGATTGATCGTCGTGGAGGAACCGCATTGGCGGCCCGGGCCGATCCCTCTCCGGCCGTGGCCGCCGGCACCGAGGCCCTACGTGTTCGCGCCCTTGGAGGTGACGTATCACCACGTGAATGTCAAGATTGACGGCCAGATTGCCACTACGACCGTGGATGAGGAGTTTTATAATCCGAACCCGCAACGGCTCGAAGGCACCTATCTATTCCCCGTTCCCAAAGGCGCGCAGATTGACAAATTCACAATGGACATCGGCGGGCGGCAGGTCGAAGCCGAGTTACTGTCGGCGGACAAAGCGCGAAAGATTTACGAAGATATCGTGCGCAAAATGCGCGACCCGGCGCTGCTCGAATACGCCGACCGCGACGTTTTCAAGGTGCGCATCTTTCCGATCGAGCCGAACAGCTACAAACGCGTTACGTTGTCCTACAGCCAGGTATTGAATGCCGATGCCGGTTTAGTGGGTTATGTGTATCCGCTCAACACGGAAAAATTCTCCTCCAAACCTGTTCCGGACGTCAGCGTCAAGGTGGAAATCACCTCGAAACAGCCGCTCAAATCCATTTACTCGCCCAGTCACGCGGTGAACATCAAACGCGACGGGCCTCAACACGCAACGGTGAAATACGACGTGATGGACGCCCTGCCGGACATGGATTTCGCATTGTATTTCGCGCCGGAAAAGGACGAACTCGGCGTGAACCTCGTTGCGCACAAAGTGTCCGACGAGGATGGCTCATTTCTTTTGCTCGCCTCGCCGGGCCTGGACGTGGATGACAATAAAATCCTGCCCAAGGACGTCGCCTTCGTGCTCGACACGTCCGGTTCGATGGCGGGCAAAAAACTGGAGCAGGCGAAAAAGGCCATGCAATTCTGTGTGGAAAATCTCAACGACGGCGATCGCTTCGAAATCCTGCGGTTCTCGACGGAGGTCGAGCCATTGTTTAACAAGCTGGTGGACGCGACGACGGCGAATCGCGAGCGCGCGGACGATTTCATCGGCAAGCTCCACGCCACCGGCGGCACGGCGCTTGACGATGCGTTGCAGCAAGCGCTGGCGCTACGACCGGGTGGAAGCGACCGTCCCTTCGTCGTCATTTTCCTGACGGACGGCATGCCCACCATCGGTACCACGGACGAAGACCAGATCCTTGCGGACGTTAAGCAGGCCAACAAAGGCCGTACCCGCGTGTTTTGCTTCGGCATCGGCACGGACGTAAATACGCACTTGCTGGACAAAATCACCGAGGAAACCCGCGGCGCCAGTCAATACGTTCTGCCGGATGAGGACCTCGAAGTAAAAGTGTCGAACTTCTTCGCTCGAATCAAAGACCCGGTGCTGGCGAACCCGACGATCAAATTTACCGGCGATGTGCGTGTGTCAAAGCTTTATCCCTCGCCGTTGCCGGACCTGTTCCGCGGAGACCAACTCGTGCTCGTTGGTCGTTACACCGGCAGTGGCGCGTCGGCAGTGGTGCTCGAAGGGACTGTCGCTGGCTCAAAACGCCAGTTCACTTATGAAGTCACGTTCCCGAAACATTCCGACGAAAACGAATTTATTCCCAAACTTTGGGCCACGCGCCGGGTCGGCTATCTGCTTGACGAAATCCGGTTGCACGGTGAAAACAGCGAATTACGCGACGAAGCGACCGAACTTGCCCGCCAGTACGGCATTGTCACGCCATACACGGCCTACCTGATCGCCGAGGACGAAGACCGTCGCCGGGTGCCGCTGTCCATGCAATCGTTGCCGCAGATAAACACGGACAGGTCCGTTCAAAGCGCAGCCGCGCAGAATTGGACCTTCTACCGGGAAACGCGCGGTGGCGAGCAGGCTGTGGCCGGTGCGCGTTTTGGCAATGCGTTGAAGTTGGCTGACAATGTTAACGCTCCCGCCGTCAGTGGCACGTTGGAAGCCAGTCGCGCGCTCGGTGTTACCGCATTGCCGGCCGGTGCCGCGCCGTCGGCGGATGCCAAAGTCCGACTGATTCAATACTCGCAACAGGGCCAATTGGTTGCCGGGAAAAACTTCTTCCAGAATGCGAATAATCAGTGGGTGGACACGGCAGTGCAGAAATTCCAGAACGCGAAGAAGCAGCGCATCCAGTTCAACTCGCCGGAATATTTTGACTTCGCCGCGAAGAATCCGCAGGCACTCCCGTGGCTCGCTCTCGGCCAGAATGTCCAATTCATCATGGACGGCACAGTTTACGACATTTACGAGTAACATTGTCGCGGCGGCCTGTGACCGCTGCCGCTCAGTTCGGTGAAACTTAAAAGCGCCGCGACGAGACACGATCAATCCAGCCGGCAATAGGCCGCCAAACCCTGCAAGCCGCCTTCCCGGCCGAAACCGCTTTCCTTGTAACCGCCGAACGGGCTGGACGGATCGAATTTATTGTAAGTATTCGCCCAAACAACGCCGGCGCGCAGCTTGCCGGCCAGCTTGAAAATCTTGCTGCCCTTGTCCGTCCATACCCCGGCGCTCAAGCCGTAGGGAGTATTGTTCGCGCGCTCGAGGGCCTCCTCCGGCGTGCGGAACGTCATCACGCTCAGCACCGGCCCAAAAATCTCCTCCTGCGCCACCCGGCTGGCCATGGTGACGCCGGTGAGGAAGGTCGGCCGGAACCAATACCCCTTCGCCGGCAGCGGGCAGCTGGATTGCGCCAGTTCCGCCCCTTCGTCCACGCCGCTTTGCACCAGCATCCGGATTTTTTCCAGTTGCGGCTTCGAGTTGATCGCGCCGATGTCCGTGTTCTTGTCCAGCGGATTGCCGACCCGCAGGGTTTGGATGCGGTCGCGCAGTTTCCGGATGACCGTCGGATAAATCCCCTCCTGGACGAACAGCCGCGACCCGGCGCAGCAGACGTGGCCTTGAGTGAA
>Ga0335078_10014259_pt1 | contig 11793 bp, 9 predicted proteins | sample Lox_Sample_32_FD_206711 | JGI IMG/M metagenome (GOLD analysis project Ga0335078, IMG submission 206711) | Soil microbial communities from Loxahatchee National Wildlife Refuge, Florida, United States - Lox_Sample_3.2 | ecosystem: Environmental > Terrestrial > Soil > Wetlands | place: USA: Florida...
GCGCCGTATTCCTCTCTCATGGCCAATACGCAAGCCTTGACTTCCGACTGATCACCGCTGGCTGCCGGCGGCAGCGTCCTTCGCGCCAGCTCTTCCATTCCGTCCCCGACAAAGTAGCGATATTTCTCAACGGGATGCGCCGGATGTCCCCGTGCAGAGAGGACGGCATTCATGGAGTCAGCCAGGTCCTCCAGCGTGTCAAGAAGCGTCCCATCAAGGTCGAAGAGGACCGCCTTGTATTTCATGATGGAAAGCTACACTATCCAGTGCGCCATGGAAAAGACGACCACCGTGCTTGAGCAAGAGATCGGGGAGCAGCCGGACGCCATTGCCAGGACCCTTGATTTCTCCCGGCCCGCCGTGGACAAGCTGCGCTCCGAGCTCCAGCGCAGGGAGATTTCCTACGTCGTCCTTGCCGCCCGGGGGAGCTCGGACAACGCGGGGACGTATGCCAAGTACCTCTTTTCCGCGTTCAACGGCTGGCCGGTTGTTCAAAGCACGCCGTCGCTCTACACGTTCTACCATACGCCGCCCAAGCTGAAGAACGCTTTTGTGCTGGGCGTGTCGCAGTCCGGGCAGTCGGAAGACATCGTGGAGGTGCTGGCGGATGCCCGGAGGCAGGGCGCGCTCACCGCCTCTATAACCGCGGACGGCTCTTCACCGCTGGCCAGGACGTCGGACCACGTGCTTCTCCTTCAGACCGGGAAGGAGCGCGCGGTTGCTGCAACCAAGACTTTCACCTGCTCTCTTGCGCTGCTTGCGGACCTCTCCGCCGCTCTCCAGGGGGATGAAAAGAAACGCGCGGCCCTGAAGGACCTGCCGAAGCAGGCGGCCAGGACAGTGGAAATGGCCGGCTCTTCCGCTTCCGCCAGGGCTGAGAGGTACAGGTACATGGACCGGTGCGTCGTGATCGGCAGAGGCTTCTCCTACGGCATTGCGCTGGAAGTTGCCCTGAAGCTCAAGGAGCTGACCTACGTCACGGCGGACCCCTACTCCTCAGCGGACTTCCTTCACGGGCCCATGGCCATGATCGAGCACGGATTCCCCGCCATCCTGGTGGCTCCCAGCGGCACTCTGCTTCAGCACATGAAGGAGTTTGCCTCTCAGCTCTCTGATCGGGGGTCGGAAATACTGGCAATCAGCGATTCAGAGGAAATCCTGGCCTTTGGCCACACAAGGTTTGCGCTGCCGCAGGGGCTTCCGGAATGGCTCTCCCCTGTTCTTGCCGTCATTCCAGGACAGCTTCTTGGCCTGCACCTGGCAGCCGCCAAGGGTTTCGACCCGGATGCTCCCCGTGGCCTGCGGAAGGTCACGGTGACCCGGTGAGATCAGGCTTTCACTGCTTTTTTAACTGAGAAGAACAGGATTCCGCCCTGCGTTTCAAAGGAAACTTCCCAGATCCACGGGTCGAACACGGAGAGAACCTGCTTCATGACTTCCGGCTGCACCGGGTTTTCGCTGAGGATCTCTTCCGGAGGGGTCTGGATGAAGACGGTTCCAAATATGTTCCCGTCCTTTTTCAGCGTCCGCGCCATTTCGACAGCCGCCTTCTCAGGGTTGGGGAACACGTTGAACGCCATCAAGGCAAGGCAGACGTCTACGCAGGTGTCCGGAAGGGGAATCCTCTCAGCATCGATGTTCCAGAGGGACGCGTTGAAGTTGTCCCCAAGGAGGCTCTTGGCGTGCCCCAGCATGTCCAGGGAAATGTCCATGCCGAGATAGATGGACGTCTGCGGGAGGAAGGACCCAATGGGAAAAGAGGTCCCGCAACCCACGTCAAGGATGACCTTGCCTCCTGCGGTGCTCATGAAGGCTTCAAGCTTGGCGGTATAGGCGCTCCAGGGGCAGGAAAGGCTCTCCACGAGGCGGACAATCGCGTTGTCATAAGTGCCGGAAACAGAGTCAAAGGTGGTCTGGACCGTCTTCTGAGTGTCTGTCAGGGGAAGCGAAGTGAGGAAATCCACTATTCCGTTTTTCATGGGGTACACCCTTCCGCACTTGGAGCAGGTGAACGATTCCCCATTTCGGGCAAGGTTCTCCCTGCAGCTCGGGCAAAAGGGCGACGAGAGTTGCATGAGCTTGATTCTATGGTAATTGGCAACGCTCTGTCAAACATTATCCCCTACGTTTCGCCCTATTTCGAAGGAAAAGGCTTAAATTGAGCGATTTTTCACGGATTCTTAACGAAAAGCAGCTTGAAGCGGTCACCTGGATGGATGGACCAGTCTTGATTCTGGCCGGCGCTGGCTCCGGAAAGACGCGCGTGATCACCTATCGAATCGCCCATCTGCTGAAGAAGGGAATCTCGCAGTCAGAGATCCTTGCGGTAACGTTCACCAACAAGGCTGCCAGGGAAATGGCTCAGAGAATCAAGGCGCTTGTTCCAAAGAAGCTCGCCAGGCTTACGATCAGCACGTTTCATTCCCTGGGGGCAAAGATCCTCAGAGAGAAGGCGGCAATCCTTGGCTACCGACCCAACATGTCGATCTACGATGCGCAGGACCAGGCCAGCCTGGTCAAGGAGACCGGCAGGGAGCTGGGGCTCAAGGGCGAGGCCCTGGATGTCGCGGAGGCAACCCGAGTCATTTCTCTTATCAAGAACGGCAGAACGGAGTGGTCAGGGGAAAACAGGCATTTCAGGACGCTCTACGAGGAGTACCAGAAGAACCTGAAGCTCTATAACGCGGTGGATTTCGATGACCTGATCGTCCTCACGGTCACGCTGCTCAAGGAGTCCTCCGAGACGCGCGCGGAGTACAACGCCCGCTTCCGCTTTGTGCTGGTGGATGAGTTCCAGGACACTTCCAGCAACCAGTATGACATGATGAGGCTGCTGGTGGGAAATGAGAACAACGTGTGCGTTGTCGGGGACGACGACCAGTCCATTTATTCCTGGCGCGGGGCCAGCTTCGAGAACATCCTGCGTTTTGAGAAGGATTTCCCTGGGGCTCGCGAGATCAAGCTTGAGCAGAACTACCGGTCCACGGGGACTATCCTGAAAGCGGCAAACGCGCTGATCTCCCGAAACTCCAACAGGAAGCCCAAGCAGCTGTGGACCGGCCTCCCGTCCGGGGAACTCATCGAGGTGTTTTCCGCGGAGAACGAGCTGGAGGAAGCGGAGTTCATAGCGTCAAAGATCAGGACGCTCATGATTCGGGATTCCCTGCATTTCCAGGACTTCGGCGTGCTTCTCCGCGCCAATCACCTGACACGCGCCCTGGAAGAGACGTTCCGCAAGGAGAACATCCCCTACGCCGTCTCGGGCGGCATGAGCTTCTTCGAGCGCCAGGAAGTTCGGGACATGCTTGCCTACCTCAAGCTGATTGCCAACCATGATGACGACACCAGCTTCCTGCGGATCGTCAACACGCCCCGGCGCGGCATAGGCCGCAAGCTCCTTGAGCACATTTCCCTCCACGCCGCGGAGCACCACTGCTCCCTTTTCAGTGCGCTTTCCGCCCTTGCCGCCGCCCCACAGAAGGACCCGGCCGCGGACGAAAAGACGGGAGCCAACGCGGCGGAAACGCTGGGGGAGTTTGCGGACCTGATCGGCAAGTTTCGCACCCGCCTTGTCGGCGGGAAGAAGCTGGCCCAGGGCGTCAGGGAGCTTGTGGAGGGCATCGACTACTGGGGGCACCTGCTTTCGGAGAACCGGGACGCCAAGGACAAGGACGTGGTCAAATGGAAGTTCGGGAACGTGGAGTCCCTCATCGGGTCCCTTGCAGACTTCGAGGAAGACCCGGAGAACGAGAGGCCCAGCCTTTTCGACTACCTTTCCCGCGTAACCCTGGCCAGCAGGGATGACCTTGATGACAAGGAAGAGGAAGGCCGGGTCAGCGTAATGACCATTCACTCTGCAAAAGGACTGGAGTTCCCTGTCGTGTTCATAGCAGCGGTGGAGCAGGACATCATCCCCCACGCCCGGTCGGTGGAAGAGGCGGAGGCAAGCCTGGAAGAGGAGCGAAGGCTGTTCTACGTGGCGCTCACGCGGGCGGAGCGAAGGCTGTACCTCTCCTGGTGCTCTTCCCGCAGGCGGATGGGAAAGCCCTCGGAGTCCTTCCCCTCCCCCTTCCTGGAAGAGCTTCCCGCAGACTGCCTGGAAATGCACGCGCCGGAGGAAGACTTCACGCCGGACTTCGCCGCGGCGTGGAAAAAGATAGCCAAGGAATAGGGGCGCAAAAAAAGAGCCCCGCGGTGCTGGCCGCAGGGCTCACAGCTCAGGGATTCTCCTCACTTACATGTATGCCCTCAGGAGATGGCTCCGGGAGGGATGCTGGAGCCTCTTGATGGCCTTCTTTTCGATCTGGCGGATACGCTCCTTGGTCAGCTTGTACATGCTGCCGATCTCCTTGAGAGACATTGGCCGCTTTCCGTTCAAGCCGAAGCGATACTGGATGATCTCCGACTCTTTCTGGGAGAGGGAGGTCAGGACGTTGTTGATGTCCCGTCTCAGCGAGCTCTCTATCACCACGTCATCCGGGGTGATGTGGTTCTTGTCTTCCACGAAATCCCCCAGGAGGGAGGAATCCTTTTCCGAGTAGACCGGCGTGTCAAGGGAGATCAGCTCCCGCGAGATGTTGAGCAGGTCGGAGACGTGCTCACGGTCGATCTCCAGCTTCTTGGCGATCATGTCGGTCTCAGAGACAAGGAACTGCTCTCCCTGGAGGTCCTTGCGGACTTTCTCTATCTGGACCAGCTCGTTTGCCCGGTTCAAGGGGAGGCGGATCATGCGGGATTTCTCGCAGATGGCCTTCAGGATGGCCTGGCGGATCCACCACACCGCGTAGGAAATGAAGTGGTAGCCTTTCTCTACGTCGAACCTCTCAATTGCATTCATCAGGCCGATGTTGCCTTCGCTGATCAGGTCCGCAAGAGGGAGCCCCTGGTTCTGGTATTTCTTGGCAACGTTGACAACGAACCGGAGGTTGGCGCGGATGAGCTTCTCCTTTGCCAGCTGATCTGCCCTGGCAGCCCTGCGCGCCAGCTTCTCCTCTTCCTCCCGCGTGAGAAGAGGAATCTTGTTGATCTCTTTCAGATAGAGGGAAAGAATGTTTTCATCTGCTCTGGAGGTCTTCTTCTCTTTATCTATGATACTGACTGCCGTGCTCATGTTTACCTCTTGCCCTTTTTCAAGCAAGGATCATGCCAACGGCTTTCCGCCACCTGTATGCAATACTATGCAAGATAACGAATTAGATTAGACGACTTTTCGGATCTGTTATGAGATCGTAACAATGTGTCAATTTGACACGTTTCTGGCTATAACAGGATATTATGAATCAAAATATACCAGTCAGAAGCTCCTCATTAGCGGGAGTGCGCCCGCAGCACAAAGCAAAGGGAAGCCCCGAGCCGCAAAGGCAGCGGTCTTCAAGGGCCACCTTGCGCCGGGTCTGGAAGTTCACGCCGATCACCTGCGAATCAGGCCGCGGATCACCCAGCCCGGCCACCGGGAAGACGATTTCCACCTTTCGGAAGAATGCAAGCTTGTCACAGGAGGACTTGCCGCTCAATTCCCCGGAGTGGATCAGGACCGTCCAGTGATCCTGGATGAGGTCTGCAATCATGTCCCTCTCCGCCAGCGTGGAGAAAGTCCTCTTGTTCTTCCCCATCAGGTATCTCGCCGTCTGGATGGACGAAAACGCCTGCCAGTCGTCCTCCTGGGCGTTGGCCCTGCGTTCCATCCCGTAGGAGTTGGTGAGCCGGGCCAGCATCTTCCGCGTGTGGCCCCTCTTGTTGAGCCGCTGGCAGGAGATCCAGCTCTTGATAGCGGACTGGCAGAATCCCATCCGCTTCAGCGCCACCCCAAGGAATAGGCAGATGCGGTATAGCTCCTTTGAATGAGACGCCGGGCACTTCTCCATTGCCATCTGCAGGAAGTGAATTGCCTGGGCGGGGTTGTGACGGGAAAGCGATCTCAGTCCCTTATCGAAGTACACGTTCCAGAGCAGCCGCATCTACAAGGAAGGTACTTCTTGCCGTTTCCGGTGACAAGCGCAGAAATAGTCGAACAAAACCTTGACGCTAACAGGGGGCCTTGGGTATATTCGCTTCAAAATCACTGTCGCCAGCGTGATATTCGCGGTAGAACAATTATCAAGGGAGGACGACTGAAAATGAAGGTCACACCACTTGGGGATCGCATTCTGGTCAAGATGGTGGAAATGGAAACAAAGACTGCGGGCGGGATTCTCATTCCGCAGACCGCTCAGGAAAAGACCCAGGAAGGGATTGTGCTCGCCGTCGGTGATGATGAGAGCATCAAGGTGAAGGCCAAGGACCGGGTCATCTATGACAAGTATGCCGGAACCACGATCAAGGTTTCAGGAGAGGAGCAGCTCATCCTGAAGGCAGCGGACATCCTGGCCAAGGTTGAGTCGTAGAAGGACGGTCTACGTTTCCGGAAGGGAGGGTAGCCCGAAGCGGCCGTCCTCCCTTTTTTTGCCCCTGAAGAACTCCGCCACCGCCCGCTGGACCGTCTCAGCCTTCTCCATGACGGATTCCGTCCTGGGGAGGCTCTCCAGGAAAACCCTGCCATAGCTCTTGGTGACAATCCGGGAGTCCAGCACCAGGACCACGCCGCTGTCATCATGGCGCCGCATGAGCCTGCCGAATCCCTGGCGCAGGCGGACAACGGCGTCGGGAAGGGAAAGCTCGGCAAAAGGATTCCCGCCCCGCGCCTCAACCGCGGCCATCCTGGCCTTGAGGACGGGCTCATTGGGGACTCGAAAGGGAAGCCGGCAGAGGATCACGATCTGCAGCGTCTCTCCCGGCGCATCGACCCCCTCCCAGAAGGAGTCCGTTGCAAAAAGGACGCTGGAGCGCTCCGCCCGGAACGCATCCAGGAGCCGGGCACGCTCGTCGTCGCCCTGGCGGAGGATCCGTATCCCCTGCGCTGAAAGCAGCGGCTGCACCTCCGCGTAGGTGTCCCGCAGGAGCGAATACGACGTGAACAGGACCAGCCCGGCTCCGCGGCTGGAGATGAGCGCCCGGGCAATGAAAGCCGACAGGAACGGCTTGTACTTCGGAGAGTCCGGGGGAGGCGCGTCCGTGGGAACGCCAAGGAGCACGTTTTCCCGGTAGTTGAACGGAGACGGGAACGTCTGGAGGAGCGGCTCCCTCTGCCCGGTGTGATCAAGGCCGATCCTTCCGGCCCAGTACGCAAAGTCCCCGGAAACGGTCAGGGTTGCGGACGTGAACACCACCGTCTTGATGGGCTCGAAGACCGCCTCCCGCATGAGCGGCCCGATGTCAAGCGGCGTGATGACGAACCGCACGCTCTCGTTCCGTGCCGGCCCCGCCTCTCCATCGCTCTCCCCTTCCGGCCCCGGATCCCCGCGACCCTTGATCTTCTCCATCCAGAAGACGTCGTTGGGTCCGGATTCACCGATCCTGAACCTGTCGCACAGCTCCGCCATTCCCGAGAGCCGGGCAAGCTGCACCTTGCAGTCCCAGACAATGTTCTGCGTCTCCTGCGCGGGGTTTGTCTCTGCAACTGCGTCAAAGATCTCCTCAAGGAGGTCCGCCAGCCGGCGGATGGCCTGGGCCAGCTCCCGCAGCGCCGGGCCTGCCCGGCCCGCAAAGCCGGGGAACGTTTCCGCGTCAAGGAGAACGGAAGGCTCTTCCATCATCATGCCGACGCACGCAGCGTCCAGGTCTTCAGCCCTTTCCCTGATCTCATCCACGATTTCAGGTGCCTTGGCGGTCAAGGCATTCTTTCCCAGCAACCGAGACAGCAGCACAAGGTGGCCGCGCACTCTGCCGCGACCCCTGTCCCCCCTGCCCCCGGGGGCGCGGCGGTACATCCTGCCCAGGAACTTCAGGAGGCTGAACCGGCTGAAGCTCTGGGAAAAGAAGGACGTTGCCGCTTTTTCGATGTTGTGCGCTTCATCAAAGATGACGCGTCGAAAGGGCGGCAGGACGGCAGGATCATCATAGCTGGATTCCGCAAGTCGAAAAGCCAGGTCGGAGAACAGGAGGTGATGGTTGGCCACCAGGACCTGCGCGGAAGAGGCTTCCCGCCGCGCCTTGAGCACGAAGCATCCTTCACGGTGGCTGCACCGAAGGCCAAGGCACGCGTCTGCTTCCGAGCATACGCGGGACCAGGTTTCCTCCTTCGGGTAGAAGGAAAGGTCCGTCCTGCTTCCCGTCTCCGTGGTGCGCGCCCATTCCCTGATTGCGTCGATTTCCAGGTCGCGCTCCTGGAAGAGGCTCATTTCGTCAAGCGTCTCGTTCATTCGATGAAGGCAAAGATAGTTCCGGCGGCCCTTGACCAGGACCACCTTGGGGTCGGCTCCCAGGATCCGCTTGACCAGAGGGATGTCCTTGTCCATGAGCTGCTGCTGGAGGTTGATGGTGTTGGTGGAGACCACCACGCGTTCCTTGTTGCGCAGCGCCCACGCCAGGGCTGGCAGGAGGTACGCAAGGGATTTGCCCACGCCCGTTCCTGCCTCCGCGGCGCACAGCTCGTCTCCGTTGAATGCGCGGGAGACCAGGCGGAGCATTTCCACCTGGCTTCTTCTTTCCTCGTACAGGGGGAAAAGCCTGCTGAGGACGCCGCCCGGCTCCAGGTTCCCCGCAAGCTCGGCAAGGTCAAGCGGCGTTGCCTGGAATGCCTCCACCGGCTCTGCAACCACGTACAGGGAGGCAGCTTCGTTGTCCAGGATGTAGAAGCCGATCCCCTCGTTGCCCAGCCGGGCGGCTATGGCAAGGTCGGCGCCGCTTGGCCGCGTCCCGCCGGAGGGGTGATTGTGAATGACCACGCTTCCGGCGGAGAGATGGGGAGCCAGGACGGGAACGGCTTCCTCGTTTCCCCGCGCTCCCACTTTCACCGCTTCCACGCGGCCGTCCGCCCCGACGCTTCCGACCATGTAGACTTCATTTCCGTCCGCGTCCGCAATGATGCGGCGGATCTCCTCAAGGACCTCGGGCGTGAAGCGCTCCGGGGCTGTCACGTCCCGCCCCGCGCCCCCGCGCCGATCCTGTCAACAATGCCGGCCAGGAGCTCTTGAAACCGAGGGGCGGCTTCCTGGCCCGCCTTCATGACCTCCGCGTGGTCCAGGGGCTGGTCAAGGATGCCCGCGGCCATGTTGGTGACGCAGGAGATGCCCAGGACCTTCATTCCCAGGTAGGATGCGGCAATGACTTCCGGCACGGTGGACATCCCCACAAGGTCCACCCCGATGGCGGCCAGCATGCGGATCTCCGCCGGCGTCTCGTAGGAAGGGCCGCAGAAGCCGGCATAAACGCCTTCCTTGAGGGGGACCGGGGAGACAGCTCTCGCAAGGTCCCTCAGCTCAGGTGAATAGACGGAGCTCATGTCGGGGAACCGCGGGCCCGGGCCTGGATTGGGTCCGCGCAGCGGGTTGACGCCCTGGAGGTTGACGTGGTCCTTGATGAGGACAAGCTCCCCCGCGGAATATGCCCTGTTCACCCCGCCTGCCGCGTTGGTGACAATCAGGATGCGGACGCCCAGGCGGGAGAGAAGGAACGTGGGCAGAACCACGTCATCCATTGAATGGCCTTCGTAGTAGTGGATGCGCCCCGCCATTACAACCACGTCGTCTCCGACCTTGAACAGCCCGGAATGTCCCTGCACCGTGGGTTTGGGGATGCCGGGAATTGCCCCGAAGGCAACGGCGTCTCCGTGCACGGTCTCCGCAAAGGCGCCAAGGCCGGAGCCAAGGATGATTCCGACGCCCGGTCTTCTTGCCGTGCGCGCCGCAAAGGCTTTCCACGCCTTGTCCACTCTCTTTGCGAAGTCAGCGTTCACGCGTCCTCCCTTTTCTATTGCTTCCTATTGCAGAGAGCGAAGCAGCTCCGCCGGGTCACGGTAGAAGCCGGCGCTGGCAACACGTCCTGCCTTCTGCACGACGCGCCAGTTCCAGACAAGGTGCAGCCCCACGGCTGAAGCCATCTCCACCAGGCGCCGATTCAGGAAGGCGATCTCCAGTTGCCGCCCGCGCAGATAGCTCTGCAATACCGTGTTGTATGCCCTGTCGGGAACGTCCTGGTTGGCCTGAAAGGACCCCTGCTTCTTTTCCAGCCGGGTCAGCAGATCCTGCGGATCCATGATCGGCAGGGGGGCCAGCGCCTGACCTGCCTTCTCCATGGTCTGGAAGCCTTCCCGGAGGATGTTCCGCGCCAGCTCCCGCCCGTCCGTCCCGGCAAGGAATGCCCCAACGGTGAGGTTGCACAGCGCCACCGGCAGAAAGATAAGCTGGTAGAGGAACAGGGCGTTCAGGAAGGGCACGGCGTCATCAACTTCCTGGATTTCAAAACCATGACTCCCCAGGCAGCTGAAGACCTGCTGCCCGATGGGATGCTTTTCCATGATGAGCGCTGATTTCGGGGCGGCAAGCTCAACCTCCCCCTCCTGGAGCTTCACGGCCGTGGTGAGGGTAACGCCGAACCTCCGCCTCTCCCGCGGGACGGCCAGCCGTTCCGCCTCCGCAGGGTCGCAGTTGAAGAGGTACACGGGACCGTCCCCCGCTACAAGCCGCAGGAGCTCTGGCCTCCTCATGGTCCGCAGGTGCTGTCTTCCAAGCGTGACAAGCGTTGCTTCCGCCGCCCGCGGCGCGGTGTCTCCTCCGTGCGAGTGCCGGATGCTGTCCGCCAGGAGCCATCCGTCGGGCCTGACGATGCGCACCGGCCGTGATTCCTGGCCGGTCTGGCGCCGCCCGATCAGGGTGACGTCGTGTCCGGAAAGGCTCAGGAGGCCTCCCAGCAAAGTCCCGATTGCTCCGGGGCCGAGGACGCTTATTTCCATGGTCGCTGCAAATTATGCCGGCCCGGGCAAAAAGATCAATCCGGGTGGCGCATGGCGCGGCAGGCCTTGGCAGGCCTTGGCAGGCCGGGCAAAGTTGACAGAAGGTCCTAAAAATGGTAGCTGTCGACAATTACGGAGTACCCCAGGACATGATCGTTCTCAAGTTCGGCGGAACCTCAGTTCAGAACGCGGAGATGATGGACAAGACGCTTGAGATTGCCCAGAAGCAGATCCAGCGCGGCCCCGTCCTTGTCTCCTCCGCGATGTCCAAAGTCACCGACCAGCTCCAGGAAATTGCAAAGCTCCTGGGCAGCGGCAAGGACGCGGAGGCGGAAACAATCCTGTGCTCCATAGAGGAACGGCACCTCTCCTGCGCGCGTTCTTTTCTGACCAGGGCCTGCCTTGCTGACTGTGAAAAAGACATTGCCGCTGTGGTGGCCGAGCTGCGTGCGTTCATCAAGGCGCTTTCCATGCTGAAGGAATGGTCCAAGCGCAGCAACGACGCAGTGCTGTCGTTCGGAGAGCGCTTGTCCACCATCCTCCTCTACCACCGGGCTCGGGAACGCGGTATGACGGCGCACCTGTATGACTCCCGGGAGCTCATCAAGACGGATGACAACTTCACGCAGGCCGCTCCGATTGAAGACCTCACCAACAAGCTCATCAGCTCGCGCGTGGAGGCGGCTCCCGGGGTGCTCTGCATCCTCCAGGGCTTCGTCGGCTCCACCACCACGGGGGCAACCACCACGCTGGGTCGCGGCGGGTCAGACTACACGGCAACCATCGTGGGCGCGGCGCTTCGAGCGGAGGAAGTCCAGATCTGGACGGACGTGAGCGGGATCATGACCTCGGACCCGCGGATCGTAAAAACGGCGCGCACCATTCCCCAGATCAGCTACCGGGAAGCCGCGGAGCTTGCGTATTTCGGCGCCAAGGTGATCCACCCGTCCACCATCCAGCCGGCAATCAATCTCGGGATACCCGTCTGGGTGAAGAACACGTTCCGCCCGCAGGATGAAGGTACC
>Ga0335078_10014260_pt1 | contig 11791 bp, 11 predicted proteins | sample Lox_Sample_32_FD_206711 | JGI IMG/M metagenome (GOLD analysis project Ga0335078, IMG submission 206711) | Soil microbial communities from Loxahatchee National Wildlife Refuge, Florida, United States - Lox_Sample_3.2 | ecosystem: Environmental > Terrestrial > Soil > Wetlands | place: USA...
CAGGGCGAGGACCGACAAGACTCATGTCCCCGCGCAGCACATTTAGCAACTGTGGCAATTCAGTAATGCTCAGATGCTGAAGCACGACCTCATACTGAGGCAGGTTGTCGATGTAGCGTTGCGAGTTAAGGCGGTACATCCAGAAAGGTTCGCCACCCTTCCCGCAACGTAAATCGCGGCAGAACCCTCTACCCTTTCTGAGCCTTAAAAGGGTGGCACCCACAAACAAGGGTGGAATAGCCGCAAAAAACAGAACGGAAGCGAGTGCCAAATCCATGAAGCGTTGCCAGCCAGGAGCTTCGGTAGAAATGCTGGCATCCCGCAGTTGCAGCAGGGGTACACCATCCAAATCGATTAATTGCGTTTTGGACAAATACAACTCATACGGGTGGGGTATCACGCTGACTGCAATTCCGTGACTTTGACAATGCGCAGTCAGATCCACAATCTCTGGATGTCCCGGCTTCGGCAATGCCACAATAATCTCGTCTACGTCGCGAGGCCGGAGAACATCTACTACTCCTAGCGTACGCGTGCTCACGGAGTTGAAGTCGACCGCGGGGTTCCCTGCAGAGACTTCGGCTGGACTGAGGAAACCTACCACCTGACGTAACATCTCTGGGTGGCGATCAATTTTAGTCACAAGTTCGCGCGCCAGGGCGCCTTCTCCCACAATAACGACACGGCGAACGTGCCCAGCACGATGCAGTGCTTTGAAATATTGCCGAAAGGCAAACCGAATCGCCAGGAAACCTAGAAAAACCGCAAGACCGAAATAACTCAGAACAAGACGCGACACATATTCGCGCCGGAGGTACGCTAGCGCGAGAAGGATTACCATCAAAGTTGATATCGACAGGAGTAGCTCGGAGATTATCGCTGGTGAATACCAACCGCGGCGAAACCCATCCAGACCAAAACGCGAGGAAAGCAGCATCCAACAACCAATCGCAATGACAAGGAATGGCACGAAGGTGAGCGCGGAGCCGCCCACCGGACCATGCCAGACCCATCCATAGCGGCACAGATAGCCGAGAACCATGGCAATAAAAGTCCACACCACGTCAGCGAGTAAGATGTTGCGCCGTACAGAATGTACTTTCACGGTTTACCCGGAGAATGCGAGGAATCCAAAGTTTAGTCTATCAATTCCCAAAAAGCACTTAACAAGTTCTTGCGGAATAATAAAGTTACCTAGTCGCATGTTCCGATAAGTTGGAGTGGAATTCACTGTAACCATTGGGATGAAGATTCATCCAATTCCACGCGCTCTCGACGATCCCGAGCAATGTAGAAAATCGGGGTTGCCAGCCGAGTTCACGCATGAGTCTTCCTGGGCTAGCACACAAAATTGCCGGGTCACCGAGCCGTCGAGGAGACATCCTGACCGGTAGCGCTTTACCTGCAATTTCTTCCACGACCCTCAACACTTCTCGAACTGAATGGCTCGCTCCAGTCCCAATATTGTAGGCGAACGTTCCTGGACCTTGCGCAACCTGCATCGCGAGTAGATGGGCTTCAGCTATATCGAGTACGTGAACATAATCGCGCAAACAAGTTCCGTCGGGGGTCGGATAATCGTCTCCGTAGATTTCAAAGTAATCTCGCTTCCCATCGGCGGTTTGCAGGAGGAGTGGAATGATGTGCGTCTCCGGTCGGTGATCCTCACCGATTGTAGCCGTCGCACCGCTCGCGTTGAAATAACGGAAGCATACGATCGTCCAACCATAAGCTTGCGAATACCAATTCAGCGCACGTTCCAACATAAGTTTGGATTCGCCATAGGCATTCACGGGATTCTTCGGATGTTCCTCATCAATTGGCAAGTTGGTAGGATTACCGTAAACTGCCGCGGTTGAAGAAAAGACGAATTTTCTTATGCCCACCGAGCGAAGTGTTTCGAGGAATGCGATACCCGACGCTACATTGGAATCGAAGAATGACCCAGGATTTTTTACCGACTCCGGAATCAGTGCTTTGGCCGCGAAATGGAAAACGATCTCGAAGTGGCATTCGGAAAGTACTTGAGCGATTGCGACACGATCGCCAATATCAACCTGCCTGAAGTCTGCGCCAGTTGGTACCGCCTCGATGTGACCTGTGGAAAGATCGTCAACGATTGTTACTCGGTGCCCCCGCTGTAAGAGCTGCAAACAACAAACCGATCCGACGTAACCGGCACCGCCTGTAACCAGAACATTGGCCATTTAGAACGCTCCTTCGGTCTGTATTACCTTGGCAGGAGTTTGTAAGAGAATCAGGAAATCCAACGATAGGCTCCAATTCGTAATGTAGGTAACATCCATACGGACGCGTTCCTCGTACGAGACATTCTGGCGGCCGCGTACTTGCCAATAACCGGTTAGACCGGGTTTAACGGTTAGCAGTAAGTCCTGGTATGGGCCGTACTTACTCAGTTCCTCCGCGGTGATGATGCGGGGACCGACTAGGCTCATCTGTCCTTTTAGGACGTTGAAAAGCTGTGGCAACTCATCACAGCTATATTTTCTCAGCCACGAACCAAGGCGCGTCACCCGCGGATCGGTCCTCAGCTTGAAGTTACTTTTGAACGCGTCAAGCAAAGCGGTGTCGGCTGCGAGCAGCGCATCCGCGTCACGACGCATAGTGCGGAACTTATATGCATCGAAGCCGCCACTAACCCCGAGCACACGCCGTCGGTAAATGATAGGAGTTCCGTCTACCACAATCACCAACATCACCACTGTCAGGATAAGCGGTGAGAGAAGAATGATTCCCAGGAATGAGCCGACAATATCAACAACCCGTTTCAACACCCGATCGAATCGCCGATGTCTCCGTCGCTGCCGCCTAGAAGCGCCCGTCAGGTACGGACCGGCAGGTTGAGTTGAAACCGTTTGAGTTTTCATTCCGGAGTGGCTGTAACCGACTTATCTCACGCTAACTGCATTCAGGCTAGAACCCGCTTAATCGGAGGATGTTGCCTTAGCGAATACTCTCGAACGAGTAGCACCCGTGCAAAGTCGGTCCCGTATAACCGAGAATATTGCGTGGGCAACACTGAGGTGGAAGTCCTCGATAATCTGCATGTTGTTGGAAGGAACCACAACGCAAAAATCACACAACGCTCTCATCTTGCCACCCTGAAAGCCAGTCAACCCCATCGTTACCGCCCCGACTGCCCTTGCAACCTGCAACCCCGCTAACACGTTGGGCGAATTACCACTGCCACTAATTGCGAAGGCAACGTCGCCGGGATAAATAAGATTCTGCAATTGCTCGGCGAAAATTCGGTCATACGAAACATCATTCGCCCAAGCCGTCATCAGCGGGATATTATCGGTCAGCGCCACCACGCGGAAACGTGGCTGAGGGTTCCCATTCACGACTGTGCCTTTGCCGAGGTCACAGGCCATGTGCGATGCCAAAGAAGCACTGCCGCCGTTTCCGAACAGAAACATCGCTCTTCCCTGCTCATAACGAAGCAGGAGTTCCTCAATAACTTCGTCTACGGCAGAATAAGGGAGCCGATCGACAACTTCTTTGTACAGTCCGAAATATTCCTGAGACCTCGTGAACGAGGGTGGACGGTTAAATGACTGCATGTCTTCATTGACTGGACGGCTAGACATCTTCACAAGAGCCGCTCCTAATTAATTCAAACGCCGCTCGCTCCACAAAGCGGGGTTCAACACCAGGTCCGCTAAGCATCAAAGGGACTGCTGATTCTAGGCTATCCGCGATGAGGGTTTGAGCGGCAAGCGATGTGGCAGGAAGATCGATGGTGAGAAGTATACTCCGGCAACCCGCGTTTTGACCGGCTTTCACGTCGGTGATGGAGTCGCCAATCATCCAACTGGCCGCCAAGTCCAAATTGTACTCGCGAGCAGCTTGATGCAACATGCCAGGCTGCGGTTTTCTGCAGCAACAATTAGCCGGGAGGTCGTGCGGGCAGTAATAAATTTGCGAAATGAGCGCGCCATCTCGCGCAAACTCACACTGGATGCGATCATGAATTTCGAGAAGATCCTTGGTCTTCACTTTTTGCGTTGCCACTCCTCGTTGGTTGGTAACTATAAAAACTTTGAATCCGGCATGATTCAACGAAGCCACTGCCTTAGCAGCACCCGGCAGAAAGTGGACTTCTTCCCATGTCCTGATGTACTCGCCCTCAGGCGCCTTCTGGTTCACTACGCCGTCTCGATCCAAAAAAACTGCCTTACTTCGCAAAAAGCTCATGTTCAATGATCTCGCAGAGGATGTGTCCAGTTAGAATGTGCGCTTCCTGAATGCGAGGAGTACATTCAGAAGGAATACGGATGCAGTGATCGACTTGCGAAACCAAACCGCCCGTCTTTCCGGTCAGCGCTGCGGTAATTAGTCCTTTCGACTCGGCAACGTCCAGTCCACGAACAACATTGGTTGAAGTACCACTGGTGCTGATTCCGATGGCTACGTCCCCGACACAACCTAGAGCCTCGACCTGCCTAGCAAACACCAGATCGTACGAATAATCGTTACCGATTGCAGTCAGCGAGGAGGTGTTTGCCGTCAACGCCAGGCCAGCCAAGCCTGGGCGTTCCATCATGTATCGTCCCGTCAACTCGGCCGCTAGATGCTGAGCATCCGCTGCACTACCACCATTGCCGAAAAACAATACCTTATGCCCGGAAGCCAGGGATTCCGCCAAAACGATTCCCAGCGAAAGCACTTGACTCTGGTACTGCTCGTCACTTAACAATTGCTGTTTGACAGCTATGCTGTCCTGCAGAGAGCGCGTGATCAGTTTATCGGCTATCAGTTCCAGACTCATGAACTCTCCAGGTTTGCAAGCCATGTTGTTCAAAAGCGAAATCAACCGGTGTAGCTCCCCTTTGTCGCATGATCTCGGCGACCTTATGCTTCCGCTCGAAACAGCAATAAAAGAGGATGTAGCCGCCTCCGCCAGCACCAGTTATCTTCCCCCCTAGGGCTCCATGTTGCCGAGCTACTTCGTACAACTCATCGATAGCGGGATTGCTAATTTTGGACGACATGCGGCGCTTGGATAGCCACGCGCAGTGCAGCAAGTCACCGAAATCGTCCAGTTTGCGACGCAGCAGAGCACCTTTCATATCCATAGCAAGCTGCTTTTGTTCCGACAGAGCCAAGAGCGCCTCTGGTTCTTTTTCCTCAAAACGACGAGTTTGATCCTCAATGATCCGGTCGGACCGTCTTGTCGTCCCCGTGTAACAAAGAAGCAGATTATGCTCAAGTTCGTTCACGATATCAGGACTGATCCTGAGAGGATTGACGATTACGCGGTCCTTATAAAACTCAATAAAGTTAAAACCCCCGAAGGTTGCCGCATACTGATCCTGCAGACCTCCACGAATTCCGATATCTTCTCGCTCAATTGCGTACGCCAACTGTGCAATCTCGTAATCGGTGAAAGGAAGGTTCTTCAATTCTCTTACTAGGCCGACTAACGCAACCATCAGTGCTGACGAAGAACCTAGCCCTGAACCCGGAGGTGCGTCGCTCTTGAGAAATATGTCAAACCCTTGAGAGTTTTTGGCTTCCAGCCGTTTCAAAGCGGCTTTGACCAAGTCAAGTTGGCCATCAAGCGGCATCTCATCATCAGCTTTGAACTCAAGGCAGAGTCCCAAATCCACCGACTCAAGTTTCGTGCTGCCGTCGCTCCTCTGACGAAGGCTTCCCCAAGCAAAGCTATCTATGGTGGCGTTCAGAACACACCCGCCCTCTCGTTCCGGGTATGGTGGCACATCGGTACCCCCACCCGCAAAGCTTATACGAAGCGGCGCTTTTGCCCGAATTACAACCCTAGAAGTGCTTTGGTAATTCGGCTTGTGCCCGCTGATAGTCCTCGGGGAGACCGATATCGATGAAGTAACCATCCGTTAGAAAACCTCTAATTCCCTCGCTTAATAGCTTAGGAAAGATGTCATGCTCCAGCGAAACTGGAGCATGTTCAGGGATCAAATCAAGCACGTGCCTGCTGAAAACGTAAACTCCCCCGTTGACGACGCGCAAACTGGAAAGATCGCCCTCTTGATGTCCGCGTTTTTCGGCAAATTGCTCGATGAATCCGTTCGCACCGATGACAACATTCCCAAACCGCGTACCATCCTGCACCTTCGCTAACGCCAGGGTTGCCAAAGCTCCGGACCGGCAATGCTCCTCCAGCATCTGCCTAAGGTCTATTGCAAGAAATGAATCCCCATTGAATACTAAAAAATGCTGCGTGTCTATGAAAGATGCGGCACGTTTGACAGCGCCTGCTGTGCCAAGAGGCTCCAGTTCTGCCGAATACCGAACGTTAAGTCCCCACTTTCGGCCGTCCCCGACAAAATCCTCGATCTGGGTAGCACCGTAACCAACGCAAAGCAGAACCTTGTGAAATCCCGCTCGGCGGATCTGCAACAACAGATAGTCCAAAAATGAGCGTCCCGCTATAGGTGCAATGCTTTTAGGCCCGCCATCGAATGCGGGACGAAGCCTTGTTCCCAGCCCGCCAGCCAAGATTAAGGAAGGGACCTCGGACATTCCGGTATTCACTCACGAACCTCCCTAGCTGCTTGCGACAAGGCGCTCTTTCAAAACACTCGGCTTCACAAGGTCAATCATGGCTTGCTCCATGGATTTGGACACTACACTCCAATCGTATTGTTCCTCCACGAACCTTCTGGCACGAGCAGCAAATTGGCCCCGGAGGGCTCGGTCCCGCAGCAGACGAATCACTTTCTCGGCGAATACTAGCGGTTCGTCAGCGATAAACAGGTGTTCTCCATCCCGGACTGGCAGGTCTCCAGATGCCATTTTCGTGGCAACCACCGGTGTTCCAGTGGCAAATGCTTCACCTAACTTGTTGCTCACCCCGGCACCCACGGTGATCGGAGCAACGGCCACTGTCGCCCTTGCGATGTACGGCCGCAACTCTGGAACGAAATCGACCAATTGCAACCCCGGTGCGTTCTGTAAATACTTGCGGAGATATCGCTCGGCACCGCTCCCCACAGCAATAAACCGTGCATCGGGAAATGATGCGCGAATGACTGGAAAGATCTTCTTTAAGAAAAACAGAACGGCATGACGGTTGGGCTTATAGCCGTAATTACCCGTGAAAACGACCGTATTGGACTCTTCCTCGTCTGGCTGTTTGAAGAAGAATCTCTCGCAATCAACACCGTTCGGAACTATTTCGTAGTGGGCTGAGGGAGCATTCTTCCGGACACATTCTAGGTCAACTTGGGAACAGAAGATAACTGTATCCGCCTGATTGGCGAGTCTAGCTTCGTAACTCTTGAACTTAATGGCTTCTTCCAGCGCGATTAAACGCTCGCACCACCCTCCCCTTTTCACCAAACGCTGGTTGTAGAGCAACATTGAATCGGTTGGATCGCAGACCACCGGCACCTGCACATTGGCGGGAACATACTGCAAAGTACGCCACCGCTCGAGGTAAATGACATCAGGATTGAATTCTGCAACTGCTTGTTGCAGGGCTTTTCGCATCTGTGCTGATGCAAAGTAAGCCATGCGGAGCGGAGTTGCTGTCGGAAGAGCCAGAGCGCACTGAAGCGCTCCGTGCAGCCAGGCATGAGGTTCTCGGACGCATCGTACATGCTTGCAATACGATTTCAATTCCAGCGTATGGGCTTCTTCCGCCGAAGAGGTAGACCTGCAAAGTAAATAAAGTTCGTGGTCTCTGCTCAAATGGGGAATCAAGTGATACGAGCGCACCCGAATCTCCCATGGCACAAACGGCAATACGTACAGAATTCGCATATACCACTCTGATTATTTTTCCATCTCCATCATTGCCAGCCACCCAAAGCGGCGAAGCGGAGGAATCAAACGCATGAGTAATTGATCAAATTGGTCGATAATCCCTAACACCGTCAACGTAGCTGGCTTTCCGAACAGATGCACTGGCGCAAAGCAGACCGACACCAGAAAATGTTCGCGATGGGAGCAAGTTCGAAACCATTTCGTCGCCTTCGCGAAATCATCAAAAGAAAGTGGTTTCTCGTCTGCCGAATGGGCATTTGGCGTAAGACGACGCACCATCCACAAAATCGGATGATGATACATGGGTTCCATAAAAATAGCTCGCCCGCCAGGCTTAAGCACCCGCGCAATCTCGGCAAATGCCATATCCAGATCGAGGTGATGAAGCGCGCCATTGCCCACAACGTAGTCAAACGAGTTGTCCGCGAAAGCCGTGTGGTGAGCGTCACCAACCATGAATTGTGGACACAAGCCGTTTAGCCCCATCCTTGCGGCAGAGGCACGGGCTGTCTCTATCAGTTTGGGGGAGATGTCTATGCCAACAACTCTAGCGCCTCGCAATGCGAGAACGCGACTGAAATCGCCATTCCCGCACCCATAATCGAGTATGCTGACGCCATGGAGGTCAATTGTTCTCCAAAGTGGCCCCCACAGCCGCCCTTTCTCTCCTTTTTCATAAAAGCCGTACGAGAATCGGTCCAGCAATGTACGACTGGCCGATCCCTCAATCACGAGATCGTCATAAAATTCTTGCTCGCGCGTAAGGCGATCCTGCATCCTAATCTCCTACCCTCGCTGTTTTAGCAAGCGCAGTACGTCTTTCCTCAGCCACGATAGTTGCTCGAGGACGTCATGCACTAAAGTTCACCATGTCAAGCTGGAACGGGGGTTGGTTCGGAGCCCTTGTTCAGAACATGAAGGAACGCACACGTTGTACCAGCCCAGCCTGCTGTCATGAAATAAAAGAAGGTGACGTCCGCGATCATCTGGAGCAGTTGGAAAATAAACAGTAAAAACAATGAAAGATGCAGCCCATTCAATGGCTTCTGTAGTGCTGTTCTACCTAATGGATAGATGAAAAAGACAAAAGCGACAGTACCAGCAATTCCCATTTTCGCAAGCAAATATAACAATCCATTATCGGCGGTTTCCTGATCCCAGTACGTCCTAGCAAAAGGGTCATACCATGTTAGCGTGCTCCCCATGCCGTTACCAAGAATGGGCACACCATGCAGAGACTCCATCACTTGGCTAAATTCCGCCAAGCGCGTGACAACGCTGTAATGATTCTGTACGTCTTCGGGAATCAAATAGTCGGAATCCTCGTATTTGGCAAACCACGCCCCGATCGGATTCAGCACGCCCGTAGTAAGAACGACGGCCAACAACACCGGTGCCGCTATGACGTAGACGTAGCGCATTCGACGCGAGGCAGAACGCAAGCACCACGCGAGCAAAACACATAGCAGGCACGCGCCCACTACCCTTTTCAGATGTGCTAAGACTGGAACAATGAAGAGAAACAATGCGATCACTAAGTTTTTGTCAATCCGAATGCGCGTACCTTCGTCCCGGAGAATCTGAGGTACAAGAAAAACGAACAACGCTCCGTCGTAGGCTATGATCACGCTCAGATGATCACTGAAGTTCCTTATCGAGAACAGAGAGAAATAGAAGCCTGTGTAGACGAGAGAAGCCAGTACGGCTACCCACACGACACGAGTCATGATCTGTTCAATACTCGTTCTAGTCGGAGCAAATCTTAGGGCGAACAGGAAATAACCCACAAGTAAAACCAACCCAAAAAATTGTTTCGCTACATTCTGAACCGGATATCCATGCCATACGCCAACGACCGTTGCGACAACAGACATGGCGGCGAATGCATAGAATCCACGCAGTCCTTTGCCTGTCAGAAGCACATTCGGTGCTCTATTTGTCGAAGCCTGGACAAAACGGATCAACATCGGAATCAATAAAATACAAACTCCAATCGCCCAATAGGCTAATTCTGGGGAGTAACCAACTCCTTCCACAAAGCCTTCGGGCGGAGAGATCAGCGAGGCGGTCAATAGAAATCCTGGTGAAATCCAGAGACCATCCTGTGGGTGAAAAAAAACGTACGGAGCCCAAACGAGGGAGAGCGCGACAAGCCCATAAAAGCGCCCCAAACAGATGCTCCCGACGGTTCCTAATACCAGTAGAAGTGTTCGGAGCACAGCCCAAGAACCCCCGCGCGCATCAAGTTCTTCGAAAGATCTCCGGGTTATCAAGATGTTTGTGCTCATGCTCCTCGGAGCTACGCAGGAGAGCCGCGGCGTCGAATTCTCTTCGGAAAAGAAGGTATATTTCCAAAGACGCTGTCAGACCTTAATTACTTACGCACGAGGCAAGCCGTTCGCCCGAGCAACGGCCCGAAAGAGCGCCCAACTGGAGGACGCGTTTTCGCGGCGCCTGATCGAATCAATGATCCCCCGTAACAACAGCGAGAGCAGCGCAAACGTTCTTGCTAGCTGGAATGCGACCCAACCCCTATGTTTTCTGAAGAAGTAGAGCATGCTCTCATAGGCACGTGCCGATGTCCAACGATACCGCTGGCCAGCGGTTCCACCCTTAATGTGCACAATTGTGACTTCCGCGAGGTAGAGGATCTTCCACCCCTCATCGTGAACGCGTTGGCAATAGTCAGCGTCGTCACAGTACATGAAAATGTTCGGATCGAGGACTCCCACCTGTTCGATGCAACTCCGGCGAATCAACAGGCAGGCGCCGGTCGCAAGAAGATTAGAAGTCAGGATTTTGGTCGCAGGCTCGCCTCCAGAGGACCAACTCACATAATCCTTAACCGTTTTGCCAAACATCGGCAACCAGCGAGACCGTCCAAGGCGGCGAAGAATGGAAGGCGAGAAAAAGCGTTTAATCTCAAAAAATGTGCAAAACGCCCCGAATAGATTTGGTATGGGACCATAACTCATTTGTAACGACCCGTCCAGATAGACCAACTTAGGGGCGACGACACCGACATGGTTATTCGCGTCGGCGACTTCACACATCTTGTCCAGGCTTCCTGGAGTAACGATAGTATCGCTGTTAAGCAACAGAACATACTCACCTTTGGCAATCGCCAGGCCACGATTGTTTGCCGCACTGAACCCAAGGTTTTCTGTATTTTTGACAATCTTGACGAAAGGAAATCTGGTCTCTATTGCCTCGCAACTGTCATCAGTGGATGCATTGTCGACTACGATCACTTCAGAGTGGCGTCGGGGAGAATTCCTCTCGATAGAAGCTAGACACTGGCAAGCTAGTTCTCTGGTATTGGCATTCACAATGATGATGCTAAGACAGCACATGAGCTGTTCTTCTAAAGGAAAGAAAGGAGTATCAGCTGTTTGTTTTTAGTGCTAAGGCCACCAAGTATGTGGGTTGCCAAAACTTACTCGGGACATATAGTCCAACCATTTGATTGAATCCGCGCATTGAATCAAACACGTGGTTATTGGACATAGAGACGGCGTCCGGCCGTAATATCGTGCGCAGCTTTTTCCCAAGGCCCAGTGAGTCAATAAATCGTAATGTCAGACGCTCCAGCACGTGCCGAGGATAAAATACCTCCTTCTGGCAATACAACTCTTTGACCGTGAATAGCGTACTCAGTACATCGCGAAACTCGCGTGCCGTAAACTCCTTTTTGTGGAACTCGTTCTTTCCAAACCAGCGATAAACGGTGTGATTCGGCGTCGAACAGATGAGAATGCCGCCTCGTTTCAGTACTCTTTTGCATTCCCGGAGAAAGAGGACTGGATTCGCAACGTGTTCAAGAGTTTCGAAAGAAACGATCAAGTCCGCTGAGTTATCAGCCAGGCATAAATCGTGAGCATCACATGCTGAAAAATAGCAGTCTTTATACTCCGCCCGAGCATATTCAAGGGCCGCCTCATCGAGGTCAAGACCAATGCACTTCTTTGCACCTCCAGCAAACAAATGCTGGGAACCAATTCCGGTACCACATGCGACGTCA
>Ga0335078_10014261_pt1 | contig 11790 bp, 8 predicted proteins | sample Lox_Sample_32_FD_206711 | JGI IMG/M metagenome (GOLD analysis project Ga0335078, IMG submission 206711) | Soil microbial communities from Loxahatchee National Wildlife Refuge, Florida, United States - Lox_Sample_3.2 | ecosystem: Environmental > Terrestrial > Soil > Wetlands | place: USA: Florida...
AGATAGCACGAATCGCGTCGCCGACGAATCGCGTTTCGTCGGCTGGGTCGAAATCCCGCAAGCGACGGACGGCGCCCAGATCGCGCACCGGATTCGAAAGCACCGGCCCCGAGTCCGGCACGTCCAGCGGCATCCCCATGGCTTCGGCGACAATCAGAATGTCCGAAAAGACGATGATCGCGTCCACGCCGAGCACGCGAAAGGGCTGGATTGACACCTCGGCGGCCAATTCCGGCGCCTTGCAAATCTCAAGAAAGGAATGATGGGCGCGGACGGCTTGATAGTCCGGCAGGTAGCGGCCGGCCTGGCGCATGATCCACACGGGCACACGATCGACGGGCTCGAATGCGCACGCCCGCAGAAAAAGCTCCTTCTTGTTTTCGCGGCTTTGGATCATGACTGGCTGCGACGTGATTATGATACCAGAAGGCTTGCGCAGGCCCCCGTCGCGTTATAATCCTGCAGGGGATCTTTCGCCTGCCATGCTGAATCACACGGCCTATCTGGCCCTCGCGCTGTACGCGGCCAGTTTTTGCTGCTACCTGCGCATTCTCTACGCCCCTCATCTCTGGCTCGGGCGACTGGCGACGCTTCTATTGGCCGGCGGGATTGTGCTGCATTACTATGCGCTTCTCGATCGCTTGCATGGCCTGCACACCGTTCCCTACGACGATCTGTACGGCTCGATGTCCCTTTTCGCGTGGCTCCTGGGCATCACCTATCTCGGCCTGGAGATATTTCATCGGCAGCGCTCGGTGGGGGCGTTCGTGACATCGCTGCTGTTCGTGTGGATTGCGGTGGTCAGTTGGCTTGCGCCCGCGCAGATGCCGTCGCCGCCGCCCGCGCGGGGGCCGCTTTTCGCCTTTCACATTACGCTGAACATCTGGGCTTACGCGGCATTCGCGTTGTCGTTTGTCTTGAGCGTGATCTATCTTTTACAGGACCGCGTGCTGCGCTCGCATCGGCCGGGCGCGGCTTTCTGGCGGTTTCCGGCGCTCGATGTGCTCGACCGGATGTCGCGGAGCAGCGTCTATGTGGGCTTGGGAGCGCTCGCGTTCGGCGTGGTCAGCGGCTTGATCTGGGAACACCGCCTCACGGGCGCGTACGCCTGGGGCGATCCGAAAGTGATCGTCACGCTGCTGATCGTCGCGGCGTACGTCGCTTACCTGGTGCTATCGAGAAGCGCCGGGTGGCGCGGCGCACGCGCAGCGCGAATTTGCGCGCTCAACTTTGCGATCGTGCTTTTCAGCTACACGATCGTGAACCTATATCTGACGGCGTTTCACCGCTATTTCTGATGCCCTCGACTTCCAACACGAAGAACTCCGCGGCCGCGCGCACCACCGGGGCCGTCCGGGTGGCGCTGATCGGCTGCAATCATCGGACGGCGCCGGTTGAGCTTCGCGAGCGCGTCGCCTTCAGCCACGAACAGGCGCTCGACGCCGCGACCGAGCTGCGCCGCCGCGGAATCGTCGAAGAAGCGGTCGTCGTATCCACGTGCAACCGCAGCGAACTGTACGGCGTGCCGGGAGACGCCGGCGATTCCGTCGCGGACGCGATGGAGGAGTTCCTCACCACTTTTCATCGTATTCCGCGCTCCGAACTCGAGGGACGCACGTACCGCTGGTTGGGTACCGACGCGATCCGCCACCTTTTCCGCGTCGCTTCCGGCCTCGATTCCATGCTGCTTGGCGAAGCCGAAATCCTCGGCCAGATCCGCACCGCGTACGGCCGCGCGCTCGATCACGGCGCAACCGGGCCAATTCTGAATCGCGCATTTCAGGGTGCGCTGGAAGTAGGGAAGCGCGTCCGCGCGGAAACCGAAGTCGGCGCGCGCCCGATGTCGGTCTCGCTCGCGGGCGTGAAACTCGCGGAGCGCGTGTTTGGGAGTCTCAAGGGCCGCTCGGCGCTGATTCTGGGCGCGGGAGACGTGGCCGAGCAAGTGGTCGAGCACCTGCGCAATCGCGGCATCGGAAGCCTGCGCGTGGTGAATCGCTCGTTTGACCGCGCGAAGCATCTCGCAGAGCGCATGGGCGGCGAAGCCGTGGCGTGGGACTCGCTGGAGAAAGTTCTCGCCGCACCCGATATCATCGTCACATCGGTGGGAGAAGTCGGCGCGGTTCTCACGCGCGAAAAGCTGGTGCGCGCGCTGGCGGCCCGCGATGGCCGCCCCGTTTTCGTGGTCGATCTCGGGGTGCCGCGCAACGTGGCGCCGGATGCCGCCGGTCTCTACAATCTCTATCTCTACAACATCGACGACCTCGGCGAGATCGTCGAACAAAACAAGCGCGCGCGCGAAGCCGAAATTCCCCGCGCGGAAGCGATCATCTCCGAGCACGTCGCGAAGTTCGACGCCTGGCGAACCGCGCTGGAGGCCAGCTCGATCGTGGACGATCTGCGCGGCCGCTTTCGCAAGGAGCGGGAAATCCTCTTGCGCGAACGCCTCGACGCCATGCAAGGCGTTTCGGCCGAGGAGCGCCAGCGCATCGCCAGCATCACCGAAGAACTGATCGAGCGGCTCCTCAACGAGCCCGACGCCCGTCTGCGCAAAGGGCGGGGCATGCCCGGCCGCCTCGGGGCGATCGACGCGCTGCGGGACGTCTTCGGCCTCCAAAAGCACGGAGACAGCGACGAGGATCCGAAGTGAAGCCGGTCCGCATCGGGACGCGCGGCAGCGCGCTGGCCCTGTGGCAGGCCAACTTCATCGCCGAGGCTTTGCATCGGCTTCACAGCGTCGAAACGGAGATGATTCGCATTCGCACCTCCGGCGATCGCATGCAAGCCGCGCCAGTGGCGCAAATCAACGAACAGATCGGCGCGGAGGCTGGTGGCAAGGGCATCTTCATTAAGGAACTCGAAGAAGCCTTGCTGGCGGGCGCGATCGATCTCGCGGTGCATAGCATGAAGGATGTCCCCACTGAAATTCCGGACGGCCTCGGGTTCGCTGCAATTACGCGGCGCGAAGATCCACGCGATTGCCTGATTGCTCGCACGGGTCGTGCGCTCAAATACCTGCCGGCAGGCGCTCGCATCGGCACGAGCAGCCTGCGCCGGCAGGCGCAACTGCGCCACTACCGAGCCGATCTGGAAGCGGTCGATTTGCGCGGCAACGTCGATACGCGCCTGAAGAAGCTCGACGCAGGCGAATTCGATGCGATCGTTCTGGCAATGGCTGGAGTGAATCGGCTCGGAGCTGCGAATCGAATCACGCAGGTGCTGGACACTGAGACGATGCTGCCGGCGGTCGGGCAGGGCGCGCTGGGAATCGAGATTCGCTTGCGCGATGCGGAGACCGCGAAACTCGTCGGCGCTCTCGACGATTTCGAAACACGAACGTGCCTCAACGCCGAGCGCGCTTTGCTGCGTGAGCTTCAGGGCGGCTGCCAGGTCCCTTTGGGCGCACTCGCGCGCCTGGCGAACGACGAGGTGCATCTTGAGGCGGCCGTCTTTTCATTGGATGGCAGTGAGTTTGTGCGTCGCGAAATCCGTGCACCGGATTACGCGGCCCGCGAAGCTGGCGAGTGTCTCGCGCAAACCCTGATCGAGGCCGGCGCCGATAGGATTCTTCGCCTGGCGGGAAGAACCGTTGGACAGGGATAACAAGCCGCTCGTCGGAAAGCGCATCATCGTCACGCGCGCGCCCGAGCAGGCCCACGATCTGACGCAAGCGCTCGAGCGGTTGGGCGCCGAAGTGCGCGTGCTTCCGCTGGTTTCCTTCGCTCCACCTGAAGACTGGCAGAAATTGGACGAAGAGTTGCGGCGTCTTGACTGGTTCGACGCGATCCTTTTTCTCAGCAGGAACGCGGTGAAATATATTTTTGATCGTTGCGCTCAACTGGGAATAAAGTGTGAAATGCTCGCGTCGCCGACTCGTTTCATCGCGGCCGTGGGGCCGGCGACGGCCCAGGCGCTGAAAGAAAAGGGAATTCGCGTGAACTACGTCGCAGAGAAAGGAACTGGCGAAGCCCTCGCGCGCGAGCTAAGCGACAGCCTTTCCGGACGGCGAGTGCTGCTGCCGCGGAGCGATCGCGGCGATGAGCGCGTGCCGCAAGCGCTGCGCGCGGCGGGTGCGGATGTCACGGAAGTGGTCGCATACCGGACCGTGGCGCCCGAGGATTTCGATCGAGCCATGTTCGCCGGGGCTGACGCCATGATCTTTGCGAGCCCGTCTGCTTTCGAGAATCTGCGCGCCGCGATCGGCGCAGCGGAAACCGAGCGTCTTTCGCCGAGCGTCGATTTTGTCGCCATAGGCCCGACGACCGCTCGCATGATTCGCGAATCCGGCGCTCGCGTTGCCGTGCAAGCGGAAGACGCCTCGGCAGAGGGCTTGGCGCGGGCGATTGTGGACCATTATCAGCGACATTCTGCTGCCGCGAGGCGTTCATGACCTTCCCAACTCATCGCCCGCGCCGGCTGCGCCGCACCGAAGCGCTGCGGGGCCTCGTCCGCGAAACGCAGCTTTCGACAAACGGCCTGCTCTATCCGATGTTCGCCTGCCCCGGCAAGAAAATTCGCACTGAAGTCAGCTCGATGCCCGGCATCTACCAACAATCACCCGATCAGATCGTCGAGGAGTGCAGGGAAGTCGCCGATCTCGGCATTCCGGGCGTGATTCTCTTTGGCCTGCCCGAGCACAAGGACGAAACCGGTTCCGAGGCAGCATCGCCGAAAGCCGCGGTGCAGCGTTCAATCGAAGCGATTCGCAAGGCGAAGCTCAATCTACTCGTCGTCACCGACGTTTGCCTCTGCGAATACACGAGCCACGGCCATTGTGGCGTCATCAAAGACGGCGAGATCGTCAACGATCCGAGCATCGCGCTTCTGGCCGATGCCGCGCTCTCGCACGCGCGGGCCGGCGCGGACATCGTCGCGCCATCCGACATGATGGACGGGCGCGTTGGCGCGATCCGCCGCAAGCTCGACGAAAAAGGATTTCAAGATGTCGCGATCCTTTCCTACGCCGCGAAGTACTGCTCCGCGTTTTACGGTCCATTCCGAGAGGCCGCGCACTCCGCGCCGCAATTCGGAGACCGCCGCAGCTATCAGATGGACCCGGCGAACGCGCGCGAGGCTCTGCGCGAAGTGGCGCTTGATCTGGAAGAGGGCGCCGACATCATCATGGTGAAGCCCGCGCTGCCGTATCTCGACGTGATCGCGCGCGTCCGCGAGCGCTTCGACGTGCCCGTTGCCGCCTACAACGTGAGCGCTGAATTTTCCATGGTGAAAGCCGCTGCGCAAAAAGGCTGGATTGACGAACAGCGTATCGTTCTCGAAATTCTCACCGGCATCCAGCGCGCCGGCGCCTCGATCATTCTCACGTACCACGCTAAAGACGTCGCCCGCTGGCTCAAGCGCTGCTAACGATGTCCCGTCCCGCATCGCATCCATCATCTGAGCTTCGTGCCCGCGCCGAGAAGATTCTCGTCGGTGGCGTGAACAGCCCCGTCCGCGCGTTTCGCGCCGTAGGCAGCGAGCCGCTCATTATCGACCACGCCTCCGGCTCGCGCCTTTACGATGCCGACGGCCGCGAATATATCGACTACGTCTGCTCCTGGGGCGCGCTGATTTTGGGCCACGCGCATCTGGATGTCGTCGAAGCGATCGCCGACCAAGCTCGTCGCGGCACGAGCTACGGCATGACGTCGCCGCTCGAAATCGAGCTCGCAGAGCGCATCGCGCACGCGATTCCTTCGATCGAGCGCCTGCGATTCGTCAGCTCCGGCACTGAAGCGACGATGTCCGCCATCCGCGCCGCGCGCGCGTTCACCAAGCGCGATCTGATTCTCAAATTCGAGGGCGGCTATCACGGCCATTCGGACAGCTTCCTGGTCGAGGCCGGATCGGGCTTAGCCACGCTCGGCATTTCGTCGAGCCCGGGCGTGCCGCAGGCGCTCGCAGTGCTCACGCTCAACGCGCCCTACAACGATGCCGCGGCGGTAGAGCGCGCCTTCGCCGCGCACGCGGGAAAGATCGCCGCGGTAATCGTCGAACCGGTGGCGGCGAATATGGGAGTGGTTCCACCCACGCCCGGCTTCCTCGAATCGCTCCGCAGCATCACCGAGCGCGACGGCGCGCTCCTCATCTTCGACGAAGTCATCAGCGGCTTCCGGCTCGGCTACGGCGGCGCGCAAAAGGTCTACGATGTTCGGCCTGATATCACAACTCTCGGCAAAATCATCGGCGGCGGATTGCCGGTTGCGGCTTACGGCGGCCGCCGCGACATCATGGACCAGATCGCTCCGCTCGGCCCGGTCTATCAGGCAGGCACGCTTTCCGGCAACCCGCTCGCGATGCGCGCCGGAATCGCAACGCTCGCCCTGCTTGAGGATCCGGTCTTCTACAAGCCGCTCGCCGCCCACGCTGATCGCCTCGCCAACGGCTTCCGAGAGGCATTGGGCGACTCGGGCGTCCCGGGGCAGGTCAACGCCGTCGGCTCGCTGATCACTCTCTTTTTCGCGGCAGAGCCGGTCCGCAATTACGCAGAAGCGAAGCGGTCGGACACCGCGCGCTTTGCCGCTTTCTTCCGCCAGATGTTGGCCCGCGGCGTGTTTCTTCCGCCGTCGCAGTTCGAGGCCCTGTTCGTCTCCGCCGCGCACAGCGAAGAAGACATCAGCCGAACGCTCGCCGCCGCCCGAGAGAGCCTGCGAGCTATCGCAGCAGCCCGCTAGACTCCAACGTAAACCACGGCTAAACAGGACAGGGAAACGCCGACAGCTCCCCCTTCCCAAGGGAAAGAAGTGGAAAACAGCTTCCATTTCCGCGGTACTCGAGTTCTAGCTTTCTGCCAGAAATCCCGACACCAGAATTTGCCGTGCTGAAAACAAGGGGGTTAGACCGCCCGTTTCGTGGTACTGGCCATGCTTTTCCTGACCGTGAGTCGCTTGGGCATTTAGTAGAGAGATTTAAGGAGCAACCCCTCTTATCATGGTATTCGCAACGGTCGCCCTGCTGCTGCACCTGGCCGCTCCAGCACCGGCCGACACTGATGTCACACCCAAACCGGCCGTTGAAAAGACCACAAGCTCCGACCCGTTTGCGCCGCAGGCCAAAGCACAACCCGGCGCCACTGCCGCAACCTCGACCGACGGTTCAAACTCGGCCACTTTGACAGCGGCAAAATTCGAGACGAGCGGGCAGAATTCCCAGTCGCTCTCCACCATCCGCGTGCCTCCGGTGCAGCCCGGGACGCCATCGAAGGTGATCATGGTCGAAAGCACTCCCTCGCGTCGCAAGTGGCTGATCCTGTCGATCGCGCAGCACAGCGCCGCCGCGTTTGACGCCTATTCGACGCGCCAGGCCGTGTCCTCCGGCGCGCATGAGACCGACCCGATGATGCGGCCCTTCGCGGGATCGCCCGGGATCTACGCCGCGATCCAGGCCGGTCCCGTGGTGCTCGACTTTGCCGCCCGCCGCATGCAGCGAAGCCAAAACAGTCTTCTCCGCCGCACCTGGTGGCTGCCTCAGTCCGCCAGCACCGGCCTATTTCTGTTCTCCGGCATCCACAATCTGAACCTGGCGAATCGACCTTAAGTCGCATCAGCTCGCGGTAGCTTTACTCCCTGGCGGGAACTGCGAATCGGACACCCGGGCCTCTCCTCCCGGGTGTTCTTTTTGGATTTTCTTTTCGAAAATCGCAAAAAACTCTTTCCTTCTCCTCGCAACCACGTAGAATGTGCGCCTTATCGCGGTTGCTTCGCGAGCCGCTCGGCCAGCGAAGCCGGCTCTTCGTTCTTTGTCGTTCTCAAGAAGAGGGGCATACGGGGTGTTTGCTGAGGTTCCGAGAAAATCTGGCCGGTTCGCCATGCGCCTCGGGCAAGTGTTTTCGCTCGCCTGCGCAGCCCTGGTGGCCTGCACCGTGGTTTCCGCGCAGACGACCGGCGCAATCCGCGGCGAAGTCCACGATCCCTCCGGCGCTCTGGTCCAAGACGCCGTACTGAAAGCTACCCTGATCGGCACCAACGTCGTGCGCTCGGCATCCAGCGGCTCCGACGGCAGCTACGCGATTCCCGAGTTGGCGGTTGGAACGTACGAACTTACCGCCGAAGCCGGCGGCTTCAAGAAATTCGTCGCGCACGGCATCGATGTCAGCATCGGCCATGTCGCCGTGCTCGATATCACTCTCGAGTTGGGCGGCTCGACGCAGACCGTAACCGTCCAGGCCAACGCGATCCAAGTCGAGACGACCAGCACGCAGCTTGGCGCGGTGATGACCGACACCGCCGTCCGCGAGCTTCCGCTCAGCACCCGCGACACCTATCAGCTCCTTCAATTACAGCCGGGCGTTCAATCGCAGGTCGGCGCCGATCTGTTCTATGGCAGCGACAACGCCGGCGTCGTTTCGGTGAACGGGGGACGCGGGCGCTCGAACAACTACATGGTCAACGGAGGCGACGGCAACGACATTTTCGCGAACGGCCCCGCCATCCAGCCTTCGCCCGACGCGATCGAGGAGTTCCGCGTCATCACGAACACCTTCGACGCCGAGTACGGCCGCAACTCCGGCTCGGTCGTCAACGTGGTCACCAAATCCGGCACGAACAATTTTCACGGCGATGTCTACGAATTCTTCCGCAACGATGTTTTGAACTCCCGCGGCTATTTCGATCCCTTCGTCCCGGACTACAAACAGAATCAGTTCGGCGGCACATTGGGCGGCCCGATAAAAAGGGACCGCACGTTCATTTTCGGCTCGTATGAGGGCAACCGCCTGCGGCAGGGAATCTCATCCGGCGACGTGGCGTTTCCCACGGCTGCCAATGCTGCGGGGGATTTCTCCGACGGCTCGACCTTCACCGGGACGCTGGTCGATCCCGCGTTTGCGAGCATTCTCGCAAATCGGAATACCGGCGGCGCGGTTCAGAATTGCCAATCCGCGGTGCTCGGGGAGGGAGGGCAAGCCTTCAATCCTTTGCCGCCAGGCGGGGTCCTTTTTTCCGACATCTTCCCGAATAACCGGATCCCGTCTCAGTGCTTCGATCCGACGGCAGCAACGATCTACAACCTGTGGGTCCAGCCTTACGCCGCCAATTGCACGGGCGATCCCTGCCTGGCCGCCACATCACCCGATCGCGACGAGCGCGGCGATCAGTTCACGATCCGCTTCGACCATAAAATCAACGAAGCGCAGCAGTTCAGTGCTTACTACTATTTCGACGATGATGCGCGTGTCGATCCTTTCTCCACGTTTCAAGCGGCGGGCGGGAACGTCCCCGGCTTCGGCGCGCTGTTCAACACGCGCGTCCAGCAGTGGAACTTGAGCCACACGTGGACGCTCGGCGCGAGCGCGGTGAACGAATTCCGCTTCAACTATTTCCGCGAAGGCCAGCGCAATTTGGATCATCCCGCAAACATTCTCCCGAGTGTTCACGACTCCTGCGGCCCGGCCAACGTTGCCACCTGCTTCCAGGACCCCAACTATCCTGCGTCGGCGGGAATCACTGCGGATATCCCCGGCCGCCAGGGCGTCCCGAGCATCCTTGTGGCCGGCGGCTTCTCCATCGGAAACAACAACGAAGGTGAACTTCCGCAGACCGGCAACACGTTTCAGTGGACCGACAACTACACGCGCGTGATTTCGAGTCACACTTTGAAATTCGGAGCCGACGTCCACCGCCAGCGCTTCGACCAGTTTCTCTACTACGATATCAACGGATTTTTCACCTTTCTGAGCGACGCGAATCTGTGTTCGCCCTCGAATATCAATCCGCCGATTCCGATTGTTTCACCGACGGGACTGAACTGTGATAGCCCGACCACGAACGATGTCGGATTCCAATCCGGCTATCCGAATTATTTCCTCGGTGCTTCAAACAGCTACACGGAGGGGGCCGCGCAGGGGCAGCACGATCGCAACACCGGTCTCTACCTCTTCGCGCAGGATAGTTGGAAGATTCGTTCGAACGTCACTTTGAACTACGGGCTTCGATGGGAACTCAACACGCCGTACTACGACAGAGGCAACCGCCTGCAGACATTTCGTCCCGGCCAAGCCACAACGCAGTATCCGTGCTGGATGTCGCAGGAGAGCTCGATCGAAACGGGACTCTCGGCAGGGGACTGCGGGCCCGGCAGCGGCAACGACTCGATTTTCCCGTACGGCCTCGTTTTCCCCGGCGACAAGGGCGTTCCTCGCGGCCTGACCAGCACCTACTACAAGGCGTTCGCGCCGCGCATCGGGCTCGCCTGGAGTCCGGGATGGACCAGCGGCTTTCTTGCAAAGTTGACCGGCGGGCCCGGGAAGTCCAGCGTGCGCGCCGGCTACGGTATCTTTTACAATCCGATTGAGCAGTTGGTCCTCGAGCAGTTCAGCGCCGAGCCGCCTTTCGGCGGCAGCACGTCGCTCGCGAATACTCTGTTCAATCTTCCGTTCGAGCCGCAGTCCGGCGGCGCCCCGTATCCCAACGTGTTCGGCGGCATCATCAATCAGACGCCCAAGACGCCTTGTGCTTCCGACACGCTGAATGGCCCTCCGGGCTGCGTCGATTGGTCGCAATTCCGGCCGATTCTGCTTGCCGGCGAGTTCCAGCCCCACCTTAAGTCGCAGTACGCCGACCAGTACAACCTCACGATAGAGCGCCAGCTCACGAAAAGCACGTTGCTCCGCGTCGCCTATGTGGGTACGCAGTCGCATCACCTGCTCGCCATTCACGATTTGAATCCCGGCAACGCGCAGACCTGTCTTGATCTCGAGGCGGTGTCGACTTACTACGCGCCGTCTTTGCCGGATGGCTCGCCGAATCCGAACGCGAAGTCCGACCTCAGCACTGCGTACTCGTGTGGCCCCTTTGGCGCGGATAACGCCTACAGCTTGCCGGAGGGCTCGCTCCCCGCGGGATTCAGCCTGCATCTGCCTTATGGAAGCGTCTCGTCGGTTTCGGGCGGGCCGGGATCGCCGGCAATCACGCTCGTCGGCTTGCGTCCCTATTCTTCGCCGATCTGCCAGCCGACGCAGCCGGCTCCCAACAACGGGTGCCCGCCGGACGGCGTCCCTGTCTTTAGTAACATCTTCGCGGAAGATACGATCGCCAACTCGAATTACAACGGTCTACAGATTTCCGTGGAGCGCAATCTTTCGGATGGCCTGATGTTTCAGGCGTCCTACACGTACAGCAAGGCCATCGATCAGGGCGCATCGTTCGAGAACGAACTCAATCCATTGAATTTCAACGCCACGCGCGGCTTATCGCTCGTCGATGCCCGCCATCGCTTCGTCTTCAGCCCTTACTGGCAGATTCCGATACCGAAGCGCGACGGCGTCGCGGGAAAGCTCGCCAACGGTTGGGGCGTCTCAGCGATCATCACGTACCAGAGTGGCTTCCCAATTCGCATGCAGACGCAGGACGACCTCGAACTCGAGAGCAGCTATTTCTTTGAGGACGCCAACACGCCCGAGGTCGCGGGCCGCGTGCAGTTCCTGAATCCGAAGGCGAACGGCGGCTATTGGTTCGACACTTCAAACATCTCCGACCCCGCTCCCGGAACTTTCGGGAATATGCCGCACTCTCTTTGCTGCGGTCCCGCGATCAGCAACACAGACCTGGCCATCGAAAAGCAGACCCCCATGGGAGAGCGAGTGAACAGCGAGTTCCGCGTCGAGTTCTACAACGCGTGGAATCACACCCAGTTCGCCAATCCTGATGGCAACTTCAGCGACTTCACGTTTGGCCTGATTCAAAAGACCCGCGAGGATCCCCGCGTCGTTCAATTCGCGCTCAAGCTGCTTTTTTGACGGCGGCATTCAGAAGGGAACTGCGGTGTGAGGAAATTGGCTATTCTTCCCGCTTTTTCCAG
>Ga0335078_10014262_pt1 | contig 11790 bp, 10 predicted proteins | sample Lox_Sample_32_FD_206711 | JGI IMG/M metagenome (GOLD analysis project Ga0335078, IMG submission 206711) | Soil microbial communities from Loxahatchee National Wildlife Refuge, Florida, United States - Lox_Sample_3.2 | ecosystem: Environmental > Terrestrial > Soil > Wetlands | place: USA...
TGCGTCGGCGGCTCGGCTCGCTCGACGGCGCCAACATCTGGATCGTCGGCGACGTGCTCCACTCGCGGGTGGCGCGCTCGAACATCCTCGCGTTCACGCAGATGGGCGCGACCGTGACCGTGTGCGGGCCGCCGACGCTGATCCCGCGTGAGATCGAGGCGCTCGGCTGCGAGGCGGCCACGACGCTCGAGCGGCTGGGCGAGGCCGACGTCGTGTACGTCCTGCGGATGCAGCAGGAGCGGATGCGCGACTCGTTCGTGCCCTCGCTGCGCGAGTACGCCGAGCGCTACCAGATCACGACCGCGCGGCTCCACCCGGGGCAGCTGCTGATGCACCCCGGGCCGGTCAACCGGGGCGTCGAGCTCTCGGGGGAGGCGATCGACTCCCCGCAGGCGCTGATCGGCGCGCAGGTGAGAGCCGGGGTGGCGGTGCGGATGGCGGTCCTGTACGAGTTACTCGTCGGAGCTCCGAGCCTGGCGGCGGTGGCGGCATGAGCCCGGACTACAAACGCCTCTTCCACCGCGAGACCGAGCCCGCCGAGCTGCTGATTGCCGGCGCCCACGTGCTCGACCCCCGCGCCGACCTCGACGGCCCCCACGACATCCTGATCGGGAACGGCCAGATCGCCGAGATCGGCGAACCGGGGTCGCTCGACACAACGGCAGACACCGAGACGATCGATGCCGCCGGCAAGCACCTGTTCCCGGGCTTCGTCGACCCGCACGTGCACCTGCGCACCCCGGGCCAGGAGTACAAGGAGGACCTCGCGAGCGGCACGGCCGCGGCGGCCGCCGGCGGGTTCTGCGCGGTGATCGCGATGCCGAACACCGACCCGGTCGTCGACGACGCCTCGATCCTGAGAGCGCTGAGCGAGACGGCGACGAGGCAGGCGAGCGTCCCGGTCGGGTTCCTGGCCGCGATCACGAGGAACCTGAGAGGCGAGGAGCTGACCGAGATGGCCGAGCTACGCGATGCCGGCGCGCTTGGGTTCACCGACGACGGCAAGCCGGTTGTGCGGGCCGGGACGCTGCGCAAGGCCCTCCAGTACCAGCGGCTGTGCGGCGGGGTGGTCGCGCTGCACGAGGAGGACCCCGGGCTCTCGCACGACGGCGCGATGCACGAGGGGGCGGTGTCGGCGCGGCTCGGCATCGCCGGGATCCCGTCGCTCTCGGAATCGACGATGGTCTCGCGCGACGCCGCGCTGGCCGGCTACGAGGATGCCCGGGTGCACTTCCAGCACCTCTCGTGCGTGGAGTCGATCGAGGCGCTCGAGCAGGCCAAGCAGAAGGGCATCCGGGTCAGCGCCGAGGTGTGCCCGCATCACCTGACGCTGACCGACGACCTCGTCAGGACGCTCGACAGCCGCTTCAAGATGAACCCGCCGCTTCGCGCCGAGCGCGACCGGCGCGCGCTCGTCGAGGCGCTGCGAACGGGCCTGATCGACTGCGTCGCCACCGACCACGCCCCGCACGCGAGCCACGAGAAGGAGGTGCCGTTCGAGCAGGCGCCGATGGGGACGACCGGCCTCGAGACCGCGTTCGCCGCGCTGTACACCGAGCTGGTCATTCCGGGTGAGCTCGACCTCGACGTGATCGTCCACCGCCTGACCCAGGGCGCCGCGCTGTACGGCCTGCCGGTCCCGCGGATCGCGCCCGGTCAGCCCGCGAACCTGTGCCTGGTCGATCTCGAGGCCAGATTCGAGGTGGGCGCCGACGGCTACGCCAGCCGCTCGAGCAACTGCTGCTTCCACGGCCGCACGCTCCAGGGCCGGGTGCTGCTGACCCTCGCCGCCGGCGGGGTGGCGTTCCGGGACCGGATGCCGGCCGAGATCCCGGCGGTCCATTGACCGCCGCCACCGCCTACGTCCTGCTCGAGGACGGGACCCGCTTCGACGGTCTCGCCTGCGGCGCGCAAGGTCATGCGGTCGGGGAGATCGTGTTCACGACCTCGATGTCGGGCTACCAGGAGGCGATGACCGACCCGAGCTACGCGGGCCAGCTGATCACGTTCACGTATCCCCAGATCGGCAACTCCGGCGTCTCCGCCGCGGCGATGGAGTCAGACCGCGCGCACGCGCGGGCGGCGATCATGCGCGCCGCGGTCGACCGCGACGATGGCCCCGGAGCCAACGGGGGGTGGCTGACGTGGCTCACCGAGCAGGGCATCCCCGCGATCACCGACGTCGACACGCGCGCGCTCGTACGCCACATCCGCGACCGGGGGGCTATGCGCGGCGGGCTGTTCCCGGTCGCCCTCGCCGACCGAGAGGCGCGCGAGCTGATCGACGCCGAGCCCGACATGGCGGGACGCGACCTGGTGCGGGAGGTGACGCCCGCGCGGATGACCGTAGTCGGAGACGGGCAACCCCGCATCGCGATGGTGGACACGGGGGTGAAGAGCTCGATCGTCGCGAACCTGGTGCAGCGCGGCGCCACCGTCGAGCTTCACCCGTGCACGGCCACCGCAGACAAGCTGCTCCAAGGCGACCCCGACGCGATCTTCCTCGCCAACGGCCCCGGCGACCCAGCATCCCTCGACTACGTCGTGAGCACCGTGCGGGAGCTGATCGGCAGGCGCCCCGTCTACGGGATCTGCCTCGGCCACCAGCTGCTCTGCCGCGCGGTCGGACTCGAGACGTACAAGCTGCCGTTCGGCCACCACGGCGCCAACCATCCGGTCAAGGACCTGACCACCGGGATCGTCGAGATCACCAGCCAGAACCACGGCTTCGCGGTCCTCGGCCCGAACGGAGCGAAGACGATCGACCGCGACGAGGCCGTCCGCTGGGACACCGACTTCGGCGCCGCCGAGCTCACCCACATCAACCTGTACGACCGCACCGTGGAGGGGCTCGCGCTCAAGGACGTCCAGGGCGCGACGGTTCAGTACCACCCCGAGGCCGGCCCCGGGCCAAACGATGCCCTGCACCTGTTCGACCGCTTCGTGCGCGAGATCCGCGATGCCGCGTAGGGATGAGCTGCACAAGATCCTGCTGATCGGCTCCGGCCCGATCGTGATCGGCCAGGCCGCCGAGTTCGACTACTCGGGGACGCAGGCCTGCCGGGTGCTGATGGAGGAGGGGTACGAGGTCGTGCTCGTCAACTCGAACCCGGCGACGATCATGACCGACCCCGAGGTCGCGACCACCACCTACATCGAGCCGCTGCTGGCCGGCCCGGTGCGACAGGTGATCGAGCGCGAGCGGCCCGACGCCCTGCTGCCGACGCTCGGCGGCCAGACCGCGCTGAACCTGGCCAAGGCGCTGCACGAGGACGGCACGCTCGAGCGCCTCGGGGTCGAGCTGATCGGCGCGGACTACGACGCGATCGAACGGGCCGAGGACCGCGAGCTCTTCCGCGAGACGATGCAAGCGGCCGGGCTGCGGGTGCCCCGGAGCGCGATCGCCCATACCGTCGAGGACGCCCGCGCGGCGGTCGCCGAGGTCGGGCTGCCGTTCATCGTCCGCCCCGCGTTCACGCTCGGTGGCAAGGGCGGCGGCGTGGTCCGCACCCAGGGCGACCTCGAAAGAGTCGTCGGTCGCGGGCTCAAAGCCTCCCCGATCTCCCAGGTGCTGCTCGAGGAGTCGGTGCTGGGGTGGGGCGAGTTCGAGCTCGAGGTGATGCGCGACCGCGCGGACAACGTCGTGATCGTCTGCTCGATCGAGAACCTCGATCCGATGGGGGTGCACACCGGCGACAGCGTGTGCGTCGCTCCCCAGCAGACGCTCACCGACAAGCAGTACCAGAAGCTCCGCGACCAGGCGATCGCCGCGATCCGCGCGGTCGGCGTCGAGACCGGCGGTTCCAACGTCCAGTTCGCGGTCAACCGTGCGACCGACGAGATCGTGGTGATCGAGATGAACCCGCGGGTGTCGCGCTCGAGCGCGCTCGCCAGCAAGGCCACCGGGTTCCCGATCGCCAAGATCGCGGCGCGACTCGCGGTCGGCTACACGCTCCAGGAGATCCCGAACGACATCACGCGCGCCACCCCGGCGAGCTTTGAGCCCGCGATCGACTACTGCGTGATCAAGTGGCCGCGGTTCGCGTTCGAGAAGTTCCCCGGCGCCGAGGCCGATCTGACGACCCACATGAAGTCGGTCGGTGAGGCGATGGCGATCGGTCGGACGTTCAAGCAGGCGTTCGCGAAGGCGCTCCGGTCGCGCGAGCTCGACTCGAGGCCCAGCCACCCGGACGACGAACGCGCCCTCCTGGACAGCCTCGAGCAACCCGGAGCCGAGCGGTTCGACCACCTGCTCGAGGCACTCCGGCGCGGCGTCGCGATCGACGAGCTCCACCGGCGCACGAGCATCGACCCGTGGTTCCTGCACGAGCTGGCCGAGCTCGTCGCCGGGGCGGGCGGGATCCGATCCGCGTTCGGGGGCGTGCGGACGTACAAGTCGGTCGACACGTGCGCGGCCGAGTTCGCGGCGCGCACGCCGTACTACTACTCCGCGTGGGAGCGCCCGCGCCACGCGGGCGACGGCGCCACCGACACCGAGGTCGACCGCGGCGAGGTCCCGAGCGTCGTGATCCTCGGCTCGGGGCCCAACCGGATCGGGCAGGGGATCGAGTTCGACTACTGCTGCGTGCATGCGGCCGAGACCGTTCGCGAGCAGGGGCGCGACGCGGTGATGATCAACTGCAACCCCGAGACCGTCTCGACCGACTACGACACCTCGAACCGTCTGTACTTCGAGCCGCTCACGCTCGAGGACGTGCTCGCGGTCTGCGAGCAGGAACGCCCCGCGGGCGTGATCGTCCAGTTCGGCGGCCAGACCCCGCTGAAGCTCGCGGCCGGCCTGAAGCAGGCCGGCGTCTCGATCCTCGGCACCACGGTCGAGGCGATCGACCTGGCCGAGGACCGCTCCCGGTTCGGCCCGCTGCTCGACGAGCTCGGATACAAGGCCCCGCCGTACGCGACCGCGACGTCTCCCGAGGACGCCCTGAGCAAGGCGCAGGACGTCGGGTTCCCGCTGCTGGTCCGCCCGAGCTACGTGCTCGGCGGCCGCGCGATGGAGATCGTCTACAGCGTCGACGGCCTCGCCGACTACCTCAGCCGCGTGAGGGCGGGTGGGAGCGAATCCGGAGCCACCATCTACCTCGACCGCTTCCTCGAGGACTCGATCGAGGTCGACGTCGACGCGCTGTGCGACGGGACCGACGTCTGGATCGCCGGGATCATGCAGCACGTCGAGGAGGCCGGAGTCCACTCGGGCGACTCGGCGTGCGTGCTCCCGCCGCACACGCTCGGCAACGAGATGCTCGCCCAGATCCGCGCCCAGACCGAGGGGATCGCGAGGGCGCTCGAGGTCGTCGGTCTGCTCAACGTCCAGTTCGCGATCCGCGAGGACACGCTGTATGTGATCGAGGCCAACCCGCGGGCGTCCCGGACCGTGCCGTTCGTGTCCAAGGCGATCGGGCTGCCGGTGGCCAAGCTCGCCTGCCGCGTGCTGCTCGGCGAGCGGATCGCCGACCTCGACCTGCCGGCGGACACCAGCAACGACCACGTGTGCGTCAAGGAGGTCGTGCTGCCGTTCGACCGGTTCGCCGGCGCGGACTCGCTGCTCGGCCCAGAGATGCGCTCGACTGGCGAGGTGATGGGGATCGCCCGCGATTTCCCGACCGCGTTCGCCAAGGCTCAGGCCGCCGCGGGGGCGCGGCTGCCCAACGGCGGCACCGCGTTCATCACGGTCGCCGACGGCGACAAGCCAGCCGCCACCGGCGTGGCCACGATCCTGCACGACCTCGGGTTCGAGATCGTCGCCACCAGGGGCACGGCCCAGGCGATCCGCAAGATGGGCATCCCGGCCGAGACCATCAACAAGATCGGCGAGGGCTCGCCGCACGTGGTCGACTGGATCGAGCGCGGCGAGGTCGACCTCGTGATCAACACGCCGGTGGGCACAGGAGCCCGCACCGACGGCTACGAGATCCGCGCGGCCGCGATCGCGCGCGGGATCCCGTGCGTGACGACGATGACCGGGGCGATGGCGGCCGCCCGGGCGATCGCCGCCGCCCGGCGAGGCGAGCCCGAGGTGCTTTCGCTGCAGGAGATCCACGCCCGGACCAGCGGGGTCTCGTGACGCGCCGGACGGCGCCGTTCGGCCGCCGCGCGGCGGCCGTCATCGCGCGCGAGCAGCACGGCGCGTACATCGTGATCCGCTGCGCCGACACCGGCGGCCCGCGCCCGCGACCCGGTCAGTTCTACATGCTGACCGCCGCCGAGCGGTGGGGTGGAGGGGACGGCGAGCGGCCGTTCCTCCCGCGCGCCTTCAGCGTGCTCCGCGCCGGCCCCCGTCCCGACGGCGTCGAGCTCCAGTTCCTGATCGAGGACGTGGGGCCCGGCACGAGACGCCTCACCGAGCTCGGCGCGGGCGACGAGCTCCTACTGGTCGGCCCGCTCGGGAACGGCTTCGCCCCCCCGCGAGAGGGTCGCGCGCCGCTCCTGGTCGGCGGCGGCGTCGGCATCGCCCCGCTTGCGATCTGGCAGGACGAGCTCGAGGGGAACGCGACCACGTTGCTCGGGTTCAGGGACCAAGCCCACGCCCATGGAGCCGCGCTACTGGCCGGCTCGTCGATCGCCACCGACGACGGCAGCGTCGGTCACCACGGGCTCGTCACCGAGCTCCTCGGGGACGAGCTCGACGCCCGCGGCGAGGAGGTCGAGGTCTACGCGTGCGGCCCGCCGGCGATGCTCGAGGCGGTCAGGGAGCGGTGCAGCCACCACGACGTTCCGGCTCAGCTGGCGCTCGAGTCGGGCATGGCGTGCGGCTTCGGCGCCTGCTTCGGATGTGTAGTCCCGACCACGAGCGGCTACATCAGGCTCTGCGTCGACGGGCCTGTCCTGGATGCAGCCATGCTCGAAACCGCGGCAGTCGCGGGGGCCGGGCATTGACCGTCGACTTCTGCGGGCTCGAGCTCGCGCACCCGCTGATCAACGGGTCGGGGACGTTCGACGCGATCGCCGCGCACCGCGCGTTCGGCGACGAGCTGTTCGAGCGGTTCCCGTTCGCGGCGTTCGTCTCCAAGACCGTGACGGCCGCGCCACGACAGGGCAATCCGCCTCCGCGCCTGTGGGAGGTCGCCGGCGGGCTGATCAACTCGATCGGGCTGCCCAACAAGGGCCTCGAGGGCTACCTCGACCACGATCTTCCGTTCCTGGCCACGCTCCCGGTGCCGCTGATCGTCAACGTGATGGGGTTCAGCCGGGACGAGGTGGCCGAGCTCGTGGGGGCGTTCGCAGAGCGGACCGAGGTGGCGGCGCTCGAGTTGAACGTCTCATGCCCGAACGTCGAGACCGGGCTCGTGATGGGCGCGGACCCCGACGAGACCGCGAGGCTCGTCAGCCGGGTCAGACCGCTGACGGCCAAGCCGCTGATCGTCAAGCTGACCCCGAACGCGACCGACGTGGCCGCGGTGGCGCGCTCGTCGCAGGAGGCCGGCGCCGACGCCGTGTCGCTGATCAACACGCTGCGCGGGATGGCGCTCGACCCCCGGACGGGGGCGCCGTGGCTCGGCGGCGTCACCGGGGGCACGTCGGGGCCGGCGGTGCGCGCGATCGCGCTGGCGCAGGTTTACGACGTCGCCACGGCGGTCGACATCCCGATCGTCGGCATGGGCGGCGTCCAGCGCGGGCGCGACGCGCTCGATCTGATGCGCGCCGGCGCAACTCTGGTGGCGGTCGGCACCGAGAGCTTTCGCGACCCGGCGGCCGGTCTGCGGATCGCGTCCGAGCTGGCGGAACTGCTCGCAAATGCCGCCGTCTAGGAGCCCGCGCAAACGGGTGCGGGCCGCGACGTGAACCGCGCGTTGTTCGCACTGTGAACATTTTGGGTCCCGGTCAAAAACCCCCTGCAAACTTAGGGTATTACCGAAACCATCCTCGACAATGCTCTAGCTCAGCTTGAGGTCGAGTCGAATTGGGACGATTTAGCTTGATCGGCCTGCGTCAAGATGTATAGTCGCCGCCCATGCCGCCGGTCAGCGAATCGCTCTCCAAGCCCACGGCAGCGCCCGAGCGTTCTCTCCTGCAACGCATGGAGGCGCTTCAGCGTGCCAACGATATCCGGACCCGCCGGGCGCAACTCAAGCGTGACCTCAAAGCCGGTCGGCAGCCGATCGACAGGCTGCTGCTCGAGCCGCCGGACTATCTCGCCACGGCCAAGGTGTTCGACCTGCTGCTGGCCGTACCCAAGTACGGCCGGGTGAAGGTCAACAAGATCCTGGGTCAGTGCAAGATCTCGCCGAGCAAGACCGTCGGCGGTCTGTCCGAGCGACAGCGCCGGGAGTTGGTCGCGCTGATGCGCCGGCGCTGACGCGTTCCCCATCGCCGCTGCCGCAGCCCTGGTGGGAACCGCTCCCAAGGTCTTCGTGATCACCGGACCCTCCGGCGTCGGCAAGGGCACGCTGATCCGGGGCCTGCTCGAGCGGCTCCCCGATCTCGAGCTGTCGGTGTCGGCGACGACGCGCGCGCCGCGGCCCGGCGAGCAGGATGGTGTCGACTACCACTTCCTGACCCCCGCGCAGTTCGAGGCGCGCGTCGCCGCCGGCGACTTCGTCGAGCACGCCCAGTACTCGGGCAACCGCTACGGGACGCTCCGCTCCGAGCTCGAGCGCCGGCTGGCCGACGGGGCCGGCGTCGTCCTCGAGATCGAGGTCCAGGGCGCCCGCCAGGTCCGGCGCGCGATGCCGGAGGCGGTCGCCGTGTTCATCGCCCCGCCTCCCGGCGGCGCGCTGCGGGCGCGGCTCGTGGGCAGGGGCACCGACAGCCCCGAGCAGGTCGACCAGCGCCTCCAGACGGCCGAGCGGGAGCTCGAGGCCCAGCCCGAGTTCGCGCACGTGGTCGTCAACGACCGGCTCGAGCACGCCACCGACGAGCTCGTCGAGATCGTCCGCGAGGCGATGGACCCGTAGCTCGCCGACGCTCGCACCAGCATGGCGACCTGCGGCCCCGCGCAGGGCCCCCGCTAACCTGTTGCACACACTTCTCCGGGAAGGACGGCACACCCTTGATCTCACCCCGCATCGACAAGCTCCTCGAGCATGTCGACTCCGATTACGCGAGCGTGATCGTCGCCGCCAAGCGCGCGCGACAGATCAACTCCTACTACCACAACCTGGGCGAGGGCACGTTCGACGAGTTTCCCCCGCCGATGGTCGAGACGCGCTCGAAGAACTACCTGACGATCGCGCTCGAAGAGGTCGCCCAGGGCAAGCTCAAGTACCACTACCGGTGAGGGCGGCCGGAGCCTGACCCGTAAATGGCGCGGTTGCTCCTCGGCGTCAGCGGCGGGATCGCGGCCTACAAGGCGCTCGAGGCGGCGCGGCTGGCGGTCCAGCGCGGCCACTCCGTGCGCGTGATCCAGACGCCGGCGAGCGAGAGGTTCGTCGGCCGGGCGTCGTTCGAGGGGATCACGGGGGCGCCGGTGCTCACGAGCGAGTTCGAGCCCGACCCCGCCCGCGGCTCCTACCCGGGTGAGCCGGCGCCCGACCGGGCTCCGATCAGCCACCTGGCGCTGGTCGAGCGGGCCGAGCTGTATCTGATCGCGCCGGCGACCGCGAACACGCTGGCCAAGCTCGCGCACGGCCACGCCGACAGCCTGGTGAGCACGGCCGCGCTCGCCGCCGCCTGCCCGGTTGCGGTGGCGCCGGCCATGAACAACCGGATGTACCTCAACCCGGCGACCCAGGCGAACCTCGAGCTGCTGCGGGCGCGCGGCACCGTCGTGATCCCGCCCGGCGAGGGCGCGCTCGCCTCGCACGGCGAGCACGGGATCGGACGGCTGGCCGAGCCGGCCGAGCTGCTCGAGGCGTGCGAGCTCCTGCTGACGGCGCCGTCGCTGGCGGGGTTGAGCGTGCTGGTGACGGCCGGCGGCACGCGCGAGCCGATCGACAGCGTCCGCTTCGTCGGCAACCGATCGTCGGGCAGGATGGGGTACGCGCTCGCGTGCGAGGCCGCCCGCCGGGGCGCCGAGGTGACGGTGATCGCCGCCAACGTAGCGCTCGACCCGCCGCCGCGGGCCCGCGTGATCGCGGTCCAGACCGCCGCCGAGCTCGCCGACGCATGCCGGAACGAACTGGCCGCATGCGATGTACTGCTGATGGCCGCGGCCGTCGCCGACTTTCGGCCGGCGGGACCGGTCGACCGCAAGATCAACAAGGAGGACGGCATCCCCGCGATCGAGCTCGAGCGGACCGAGGATGTGCTGAGCGCGCTGGCCGAGCTCCGGCGCGAGGATCAGACGCTCGTCGGCTTCGCCGCCGAGCACGGCGAGGGGGCGGTGGAGCGCGGGCGGGGCAAGCTCGAGCGAAAGCGTCTCGACGCAATCGTGATCAACGACATCGCCGGGCCGGGGATCGGATTCGAGTCCGGCGAGAATGAGGTCACGATCATGACCGCCGATGGGGCCGAGCGGCATGTGCCGCGGTCGAGGAAGGAACAGGTCGCGCAAGCGGTCCTCGAGGAAGTGGAGCGACTACGCAGAGCGAGGGGTGGAACGGATGGAACCCGAGCAGGCACCCGTAGCCCAGCACGAGTGTGAGGCCCACGCCGCGCTCGCGCGGCGGATCGCGGCCAACATCGCCAACGCTGTGCAGGTGCGCGAGGAGACCCTGACCCACCTGATGGTGGCGCTGCTGGCCGAGGGGCACGTGCTGATCGAGGACTATCCCGGGGTCGGCAAGACCGCGCTCGCGAGGGCACTGGCGCGGTCGATCGACTGCCAGTTCGCGCGCGTGCAGTGTACGTCTGACCTGCTCCCGGCCGACGTCGTCGGGACGAACGTCTACGACCAGCGCGAGTCGCGGTTCGAGTTCCGGCCCGGCCCTGTGTTCGCGAACGTGGTGCTGGTCGACGAGATCAACCGGGCCTCGCCGAAGACCCAGTCCGGCCTGCTCGAATGCATGCAGGAGCGCCGCGTGACCGTCGATGTCCACACGCACGAGCTGGCGCGGCCGTTCCTGGTGCTCGCGACCCAGAACCCGATCGAGTACGAGGGCACGTACCCGCTGCCCGAGGCGCAGGTCGACCGGTTCATGGTCAAGATCGCGCTGGGCTACCCGTCCCGGGGCGCCGAGGCGGGGATGCTCGCCGACCACGAGGCCGGAGACCGGGTGCTGACGCTCGCGCCGGTCGCCACCGCCGCCGAGGTGCTGGCCGCCCAGGACGCGGCCAAGCGCGTGCGGGCGGCCGAGCCGCTGCGCGACTACATCGTGCGCCTGCTGTGGCGCACGCGCGAGGATCCGCGCGTCGACCTCGGCGCCAGCCCGCGCGCCGGCCTGATGCTCCTGCGCGCGGCGAAGGCGTACGCGATGATGCAGGGCCGCGACCACGCGCTGCCCGACGACGTCCAGGCGCTGTCCCAGCCGGTACTCGCCCACCGGCTCGTGCTCGCGCCGGAGTCGGTGCGACGGGCGTCGGCGGACGTCGTCAGCGATGCCGTCGCGTCGGTGAGAGCGCTGTGACCACATCCCGCGTGTCCGCCCGGCCGCCGGGCGCGCACACCCCGCGGGAGGGGGAGCGCCGGAGGTGAGGCGGGCGGCGGCGGTGTCGGTCGCCGGGCTGGCGCTGATCCTGGTGGCGCTGCTGTTCGACGCGGCTCCGCTGCTCGTCCCGGGAGTGGCGATCACCCTGCTCGGGATCGTCGCCCCGGTGTGGGTCGGACTCGCCGCGCGCGGCGCGAACATCGAGCGCACGCTGGACTCCGATCGGGTGGTCGAGGACGAGCCGGTCGAGGCGACGATCGAGGTCAGCCGCGGGCCCTGGGGCCTTCCGGGGGCGGCGGTCTTCGAC
>Ga0335078_10014263_pt1 | contig 11790 bp, 9 predicted proteins | sample Lox_Sample_32_FD_206711 | JGI IMG/M metagenome (GOLD analysis project Ga0335078, IMG submission 206711) | Soil microbial communities from Loxahatchee National Wildlife Refuge, Florida, United States - Lox_Sample_3.2 | ecosystem: Environmental > Terrestrial > Soil > Wetlands | place: USA: Florida...
GAGATTCCGGTTTGGGTCTACTCCAACCTGGATGAAGTCGAACTGCTGGTCAACGGCAAGAGTCTCGGAAGGCAGAAGGTTCCGCATCTGGGCCATGTTGAATGGAAGGTCCGGTACGAACCCGGCGCGGTGGAGGCGCGTGGCTTCAGGCAAGGCGCGCAGGTACTGACCGCGAAGCGCGAGACTACCGGGGTGCCCGCCACCATTCGTCTTACGGCCGACCGCACTGAGATTGCCGCGGACGGCGAAGACGTGGCGATGCTCAGGGTGGAAGTTCTCGACAAGGACGGCAGGCCGGTGCCGACGGCGAAGAATAAGATCGGGTTCAAGGTTTCCGGCGCCGGCAGCCTGATCGGCGTTGGCAATGGCGACCCCAATTGCCAGGAAAGCGATAAGGAACCGGCACGATCTCTCTTTAACGGATTGGCGCAAGCGATCGTCCAGGCAACCAGGCGGCCGGGCGAAATCCGCATCGAGGCGGTAAAAGAGGGATGGGAAGGTCCCGAGCTGACGCCGGCCAGGCTGGTGATTACGGCGAAACAGGCGACTCCCCGGCCGTCGGTGCCTGTGGCGCGCGAATCGTAAGGCTATATCGCCAGCCACGGTTTCAGCGGGTCGCGAATCCATTCGCACCAATCGATACACGCCGCGCGTAAAAGGCGGCCTGATCTGCGCGCAACGCGATTTCGGCGGAGCTGTAGCGGTCCGCCTCGAGAAATCTGCCGATCTGTTCGGGCGTGGCGTTGACCACATCCAGCATCCAGCGCCATTGCTTGTACCGCGCGTGCTCTTTCTCGGCGGGAAAAACGCGCGCGTTCCACAAAGTTCGCTCGCGTTCCGGTATCTCCGGCTCCCACATCTGCGAGCTCTCCACCCCCGCGCGCTGCAGCCATTCGAGCAGCGGTTTTTGACAGAACGTCGCGCCGGTTCCGGCGGGACTCTTGAAAGTATCGTCGATGCCGTAGTAGCGGATAAACCAGACCTGCTGGCCGTGCCGGTCCACACCTTCGCATACATCCAGGCAGGTCCCGCCCGGCAACTCAAGAGGTTCCGTCACGTCCACGCCGACAATCACGTTCCGTCCGCGGAGCGTGAGCGGCGCGGCTATCCGGCACCCCTCCACCCAGGCTTCAACTCCGTCAATTCGGCCTCCGTTCCGTACCTCGTTGGTGACGGTGAGAACTGAGCCGGGCGGTGGGGCGCCGCCGTCCAAAGTAACCAGGTCAATACCGCTGGCGATTAGCTGCCGCGTGGATCCGAAATGCAGGAAGCCGCACCGGTCCAGAGCTTGGAGGTTGAAAGGAACCGTCCGAAGAGCGGAATAAATCTCTCTGAGCACAGCCTCTTCCACTTCCGATCCGCTCGAACGAGTGCTCGCGAGGTATTGCTGAAACGTCGCTTCAGTGCCGAGCGCGCAACAGATTTCGCGATACAGGTCGATGCCGTTCGACCCGATCGCCGATTGGGCGGCTGGCGTTGCGAAGGTGCGGAGCAGAGTGCTTGCCGACTTCGCATCCATGCTCATGACACCGATGTCCAGCACGGACCGGCCCTGCTTGTCGATTGCACCTGCGCTCTTCTGTTCCCGGAGGTCCGGCTTCTGAAGGTAGCGGCGGACAGTGCCATCGTCGTTAGTGCACAGCACGCCGTGGCGCGCGGCTTCTTCGGCCGGAACTGGCGCGCCCAGAGCGGTGATTCCTTCCGGGGAGAGGTCGATGCCCGCTGGATCGAACAAGAGCAGCGCATCTCCGGAGGCAACCACGATCTGGCCCGCGCCGGGCGGAGACGCGGGTAGAGCAAGAAATACCGGCACGAGTCTGTCGAAGACGGTTGCAAGCGTCCCGAAGCGGGTACCCGGCAGCGGCACGAAAATCTTGCCACAGGGCGAGTAAGCGGGCAGACGCCGGGAATCGCCCCCGGCATGAACGATCAGGATACGCAGACTACGTAGGAGCGATTCTGCGTCAAGCGCGCGATTGGTTTCTTCACCGCCACCTTCGCGGCGGAGCACTTCGCCAAGGCATTGCAGCGTGCTCCCGCCGCTTCCAACCCGGCGTCCGCCGGCATCCGGCGCCACCAGCACATTGCGAACGTCCGGCAACTTGCCGTTTTTCTGGCGGGCTTTGAGCTGCAATTCATACGCTCCCGCCTGCTGATCGTTTGCCGCGGTGATGATGAGATAGTCCCATCCGTCGGTCTTGCGGATGTGCATGCGAATATGCCGTAAAAGTCGTTTAAGTTAACGATAACGAATGGGCCGTAACCATGTCAACCCCGTGGCCTGGCAGGCTCTCTGTGGGTCGATTGCCGCTTCACCAGACGCGGGTCCAGCATGATGCTCTTTGGCTGGGGCGGGGTCTTCGCCTCAATCACTGCAAGCAGGAGTTTGCCGGCGCGCTCTCCGATCGCCACGCTTTGCTGATCGATGCTCGAGAGCGGCACGCGCAGCGATTTGTCGAAATGAAGGTTGCCGCAACCGATCACGGCGACGTCTTCGGGCACCCGCAACCCGGCGTCGAGAATCGCGTCGATTACGCCGATCGCAATCGGGTCGTTGTAGCAGAACACTCCGTCCGGCACAGGATTCAGTGCGAGAAGCTTCTTCATGGCTTCGTGGCCGCTGCTCCAACTGTCGGCGTCGGCCGAGCGGCCCGCAACGACGTAGCCCTGCAGCGGCGTCATCTCGTGTTTCGAGAGAGCCTGGTTGTACCCCTCCAGCCGGCCAATGGCAGTGCTCACCGCAGCTCCGCGTATGTGCGCGATTCGCCGGCATCCCACGGCGATCAGATGTTCGGCGGCAATTCGACCGACCGTGACATCATCGACCCCCACAAAATTAGCCGGCATCCCCAGAAAGGCGCGGTCAAGGAGAATGTAGGGGACTCGCTGCTCCTCGATACGCCGGAAGGACTCAACCGTCCACTGCGTGGACGCAATCACCAGTGCGTCCAGCCTTCGGCTCAGCAATCGCTTGATTTCGCGGCGCTCGAGTTCCGGGTCGCCTTGCGAAGAGGATATCAGCAGGCTGTAGCTCTTGCGGCGGAGCATGTTCGAAAGCCCGGTGGCAACCTCGGCGAAGAATGGATGCACCAGATCCGGGACAATCAGGCCTGCTGTGTACGTCTTGCCCGTCACCAGTGCACGGGCCGCCGGGTTCGGCTGGTAATTCAGCTCTTTGACCCGTTTCAGTACACGCTGCCGCGTCTCTTCGCCGATGTCGGCATGGTTCCGTATCACCTTGGAGACCGTGACCACCGATACGCCAAGCTCCCGCGCGATGTCCTTCATCGTTACTGACATTTGTCTATATTATTCGCCCTTCGAGCAAAGGCGGTGGGCCTGCCCTCTGCAACGCAACGCCACCCCTCGCCTCTGCTTCCCGGCAAGGTCGGTCGGCAACCTGCCCGCCGTTGACACCGCGTGGCCGATATTATAGAATTACAACGGTTACTTTAACGATATCCATCCTGACATGAACCCGAATTCCATACCCGAAATCAACCGCGACCTGAATCAGGACGACCTCATCCTTATCGCCGGCGCCGGCGGCTTCATTGGCGGAGCGCTCGCCCGCCACTTCCACGACCTGGGATATAAGCGGATCCGCGCCGTCGACCGCAAGCCACTAAGCGAGTGGTACCAGAGAGTGCCCGGTGTGGAATGTCTCTCCATGGACCTCCGCGACAACGCCAATGCCATCCGCGCCGTCGAAGGCGCCATCGAAGTATACAATCTCGCGGCTGACATGGGTGGGATGGGTTTCATTGAGCATTTCCGCGTGGAGTGCCTGCGCAGCATTCTCATCAACACCAATCTGACTGAAGCCGCCTGGCGCGCGGGAGCTCGCCGCTACTTCTTCTCCTCTTCGGCCTGCGCATACAACACGGATCTCCAGCGCGATCCCCAGGTTCGCGCGCTGAAGGAGACCGATGCTTATCCGGCTATGGCCGAACGCGGTTACGGCTGGGAGAAGCTCATCTCGGAGATGTTCTGTCAGGAGTACTGGGCGGAGCGCGGTCTCGAGACGCACATCGCCAGATTCCACAATATCTACGGGCCGAACGGAACGTGGTTCGGAGGCAGAGAGAAAGCTCCCGCGGCCATCTGCCGTAAGGTCGTCGAGGCGCTCGATACCGGAAGCATGGCCATCGAGATCTGGGGCGATGGATCTCAGACGCGTAGCTTCTGCTACATAGACGATTGCGTGCTCGGCATCGACATGATCATGCACTCGCCGAAACTGATTGCCACGCCCGTCAATCTCGGCTCCAGCGAGCTGATCTCCATCGACAATCTGGTAACCATGGTGGAAGAGATCGCCGGCGTGAAACTGAAGAGAACGTATGATCCCAGTGCGCCTAAAGGCGTTGCCGGGCGCAACAGCGACAACACGTTCATCGAAAGCGTCCTCGGCTGGGAGCCGCGAACAACGCTGCAGGCCGGCATGCAGAAAACGTACGCGTGGATTTCCCGGCAGTATGCGGATCGCAAAGCCGGGAAAAGGGTGGTCAGCGACTAGCCGTGGACGGTTCATCGCCGGTGGCGGAGACCAATCTCGGGTCTGTCTGCAGCGACGCCGCGCTGCTCGCCAGTCGCATTCCGAATCGGATCGCTCTCGCCGGCGGCTGGATCGACCAGCCTTTCATTTCGCGGCTGAACCCCGAGCCGCCCGGCTCGATGGTGGTGGTCTCGCTCGAATCGGGATGTTGGTTCATGGATCGATGCGGCATGGCTGGCAGCACCCGTCGCGTCGCCACCAGGATCTGGGATGGTGTGCTGCCCAGCCGTTCGCCGGCCTCCCTGGTTCGCGAACTTTACCGCGCCGAAAACGCCAGCAAACCTGAGCCATCCGGGTCGCAGGATATGATCGGGCTCATCTATCCCGGGGTGAGCCGGCTCGACTATGACGCTGGCGTCGACGGCGGTCTGTTCCCATCTCACGTAGAGTCGAGCTGCGACCAGGATGTGGCCGTCTGGCTCGAAAAGACTCTGCATCTGATTCCGGTGAACCAGCGGCCGGCGGGATACAATCCGATTGACATTCGCAACCTGCGTCCGGAGTTGATCGCGAGGCTGGGACGGACGGGCCGCGATTGCTTCGCCGGGATCGTCGGAAAGAGCGTCCGGCGCCTGGGAGCAGCCATGAACGAATGCATGACGTGGTGGGAGGCAATTTTGCCGCATACCGTCAGCCACCCCTCCATCAACATCGACCTCAAAGCGATCTTGGCCTGGGCGCAGACGCGCTACGCGGGAGCGATGTACTCGGGATGCGGGGGCGGCTATCTGATCGTTGCATCTGAGGAAGCTGTACCCGGCTCGCTCCACGTCAAAGTCAGAACTCGTTGAGATCATGCTGCGCACTGGAATATTGAATCCCGCCATCAACTCGCTGATCAGCCGCGTCCGGCACACCAACACGCTGGTCATCGCCGATCGCGGTTTCCCGTTCTGGCCTCGGATCGAGACCGTGGACATCTCGCTGGTTGACGATATACCGCAGGTTCTCGACGTGCTTCGGGCCATCCGTGCGAATTTCGTCATTGGCCGGGTTTTTATGGCCGAGGAGTTCGTTGTCGCGAATGGGAGCGAAGCGCGGGCGAATCTGCAGCAGGAGATCCCTGGGGTCCCCTTGCTCTTTGAACCGCACGTCGAGTTCAAAAAGCGCGTTCCAGACGCCATCGGCCTGATCCGCACCGCTGATACCATTCAATACGCGAACATGATCCTTGAATCGGCCTAATCCGACGCCGTCCGCCTTGGCCCCTCTTCGGGCAATGGACAATGGGAGTGGTCTGGACCGCCGGCGGGTTTGAAACCGGCCTGGACAGGCCGATTGCAGATCGGCCGCAGGTTGAAAACCTGCCCTACACCTGGGAGCGCCGCACCTGACAATAAACCGTGTAGGTCTCGTCCGTGATCGTATTCAGCGGGACGAATCGAACGTTCTTCTCCTGATTCACCGTGCGATATCCACCCAGCCAACTCGCCCACTCGCGCTCGTTGTCGGGAACCAGCATTGAAGACGGCTGCGCGGCATCGCCAGTCAACGAAACCGCGTCGCTGGCGAGCGCGGCCAGCAGCACCGGGCCGTCCAGAAACGCCATCGTATCGGGACCGTCGGGAAGAGGACTCGCCGTAAGCCCCTTCGGGAAAATCAGGCGGATCTGATCGTGCCGCCACACGCGCTTCAGCGACAGGAATCCGGACGCCCCTTCCACCGGTTGCTCCTGCTGATTCACGTGCACGCTCGCCTTCGTGGCCAGCCATGTCGGCACCCGTAGCCGCAGCGCGAACTCCACCGGCTGATCCGCTTCCACCGCGATCTCCACGGCCCAGTGATTGGGACGGCTGTCTGGATCGCGCTCGAGATTCACCTTGTGATCGTCCGCCTCGCGCAGCATGGTCTGAGAGATGCGAACCGCCGTGCCGCCCACGGACCACTCGGCTTCCGAGGGAATGTATTGCGCCACCACGAGCGAGTTCCCGTCGCCGTAGTAGATGTATCGATCGTTGCGGCTGTGCGCCTGCACCAGCGACCCGTGGCAGCACCAGAAATCGTCCGTGGGAGTGCCCCACGTCTTCTTCGACCCCGGCGCCAGCGGCAGGAAATACGTCACCATTCCCGTGTGTGAGTTCTGCTGCGCCAGAATGCCGTTGTGCAGGTTGCGTTCAATGTAGTCCGCGTACTGCGCTTCGCCGGTCCAGCGGAACAGATAGTCGGCCAGCCGGATCATGTTGTAGACGACGCAGTGTTCCTGGTTCTTGTCGCTGAGCCGCGCCGAGAGCTTCCCCGGAGCTGTCCAGATCTCGCCGCTGGTTTGCCCGCCGGTGGCGTAGGCGCCGCGCGTCGTCACCGCGCATTTCCAGTAGGCCAGGGCCGCGTCTCGCCACTTCGTTTCGCCGGTCACCTCGTAGGCGCGCGCCACCCCCTGCGCTTCGGGAATGGTGGTGTTGGCGTGCTTGTTTGTGAGAGCGTCTTCGCCCGCCAGCAGCCGATCGAAAAGCCGCGAACGGAAGTAGCGATCCATCAGCGCGCGGTACATGCTCTTCCCGGTAAGGCCGTAGAGATTGGCCCAGACTTCCAGCATTCCGCCGGTCTCGACGTCCAGAATGTCGTTGAACTGCTCGCGCGTATACTTCGCGCTCCACTCATGAAACCAGGGCGCGAAATCCTCGGCAATCGCGAAAGCCTGCTTGTTCCCCGCCACAGTAGCCGCGTCCACCAAACCCATGAAAGTCTTATGAATCGTGTAGTGCGGGGCCCAGACAGATTTCTTCTGCGCGATCCAGTACAGATACTTCTCCGGAATGGACGCCGCCCAGTATCCCCCGTTTTCCTTCTGCGCGCGCGCCAGCTCACTGACCACCCGCGCCAGCTTGCCGCCCACCTCTTCGTCTGAATTGGATGCCGCGATATACGCCGCCGCCGACATCCAGTGCCCGAGGAAGTGTCCGCGCAACTGGCAGGTGGGCGATTCCCAGCCCCAATGGATGTCTTCGCCGCGCTCGCGCGGCTCCTTCGCGGTCATGCGCAGAACCGGACTCCACAGCCCGGCTTCCATATAGAAGTTCTGGAGCAGGTTCTCATCCCGCAGGCTCACCACGTATTCCCGGTTCAGGCTGGCGCGATCGAGAAAAGTGCCGGGCAGCAATTTCACCCGTCCCACCGGGAGCGGTTGCAGTTGCGGAGCGAAGCCGGAAGCGGCGCCGGCCTGGGATTGAAAAGCAATGACGGATGCGGTTGCAGGAACCGAGGCAAGAAACGCGCGACGGGTGGTCACAGCGTGCAGCGTATCATAAGTCCGGAAGGCCGGCAGTTCCCGATTACTTTACCGTTTGACACCCGGCCATCCGGTCAATATAGTCAAACGAGGCCACGCGGGAGTGTTGCGAAGTGCGCGCCGCGCTGACTCGTGAGGTCGAGTAGAAGAGAGGCTTTGCTCAGGAGAGAGATTTAGTGAATCGAAGAGACTTCTGCAGAATCGCGGCGGCAGCCGCTGCTTTGCCCCGTTTGCCGATAGCTGCGAGCGCGCAGCAGGGAAGCGTGGCGGGCGGCTTCAACAAGTACACAGAGGACTACGCCGCCTTTTGCGCCCGCCCGGCGCATGAGCGCGTTTTCTACGCGGTGGATAAAGGTGACATCGTCGGCGAGAAGCTGAACGAAAACGATTGGAGCGCAACCGCCTGGGGCGCACCGAAAGAACTGCCGGTTCCGGGCGGCTCCTGGGACGGAGTCCCCATGGATTCCCCAATCCCCGGCCTCAGCGGAGACGGCCCGTATCGGCCCACCTGGGATTCTCTGCTTCAGTACGACGCCCCGGAATGGTATCGCGACGCGAAGTTCGGAATCTGGGCGCACTGGAGCCCGCAGTGCGTGCCGGAAGAAGGCGATTGGTATGCCCGAAACATGTACGAAGTGAAACAACCCAACTACAGGTTTCAGGCGGAGCATTATGGGCACCCCTCGAAGTTCGGATACAAGGATCTCTGCGCGCAGTGGACGCTGCTGAACTGGGAACCTGAAGAACTGATCCAGCGCTACAAGCGAGCCGGCGCCCGGCTCTTCATCGCTCTCGCCAACCACCACGATGGCTTCGATGCCTGGGATTCCAAACACCATCCCTGGAATGCCGTAAACATGGGCCCGCATCGCGATGTGGTGGGAACCTGGGCGAAAGCCGCTCGCCAGCACGGGTTGCGTTTTGGCGTGACTGTTCATCAGGCGCGCAACTGGTGGTGGTTCCAGACGGCGCATGGCGCGGATAAAACAGGCCCCCTCGCCGGGGTCCCTTACGATGGCGCGCTGACCGCCGCCGACGGCAAGGGTTCATGGTGGGAAGGCTATGACCCGCAACAGCTATACGGCCCCAAGCACCCCGAGAATGCCCTGCCCGACATTTCTTACGTCAGGGACTTCTATGACCGCACGCGCGACCTCATCGACCAGCACGATCCGGACCTGCTCTATTTCGACAACGATCTCTTCCCGCTGGGCTGGGCAGGCATGAACATTGCCTCGTATTTCTACAACCACAACCTGAGGGCCCGGGGCGGCCGGATGGAAGCGGTTGCCAACATCAAGAATGTGCCGGATCGTCTCGCAAAGTCCGTCGTCGCCGACTACGAACGCGGACTCACCAGCGGGATCATGCCCTTTGCCTGGCAATCCGAGACCTGCCTCGGGCAGTGGCACTATCGGCGCAGCCTGCTCGAAGCGCCCGGAGAGTACGGCGGGTATCTGGAGCCGCGCGATGTGCTGCACTGGATGATCGACACCGTCAGCAAGAACGGCACGTTCATTCTGAACGTTCCCGGCAGGCCCGACGGCACCATCGACCGCAAGGAGATCGCCGTGCTCGATCAGATTGCCGCATGGATGCAGATCAACGGAGAAGCCATCTACGAAACGCGTCCGTGGAAAGTGTACGGCGAGGGTCCAAACGCCGTTAAGAGCGGGGCGTTCCAGGGAAACAGCGTGCACAGCCTTGGCTCGAAGGACATCCGCTTCACGCGCAACAAAGCCAACACGGTGATCTACGCGATCGCGCTCGGCTGGCCCGCGGGCGAGTTTGTCATCGAATCGCTGGGCTCGTCAGCTGCAACGCAGCCGGGCAAGATCGTCAACGTCGAGATGCTCGGCACGGGCCAGAAGCAGGAATGGGAGCAGACCGCGGCCGGCCTGCGCGTGAAACCGACATGGCCTGAGAGTCCCGCCATGGACTACGCGGCCGCTCTGAAGGTGTCGCTCGGTTAGCGCCAGCTTGGTAGCGCGCGCTTCAGCCTGCGACAGGTAGGCGGGCTTCAGCCTCGACGCCGCCGTACGGTTCGAATCCCACTCTCTCCGCCAGCCTCACGTCGGTCCAGCCCCGCCCTCTTACCTGTGCTTGATAAACGTGCCGTCGTTCAGCTCGCGCATGGCCTGCTGCAGTTCGCCCTGCGTGTTCATGACAATCGGCCCGTACCAGGCCACAGGCTCCTCAAGGGGCTTGCCCGATACCAGAAGAAACCGAATCCCTTCCGGTCCTGCCCGCACCACAATCTCGTCGCCCCGGTCGAACAGCACCAGCGAGTGGTTGCGCGCGTCGTAGACCGGCGGGGCATCGGGCTTTGCAACTTGCTCCGTTAGTACCGCCTGAGGCTCCGAAGAGTCGCGGAACGTCCCCGAGCCCGCGAATACATAAGCAAACGCATTTCGCGTGGTCTCCACTTTCAGGCGCTTCGTCTTGCCGGGCGGAACCGAGATGTCGAGATAACTCGGATCGGCCGCGACGCCTTCAACCGGACCGCGCTTGCCCCAGAACTCACCGCAAATGATGCGCGCGCGCGTGCCGTCGTCATCGGTCACTTCAGGGATCGCTGCCGCCGGAATGTCCTGGTAGCGCGGATCGGTCATCTTCAGGTGCGCCGGCAAGTTCGCCCAAAGCTGAAAGCCGTGCATGCGGCCCTGTGGATCGCCCCTGGGCATCTCCTGATGCAGAATGCCGCTGCCGGCGGTCATCCATTGAACATCGCCGGCGGTCATCTTGCCCTTGTTGCCAAGGCTGTCTCCATGCTCCACCGAACCCGCCAGCACGTAGGTAATGGTTTCGATGCCGCGGTGCGGGTGCCAGGGGAATCCAGCCAGATAATCAGCCGGATTTTCGTTGCGGAAATCGTCCAGCAACAGGAAGGGATCGAACTCCTTTGTCTTCCCGAAACCGAAGGCGCGCTGCAGCTTCACGCCTGCGCCTTCGAGAGTCGGCTTGGTTTCGAGGACTTGTCTTACAGGACGCAGTGACATGTTCTCCTCCTCACGTCCGCGAGGCGCGATTCACAAGCGCGCGCCCGCTCCTTACTTCACGCTTTCACGAACTGGACGTCGAGCGTGATGGTGACCTCTTCACCCACAAGAATTCCGCCCGCTTCGAGAGCCGCATTCCACGTCAGCCCGAAATCCTTCCGGTTGATCTTCGCAACCGCCGACAGACCGATGCGGCTGTTTCCCCAGGGGTCCTTCGCGGGCGGAGTTGGTCCTTCCACGGTGAATACCACTTCCTTCGTGACACCGTGCATGGTCAGATCTCCGGTCACGGCCAGCTCGCCGTCGCCGGCGACTGTCACTCGGGTCGAACGGAAGCTCAGCGTCGGGAACTTCTCCACATCGAAGAAATCCGCACTCTTCAGATGCGCGTCGCGCTGAGGCTCGCGTGTGTGGATGGAAGACGCGTCAATCGTAGCCTCCACTTTCGAGTTGGCGATGGCGCCCTCATCCAGGCTCAGTACACCCGTAATACCGGTGAATTGTCCTTTCACGTTGGAGATCATCATGTGTTTCACCTTGAACTCGGCGACGGAGTGAGCCGGGTCCAGATTCCAGGTAGCCGTTTTCAGGCCGGCAGGTGCTGTGCTCATCGGTTTCAGGTCCTTTCACCCGTTAGATGCGTTCAAACGATATCCGTTGCAACGTATTTTATGGCAGACAAATCAGGCCACCTCGCTCCGGCACGCTTCGAGCAATTGCCGCAGCGTCCGCAGCCGTTCCGCGCCAAGGTGCCCCAGCAGCCGGCGATGCATGTCGCACACGGGCTGATCGAGCCCCGCAAGGGTATCCAAACCAGCCGGCGTGATGCGAGTCAGCACGACACGCCGGTCTTTCTCCTCGCGGCTCCGCGAGATCAGTTTGCGCTTCTCCATCCGGTCCAGCAGCCTGGTGATGTCGGGATCGCGCGTGATCATGCGATTGCCGATCTCGCCGCAGGTGAGGCCATCCGGACTGCCTCGCAGAATCCGCAGAACGTTATACTGAGC
>Ga0335078_10014264_pt1 | contig 11790 bp, 8 predicted proteins | sample Lox_Sample_32_FD_206711 | JGI IMG/M metagenome (GOLD analysis project Ga0335078, IMG submission 206711) | Soil microbial communities from Loxahatchee National Wildlife Refuge, Florida, United States - Lox_Sample_3.2 | ecosystem: Environmental > Terrestrial > Soil > Wetlands | place: USA: Florida...
ATGACCTCCTTCAAAACGCTCGATCAAGCCGACCTCAAGGGAAAGCGCGTTCTCCTGCGCGTCGACCTCAACGTGCCGATGGAGAAAGGACGCATCTCCGACGCGACGCGCATCGACCGCGTGCTGCCGACGATCAAGGAGATCGCCGAGAAGGGCGGCAAGGTCGTTCTGCTCGCCCATTTCGGCCGGCCGAAAGGGCAGCGGAACGAAGAGGACTCGCTGGAGCCCATCGCCGCGGCGCTCGCCGAGCATCTGCATCGCCCCGTCGCCTTCGCCGAGGATTGCGTCGGCGCTTCCGCGCAAGCGGCGATCGCCGCGCTGAAGGACGGCGACGTGCTGCTGCTCGAGAACACCCGTTTTCACAAGGGCGAGGAGAAGAACGATCCCGCCTTCGTCGAGGAGCTCGCGAAGCTCGGCGAGCTCTTCGTCAACGACGCCTTTTCGGCGGCGCATCGCGCCCATGCCTCGACCGAGGGGCTCGCGCACAAGCTCCCGGCCTACGCCGGCCGCGCGATGCAGGCGGAGCTCGAGGCGCTCCGCCAAGCGCTGGGCTCGCCGCAGAGACCCGTCATGGCGATCGTCGGCGGCGCGAAGATCTCGACGAAGATCGACCTCCTCGGCAATCTCGTCTTGAAGGTCGACTATCTCGCGATCGGCGGCGGCATGGCCAACACGTTTCTCGCCGCGCAAGGCAAGGCGGTCGGCAAATCGCTCTGCGAGACGGCGCTGCTCGACACGGCGCGGGAGATCATGAGCAAGGCGAAGGCCGCCGGTTGCCAGATCGTGCTGCCGGAGGACGTGACCGTTGCGACGAAATTCGCCTCGCATGCGCCGGCGCATGTCGTCTCCGCGGACCATGTCGGCCCCGAGGAAATGATCCTCGACGTCGGACCCAAGGCGGTCGCCCATGTCGAGAGCCTCCTCGAGAAGTGCAAGACGCTCGTCTGGAACGGGCCTTTCGGCGCCTTCGAGCTGCCGCCCTTCGACGAAGGCACGAACGCCGTCGCCCAGACGGCGGCGCGGCTGACGGTGGAGGGCAAGCTCCTGTCGGTCGCGGGCGGCGGCGACACGGTCTCGGCGCTCAATCAGGCGCACGCCGCGCAGCAATTCACCTATGTGTCAACGGCCGGCGGCGCCTTCCTCGAATGGCTCGAAGGCAAAGACCTGCCAGGCGTCACGGCGCTATCCGCTTAAATTTCTGAGAGCGGCGGCCTGCGCCGCCGCTCCGGGTGTGGCGCCAATACAACAGTCAAATTTTTTATACGCTTCATTGGAATTGTTCTTCGAGATACTCTGGAATCGTTCTTGAGTATTCGTCTGCAGAGGCAAGAAAAATTCCAATCTATAGCTTCGTTCATTTACCCCGCCGCGAGCGACGACTAGGCTTTTGCCACATGGCCGCTTGTGCCGTGTCCTAAGCGGGGACGCAGATCATGATGAATGTGGACGAGCCGGTTGGACGAGGGCAGCGCGGGCTGGGCCCGGCGCGTCTACAAAGTAAGGCGCTCCTGGCTGGCGCTTGTCTCTGCGCGCTGTCGCTGGCGTCGGAGACGGCCGTCGCGCAGCTTGCGCTTCCCGATATTCACATCAGCAAGCCGAAACCGAAGCGCGTCGCGGCAAAGCAGTCCCAGGCCCCGCGTCAGGTTGCGGCGTCGCATAGCGCCAGTCCGGCAAGCTCCGCGCCGCGTCCCGCAGCCAACCCCATTCCCGCGCCGGTCGCTGCGGCCAACCCGGCGCCGGCGACCTTCCTGGCGCCCGGCCAGCAAGTGGGACGCGGGCCCACCGGCGTCGTGGGCTATTCTGCGAGCGGCACCTCGACCGCGACCAAGACCAACACGCCGATCATGGACATTCCACAGTCCATCACGATCGTCACACAGCAACAGATTCGGGATCGTGACAGCGTGACCCTGCAGGAGGCGGTCTCCTATGTTCCCGGCGTCACGGTCGCGGGCGGCGAGGGCAACAGCGACCAGGTGGTGATCCGCGGCCAGACGACGACGGCCGACTTCTACAAGGACGGCGTTCGCGACGACGCCGAATACCTCCGCGATCTTTACAACATTGAGGCGGTTGAGGTGCTGAAAGGGCCGAGCGCTTTGACCTTCGGGCGCGGCGGCGCAGGCGGAATCATCAACCGCGTCACCAAGAAGGCTGACGGCGAATCGATACAGGAACTGGACCTGAGCTCCGGCAGCTTCGGCCGCAAGCGCGTGACGATCGACTGGGGCGGCGCCGTGTCGGATCAATTCGCCGCGCGACTAAACGGGATGTATGAGCAGTCTTACGGCTATCGCAATTTCTTCGGCATGGAGCGCTACGGCGTCAGCCCCACTTTCACCTGGAAGCAGGATGAGAACACGCTCGTCTGGCTGACCTATGAGCATTACCGCGATCGCCGCACGGCCGATCGCGGGATCAATTCGCTCGGCCCCTCGTCGTATCTCCCCGATGTGCCGGGCGATCTCGCAACCATGTTCCCCGGATACCCTTCGCCGGTCCCGAGCTATTTCTTTTATGGCGACGCCAACCCGAGCGCCGCGCAGGTCAATTATTCCAAGGTCGACGTCAACACGGTCGATCTCGCCGGCGAGCACAAGACGGATTTCGGACTCGAAATCCGCGATCACATCCTTTTCGCCAACTATCAGAAGCGCTATCAAAACACTTTCACCAACGAGCCAATCCAGGTCTACGAGGGTTCGATCAACGGGATCGAGGGCTATCGGCACAACACGCCCCGTCAGAACATCATCAACCAGCTCGACTTCGTCTATAAATTCGAGATGATGCCGGAGGTGAAGCACACGCTGGCCTTTGGCGGCGAGGTCGGACATCAGTCGACGAAAAGCGATCGCGATTTCGCCTGCTTCAACTTCGATTGCGCCACAACCGAGGTCGACACTTTCTATCTGACGCCGACGATCTACAATCCGGTCAACTACGGCAATATCGCCGAGCGTCGACGCTCCGACCTGCTCACCGCCTCGAGCTATATCCAGGATCAGATCGCGATCACCCAATATGTGGATGTGATCGCCGGCGTGCGGTACGACCGCTTCGATCTGAAATTCGTCGGCAATGATTTCGCCAACCCCAATCTCGCCGCGAGCGGAGACGCGGACGAGGGTTCGGCGACGATCGACGGCTATATTCGCACGATCAACAATGAATGGTCGCCACGCGTCGGCGTCGTGGTGAAGCCTAACCCGCAGCTTTCATTCTACGGGGTCTATTCGCGCTCCTTCCTGCCGCCCTCGGGCGACCAGTTCGTCTTGATCACCCCCAATCTCTCGGCGCTGTCGCCGCAGGGGGTCGAAAATTATGAGATCGGCTTCAAGGCGGAGCCAAGGCCCAATCTCTTCTTCACCGGCGCTCTCTACCTTCTCAATCGCTCCAACCAGCCGGTCGCGGTGAACTCCGTCAATTTTGTCGCCGTGAACACGCAAACAAGGGGCGGCGAGATCGGCCTCGTCGGGCAAGTCAACGACAGATGGCGGGTGTCTCTCGGCTATGGCCACCAGATCGGGGTGATCACCGCCTCCGACGGCGGCGCTCCCGATCCCACCAATCCCTTGCAGACGGACGTCGGCCATAAGACGCCCAATGTCCCGCTCGACACCTTCTCGTTCTGGAACAAATACGACGTGTCGTCGCTCTTCGACGCGGGCCCCGGCGTGCTGGGCGTCGGTCTCGGCGTGATCTACAACGCCAAATTCTATCCCGAGATCGACAATGCCGTCGTCGTGCCCGGCTATGCGCGCGTGGACGGCGCGCTCTATGTCAAATTGAGCGAGAAGGTCAGCGCGCAGCTCAACGTCGAGAATCTCGCCGGCGCCCATTATTACGTGGCGGCGAGCGCCGACAACAACATCATGCCGGGCTCGCCGCGCCGCGCTTTCATTACGCTGCGCGCGAAATTCTGATCGTCGAAAACGAGAAGGGCCGCGGCCGCTCGACCGCCGCAGGAACGGCTTAGAGCGAATTCCGCAAAAGTTGACAGACTTTTGCGATGAGAATTCGTTCCTACTGATTAGTTTGGCGCGATTTCCTATCGCTCGAACGATTCCGTTCGAGCGGAAACCGCGCTAGCCGAGCGCTTTCGCCAGCTCCGCCACGATCGCGTCGCCCATGGCGCTCGTCGAGACGCTCGACGGCGCGTCGCCCTTGATGTCGGCAGTGCGCAGCCCCTTCTTCAGAACGCCGGCGATGGCCGCCTCGATCGCGTCGGCGGCCTGAGGCAGGTCGAAGGAATAGCGCAGCGCCATGCCGAGCGAGCCGATCATCGCGATCGGATTGGCGATGCCCTTGCCGGCGATGTCGGGCGCCGAGCCGTGGCAGGGCTCGTACATCGCCTTGCGCTTGCCGTTCTTGTCCGTCGCGCCGAGCGAGGCGGAGGGCAGCATGCCGAGCGAGCCGGTCAGCATCGAGGCTTCGTCCGACAGCATGTCGCCGAAGAGATTATCGGTCACGACGACGTCGAACTGCTTGGGCCAGCGCACGAGCTGCATGGCGAGCGCGTCGGCAAGCATGTGCTCGAGTTTCACGTCGGCATATTCCCGCTTGTGCAGCGCGGTGATGACCTCGCGCCACAGATAGCCTGACTTCATCACATTGGCTTTTTCCGAGGAGGTGACCTTATTGCCGCGCTTCCTGGCGAGCTCGAAGGCGACCCGGCCGATGCGCTCGATCTCGAAGGTCTCGTAAACTTGCGTGTCGACCGCGCGCTTCTGGCCCTCGCCGAGATCGACGATCTCCTTGGGCTCGCCGAAATAGACGCCGCCCGTCAGCTCGCGCACGATCATGATGTCGAGACCGTCGACGACCTCGCGCTTCAGCGAGGAGGCGTCGGCGAGCGCCGGATAGCAAATCGCCGGGCGCAGATTGGCGAAAAGGCCGAGGTCTTTTCTCAGCCGCAGCAGCCCGGCCTCGGGCCGCACGTCATAGGGAACGCCGTCCCATTTGGGACCGCCGACGGCCGCGAGCAGCACGGCGTCGGCCGCATGCGCCCGCTTCATGTCGTCTTCGCTGATCGCAACGCCATGGGCGTCATAGGCCGCGCCCCCGACGAGACCTTTCTCGACCTCGAATCGGGCGACGCCGGCCTGCGTCAGAAGCGCAATGACCTTTTCCGCCTCCGCCGCAATCTCGGGACCGATCCCGTCGCCGGGGAGAAGCAGCAGCTTGAAGGCGGACATTCTGAACCTCACCTATTGGTCGCGTTCGCCGCGTCACGGCGTTGCCGGCTCAATAAGGCGCTCCTCCAGGAGGCGCAACCAGGCTTCGCGCGCGCCCGCGACAATTCGTCCGGTCCGGGCGGCTTGCCGAAGGCTCGGGAGGCGTGCAGCTTGAGGTCGCAGAAAAAACATGGACCGCGACGGCCCATTACGGGCTAAGTCCAGCGGCCCGAAAAGAGCAAAATGGGAGGAGATCTCGATGAACGCGAAGTCGTTTCTCGCGCCGGCGGTCCTGGCCGCGGCGCTTATTGGCGCATCCCCCGCCGGCGCCTTCTGCCTTTTCGGCTGCGAGCCGACCGAAGCGGACGCGCGCAAGGTCTTCGAGAACTTGATCCATCAAAAATTCGATCCCGACGCGAAGATCGTCGATTTCAAGGTCGACCGCTTCTGGCGCATCGACGTCGAAGGCGCCGGCAGGGAAGGCATCGAATATTACTACACTGTGAAGGTTGAATTCCCGAAAGGCGCCCACCTCGAATGCAAACCCGACGCGGCGGGAAAGGTCGCCGAGGGCTGCTCGCCCAGCACCTATTACTCGACCACCATCCAAAACCAGATGGTCAAGGAAAAACAATATATCGAGCCCGGCAAGACGATCGAATTCAAGGACGAGACCCGCTTCGACAAGGAAGGAGGCGGGTGGAAGGGCCAGGACGGCAAGATCTATTGATCCAGGTTTAGTCGGCCCTCGCGGACCGCCGCGCGGAAATCCAGCCCGCTCGTTCTCCAGCGCGCGCGGGCCGTTTTCGCTCGCTCTCAAGAGAGCTTGCGCCCCTTTGCGCGCCGGCCCCATTCGTGTAAAACCCGCCGCTAAAGCGAATTCCGCAAAAGTTGGGAGTCTCTTGCGACCAGAATTCGCTCCAGCTTTTTGAGCTGGCGCGATTTCTAGTCGCTCGAACGACTCCGTTCGAGCGAAAGACGCGCTGAAGACGAAAAGCTGCGCATGACCGCGCGCAAAGGACTGAAAATACAATGCAACAGGTTATCATGGCGATCCATCTGATGACGGTGGCCGCTCTCGTCACATTGGTTCTCTATCAGAAGTCCGAGGGCGGAGCGCTGGGTCTCGGCCAGAGCGGCTTTTTTACGGGGCGCGGACAAGCCAACGCCCTGACCCGGGCCACGGGCATCCTGGCCACGGTCTTTTTCGTGACGAGCATATTGCTGACGGTCATCCCCGCCTGGGAGCGACGCTCGATGGGCGGCGAGGATTGGACCAAAGCGATCGATCAGGAAAAAATTCAGCTCAAGGAGATCAAGCCCGAGGCCGCCCCGCAGGCGCAGAAGGACACCTCGATTCCGAAGGACAAAGAGAGCGTTTTCGAGCAGTTGAAGCGCGCCCAGGAGCAGCGCCAGCAAGGCGCTGGCGCGCCCACGATGCGCGAGAGTCCGGAAGCGGCGCAGCCTGCGCAGAGATCCGAGGCGCCGAAAGCGGAGACGCCGCCCGCCACCGAGGCCGAAAAGCCCGCCCCGCAGCCGAACGTCCAGGACCCGTCTCCGAAGTCCGAGGCCAAGCCCGAAGAGGCGAAGCCGGCCCCCGAGGCGGCCCCGGCGCCCGCTGCGCCTCCGCCCCCGGCGCAGTGGAAGTCGCCGATCCAATAAGGGTCAGCGGACGCGCCCGCGTCCGCCCAATCGATCGTCCAGATCCGCGCCTCCCGCAGCTATCGCGGGCGGCGCGGCAAGCTCGCGCCTGCGCTTCGCTCGGGCGCCGAGCGAAGCGATTTTTACGCACTAGCCGAATCGAGCTTTTGGCGTTAGGCGTGGGGCCCCATGGCGCGCTACATCTTCATCACCGGCGGCGTGGTCTCCTCCCTTGGCAAAGGATTGGCCTCCGCGGCGCTCGGAGCCTTGCTGCAGGCGCGCGGCTTCAGCGTGCGGCTGCGAAAGCTCGACCCCTATCTGAACGTCGATCCGGGGACGATGAGCCCCTATCAGCACGGCGAGGTCTTCGTCACGGACGACGGCGCCGAGACCGACCTCGATCTCGGGCATTACGAGCGCTTCACCGGCCGGCCGGCTTCGCGCGCCGACAATGTGACGACGGGGCGCATTTATCAGGACATCATCACGCGGGAGCGGCGCGGCGACTATCTCGGCGCGACGATCCAGGTCATCCCGCACGTCACCAATGCGATCAAGGAATTCGTGCTCGATGAGGACGACAGCGCCGATTTCGCGCTGATCGAGATCGGCGGCACGGTGGGCGACATCGAGGGCCTGCCGTTCTTCGAGGCGATCCGCCAGCTCGGCAACGACCTCCCCAAGGGCCATTGCGTCTATATTCATTTGACGCTTCTGCCCTTCATTCCGAGCGCCGGCGAGCTGAAGACGAAACCGACGCAGCATTCGGTCAAGGAATTGCGCTCGATCGGCGTTCAGCCGGACATTCTGCTCTGTCGCTGCGACCGCGAGATCCCGCGCGAGGAGCGCCGCAAGCTCGCGCTCTTCTGCAACGTGCGCGAGGGCGCCGTGATCGAGGCGCGCGACGCGCATAACATCTATGACGTGCCGCGCCTCTATCACGCCGCGGGGCTCGACGCGCAGGTGCTCGCGGCCTTTGGCATCGAACCCGCGCCACGTCCCGACATGAGCCGCTGGAACGCGGTGGCGCAGCGCATCAACAATCCCGAGGGCGAGGTCAGGATCGCCATCGTCGGCAAATACACGGGGATGAAGGACGCTTATAAGAGCCTCATCGAGGCTCTGGCGCATGGCGGCCTCGCCAATCGGGTCAAGGTCAATCTCGACTGGATCGAGTCGGAGATTTTCGAGGGCGTCGACCCGGCCGCGCATCTCGAAGAGGTCCACGGCATTCTCGTTCCCGGCGGCTTCGGACAGCGCGGCGCCGAGGGCAAGATCCAGGCGGCGCGCTTCGCGCGGGAGCGCAAGGTGCCCTATTTCGGCATTTGCTTCGGCATGCAGATGGCCGTGATCGAAGCGGCGCGCTCCCTCGCCGGCGTCGAGCGCGCGAACTCAACGGAATTCGGGCCCTGCACGGAGCCGGTCGTGGGCCTGCTCACGGAGTGGCTGCGCGGCAATGAGCTCGAGCAGCGGCGCGCGGACGGCGACATGGGCGGCACGATGCGGCTCGGCGCCTATCCCGCGCGTCTGCGGGAGGGATCGCGCATCGCGGAGATTTACGGCCGGCTCGACATTTCCGAGCGCCACCGCCATCGCTACGAAGTCAACAACGCTTACAGCGCGCGGCTGGAGGAGAAGGGCATGATATTCGCCGGAACCTCGCCGGACGGCAGCCTCCCCGAGACGGTCGAGATTCCCGATCATCCCTGGTTCATCGGCGTGCAATATCACCCCGAGTTGAAGAGCCGTCCCTTCGATCCGCATCCGCTCTTCGCGAGCTTCATCGCCGCGGCGAAGGCGCAGAGCCGACTGGTGTGAGATCGCCCGTCGCACTATGGTTCTCCTATCGACGCGGCGGCTGAACGCTTTCGGGGGAGGTCGTTCATGCGAAGAATCCTTTTAGCTTTGTGCTGCGTTGTGACGCCGGCCGTGCCGATGCAGGCGGCGGGTGCGCGGGGCCCGAACTGTTGGGCGGAGACAAGCCAAATTGCCGTTTGCGCTGCCTACAACGCCTATGTTTCTGAGCAACTGCGGCGGGTTATGCCTGCCTCTTCCAATCTGGGCGAAGGGCAGGCGTCTTGTTCTTTCCGTGTCGTTTCAGGTGGCCGAATAACCAACGTTTCCTGCAGCGGAACGAGCGACGAGCATGCCTCGACTCTGCGACAAATTGTCGATCGTCTGCGCTTGAAGTCGCCGCCCGGGCCATGGGCGCGATATTCGCAGACCCTTAATTTTCACTGAGAGTCGCTCACGGCGCCCTCAACGTCGCTTCGATCCGCATCCGCTCTTTGCGAGCTTCATCGCCGCGGCGAAGGCGCAGAGCCGGCTGGTGTGATGTCTCTTCCCCCTACTGCGACAACCTGCCGCCGAAACCCCTTCGCGCTTTGAACGTTAAACCCTCGTCACTGAAGGGAGCGAGAGACTCCGGGAAACGGCGAGAGCGGCGAACGCAACACGCAGATGAGCGGTTCGCCGATGCTTGATGCAGGCGAGAGCCGTCAGCGAAGATCCTCTCGTCATGGCCCTTCAGCGAGAAGCGAGGACAGGCGCGACGCGCGTGATCGTGCGCGCCGGAGGGTCGCAGAAGCGAACGCGAAGCGTTCGCGTCAGAGATGAGGCGCGAAAAACCACAGGCAAGAACCTTCACGCTCTCCAAGCCTCCAGTCAGAGTTAGCGGTGCGCTCACTTACGGCGCGCCGCTATTTTTTTGACGCGGCCTTTATTTGCGTGGCCGTATCCCGTGCTTGGGGCGGACGAAATAATAAAACAGGCTCACGGCCGAGAAGGCGAGGCCGAACCAGAGAACGACCATCCCGATGTTCTCGTCCTTCATGGATTGGCTGTAGAGGGCGATGCCCAATCCTACCGCGACGAGCCACAGCGGCCTCTGACTGGGCTCCGGCGCTTGCTGTCGCTTCTTGAGGCCATCCGACATCCATCCCTCCCGAATTCTGTTCCGCGGTCGCGCTGCGGGCAAGGTAGGGCGCGACCCGAGCTTTGGCGACGGGCTCAGATCACAGCGTCGCCGCGATCAAATCTCTCAACGCCGGAGTCGCCTCGGGCATCACGCCGAACCAGTCGCGAAAGGCCGGGCGCGCCTGATGGATCAGCATGCCGAGCCCGTCGACCGCGACGAGGCCGCCGCGGCGCGCGCTCGCCAGCAGTGGCGTCTCTAACGGCGCATAGACGATGTCGCTGACGACGGCCGAAGCCGGCAGCGCGGAAAGATCAATCTCGAGCGGGGGCTGGCCGACCATGCCCTGGCTCGTCGTGTTGACGAGCAGCCCCGCGCCTGTAAGGCCGGCGTTGCGCTCCTCCCAGGCGTGGGCGAGCACCGAAGGGCCGAAGTCTGACGCCAGCGCCTGCGCCCGCTCGCGCGTGCGATTAAAGATGCGGATCTCCGTCGCGCCCGCGTCGAGGAGCCCGGCGACGATCGCGCGGGCGCCGCCGCCGGCGCCGATCACCGCGACGGGAGCGGCCTCGGCGCGCCAGTCCGGCGCGGCCGCGCGCAGCGCCGCGATGAAGCCGAAGCCGTCGTAATTCTTGCCGGTGAGCCGCCCATCCGCCCCGACCACGACGCAGTTGATCGCGCCGATCCGCGCCGCTTGGTCCTCGACGACGTCGACGAGCTTCAGCGCCGCCTCCTTGTGTGGGATCGTGAGATTGCAGCCGGCGAGACCCAGCGTCGCCATCGCGCGCAACGCTTCGCCGAGCTTGCCGGGCTCGATGGCGAAAGGCGCATAGGCGCCCTCGATCCCATGCAGCTTCAGCCAGTAATTATGGATCTTGGGCGAGCGCGAATGGGCGATGGGCCAGCCCATGACGCCGGCGAGGAGAAAGCGGTTATGCATGCGGGACGGGTCTCGAAGGGGGGTCGCGCCTCGAAGGCTACAATCTTGCAGCAGGCGGGCATAGGCGCAAAAGGCTGCAGTGGGCCGCTCTGAATGACGGCTGGTGACCCAACCACGTCATTTGCGGTAGGCTGCGAGGGCATCGGCGCAAGTGGCGTCCCGAGGGTCGCCCTCGCTTTCGAGGACGCTGATCGTCGCAACTTCACGCCACAGAAAGGAGGCGGCCGGCAAGACCTCAAAAAGATGAACGGTGTAGCCGGAAGCCGTGAAAACGGCCCCCCACCACGTAATGCGGCATGTCAGCCCCGGTCCCATATCTTCAACATGTCTTGGGAGGCGCGCATGGGGCCACCGGGGCGCAACGAGACTGTCGGCAAGAAAAGCGAGGGGAGGCGCGCAGAGCAAGCTGATCCAAAGCATTGAAAATGCTGTGTCGAACGTAGGATCTACTGCATTTTTCATGAGGTCGCCTCACTTCGACAACATTGCTTGCTTAGCCCCCCACGCTATCGCGAAACTTCACCCACTCCTGGCGGAGGTTTTCGCCATAGGCTTCCTTGAACGCCTCGCCAAAACCCGCGCCGTCCTGCAGGCTTCTCAGCAATTTCGCGAAAGCCTCGGGCTGCTCGCGTTTCAGAAAACCGACGAAGAGCCCGGCTTCACGAAAGGCGAGATTCTGCCGATAGCGGAAGAAATCCGCGCCCTCTCCTTTGGGCTTCGGCTCCTTCTCGAAGGGGTTGGAGTTGAAATCCCGCCAAACGCCTTTGTCCGCGACCTTGATCGCATAGCCTTCCTTCAAGGCCTCCAGCGCCTCTTTGTCGTCGACGCCCTCCGCCCCGCCGCCGTCCGAGATCGTGACGGCCAGACCTTCGGTGAACCAGCTCGGCGGACGCTCCGCGACAACGCCGCGCCAGCCGAAGAGATGTGTGTGCGAGAGCTCATGCGTCAGCACCTTCTTGAGCTTCGGCTTGTCCTCCTTGCAAAGCGCGGGCGAGAGCAGAACGCGGCCCGAGCGCGCCGTGGCGGAGATGCTCGCGTCGTCATAGCCGTTGGAGCGCCCGTAATCGCCGTAGGAGGTGTAGACGACGACGATCGGCTCCTTCGCAAAGGGCCGCCCCTGC
>Ga0335078_10014265_pt1 | contig 11789 bp, 9 predicted proteins | sample Lox_Sample_32_FD_206711 | JGI IMG/M metagenome (GOLD analysis project Ga0335078, IMG submission 206711) | Soil microbial communities from Loxahatchee National Wildlife Refuge, Florida, United States - Lox_Sample_3.2 | ecosystem: Environmental > Terrestrial > Soil > Wetlands | place: USA: Florida...
GCTTCAGTGATCCGCCACTGACCACGGTGACGAAATTCGACCTGAGCACCCGCAAAACGGATCCGTACGTTGGAGGTGTCAGCGCGTTTGTGCTTTCCGCGAACGGCGAAAAGGCGCTGTTCCACCAGGGCCCTCCGCCGGGGGGCAACTGGATCATCTCCGGGACCGCGGCCGCGCCGAAGGATGGGGAGGGGGCGCTGAAGCTCGACGCCATGGAGGTGTACGTCGATCCGCAGGCGGAATGGAAGCAGATGTACCACGAGGTTTGGCGCATCGAACGCGATTTTCTGTACGACCCGAACCATCACGGATTGAACATTCCGGCGACCGAGAAGAAATACAGCGTGTATCTCGACCGCGTCGGTGGCCGCGACGATTTGAATTATCTTTTCATCGAGATGTTGGGCGAAGTCACCATCGGCCATATGTTCGTCGGAGGTGGCGATGGCCCGAAGGCACAGCAGGTGAAAGGCGGCTTGCTGGGCGCAGATTATAAACTCGAGAACGGCCGTTACCGCTTCGCGCGCATTTACAACGGCGAAAATTGGAACCCTGATTTGCGCGCGCCGCTGACACAGCCGGGCGTGGACGTAAAGGTCGGCGACTATCTGCTGGAGGTGAATGGCGCGGAGGTGCGCCCACCGGCGGAAGTTTACAGCTTCTTCGAAGAAACCGCCGGGAAGCAGATCAAAATCAAGGTAGGCCCGAATTCCGACGGGAAAGATGCGCGCGAAGTCACGGTCGTTCCCCTGGACAATGAATTCGCACTGCGCAACCGTGCGTGGGAGGAAGACAATCGCCGCAAGGTGAACGAACTGAGCGGCGGCAAACTCGCATACGTACACGTGCCGGACACCAATGTCGGCGGATACACGAACTTCAACCGCTTCTACTTTGCGCAAGTCGACAAGCAAGGCGCGATCATTGACGAACGCTACAACCATGGCGGACAGATCGCCGACTACATCATCGACATGCTGAAGCGGCCGCTGCGCAATTGCGCGATCACGCGCGAGGGCGATAAATTTTGCTCGCCCATGGCCCAGATTTACGGTCCCAAGACCATGGTCACCAATGAAATGTCCGGCTCCGGCGGCGATGCGTTGCCGTGGATGTTCCGCCAGGATGGCGTCGGACCTCTCGTTGGCACGCGCACCTGGGGCGGGCTGGTGGGCATCTGGGGCTATCCCAGGCTGATGGACGGCGGATTCGTCACCGCGCCGCGCGGCGCGATTTATGGGTTGCACGGACAGTGGGAAGTGGAAAATCACGGCGTCGCACCGGACATCGAGGTGGAGAATCTTCCGGCGGAAGTGGCCGCCGGCCACGATCCGCAACTCGAGCGCGCCGTGCAAGTCACGCTGGAAGCGCTGAAGAAGAATCCGGTGGTCGAGCCGGATCATCCTCCGTACCCGGATTATCACCAGAAGTAATGGACTTCGGTGGAACACATTGAATGACGCCAGAGCACCTAGCGGCCATTGCCTTGCGGACAGGACGCGCAAAAGATCACAACCGGGTCCTGCCGTTTCTCGAGCAAAACGCCCTGAATAAGGACAGGCTTCTGGACATTCTTGAGCGTCACGGACTCCTTGCGAAGTGGGAGCAGTTTAAACACAGGTATCCTGGAGATGCCCTATGAGCAAGAAAGATCATCGCAAAGCACTGGCAGCGTTGAGTTTTTCGGAAAAGATCAAGATACTCGAGAAGCTTCGTGATCGCAGTATAGCGATTGCTGCCGCGGGGCTTCGCCTTCGAGCCAATGAGCCGAACCGAAACCGTACCACGGAGAGTAAGTAAAATTGAATCGTCAGATTCACGATCACTGAATTCCCACGGATCCCAATAAATGCCGGAATTGCCTGAAGTTGAAACCGTGGCGCGCGGGCTGCAGCGCGAAGTTGCGGGCCGAACCATCCTGAGCGTGGTGCTGGGAAAAACGGATTTCATCGATAACCCCGCGGCGCTGGAACAGCATTTGCCCGGACGCAAAATCGCGGCGGTAGCGCGCTACGGGAAATTTATGCTGTTGCGCCTGGCGCCGAGTGGAGCCTCTACGAACCAGGAAGACGCGGCGCTGATGGTCCACTTGGGAATGACCGGGATGTTGCGGCCGAGGGCGGCCAACGAACCTCAGGAAAAGCACACCCATGTCATCATGCAGCTCGACGACGGCCGCGAATTGCGGTACGTGGACCCTCGGCGGTTTGGCCGCATGGCCTACCTGGCGGGCAAAACTCTGCAGGCGGAATTGCGCCGCAACGGCCTGGACCCGCTCGAAGCCGGTCTGGAAGAATTCACACGCGAAATCAGAAGGCGCCGCGCGCGAATCAAGGCGCTGCTGCTGGATCAAAGCGTGCTGCGCGGAGTGGGCAACATCTACGCCGACGAGAGCTTGTGGAAGGCGAAGATTCATCCCGCGCATCTCGGCGCGCGGCTCAAGTCCGAGCAGGTGCGGCGGCTCTATAGCGCGCTGCAGCAAATTTTGCAGAAGGCCATTGCCCTGCATGGCTCGTCCATTTCAGACTTTCTTGACGCGGACGGAGAGCCGGGAGAATATCAACAGCACCATCGCGTTTACGGAAGAGAGGGCAAAGCTTGCGGCCGGTGCAAGACGGTCATTCGTCGTGTGATCGTCGCCGGACGAAGCAGCTATTTTTGCCCCAATTGCCAGAAAGCTCCACGCGGCTGGAAAAAAGCGAAGCGCCCGCCTCAGAAGGCGGCCGCTACAAAATTGTAGGGACGGCCTTCTGGGGCCGTCCGCAAAACGCAATCCGGGAGAACCAATGCGCACTCGCTCCAAAATGATGGTGGTAGTGGCCTTGTCGTTGCTGGCCCTGGCAACAAGGGGCTGGACCGCCCACGCGCGCGCCGACGAGGCGAACCCCGACGCCGCCGTGGACGCGCAGATCATCGGCGAAATCCGCGACCACGGCGAGCTGATGAACAATCTGCAATATCTCTCCGACCGCATCGGGCCGCGGCTGACCGGCACGCCGCTGCTGAAGCAGGCCAACGACTGGACCGCGGAAATGTTCAGGAAGTATGGCCTGACGAACGTGCATCTGGAGGGCTACACTATTGCGCACGCGTGGATTCGCGGCACTGCGAAGGCGCGCATTATCGCGCCGGCTGAGCATCCCCTCACCATCGCGTCCGCAGCGTGGGCACCGAGCACAAAGGGCGCTGTGCGCGGGCAAGTAGTCTACTTCGACGCAAAGAAGCCCGAGGAATTTTCGCGTTTCCACGGCAAATTGAAAGGCGCAATCGTCGTCGCACAAGACCCGCAGCCGCTTTCCCCGCAGCGCCCGCTCGATCCCAATTTCATCGCCACGCTCCCGATGCAGGAGCCCGGCCCGCAAGTAGGCCAGCCCGCGGCGCCGGATCCGTTCGAGAAATTTCTTGCGGATGAAAAGAAGAAGACCGACTTCCTGATTTCCGAAGGCGTGGTGGCCATCCTGCGCGACTCCAATAAACCGCACGCGCTGCTGAACATGACCGACTACACGTTTGAGCCGTTCACGATGGGCCCGCTGCCCGAGGCGTTCATCACTGGTGAAGATTACCGCACGATTTTCCGGATGCTGAAAGAGGGACCGGTACAAGTCGAACTGCAGATCACCAACAGCCTGAGCGCGAAGCCCGTGGAAGTTTTCAATACCGTCGCCGACCTGAGAGGCTCGGAGAAGCCGGACGAGATGGTGATTCTCGGAGGGCACCTCGATTCCTGGGACCTCGCCACGGGCACCACCGACGACGGTACCGGCGCGATGGCTACCCTGGAAGCAGCTCGCGCGCTGGCGAAATTGAACGTCCAACCGAAGCGCACGATTCGCTTCGTGCTGTTCAGCGGCGAGGAGGAAGGGCTGATCGGTTCGAAGGAATATGTAAAGGCGCACAAGAACGAGCTGGATAAAATTTCCGGCGTGCTGATTCATGACACTGGCACGGGGCGTGTGTTGAGTATCGGCATGCACGACAACTATCAGGCGCGCGCACAGATGGATCAGGTGATTGCGCCGCTCGGCGAATTGAAGCTGTGGGAACCCACCATGCGCCGCACCTACGGCGAGGACAGCTTTTCCTTCGCGGAAGTGGGCGTGCCTGGTTTCTGGTGCGTACAGAATTTCGCGGAATACCGCCTGACGCACCACAGCCAGTCCGACACCTTCGACAAAGTGTGGAAGGATGACATCACGCAGGGCGCGCAGGTTCTGGCCACCTGGGCGTACAACACCGCAAATCTTCCGGAAATGCTGAAGCGCCGGCCGTTTACACCGCCCGCACCTCCGGCGAGCGCCGCGGCCGGTGATCCTCCGGCAGCCGATCCTGTCGTCGAGGCGGACAAGAAAATCGTGGAGCAGCTGAAGAGCGACAAAGAACAGCTCAAGAAGGATCTGACGTATCTCACTACGAATATCGGGCCACGGCTTACCGGCTCTTCACAACTGGATCAGGCCAGCCATTGGACTGAGGAGCAATTCAAAGCGCTGGGGCTGACCAACGCGCATCTCGAAAGCTGGACCATCGCCAACAGTTGGACGCGTGGCACTGCCAGCGGCCGGGTCATTTCCCCCGTTGCGCACGAACTCACGGTCGCGAGCGCGGGATGGTCACCCTCTACCAACGGCACGGTGAAAGGCCAGCTTCTCGTGATTGACGCGCTGAAGCCCGAGGATCTGGACAAGTACAAAGGCCAGTTAGCCGGAAAGATCGTGATCATCCGAGCTCCTCTGGACCTGGAAGCGCCGGAAAATCCCCTGGCCACACCCTGGGGTCAGGGCACCATTCCGCTGATGCATCCAAAGAACGCCGAAGTCGGCGATCTTCGCGCGAATCCTCGCGTGCGTGCCGCGCTTATCAAAATGCTGGCAGAGGAAAAACCCGCGGCGTTCTTGAGCGGCTCCGAAAAAATGTATGGCCTGCTTAATATGAGCACGCTCTCCCGCGAAGGCCAGGCGTATCAACCTTCCCTATTTCCTGCCGCGTACATCGCGCGGGAAGACTACTTGGACCTGCTGCGTCTCGCCGATAGCGGCACCCCGGTGCAGCTGGAACTGAATCTGCAACCTTCCTTCAGCGGGAAGCCCGTCGAGGTGTACAACACCGTTGCGGAAATTCCCGGCACCGAGAAGCCAGAGGAAGTCGTGATTATCGGAGGGCACCTCGACTCCTGGGATTTGGGCACCGGCGCTACGGACAACGGCACTGGCTCTATGGCCGTTCTGGCGGCGGCGCGGGCGCTGCAAAAAGCCGGCGTGAAGCCGAAGCGTACCATTCGCTTTGTGCTGTTCACCGGCGAGGAGCAGGGCTTGAACGGCTCGAAGGCTTACGTGGCCGCACACAAGGACGAGCTCGCGAAGATTTCCGGTGTGCTGATTCACGATACGGGCACGGGGAAAGTGCTGAGCGTCGGGCTGATGGGCAATTACGGCGCGAAGGAGACCGTGGACCGCATCCTGTATCCGCTCGCGGACCTGGCCGCGATTAGCGAAGCGTCGCTGCGGCGGGAGGGCGGCAGCGATCATGTGCCGTTTGATGCCGCGGGCGTGCCGGCCTTCTGGTGCATGCAGGATCCCGCCGATTATGACAAAACGCATCATTCGCAGGCGGACACGCTGGATCGCGTGCGCTGGGACGATCTGACGCAGGGCGCCGAGGTGTTGGCGGTTTTCGCGTACAACGTGGCGCAGTGGCCGGAAATGATCCCGAGGAAAGAAATAAAGAAACAATAGAGCAAGGAGCACGTGGCACAGACACTCTTCTCTGTGCTTTCCGCTGAAGGCAACGATCTTATTTGTAGAGTTAGCTTTGGCCGGCTGGAAGCCGGCGCTGCGAAGGAATTCACATGCGAGCCGTGGTGCAGCGCGTCAGCCGCGCGAAGGTGACGGTGGAAAGACAGATCACCGGCGAGATTTCCGCCGGGCTAATGATCCTCCTGGGTGTGGGCAAAGAGGATACCGAAGCGGTAGCCGCATCAATGGCGGAGAAGCTGGCGAACCTGCGCATCTTCGAGGATGCTGCCGGCAAAATGAATCTCTCGCTGCTGGACACCAAAGGCAGCGCGCTGGTGGTTTCACAATTCACGTTGTATGGAGACGCGCGCGGGCAGCGCCGGCCGAGTTTTATTTCCGCGGCTCCGCCGGACCTGGCCAAGAAGCTCTACGAACATTTTTGCCGGGCGCTGCAGAAGCTCGGCGTCACCGTGGCGACAGGAATTTTTCAGGCTATGATGTCGGTGGAGTTGGTCAATGAAGGCCCAGTCACGATCCTCGTCGACTCCGACAAAACGTTCTAAGTCTCGGCGTGCCGCGGGCCGGCCGGAAGCGCTTCGCAATTCAGCGCAAGGCGGCGCTACAAAAGAGCTGCAAGGGTGGACCGTGCCGCTGGCCATAGCCGAATTGCAGCGTCACGGGAGTCGCTACAACGTCGAAGGCATGGCGCGATTCGGCATCGTGTCCGATGATGTGTATGGCGTCTCCAAACCTACACTGGACAAGATCGCACAGCAAATTGGCAGAAACCACGAGCTCGGCTTGGAGTTATGGAACACCGGGAACCACGACGCGCGCCTGCTCGGCATGTTGATTTCCGACTCCACGAAGGTCACCAGCAGCCAAATGGAAACCTGGGTGAAGGATTTCGACAATTGGGATGTGTGCGACGGCACATGCTGCCATCTGTTCGCCGCAGCCAAGCCGGCGTGGCAAAAGTCGCTGCTGTGGACTCGCCGCAAAAATGAATTTGAGAAGCGCGCCGGTTTCGCGCTGATCGCCTACCTGGCGATTCACGACAAGGCCGCCAAGGAGGCGGCCTTCGCTCCCTACTTGAAAGCCATCGAGCGCGAAGCATGGGACGAGCGTAACTTCGTGCGCAAAGCGGTTAACTGGGCCCTGCGCAACATCGGCAAGCGCAACAAACGCCTGAACCGGCAAGCCATCGCCTGCGGCGAACGAATCAAGAAGCAAGGCACGCGGGCGGCACGCTGGATTGCCGGGGACGCGCTGCGCGAACTGCGCAGCGATGCGGTACAACTTCGCCTGAGCCAGAAGCCATGAGCAAAAGTAACGCCTCCAAACTCCAGGTTCGCCGCGCACGCCTCTCTGATGCTGCGGACATTGCCGTGCTTTCGGGGCAACTGGGCTATCCCGCTTCGAAGAAGGAAATGGCTACACGACTGCGAGATGCCCTGCGCTCCAGGAATGGGGCGTGCTTCGTGGCGGAGAATGGCCACGGTGGGTTGCTCGGGTGGGCGCATGTCAGCGTGACACCGCTACTGGAGGTCGCGCGCCGCGCCGAACTAAATGGCCTGGTGGTGGAGGAAAACTCGCGCAGCGCCGGTGTAGGCGCGCGGTTGCTCGAAGAAGCGGAAAAATGGGCCAAGAAGATGCGCTGCACGGGCATGTCCGTGCGCTCCAACGTGCTGCGCGAGCGCGCCCACCAGTTCTACCTGCGGGAAGGCTACGAGCACTACAAAACGCAAAAAGCGTTCCGCAAGCCTCTCTAGCCCGTCGCAACAAGGTTCCTTCCTGTAAACACCCGCCGCCTTCCCTCGTTTTGAAGAATATATCGTATTACGATAAAATATCCCTATGGCTCAGAAGATTAGCGAACGCGAATACAGCGCTTTGGCGGAACTGCGCCACCTGATCCGCCGTTTTGTGCAGGAAGGGGATGCCACCGTGCGGCAGGCCGGCCTTGAACCGCAGCAATACCTTTTGCTGCTGGCGATTCGCGGGCTGCCCCCCGGCCAGGACGCTTCCATTCGCGCACTGGCGGAACGCCTTTCTCTGCGGCATCACAGTACCGTAGAACTGATCGATCGCATGGAGGCTCGTGGTTTCGTAAAGCGTATGCGCGGCCGGGAGGATCGCCGCCAGGTGCTCATCTCGCTGCAGCCGCGTGGCGAAAAACTCCTGGAGAAAGTGGTCGGGCAGCGCATCATAGAACTGCGCGCCAACGGCCGCGAACTGGTGCACGCCATCACCGCGCTTCTGGAGCCTAAACGGCGCGCTTCCAGCAACAGCGGAGGACGGCACCGATAAGGCGCCCCCCGCAGATACGCACGGATCTCAGCCAACCATTCAGATGTGCAGTCGGGAGAACAGGCCGGAAATCACTATGTCAACGACGAATACAAAACTGGAAAGCGCCAAAGCGCGCCATGAGGAACTCGGCGACTTCACTACCACCTGGCGGGTGCTGCCCATTTCCCTGCTGGCCATGGTCATTGGGGTGTTGTGCGCGTTCGTCGCTCTGGTGCTGCTGCGCTTGATTGGATTGTTTACGAATTTGTTTTATTTCGGGCGCTGGAGCACGGCGTTAGTTTCGCCCGCCGGCAATCACCTTGGGATCTTCAGCGTGCTCGTACCGATCGGCGGTGCGTTCATTATCGGGATCATGGCGCGTTACGGCTCGGAGCGTATCCGCGGCCACGGAATCCCCGAAGCCATCGAATCCATCCTGATGAATGGAAGCCGCGTGCAGCCAAAGGTGGCCTTCCTGAAACCGCTTTCGTCCGCGATTTCCATCGGTTCCGGCGGCCCGTTCGGCGCGGAAGGACCGATCATCATGACCGGTGGAGCATTCGGGTCGATGATCGCCCAGTTTTTTCATCTCACCAGCGCGGAACGCAAGACGCTGCTGGTCGCGGGCGCGGCTGGCGGCATGTCGGCAACCTTCGCAGCGCCGGTGGCGTCGGTCCTTCTGGCCGTGGAGTTGCTGCTGTTCGAGTGGAAGCCGCGCAGCCTGATTCCCGTAGCCCTGGCCAGCGCCGTGGCTGCGGTCATGCGCCGCTACATTCTGGGCTTTGGCCCGCTCTTTCCCGTGCCGGAACATCCCTTGTTCATCGGGCCAAAAGGTTTGCTGGGTTGCGCGCTGGTGGGGCTGCTCGCAGGGGTTTTGTCATCGCTTCTGACCGTTTCTGTGTACGCTGCAGAGGATGCCTTTCAACGCCTGAAAATACACTGGATGTGGTGGCCGATGATTGGTGGCTTGGCCATCGGCCTGGGTGGCTTGATCTTTCCGCAGGCGCTCGGCGTGGGCTACGACACCATTGGCCAACTGCTGCAAGGCACGGTCACTACTAAAATCATTCTCGGCGTATTGCTGGTGAAATGGTTCATCTGGGCGGTGTCTCTGGGTTCAGGAACTTCAGGTGGTGTGCTGGCTCCGCTGCTGATGATGGGCGGAGCGCTGGGCGGCCTGGAGGCCATGTTCCTGCCGCACGAAGGGGCCGGCTTTTGGCCGCTGATCAGCATGGGAGCGATTCTCGGCGGCACCATGCGTTCTCCGTTCACCAGCATCATCTTCGCGTTTGAACTCACGCATGACGCCAATGTATTTCTGCCTCTTCTCGTAGGCAGCGTGATTGCCCATGCCTTTACGGTACTGGCGCTGAAGCGTTCCATTCTTACGGAAAAAGTGGCTCGCCGCGGATACCATCTGAGCCGCGAATATGCTGTCGATCCCCTGGAACTGCTGTACGCGCGCGAAGTGATGGACAATCCCATCGCGATTGTCGAGGAAGAACTGCTTCAGGGCCAGGTCAGCACGGCTCCCTATTGGGATCGCTGGGAAGGCCAGCGCCTGGTACCGGTGGTGGATTCCGGCGGACGCTTGAAAGGTGTGCTTACGGCAACCGACATTCGTAAGGTGATGAACGGCGGCGGGAATCATATAGCTCCGGGCTCGCTGGCCGCGCACGTCAAAACCAACACATTCAACGCCTATGGCGAGGAGCCGCTGCGCGTGGTGGTGAACCGCATGGCGGATACCTCCGTCACGCGCATGCCGGTGCTGGATCGCGAAAGCGGGAAATTGCTCGGACTGGTGACGCTCGAGCATGTGCTGAAAGCCCGCGCACGCCACCAGGAAGATGAAGTACGCCGCGAACAGGTTTTGTGGCTGCCGTTCTTTGGCCGGGCGCGCGCGGAATCCCCTAAAGTGAATTATTAAGATGGCGAACGAAGGCGCTGGAAAGCTGAAACCGCAAAGGGCCAGCACGCTGGATTCCTGGGCCATGCGCTGGGCGGCGTTCAGCGGAGCGCGCGAGGACCAGGTTTTCCTTGTGCTGACGCTGTTGATCGGCGCGCTGACCGGTCTCGCTGTCGTCGCCTTCATCGTGTTGACCGAGCATTTCGGCTCGCGACTCTATCCCTTCGGCAGCTCACCGTGGCGGCGGCTCTTCGTACCCATCGGCGGCTCGCTGGCTATGGGCTATCTCCTGTATCGCTATTTCCCCGATGCGCGGGGCAGCGGCGTGCCGCAAACGAAAGCGGCGCTGTTCGCGCGCGAAGGAAAGATCACCCTCGGCACGGTGTTCGGGAAGTTTTTCTGTACTTCGGCGACGCTGGCCAGCGGCATCCCCCTGGGCCGAGAGGGCCCCGCGGTGCAGGTCGGCGGAGGAATCGCGTCCGTTCTGGGCCGCACGCTTGGGCTGCGCGCGGAACGCGTGAAGCAGCTCATTCCCGTAGGCGCCGCAGCGGCCGTGGCCGCGGCGTTCAACACGCCGCTCGCGGCCGTGCTGTTTGCGTTGGAGGAAGTTGTCGGAGACATGCACGCTCCGGTGCTCGGCTCCGTGGTACTGGCGTCGGCGACCAGCTGGGGTGTGTTGCGGCTGCTGCTGGGCAACGATCCGCTGTTCCAGGTTCCGCAATACCAGCTCATAAATCCCTGGGAGCTGGTGGTGTACGGCATCCTGGGACTCGCCGGTGGCCTTGTGTCTGTGGCCTTCACGCAATTGTTGCTGCGCACCCGCAAATGGTTTTTGAAGCTACCGCGAAAAACAGTCTGGTTTCAGCCGGTGGCCGGCGGCGTGCTCGTCGGGGTAATGGGCTGGTTCGTGCCGCAGGTGATGGGCGTAGGCTACAGCCACGTCGGCGACGCCTTGAACGATCAACTGGCGCTGAAGCTGATGGTGGTGCTGCTGGCGCTGAAGCTGGTGGCGACCGCGATTGCATACGGCTCCGGGAACGCCGGCGGCATTTTCGGGCCGAGCCTGTTTTTGGGTGCCATGCTCGGCGGAGCGCTTGGCGGAGCCGCGCATCATCTATTCCCGGCGTATGTGGCAACGCCGGGCGCCTATGCGCTGGTGGGAATGGGCGCGGCGTTCGCGGGTATTGTGCGCGCGCCGATGACCTCCGTCGTGATGATCTTTGAGATCACGCGAGATTATGCGGTCATCGTACCCTTAATGATTTCCAACCTGGTCAGCTATTTCATTGCTTCGCGATTGCAAAAGCAACCGATTTATGAAGCACTGGCCGATCAGGACGGCATTCACCTGCCGGCAGGACGCGGCGTGCGGACCCCGCGGCGCGTGGTGATGCAAGTCATGAGACCGACAAGCGACTGCCTCACTGCCGCAGACGATTTGCGGGAAACGGTGGCGCGCGTCGCGCAGGGTGCGCAACGTTCCTGGCCGGTCTGCGACCATACCGGGGTCATCGGAGTGGTCACGCTGGAGCAACTACAGATTGCCGCCAGCCAAGAATCCAAGACGAAAATCGTGGACCTGCTGGACTCCCGCGAATTCCCGCACTTGCACTCCGATCATTCCCTCGACCTGGCCCTCGACCGCCTCGGCGCCACGCACACCGACGTGCTGCCGGTGGTCAGCCGCGCCAACATTCACGAACTGCTGGGCATCGTGCGCCTCCAGGATGTGCTGCGAGCCTACGGCGTGAACAACGGGCCGGAATCCTAGCCTCCTGGCGACCCCCTTCTCTCCGCTGCGCATTGCTACTCCATGGGTCCCTAGGTAAACTGACTGTGCTTCTCGCAACACC
>Ga0335078_10014266_pt1 | contig 11789 bp, 11 predicted proteins | sample Lox_Sample_32_FD_206711 | JGI IMG/M metagenome (GOLD analysis project Ga0335078, IMG submission 206711) | Soil microbial communities from Loxahatchee National Wildlife Refuge, Florida, United States - Lox_Sample_3.2 | ecosystem: Environmental > Terrestrial > Soil > Wetlands | place: USA...
GAGGCCGGCCTTGTTCTCGCCGGGGGTGTAGGTAACTCCCAGCCGCGGAGCTACCGCATGCAGGTCGGGGCTGTAGTGCTCCTGTTCTATCCACGGAAGGTCGCGGATCTCCCACGTGTAGGTGTTGCCGGCCACCGCTGGCTCGAGCGGCGCGTGGTTGAACACGGTGCCGCGGACTTCCCATCCGGCGGGCACCGTGAGCGAAAACCGCGAGACCAGCACCGGCTGGCTTCCCTGGAAGTCGTAACCGTATTGGACGAAGACGCTCCTCTCTTCCTCGGTCACTTCGTAAGCGAAGACCGAACCCGGCGCCAGATTCGATCCAGGCGATATCAGCTTGGCGCGCCCCTCGTCGTACGTGTATTCCCGCGACAGGGCGACATCGATTACCTTGTCCTTGCCGAGAAACGCGGGTGCGCCGGCGGGCGGCAGCAGCCAGGCGCGAAACTCGCGAATCTTCCCCGTCTTGGTGTTGTAGGTGCGGTACGCCTCAATGGACTCGCTGCTTTTCTGCAACACCTTGATCGCGCCGCGCTCGCGCATCGTGCGGCGGCCATCGGAATCCACCGTGACGCTTTCCTCCTGCAGCAGAGATACTGCGTAGACCTTGGCGGAATACGCCGGCACCGGCTGAGCGGCAGCCTGGCGCGCCCAATCCGGAGCATCCTCGGCGCCGTACAACGCCGCCGCCAGGAGCACAACGCAGGCGGCCTTCACTTGGCAGCCTCGTCCTGGCGCAACGTGAGGGCGACGGAATCGGTGCCATGAATCGCGTCGAAGGCATTTTTTACTTGAGGGTAGGCCTCCCTCTGGAAGTTGAGGAGCCCTTCCTGACCGAAGACCAGCTCACGCGTAATCACCAGCTCATGCTTGTTCCTGATCCCCATTTTCAGCTCGTACCAGCCGGTTTTGCCGAAATCCAGCTTCCCCGGGTTCTCCCCCTTGTCCAACACGAAGGAAGGCGGAAACGCAATCGAGACCTCGTCGTGCTCCTTCCAGGCGTAGGGGAACACAATCTGGTATCGCCGTTCCGCGGCGGTGAATTTGGGGGTCGCACCGCGTTGGAAGAACAGAGGCTGCAAGAGGATGCGCTTGGCAGTGCGAGTGCCGTAGCCGGGGACCTTGATGTGATACTTGACGGCCAGCGGCTCGGCCGAGTTGTCTGCATTCTGCACGGCGACCGATGAGACCTCGGCCTGTGTGAAGACGCCGGTGACTATTTCCTTGTAGGCCTCTTGTTGACGCGCTTCGCTCTCGCCCTCCAGCTTCTTTCGCTTCTCGACTGCGGCGTGGCCGGAAAACGATTCCTCAATGTCTCCCTCCAGCGTGCCGTCGTCGGACAGCGTCATTCGGGCGGTACGCCTGGTCAGAGATCCTTCCGGCGGAGCGACCGGACTGGTAAGGAAGATCGGCTTCTTGGGATCGCTCAAGAGCGCCGGAAGCCCTTCTTCGCTCCAGCCCAGCATTCCCGGCGGAAGGTGCGCGCTCACGTCGTAGAACTTCCAATCGTCGCCGATCTTGACGGCCATGTCGACGTTGTCGAGGAAGTATTCGTCCGCCATCTTCGGGCTGAACACGATGTCCGTGCGGTCCGGCAGCAGGACGGGGCGCGCTTCCAGTCCGACGCTCGAGGCCATCGCCGCGAACAGCAGGTTCCGCTCATCGGCCGTCCCAAGGCCGCTCTTGAGCACCTCCGCGGCCGTTCGCTCACGGTCCTTGGGCATCTTGGCGAGCAGCTTGTCGCGTTCCGCATCGGTCACTCCGGGATCGTAGAGGCCGCGGGTGTTTTTCCGTAAGTAGCGGATCAGCGCCGACACCTTCTCTTCGGGCGCGCTGGCGCCGCCCACGGCTTCGGCGGCCGCCCGCTTGATATCGTCATTGGCCTTCAGCGCTTGCTTCAGGTTGCCGTAGACCTTTCGGCCGATGCTGTCCCAATACTTGTCCGGATCGCGCTTCATGTCGGACCGGTAGTACAGCAGAGCCCAGGGCCGGACGTTAGGCTCTCCCAGCATGTAGGGCTCGTCGTGGAACTCGGGAACATTCTCCAGCGTGAACGACGAGTACTCGTTGAGTTCCAGCTTGAGTGGCGACGGCTTGCAGTTGAAAGGCCAAACTCCCATCCGGTAACCTTCCGAATACTCCGCGGGCAACGGTTTTACATAGTACGTGACCTTGTGTACGGGATATTCTCTCTGCAGTTGAAGACGCGCGTAGAGTACGTGAGGATCGTTGCGAATCTCCTTGTAGCGGTACTCGACAATCGCGCCCGGCTCAACCGCGGGCAAGGCGAACGACGTCACGCGCACTTTCTTACCGCCCGCCCGAACCAGGTCGCGTTCGTAAACGGCGTTGCTCTTCATTTCCACGATGGATCCGTCGGGCTTGATGGTGCGCGCTGCGACACTCACGATGCTGACTTTGGCGCCGGATTCAATATCGATGGTCGATACTTTCTCTTTGCCTTTTTCATCAAACACCTTCAAGCGGACGTAGTGATACAAGACCCGTTGAAAGTCCCGATGTCCCTGGAGTTCGTCCATGACGTGAACGTTCCAGAATATCGCCTCAGCACCCGCGCCTTTTTCAACCGTCGGAGCGCTCATTTGCCGTTCGGCGTCGGTGATCGGTTCCCATGCAACGTTTATCGCCTGTGCCGGCGCGCGATACGCTGCCAGCAGCAAAACCAGCAGGCAACGTCGAGAAGTAAGAGCCATGATATCGGAGACATTATAAAGGATATTCAGTGCCGAATATATGTTATCTCGGCAAGAAATGCGATAAAGTACTGAGCAGCGGGATCACGGCGGCCGAATGTCTGAACTAACCGCCTGCCCGATCGCGCTTCTTCGGCACGCCGTGCGTGTGGCAGTCGATGCACTGGAAGAAATGGATGTTGTGGCGGCTCGTGCGCGAACGGAAGGTGGTATCCATCTTTTCCACGTCCAATCCGCAGTTCGACATCTTGGGGTGGCAGTTGGCGCAGGAAGCGCGCGTCTGCTCGCCGTGGCCCTGGTGGCAAGCCAGGCAACTGATGCCTTCGTGGATGCCAATGGGGGTGCGGTCGTCGCCGTCGCCCGCCTGCATGGCTGCGCTGGCGGCGTGGCACTGGTAGCAGAGCGCCTGGCGCTGATCGGGGCTCATCTTCACCGGCCGCGTTCCCTGCAGCATTTCCGGCAATGGGAGCGACGCGAGCGCAATGTGGCCCTGCGCGCGGCGATCGAATAGCGCCAGCGACGGAGTCGCCTTCGCCTGCAGGCTGCCCGCCGATTCCGGCCGCCGCACGCGCGGCCCTTCCGGCTGGCCCATCCGGTGCATCTGATGGCACGCCAAGCAGGGAATCGCGGCGCGATCCGTCCACCGCGCATCCACTAACTGCCAAGGCCCTCGGGTATCGACCGGCGTAACCATGTCGCGCAGCGCTCCCTGGAAATGCATTCCGTGGCAGCGGAAGCAGTCCTCCATCAGGATACGTTTCCGGTTGTGCTCCTTATCCGTGAACACCTGCGCGTAGGTCATGGCGTGCGGACCGGCGCGCCAGGTAGCGAATTCTTCCTGATGACAGTTGCGGCACCTCTCCACCACGGCATCGACGTCGGACCATTGGTGGAAGCGGATATGCTCGGAAAAATCGCCGCGAGCGTGTTGATCGAGACGCTGTACGTTGCCTGCCTGCAACATGCCGCCGTGGCAGTCGGAGCACGTGATATCGCGATGCGCCGAGCCCAGCCAGGCCACGCTCGAATCGCCCATTTCGTGGCAATCCCCGCAATAACCGGCGTTCTGCGGCTTGGGACGCAGACTCGGATATACGATCGCCGCCGCGATCGCGATCACCGCCAGCGCCGCCAGCGCGAGCTTCATACGCGCCTCTCCTTGACGATCGCCGCCGCCACCCGATAGGCATTGGCCAGGATAGTCAGCGCCGGGTTGAAGCCGCCGTTGGTGACGTGCACGCTGGCATCCGCCAGGTAAATGTTGTCGGCTTCGTGGATGCGGCAGTTGCGGTCCACCACGCTGGTCTTCGGATCATTGCCCATGCGGCAGGTTCCCGCCTGGTGCTGGCCGCCGCTCAGTTCCAGGCCCGGCACAGTGGTCCACGTGCGCGTCGCGCCCGCCTCCTGAAGCCACTCGGCCGCTTTCTTGACCACCGCGCGCGCTACCTCCACGCTGTGCGGATGGCGTCCGCCGGAAAGCCGCGCCACCGGGATGCCCCAGAAATCCTTGACCTGCGGGTCCAGTTGCGCCCGCGCTTCAAACAGCGGCATCTCCTGCACCGGTCCCATCACGGCGATCGAGCGCCGGTAGAACTGCCGCATGAAATCCTTGTGCCCGCGGCCCCAACGCGGCGTATCCGGCGCCGTCATGCCGGTGAATTGAATCGGCAGGCGGATGAATTCGTTGGCCAGCATGGCGCCGCCGCGCAACCCCGGGTTGCCGTGGTTGAAATCGCAGATGGCGATGCTGGCGCCCGGGCCCACGTCGTCATAGGTATCGTGATCGAAAAGGCCAATGGCTCGCGGGTAAGCGTGGCCTTGCAAGTTGCGGCCCACCCAGTCGTAGCGGTTTCCCAGGCCGTTGGGATGCAGCCGGCTCTTCGAATTGAGCAGCAGGCGTGCGGTCTCGATGGCGCCGGCGCTCACCACAACCAGGCGCGCAGGCTGCGTCTGGAGGCGGTTATTCCGGTCGTAGTACGTCACCGCGGTCGCGTGCCCGCGGCCGTCGAGCACAATCTCCCGCGCCATCGCATCGGTGCGCAGTTCGCACAAGCCGGTGGCCAGGGCGGTGGGAATCACCGTGTTCTGGGTGCCGTTCTTGGCGTTGACTTCACAGGCGAACCCCACGCACCAGCGGCAACGCATGCACGGCCCGCGGCCGTTATACGGGACGCTGTTGCGCAACATGGGAATGTCGAAGGGATGCCAGCCTTTGCGCAGCGCGGCCGGCTTCAGAATCTGGTATTCGCGATTCGGCGGCAGCGGCGGCATCGGCAGGCCGCGGCGGCGCGGCGCCTTGAACGGATCGGGCGCGACATCGCCCGAGACGCCCATTTCCCACTCGGCTTTTTCGTAGAAAGGCTCCAGATCGTCGTAGCTGATCGGCCAATCGTCGAGCGTGCTGCCCTCCGGGCACCCATAGATGGACTTCATGCGGAAGTCCTGCGCCATGTAGCGCCAGGCCATCGCGCCATAGCTGACGGTTCCGCTGCCGACACAGGCGGCATTGTTCGAGTAGGCGCCGTCGCTCGGCAGCACCACCAGCTCCCGGCCCCTGCGGTCCACCGCGACGCGCGGGTTGCGCGCATCATCCGGCCCGAACGGCGCTCCCAAAGCGCTGGTGCGCTGGTTTCGCAGGTCGTCCTTGGCGTCGTCCCAGGCGGTCACCCACCGGCCCCGCTCGAGCAGCGCCACGCGCATCCCGGCGCAGGCCAGCTCTTTGGCGATCACGCCGCCGCCGGCGCCTGCTCCAATCACCACCGCATCTACCGGCGCCAGCGCCATATTACGAACCGCTCCTCGGGCGCAGATCGTACTGGATGCGCCCGCGCACCGGAGAGGCCGGCACGCGCAGCATGCGCCAACTCGCGTAATCGCGGTTACCGCCGTGGCGCGGGCTGCCATAAAAGCCCTGCATGGTGTGCGCCAGCACCATTTCGAAAAAAGGCCGCGCATCTCTTTCGAGGCGCCTCATCACGGCCAGCTGCTGGTCGCTGGTCAGGTCGTGGAGCGGTTTGCCGAACATTCTGTTGGCAAGCGCGGCTGCCTGGGCGAGGCCTTCGCGATAGGCACGCCGATAACGCCGATAAGGGCCTGCCAACTGCCGGTCGATGAACACGACCGCGCCAGTCGCCGCCGCGCCAGGATCCTGATCGGCCGGGATCAACTGATCACAGATCGCGTCCAGCGTACGGGCTTCTTCGCCTGAGAGCGCCAGGCGCGCTCCCCGATCCTGGCGGCACGCCGTCGTGCTGAGCGCGGCCCCGGCAAGAAACGAACGGCGCGACGGTTTCCGCATACCACTTGCTCCCCTGCTGGACTCAGCCGGAATAGTATCACGCTTCAACCCGCCGGGCGGCGGAAACCAAATCGCCTACAATTGGGAAAGGGATGGCAGCCCAAGCGGAACGCGCAACCGTCACCTGGTCGACGCCGGAGTGCCCCTTTTCGATCGAGTGCAGCACTCGCGTGCTCGACGATATTCGCCTCTCTGCGACCGACGCGTTTTTTTCGCTGCCGCGCGGCGGCGCTGAAATCGGAGGCATCCTGTTGGGCGCCTGGCAAGAGGGCCGGCTGGCCATTTCCGATTACGCCGCGCTCGATTGCGAACATGCTCTCGGCCCGTCGTTCACGCTTTCGGTGAGCGACGAAAATAAATTGCAGGAGCTGATCCGCGCCGCGGCTGGTTCCGGTTTCGGACGGCCGGTAGGTTGGTTCCATTCGCATACGCGAAGCGGCGTCCTGCTTTCCGACTCCGATCTGACCATACACAACCGGTATTTTCCCGAGCCGTGGCAGGTGGCGCTGGTGGTGAAGCCCCACACTTTCGAGCCGATGCGCGCCGGCTTCTTCTTTCGCGGCCCGGGAGGAATTATTCATTCCAGCGCCAGCTACCATGAGTTCCTGATCGAGCCTCAGCCGCTGCAGCAGGTTCCGCGAGCTGCCCCGATGGCGCAGGCGGCGCCGCCGCTGCAGCCGCCCGGGTCCGCGGGAACCATTGTCGACATTCGCGCCGAACCCGAAACTCCTCGTCCGCCGGCCACCCCCATGGTCGAAGTCCGGGCTGAGCGCGCCGCTTCTCCGGCGCCCGCCGCTCCCATCGTCGACCTCCGCGCAGGGTCCGAGACCCCGGTTGCGCCCTCTCCTCCCGACATCGGCCGGCCGGCTGCCGAGCCGGCAGCGGCGCCCATAATCTCCGCTGTCGCCGCCGCCCCGCGCCCGCCCTCGAAGCCGGCCACCGAAGCCGAACGCGCAACGCCAGCTCAGTTGCCCTTACCGCGGGCGTTCGAGTCTTCCCCGGAGCCATCGCGCACGCGATTCAAAGTGCCGCTGGCCGCCGCGTTGGCCCTGGCTGCGGGGATCGCGCTCTACGCCGGGCGTGGCGTTTGGTATCCGGCCGCCGCCGCGCTTGTGCGTCCAGCGCCCTCCCAAGTCGCGGCCTCATCGATCGGCTTGAACACCGTCGAGACCGCGGGCCAGCTGCAGATCCATTGGAACGCGGACTCGGCTCCGGTGCGCAGGGCCACCGCCGCCTCACTGGAAATTGCCGACGGCGATCTGCCGCATCAGAGCATCGCGCTCGATGCCGCGCATCTGGTCTCCGGCGCGTTCACCTACGCCGGGCGCAGCGCGCGCGTGGACGTCACTTTGGCGCTCGATCAGCCGGATGGCTCCAGGCAGCGGCAGGTCACCACCTTCCTTTCGAAAGAACCGCCTTCGCCGATCAGCTCGGCGTATCCGGTGCCGCCGGACCCGGAGCACGGCAAACTGGTGCGGCTCGTGGACACCCTGCGAACGCAATTGGCGGACGAACGCGAGCGCAGCCGCAAGCTCGAAAAGGAGCTCGCGAACACGCGCGCGCAATTACTCCAGCAGCAGCGCCGTCGTCTGGGCAACCAGGCCCGCTAGCCGGCACCGTAAGCGAATTCGGCGCCGGTCCACGGGCGCGCAGCGATCCGCTACTACGCCCTGCCCACCAGCCCCGCTGCGAACAAACGGGCGTCCACCCGGGCCAGGCGCCGCACCGCGCGCGTCGCCACCAGCGGCGTATGGCGGATCGTGGTCAGGTACTCCGGTATCGCCCATACGTCATCCTCCGCGGTCATCCAGTGGATGGAGTCGAACCGGCGCAAGTTGACCGGGCGCGAGTAATTGCGAAGCGTCTTCTCGCGGCGCAGATTGTAATAGTGCTCGAAGTAGGACATCGCCAGCTCGCGCAGGCTGCGGTAGACCGGCTCGCGATAGCGCAGCGCGGAGAAGTTCGATTTGGCGATCGCGCCCCAACAGCCATCGCGGCGGAAGATGGCGAGCACGTGATCGTCGTCGCGCACTGCTTCGAGATCGAGCAGCAGCGGCGGATGCCGCAGCATGCGCAGCGCGGCGGCGGCGAACAGAGCTCCTTCCATGCAGTGCGCTCTGCGCTCGCGCAGCACGCGCCGCGGCGACAGGCAGGTCGGCCCAACCGGCTCCTTGTTGTACGCCACCTCATGGTCGAGAAAATGCTGAATCTTCTCGGGCGAATTGAGGCGGCGAAAAACGGCGCGCTCGGCAACCTGAAACGAATTGCTGGGCATTGGGCTTAGGGTAGCGCGCCGCAGCGCGCCCATGCGCGCTTTTCAGTTTTTTCTTGACAGCCGCGAAGAGTGAAGTGTACTATTACACCATACACTTTGGACGGCATGGAACTGCGCATCAACTTTTTGAGCGGCGTTCCCATCTACCTGCAGTTGATGGAGCAGATCAAACACGCCGTCGAGACGGGCGCCGTGCGCGCGGGCGAGCAGTTGCCGGCAATCCGCAAAGTGGCTGAAGATCTGGCGATGAACCCGAACACGGTGGTGAGGGCGTACCGCGAACTGGAGCGCGACGGAATGCTCGATCTGCGCCACGGCTCCGGCGTCTACGTTTCCGCTTCCCGAACCAACGCCGCGAAAACCGCGGCGCTGGAACGGGCGGGCGGCATTCTGGCCGAAGCTCTCGACGAAGTGGCCGCGCTGGGCCTCACGGAGGCCGAGACGCGCCGTGTATTTGAAAGCGAGCTTGCGCAGGAGCGTGAGCGGGCACGGCCGGCAAGGAGGCGAACTTGAACGATCTGGTGATTCGAGCGCACGGTCTGCGCAAGAACTACGATGGCTCGCCGGCGCTGCGCGGCATTGAACTCGCGGTGCCGCGCGGTTCCATCTGCGGCTTTCTGGGCCGCAACGGCGCGGGCAAGACCACAACCGTAAAGCTGCTGCTCAATCTGCTGCGGCCGGACGCCGGCGAAATCCATCTCTTCGGTGACCCGATCCAGTCGGAAGCCGCGGCAGTGGCGGCGCGGCGGCGCATCGGCTTCGTCAGCGAAGAGAAACAACTGTACCCGTACATGACGGTGAGGCAGACCATCCGGTTCGTGCGCCCGTTGTTTCCCGGCTGGCGCTGGGACCTGGAGACCAAGTACCTCGAGATTTTTCAACTTCCCGAGAAAAAGCCGGTTCCCAAGCTGTCAAAGGGCATGCGTACGCAGCTCATGCTGCTGCTGGCCATGGCGCGGGGCGCGGAACTGCTGATCCTGGATGAGCCGACCGATGGGCTGGACCCGGCTGTGACCGAAGAGGTGCTGCAAGCGCTGGCGGGCCTGGCGGCGGCCGACGGGGTCAGCATTTTTTTCTCTTCTCACCACCTCGCCGAGGTCGAGCAGATCGCCGACCGCGTCTGCCTGATCGACCGCGGGCAGGTCGTCATCGATGGCGCGCTCGACGATTTGAAGATGGAGTATCGCAGAATTCTGCTGGTATTCTCCGCCGATGCGCCCGCCGCCGTGGCCGCGCTCTCCGGCGTCGACCACGTGCGCACGCGCGGACGCACAGCCTCGCTTCTGGCCCATGGCGATATCGAAGCCACGTTGGACCGCGCGCGCCAGTTGCAGCCGGAATCGGTGGAAATCCATCCCGTGACGCTGAAGGAACTGTTTCTGGATTACGTAAAGGAGGCGTGATGCTCTGGTGGAAAGCCTGGATGGAGACGCGCTGGCGCCTCTTGTTTGTGTTGGGGTGCTTCGCGCTTCTGTGGGCTGAAGGGCCCCTGTTCGGCGTTCCCTTGGCGAAACTGCGCGCGGTCTTCATTCTCCAATACGCCGGGATATGGGCCTTCGCGGCCACCATGCTGGCGGGCGCCGGAATCAACAGCCAAACCCCGTTCGGGACCACCGCCGGCTACCATGGCTCCCTGTTGTTCACACTCTCGCTCCCTGTGGCGCGGCGCAGACTTTTCGCGATACGGGCCGCGGCCGGAGCGGTGGAGACGTGTGCCCTGATCGCGATCAGCGCCGTGCCGCTGGCCCTGTTTTTCGGCCTCAGCGGGGCGACGGCTTGCCTGTACGTGGCCGGGGCGTGCGTTTGTTCGATGAGCGCCTACGCGATCTCCGCGTTGTTCGCCTGCGTCACCGGCGAAATGTGGCAGCTGTATGGCTCGTGGGGCGCGCTGGCCGCTCTTTGCCTTTCGATGCGCTATGCGCCGTTGGCAAGATTCAATCCGCTGCGCGGTTTCCTGCTCTCCGCGTACACCGCGGCGGTCCATCCCCAGGTCACTCCGGCGTCGATGCCCGTACCCCTGGTTCGCGAGACGCTGGCCGGCGTGTTGGCGTCCGTCCCCTGGATTGACGCCTGGATCGGCTCGGCGCTGCTGGCCGCTCTTTGCTGTTTCCTCTCCATTCGGATTCTGGAGCGCAAAGAGTACTGAGCGTGGCGCCGTCGCTGCGCGCGGCACCGGGCTTCTAGCCGGCGGTGGCCTGCAGCCGCTTCACCGCGTCGCCGCACAGTACGGCCGCGTGCCGGGATTCCGGCTGCAACCCGCCCAGCGCGGCTTCGATTACCGCGGGCCGGAACGCCGATAGCTCGGCGCGCCGCTTGCCCAGCAGCCACTCCGTCAAGGCCGAGCCTGCGGCGATGGACGCCGTGCACCCGCGCACCTTGTAGCGCACCTCCGCCACGCGCTCCTCCGCGAAGCGGGCCGACAACCGCAGGATGTCGCCGCAGGCCGGATTCGAAACCTCCAGGGTAACTGCCGGCGGCGGCAATTCCCCCACGTTGCGCGGATTCTGAAAGTGATCGAGCAGCCGCGGCGAGTACATGTGGAGCTCAACCCCCGCCGCCGTCAATCCACCGCCACGGCCGTCACCTCGGAGAAATCGATTCCCGGCCGGCCGGCGCGCTTTTCGCAGGCGTCTTCGAGCTGCTTCCAGATCGCGAGCACTTCCGGCGGAGCGTGATCGGGTATGTCGGCGCTCTTCCAGGTGAAGATCTCGACGAAGTAGGGCAGGCCCGCTGCATCCACGCCGCGCAGCACCACGTGTGGCCTTTCCAGCACCAGGTCCAGCTTGCGGTACAGCGCCCATGCCTGCGCGCTCACCTCCGCATAGCGGGCCTCCATGCCCTGCTTCACGTGCGCCACGCTGTGGATGGTTTCGGTGCCCGGCCCGGGCAGCTTCGCCGGCGGGTTTTGCGCGAGCGCCGTCATGGACAAGCCCGCAAGGCCGATCGCCGCCGCAGCAGCGATCCGCCAGGAGCGGTGTCCGGAAAGAGTGTCGTGTGTCGTCATATGAGATCCATCATGCCAGACCGCGCGCCGTTACAATGTGTTTCGATGCCTGAATTCGACGTGGTGGGCGTCGGCCTCAACGCCACCGACACCCTGCTGATGGTTCCCCACTTTCCCGCTTATGCCGGCAAGGTGCCGTACGAGGCGGAAGTGATGAGCCCCGGCGGGCAGGTGGCCAGCGCCATGGTGGCTTGCGCCCGGCTCGGGCTGCGGGCGAAGTACATCGGCTCGGTGGGCGACGACGAGCGCGGCCGCATCCAGATGGAAAGCCTGCGCTCCACCGGCGTAAACCTCGACCATGTGCAGCTGCGCAGAGGATGCGCCAACCAATCGGCCTACATCATCGTCGATCGCTCCACCGGCGAGCGCACGGTGCTGTGGCGGCGCGACGACTGCCTGCGTATCGATCCGGACCAGATCGCGGAGGAACAAATCACCGGCGCCCGCCTGTTGCACATCGATGGCCACGATACCCCGGCGGTGGCCCATGCCGCCGCC
>Ga0335078_10014267_pt1 | contig 11788 bp, 9 predicted proteins | sample Lox_Sample_32_FD_206711 | JGI IMG/M metagenome (GOLD analysis project Ga0335078, IMG submission 206711) | Soil microbial communities from Loxahatchee National Wildlife Refuge, Florida, United States - Lox_Sample_3.2 | ecosystem: Environmental > Terrestrial > Soil > Wetlands | place: USA: Florida...
CCGCCACCACCAGCGCTGGCCGGTGGGTCCGGCGGATAAGGCACGTGATGTGCTCGTTTTGCCACGGAGCGCCCACAAAGGCGGTGGAAGCTAGGGAGATCTCGGCCTCCCAATTCATCTCTCGTTCGTCTCGTGTTTGATTTCCGTTCACCTTGGACTTGTAGGTTGACCAGGTCTGGCGCCGCATCCCGGGGCGCAGGTCGAAGTGTTCGGAAACGACGGGGCCCACGGGCCGCGAGGACGACTTATACGTGGCCATCGCAACCGAGACATTTGGACCCGGGGACGTCGCCCCGCGCCAGCCGATCACCGTCCGCAACGACCGCCGCCGCGTGGACCGGGTCTTCCGGGGCGTCGCCCGGGGAACGGGGTTCGCCACCCTGCTCATCCTCTTCCTCATCGGGCTCTTCCTGCTCATCGAGGGGTGGCCGGCGCTGCGGACCGATGGATGGCACTTCTTCACCAACTCCGGATTCCAGACGGTGACGAAGCCCTACCACTTCGGGGTCCTCGCCTCGCTCTACGGCACGGTGGTGGTGGCGGTGATCGCCATGATCGTCGGGACCCCGGTGGCCATCGGGACGGCGCTGTTCCTGACCGAGTATGCGCCTCGCGGGGTGCGTTCCTTCATGATCGCCGTGGTGGATCTGGCCGCCGCCATCCCGAGCGTCATCTACGGGCTGTGGGCCATCTTCGAGCTGCAGAACAACGTGGTCGGGGTGAGCAGCTGGATGGCGCGTCATCTGGCCTGGATCCCAATCTTCAAGGTGACGACGCCCAAGGTGAACGCTTCGCTCTTCATCGCCGGACTCGTGGTGGGGATCATGATCGTGCCCATCGTGGCGTCGGTGACGCGGGAGATCTTCTCGCTCACACCCCCCGGTGAGAAGGAGGGGGCGCTGGCCCTCGGGGCCACTCGGGCCGGCATGATCCGCCGGGTCGTCCTGCCGTTCGGGCGGGGGGGGATGATCAGCGCCGTGATGCTCGGGCTCGGACGGGCGCTCGGGGAGACCATCGCCGTGGTCATCATCCTGAGCCAGAGCTTCGTGATCTCACCGCACATCCTGCAGTCCGGCGGGTCGACCGTCGCCCAGCTGATCGCCGTGAACTTCGGCACCGGCGGTCCGCTCGGGACTCACGCGGCGCTTTTCGCCGGCCTCATCCTGTTCGCCTTCACGCTGGTGATCAACCTGGTGGCGTCGGCCATCGTGTCACGGTCCCGCAGCGGGGCGGGGGTGGAACTGTGACCACCTTCGCCACGCCGCCGCCGGCGCCCACGGTGCCACCGACGATGCCGCCGACGCCTCGACGAATCGGCGCTCCGCTGCGTCCGCGCGACTTCGGACTGGCCGACGCCGGACTTCTCGTCGCTTCGCTCTTCTCGTCCTTCGTCCTCGTGTGGGTGGTCTTCTACCAGATCACCCTGCTGTCGGGAGCGTTCGGGTTTCTCCTGTCCTGGTACGCGTGCTTCCTGGCTCTGTACTGGATGGTGACGGCCCAGCTTCTCGACCGCAGGACCGCCACCGACCGGGTGGTATCGGCTCTCGTCGTCACGGGGGCGGCGGTCGTCTTCGGCATCGTCGCCTTCATCGTCGGCTGGGTGACGTGGAAGGGCGTCACGCACCTGCGGGTGAACTTCTTCACCAAGGACATGAGCCATTTCCTCCCGGCCGATCCGCACGTGCTCTCGCACATCGGGGTGTTGCACGCCATCGTGGGCACCGTCGAAGAGGTGGGGATCGCGGCTGCCATCGCCGTGCCGGTGGCGGTTCTCACCGCCGTCTTCTTGAACGAAGTGGGGGGGCGGGGTACCCGGATCGTGCGCACGGTCGTGACCGCCATGAGCGGCCTGCCGTCCATCGTGGCCGGTGTCTTCGTCTACTCGATCCTGGTGGAGACCAAGTTGGCCAACTTCTCCGGCATCCTCGCTTCCATCGCCCTGTTCATCCTCATCCTGCCGTCGGTCACCCGGACCACCGAGGAGGTCTTGCGCATCGTTCCGGGGGGGCTCCGGGAGGCGTCTCTCGCTCTCGGCGCGTCGGAGTTCCGTACAGTCTGGTCGGTGGTGCTCCCGACGGCCCGGTCGGGAATGATCACCGCCTCGCTCCTCGGCATCGCCATCGCCGTCGGTGAGACGGCGCCGCTGCTCTTCACCGCCTTCGGCAACAAGGTGATGAACACCAACCCCTTCCACGGTGACCAGCAGGCTCTGCCGCTGCTCTTGCTCGACTTCGTCCGTACTCCGGAGGCCGCCCTGGTCAACCTGGCCTACGCCACGGCGTTCATCTTGCTCGCCCTGGTCCTCATCCTCTTCGTCCTGGCCCGCGTCCTCGGCCGCCAGGGCAGCCGTTCCGGCGTCTGGCGGGCTCGGCTGCGCTCCCTTCTGCGTCCCCGTCCCCGGCCGCGTGCCGGCGAGCCTTCCTCCGTCGCCCTGATCGACCCCTCGATGAAAGAGGCACCCACGACATGACACTCTTTGCCACCCGCGAACCGGTGATCGCAGACGAAAGCCGCGTTTCGACGCGCAGTGCCGGCGATCTCGTCGCCACCGATGTCTGTGCCTGGTTCAGCGGTCGACTCGTGCTCGAAGGGGTCACACTCGACATGCGTCCGTCCACGGTGACGGCGCTCATCGGACCGTCCGGCTGTGGCAAGTCGACGTTTCTGCGGATCCTCAACCGCATGCACGAACTGGTCCCCGGGGCCCAGCTGGCCGGCTCGGTGGCGCTCGACGGCATCGACATCTACGCCGGACGCCTCCGTGCCACCGACACGCGGCGCCACATCGGCATGGTCTTCCAGAAGCCGAACCCGTTCCCGGCCATGTCGATCTACGACAACGTGCTGTCGGGTCTCAGGTTCTCCCGCATCCCCGCCACCGACCGTGACGGGATCGTCGAGAGCTCGTTGTCCAAGGCCGGCCTCTGGAACGAGGTCAAGAACCGGCTGCGGGAATTGGGCGGTGCGCTGTCGGGGGGCCAGCAGCAGCGGTTGTGCATCGCGCGGGCACTGGCCGTCGAGCCCCGGGTCCTTCTCATGGACGAGCCGTGCTCGGCGCTCGACCCGACCTCGACGGCGCGGATCGAGCAGACGATCGCCGAGATCGCCGACGAGGTGACCGTGGTCATCGTCACCCACAACATGCAGCAGGCCCAGCGAGTCTCGCAGAACTGCGCCTTCTTCCTGGCCGCCGAGAACGAGCCCGGTCGTGTCGTCGAGACAGGTCCCACCGAGGTCATCTTCAATAGCCCGAGCGACGAAAGGACTCTCGACTATGTCAACGGTCGCTTCGGTTAGGGCGAAGCGACGTCCGCGACGTCGTCGGCTCCTACGGCGCCTCGTCCCCGTCGCCGCGCTGTGCTTCCCCGCCGTGCTGCTCTTCGGGGTCGACCCGGCTGCCGCCTTCCCGCAGCTGCAGTCGACGGGTTCTAGCTTCGCCGGCGTCGCCATCGACCAGTGGGTCGGCCAGGCCACTTCTCTGTACGGCTTCAACATCAACTTCGAGGTGTCGTCGTCGGTCTTCGGGCTCAATTCCTTCGCCCAGGGGCAAGAGGACTTCGCCGCCTCCGACATCCCCTACAGCTCCGGACAGGCCGACAGCACGCCGTCGCAGCCGTACCAGTACCTCCCCGACGTAGCCGGTGCGTTGGCCTTCATGTACAACCTCCAGGGAAGCAACGGTCAGCAGATCCGCAACCTCGTGCTGAACGCCCAGACCCTCGACGGGATCTTCACCGGGAAGATCACGTACTGGGACGACCCCTCCATCAAGAACCTGAACCCCCCCAACGTGGCGCTCAACCTGCCGCACACGGTCATCGTGCCCGTGTACCGCGAAGACGCTTCGGGCGAGAACTACCTGCTGTCGGACTACCTCCTGCACCAGGACGGCTCCACCTTCCAGGCCTACCAGCACGCCGTGGCCGACTCCCAGGCCGGGCAACCGTCGGCTACCTGGCCCCTGTCGCAGACGGGCCCACCGTCGGGCTACCCGAACTACACGTCGCTCACCGGACAGAACGGCTCGGACGGCGTGGCCAACTACGTCTCGGCCCTGTCGAGCGAAGGCTCCATCGGCTATCTGGAGACGGCCTACGCCATCCAGCACAACTTCCCGGTGGCCTCGCTCGTGAACGCCTCGGGCAACGCCGTGCAGCCCACCTCGGTGAACGACGCCACCGCGCTCGAGAAGGCGATCCTCTTCGCCGACCTCACCCAGAACCTGGCCAACGTGTACTCCAACCCGTTGCCGAACGCCTATCCGGTCTCTGCCTACAGCTATCTGGTTGCCCCCTGTAATCCGTCACTGGCGGCGGCCCAGAAGTTCAACTGCGCCGGCCCTCAGGGCACGTCACCGTTCACGAACGACCGCGGCAACGAGCTCGGTCAGTTCATCGCCTTTATGGCCTGCGCCGGCCAGGAGAAGATGGCCCTGCTCGGGTACTCGCCGCTACCTCCGAACCTCGTCCAGGAGGACTTCAACGCCGTCGGGCGGCTGAACGGGGGGGTCCAGCCCCCGGCACCGACGGCGGCCAACTGCCACAACCCCTACGTCGACGGTGAGGTCCCCCTTCCCGGTGGTGGTGCCGGGCCGACCATCGACACCTCGGTGGCCGACGCCAACTCAGCCGCCGCTATCGCCGCCGCCAACCAGGCGGCGGCCTCGAAAGCGACCCTCGGCGCCGGCACGTCGGGCCCGGCCGGCTCGAGCACGTCGGGTGGGGCGACGGGCTCGACGACGGCGGGGGGCGGATCCTCCGACGCCGTCTCCGACCGTAGCGGTGGTACCGGCTCCCGATCTGGTGGGTCGAGCAGCGATCTCGGCAACGAGTACAAGAACTTCGACGCCCTGCAAGAGCTGGCCGACCGATCTCGCGGCCCCTCGATCGTTCCGGTGCTGTTGTGGTGCCTGATTCTCGCCGTCGTCCTCCTCGGACCGCCCCTCGGTTGGCTGGCGTGGCGCCGACGGCGTTCGGGCAAGGGCGGCGCGGGACTGCTTCCCGGGGCGACGGCATGACGGCGCCCGTGCTCCTGCGGCGGGGCCGCCACGGCCGTCACCGGGTTCGGATGCGCCCCTCGTGGCAGTGGCTTCGCCCCGCTCTGGTGGCGTTTCTGCTGTTGGCGACCTATGCGTCGGTCGTCCTCGGGAACTCCGGGGCCAGCTCTGCCGCCGCCCCGCAGCCCTACAGCGGGCAGTGCCCGGGTGGCGCCAGTGCCTGCATCCAGGTCGTCCTGCCGTGCGGGACGGCGTCGTGTCCGACCGTCGTGGCCGGTCCGACCGACGATCTCGCCTCGGGACAGTACGTGTATCTGGCCTTGTCGAACTTCCCGCCGGGGGACACGGTGCGCATCGCCTACTGCTCGAGCGACGGGTCGGATGCCATCGACCCGGATCCGTACTGCGCCACCACCACCCCGAGCGGCATCAAGCTGAGCAAGCGCTTCATCGAGATCGGCGAGGACGGCACCACCAACGCCTCCACTCCGGTGGCCTTCGATCCGCCGGGACAGGACAACCCTCCTCTGTCGGCCGTCCCGCTGGTGCAGAACGGGAACCCCAGCGGCACCTTCTTCTGTGACAACGGACCGGATTTCTGCGAGATCGTCGTGACCGACGACGGGACCTCGACCGGGGCCGGACCCACCGACTCGACCACAAACACCGTGGTTGTACCGCTCACCTTCTCGGCGGGGGCGTCAGCCTGTCCCACCACCGACCCCCAGCTCTTCAGTGACAGCTCCTTCACCGTCGAGCAGCTCGTCCCGGCCATGGTGCAAGCCACGTGCGCTCAGAAAAACGGCGTCGTGGGCCTGAACACCGCCACCAACACCGCTCAGGAGATAGGCGACCTGACCTCGGGTGGCACACCGGTCGCCTTCAGCGATGATCCGTGGGACGCGCAGCTCGACGCGCCTCTAACCGGCGGGTCCACTTCGTTCGCCTATATTCCGGTGGCCCTGTCGGCCACGGCGGTGGCGTTCCTTGGTGGCGCTCCCGACGAATCTCAGCCCGGAATCGTTTTCCCCATTGCGAAGTACAACATGACGCCCAATATGGTGGCGGGGGCGTTGACCACCACCTACGAAGCGGGCGGCTCGGCCGACAGCCTCGTAACCGCACCTACCGGAGATAAACCCCCGCTCACCTGCGGTCAGCTGGTGGGCTGCAACAAGAACACCATCGGAAACTTCAATACGTTTTACATGCTGAACCCGGAGCCGTCGGGGGTGGGACAGCCCGGGGCCATCGGGTCGTTCTTCTCCAACACCGCGTCGGGAACCAACTACCAGCTTTCGCAGTGGGTGTGCTCGGCCCCGAACGCGCCGTTCGAGCTCACCGTGGACAAGACTTCTGGCGGCCCCACTCAGGTGTCGGTCACCGACACCTACAACCCGGCCGTGACGACCCTCACCACGCCACCGACGCAGTCGCCGTTCTGGGACCCGAACACACCGGCGTCGGAGTGGCCGTTCAAGACTTGCGAGCCAACATCTCAGTTCCCGACACTGTCGCCGGGGAGCCTCTCTCAGTACCAGCCGGCCGACACTCCGGCGCTGCAGGCCAAGTCCATCCGCGCCTACGGCAGCGGTGGGACTCTCGCTTTCGGGGCGATGGATTGGTCGGAGGCGTCGTTCAACGGACTGAACGTCGCCGCTCTGCAGAATGCCGCCGGGAACTTTGTGACACCATCATCCACGTCGATCGTGGCCGCCATGAAGGATGCCACCGAGCAGGACAACGGGACCTACACCTTCAACTACGACGATCCCAGCAACACCGGGGCCTACCCGATGCCGATGATCACCTACGCCGTCGTCCCTACGTCGCCGGTGGACCCGGCGCTGGCCGAGCAGCTCACCGATCTGCTCACGAATCTCGTCACCTACTCCTCGGGCAACGACCTACCGGGGGGATACGTGAGTCTCCCTCCGAACCTGGTGGCTCAGGCCAAAGCCGACATCGCCAAGGACATCGTCGCTGGGACGCCGAAGGGGACGGGACCGTCGACGGGATCATCGACGGGAACGTCGAAGACCACCTCGTCGTCGACGGGGCTGGGGGCGACGTCCCCCGGCACCACCGACGTCGACTCGGACCTGGGCGCCGACGAGGCGCTCGGGTTCCTCCCCGCCGAGGTGGTGGCGAACCTCGAGACGCCGGGAGCCTCGGCTCACTCGCCTTCGTCGTCGGGGTCGCCGACACCGAGCACGCGATCCGACGGCGGTCACGTCATACCGGTCGTCGCCGCCGGTTTGGACGTCCTGGCCGGCGACGCCCGCTTCGTTCTACCCGCGCTCGGAATCGCCGCGCTGATCGCCATCGTCACGGGTCCGGTGCTGCTGGCCCTTCCGAGGCGCCGCCGACGCCCGTTTCTTAGTGCGTCTTCGGTAGCGACCGACGGGAAGGGTGGACCGTGACCGTCGGGGCCACCGTTGTGACGCCCTACGGCGGCGCCGAGGCGATGCCATCGACGCCCACGACCACGGTGGGGGGCGTGCGACGGCGGTTGCTGCTGCGGCGGGTGGTGGGCGCCGTTCTCACCTCGGTGGGACTGCTCATCGTCCTTCTCGTCCTGTTCGTCTACGCCTTCACACCTCTGGTCGCCGGACGCGACCAGCACCGCCTTCTCGGGACCTTGACCAGCAGCTCGCAGAACACGTTCGCCTTGACCAAGGGGACGATGCCAGCCGAGGGCCGACCGCTCGGCGTCCTGCGCATCCCCGCCCTGGGCCTGTCGCAAGTGGTCGTGGCCGGGACGAGCGCCAAGGACCTGGTATCGGGCCCGGGTCTCATGCCGGGAACGGTGCTGCCGGGCGAGCAGGGCAACGCCGTCATCGCCGGCCGCCGCACAACCTTCGGGGGTCCGTTCGGCTCGATCGGTACCCTGCACCGCGGCGACGTCATCAGCGTCACCGATGGGGTGGGCGCCTTCCGGTACGTCGTCGCCTCCGTCCGCACCGTGCCCTCGGGTGAGCGGGCCTTCGGGGGCACCACCGACGACCGCTTGACCCTCGTCACCTCGAACTCCTCACTCGACGCCACCGGGCTCGAGATGGTCGTGAGCCACCTGGTGGGGAGGTCCGTGGTCACGCCGGCCTCCGTGTCCCATGCCATCCCAGCCGGGGAGAGAGGACTCTCGGGTCAACCTCTGGCGGCTGCCTCCGCCCTCTTCTGGGCCCTTCTGTTCCTGCTCGCCGCGGCAGGTACCGGTTTCGCCCTGTGGCGCTGGCGTCGACCGTGGCCGACATATCTTCTGGCCGCTCCCATCCTGCTCGCCTGCGGGCTGTTCGTGGTGGAGTCGGTGGCCCTCATGCTGCCGGCCACGGTCTGAGATGGTTGCCACCAATCGTCTCCGCAGCGCCGTGGCCATGCTGGCGCTGTCGTGCCTCGTGCTGGCGGCCGGCTGCAGCTCGCCGTCGGCCCGTGCCGCCTCGCAGGCGACGGGCACGACCTCCACCTCGACGACCACATCGACCGTCATCGGCGGGTTCGTGTCGCCGGAGATCAAATTCGGTACCGGAGGGTCGGAGCCGGCCGATCCCACCACCACCGTCCCGGTCGAGCGGACGGGGCGACCGATCGACCCGAGCAACGACGCCGGCCAGGCGGTCATCATCGACCAGTCGGGCTACCTGCTGCCGGAATGGTTGGTGGCCGATGTCGACCTGCCCATCACATGGACGAATCTGTCGGGCAAGACCCAGCAGATCGTCTTCGACGACGCCCCCGTGCACTCGGCCCTCATCCCACCCGGTGGTTCTTTCAGCTGGAAGTCCCCCGGCTTCGCCATCAACCTCACCTATCACACGGCGAACGGACACCACGCCCGGCTCACCTTGCAGAATCCCAACGACAACACTTGACCACGAGGGCAGTCGGGCCGATCACGCAACCGGTTCGACGACGGCGGTACCCGGAGGATTCACCAAGATTTTGCCTCGGGGCGGCGTTGCTGTCACCACCTCGTCACGGGCCGTTCACCTGCGGTTCGTACAGTGCCCGTGGAGCACGGATCCGCCACCTCAGAGCGGTCGGTGCCCACGTCAAAATCCCGACAAGGAGGGTGTAATTCGATGCCTCAACGCCAGAAGATGGGCCGGGCTCGGCTCAGGATAACCGCCGGCCTGCTGGGCGTGGCGGCGGTGGTCGTGGGCGGCTTCGCGGCGCCGGCGGGCGCAGCGACGGTCCCGGCTCAGAACAACATGATCATCGCGGGTGGGTCGAACACGACCTACGCCATGATGAGCCAGCTGAGCGAGCTCTTCAACGCGTCACCGGGCTGCGACCTGGCCGTTCCCAGTGGGACGCAAAACCTCGACTACCGGTGCCCGAACCCTCAGAACTCGACCGGTGGCGAGAACGGCCTCGGGGACGGGAAGGGCTACACCAACACCGGTTCGATTGCTCAGGGTGACCCCGAGAACCCGTACAACGACGTGGTGGTGCAGGAGCCGGCCCTCGGATCGAGCAATGGCATCAAGGAGCTCGACCAGCGGGGCACGAACAACGCTCCTCTCAACTTCGCCCGCTCCTCTCGCGGTCCGAACAACGGTCTCCCCGCCCCGGTCGGGGCGCCGGTCACTACGACCAACACCGACCCCGAAGGCCTGAACTTTGTGGCCTACGCGGCGGACGCCGTGCCGTGGTTCCACTTCACCAAGGTGGGCGGTGTAGCCACGCCGAGCTCGGGTATCACCTCGCTGTCGCTCTCGCAGCTGGCCGCCGTCTACAACGGCACCGTCACGAAGTGGTCGGATCTGTGCCCGTCCTCTCCGAAGAAGACGGCCAAGAAGTGCAACAGCGCGGCCGGCAACGCCTCGATCGTGGTCTACACGGCCCAGAACGGTTCGGGTACCGAAGGCACATGGCAGAGCGAACTCGGCCTGACCACCAACGGGAACGCCAACCTCTTCAACGGTGTGCCCAATGACGGCAAGCACGTCATCTTCGAGAACGAGATCAGCGGCATCCTGGCCAACGGCGACGAGGCCAACGCCATATTCTTCTTCTCCTACGGCAAGTTCCAGACCGACTGCACCACAGGACTGACGAAGGGGACGACGGCCGGCTGCGGCGGGGCCCAGGCGCCATCGGGGTCGCAGATGGGTCTCGGCGAGGAGACGATCTCGGGGACGGGATCGCCCATCACGGCCAGCCAAGCCACCATTCTGGACGGATCCTTCCCGACCGACCGCTACCTGTACAACGTGTACTCGAACGGGACCAACTCGAGCTTCCCGGCGGCGACGCAGCCGACGCTCAACTTCATGAGTGAGTGGGGCTTCATATGCAAACAGGACTCCGCCATCGACTCGAACTCCGGCGTCTCGTACGGATCGGAGATCCAGAGCATCATCAAGAGCAACGGGTTCTTCCCCTTGAGCTCGGGGCTCATCGACGCGAGCAACGTCGACAGCAACGCCCATATCACCGATCCGGGCTACTCCTTCGTCGACCCGGAGTCGCAGACGTCGAGTCCGTCGAGTGCACAGGGCCTGTGCCGGGTGTTCACCACGGATGGTGACGGCACCACGTAACTTCGGTCGAAGCACGACGGTGTGAGCCGAAGGGGACCCGGTTCGAGAAGAGCCGGGTCCCCTTCAGGCTTTTCGCCGAACGGCGGCCGGGTCCCGCCGCAGACCGATCGCCTCAGCTTGAGACGCTCGAGAACGAGACCGAGGGATGAGGTGTCGAGGGATGGATCTGCTCCCCCCAGTGGCTGAAGGCCACCGCCTCGACCCCGGCCGACGACCCGCCGCCGAAGGTGAGGGTGGCGCCCACCGGGGTGTACGGCGCCTCGGTCGGGACGTACAGCGTGACGGTGTGAGTGGCGCCGGTGCCCCCGGAGACCGGTCCCGAGATCCCCACCACCATGCGGTCGTGGAAGCGTCGCGGGTTCGACTCGGTGAAGGGCTGAGCCGGTGTGAACGAATCGATCTCCTTCTGGGGGTCGAGAGCGGCGGCGACGGACTGGTAGGGCTGGTCGGAGGCCTCGAGTGAGAGCCACTTGCCGGCGACGGTGAGGGCCGTCACCGACGACAGTCCGAGCGCGCTCTGCAGCGCCGGCGAAGAACCTTTCACGTAGATCGTGCCGCCGGCGGTGCGCACGACGGCAAGGGCAGCGGCCGCTCCGGACAGCGACTGAATCGAGCCGGTGGTGGTGTCGTCACCGATCAAGGTCGTCGTCTTGGACCCCGAGCGCGACTGGTCGACGAAGTGGAACGAGAAGTCGGCGTCGTTCATGGCCGAGTCCGCCAACGCCAGGACGTGCTGAGGTGAGGCTCCGTTCAGTGCCCCGTAATTCGGTGTGGAGCTGCCACAGGCAGCGGCGAGACAGCACGGGACGGCGACACCGATGAGCAGTCGAGCGCGCATCGAAGCATCTTAGGGACTGCGACGACAGACGCCGACTCGGGGAGTCGTCGATCACACCGGCGCTGAGAACGCCGAGACGCGGTGCCAGTATTCGAGAATGAGTCGCGTTGCATTTGAACCTTCATCGATGGTGGACACACCGGCTCGAGGGATCTCCCCCTCGTCTCCGATGGCGGCGATGCCCGTCGGAATTGCAAACCCCCGGGCACAGGCCGAGGACGGGCTCGAAGGTGCGCGCTGGGCTACCTTCGGGACATGCTGGTGCGGTGCAGCCGCGGGTGAGCTTGGTCACGCTCGGGGTCCGCGACAGGGACCGGGCCAGGGCCTTTTACGAGACCCTCGGGTGGAGGGGAGTCGGCGGGACCGGTGACGAGCCGGTGTTCTTCCAGGCCGGGGACATGGTCCTGGCCC
>Ga0335078_10014268_pt1 | contig 11788 bp, 10 predicted proteins | sample Lox_Sample_32_FD_206711 | JGI IMG/M metagenome (GOLD analysis project Ga0335078, IMG submission 206711) | Soil microbial communities from Loxahatchee National Wildlife Refuge, Florida, United States - Lox_Sample_3.2 | ecosystem: Environmental > Terrestrial > Soil > Wetlands | place: USA...
ATCCCGTGGAGCATGCGGTGCGTGGGAAGGATGGTGAGCTGCTCCCGCTCGGAGTTCACCAGGAACATCATGATGTATTCCCACGGCGCGTCGGGGCCGGCATCCGGAAAACGGGCCCGCATGCGGTCCCGGATGGTGAGCATGGTCTGGTAGCGGTGGTGCCCGTCCGCGATGTAGATCAGCTGCCGCGCCATGGTCCGCCGGATGGTCTCACAGCTTTCCGCGTCCGTCATGCGCCACATCCGGTGGCGCACCCCGATGGGCTCTTCCCGGAAGTCCACAATAGGCGCCGCCGCCGTCTGCGCTTCCAGCACGCGGTCCACGCCGTACGACTTGTCGCGATAAAGACCCACGATGTACTCGAACTGCGTGGCCGTTGTTTCCGTCAGGCTGATCCTGTCCTCCAGCGGCCCCTTGATGACTTTCTCATGCGGGAGAATCCGGCGCTCTGCGTAGTCCCGCAGCCTCACCAGCCCGATGAAACCGCGCGTGCGGCGCCTGCCGCCTTCCGGCACGTCGAACTCCTGGTCGTACACCCAGAACGACGGGCGCTCCGTGTGCCGCAGGATGCCTTTTTTCTGCCATTGGGCAAGAAGGTCGCGGGCCCGGGTGTACCGGTTGTTCGTCTCGTTGTCCCCGGGCTCCATCCTGCCCAGGATCAGCCGCACCACGTTGTACGGATCCTGCTGGTAGTACGCCTCCTGCTGGGCGGGAGAAATCACGTCATACGGCTGGGAAAGGCAGGCTCCCACGTCCCGCACCACGGTGGGGTCGTAATGGAGCGCTCGAAACGGTCGAACATCATTTATCTCATCCACACCGCTGGCACATTAGATCACAAAACGGGGAGCGGTCAAGCAACTTACCACTTCGCGTTGAATGATCCCCACGCCAGCCGCATGCCGACCACGGGGGAATACGTAGCAAGCCGCGTGCCGATTCCCGAGCGGGCATTGATGTCGGCAAGACCCTGCATCCCGACGTATGCAGACAGCTGCATCCACGGCGTGACATTGACGCCCAGCTCGAAGTTCGCCTCTCCGAAAAGAATGGCGTACCCGGTCTGCGCTCCGGCCAGACCGGCGGAAAGCCCTCCCAGGCCGGTCCAGAGATTCACCGCGAAAGTGAGCGGCCCGGTGTGGCCTTCCTGGCCGAAGATGACTCCGCCCACACCGCCGGCCAGGGAGCTCGTCCCCTCCGGGGAGTAGAGGGCGTACCCGAACCCTCCCGTCCGCTGGCCGTTGCCGTTCACCCCGTACCCGAATCCGCCCACCTCGCTGATGGAAATCGCGCCGCTCGTGAGGCCCTGCACGGTTCGCTGATCCGCCCATGCAACACCGCCGGCGCCCGCCGCAAAGGCGCTGGAAAGCGGCAGCGCCAGCGCCAGGGAAACGAGGACCATGACTCTTCTGATGCTCATGACCCTTGAACCCCGCGCGGGTCCGCGGATGTCACCCCCCCCGCAGGCGCCGCCTGCGGGGGGTGTCAGTCAAGCAGCGGGTTGATCTTCTGGGCGGACGAAGCGCTGGCGGCAGGAGGAACGGTTGCAGCAGGGGGAGGAGCGCTTGCGGGCTGAACGCCGGCCTGCGGCGGGCCGGCCAGGCCATCGCTTCCCGCGATGTTCGTGTTGATGAGGGAGTTGCGAAGGTTTTCCTCAATCGTCTGGGAGCGCTCCGTGTTGTATTCATCCACCTCGTCGAACGTTGTCGGCTGCGTGCCGGCCAGGAAGATTTCATTGATGGTCTTCTGCGTGTAGGCCGTGGGGAGAAGCCCGGAGGTGGCGCTGACTTCCACGTCCACCAGCCCCGTCTGGGGCCTGTCAAACTGCCTCACGGGAAGGTCCTGGTGGACGGCCTTCATGTACTTTGCCCACGTCGGACCGGCAATTGCAGCCCCGGTAAGCTCCGTTCCCAGGGACCGGTGGCCGTCGTCGAAACCGTACCAGACCGCCGTGCACATGTACGGGGAAAAACCGACCGTCCACGCGTCGGACCAGTTCTGCGTGGTGCCCGTCTTGGCCGCGTAGGGCTGGCTGGTGTTGTCCCAGATGTCCAGCAGGTTGCCGATCCCGCCCAGCGATCCTTCCTTGATCACGCTCTGGAGCAGGCTTGTCATGATGTAGGCGGTTTGCGGGCTCATGATCTCGGCGGCGTCGCCCTTGCGGGACTCTTCGTCCAGGACCTTCTTTGCCGGCTCCAGGATGATCTTCCCGTTCCTGTCCTCCACGTAGCGGATTGCAACCGGCACCACTTCCCGGCCGCTGTTGGCAAAAACGGAGTACGCACGCGCCATCTGGAGCGGAGACACGGAAACGACCCCCAGTCCCAGCGGATAGTACCGGGGGAACGTCCTGTCGATCTCCGTGGGATCCGTGATCCCGAGCATCCGGCTTGCCCGGTCGATTGCCGCATCGAAGCCGATGCCGTCAAGCACCTTGAGCGACGGCACGTTCATGGAGTTCGCCAGCGCCTGCCGGAGGAGCACGCGGCCATGCCATTCCCCCTTGTAGTTGAGCGGCTCATACAACGTCCCGTCGGGGTTCGTGAACACCACGGGGGCGTCCAGGATCATGGTGGCCGGGGTGAACTTGCGGGAGTCGATGGCGGCGGAATAGTAAAGCGGCTTGAACGATGAGCCCGGCTCCACGCGCGCCTGCACGGCGCGGTTGAACTGGTCCACGCCGAACTGCCGTCCGCCGACCATGGCCAGGATGTAGCCGTTGCTCGGGTCAATGCTGATGAGCGCGCCCTGGACCTGCGTGCGCCGGGTCACGTTCATCAGCGCGCTGTTTCCGGCTGAAACGATTGCCTGCGGCCGGCCCATGGAGAACATCGAGGTGGCCATCTCCACAACCGGGTTGACGCTGGTTGCGTACAGGCGTTTTGCGTTCCCCGCGGCGTTCCAGTCGCGGTACATCATGTCGTCGACGTTGTAGGTCAGCCCCAGCATCTCCATCATGGGCAGGAAATCCGCGCCCGCCTGGGCCGAGCGCTCCCGGGTGAGGTCCTGGTAGCGCGTGTTGACCGCATCAATGTCCTTGGCCATCCGCTCCTGGGCTATCTTCTGGTCGTCGAGGTCCAGCGTGGTGTGCACCACAAGGCCGTCGGTGAGGATGTTGTAGGAGCTGCCCAGCATGTCATCCAGCTGGCTTCTGATGTATTCGCTGAACCAGGGGGCCTTGTCCTGGCGCTCGTAGTACGCCGTGGTATCCGGGCGGGTGTAGTCGTATTTTGCCCAGTAGTCTTTGAAGGACGAGTCGGCTTCCGCCTTTGTGACGTACCCAAGACCAACCATCTGGTCCAGGATCACGCGCTGGAGCTTGCGCGCCCTCTCGGGGTTCCGGAGCGGGGAGTAGAGCCCGGGCTTGGCCAGCTGGATCACCAGCATCACCGACTCGGCAAGAGTGTCCTGCTGAACGGGGTGGTTGAAGAAGAACTTGCTTGCGGCCTGGACCCCCTGCGTGTTGGCGCCGAACGGCATCTCGTTCAAATACATCTTGAGGATTTCCTGCTTCGTGTACCGCCGCTCCATCTGGATGGCCCACCACAGCTCCACCAGCTTGCGCCTGATGGAGATGTCGGCCCGGTTGGTGTACAGGCGTCCGGCCAGCTGCTGCGTCAGCGTGCTTGCCCCCGAGATGTAGCGCCCGGTGACGATGTTGAGCACCGCGCGGAGCATCCCGCGGATGCTGAAGCCGGGCTCGGAGTAGAAGTTGCGGTCCTCCCGGGTCAGGAGAGCATCAATCAGGTACTGCGGCACCTGTTCAAGCGTGACGGGTTCCCGGTTCTGGTCCCCGAAGAACTCAGTGATCAGCCGGTCATGAATGTCGAGCACTTTCGTGGGAAGCGCCATGGGAGTGCTGGCGAACTCCTCCCGCTGGGAGATGTTCTTCATGCCGGCAAAGGCAAGGCCCAGGGAGACACCGATCACGATGGCAAACACGAAGGCAACAAGGAGTAAAGTCCCGAAAACGGACGGCCGACGGCGCAGGAGACGCACAGAGACAAGATACGTAACGTGCCGCCACGAAGTCAAAAAAGCGGCCGCGCTTCCTCACGGGACGCCGGGGATGGGCTTCTCGTAGACGCGGTACGTCTTCACCTTATCAAGGGCCAGCTTCTCCAGCGCATTGCGGATGCGGAGGTTGTCCTCCAGGATGTAATTAGCCTCCAGGCGCCGGATCTTCCGGGCAAGGGCGTGATAGATCTGCACATAGAGGAGCACGTCCAGGCCTTTGCCCTGGTACTCCGGCAGGACGGCAAGGCCGAAGAGGCGGTAATCGGACAGGTGCCGCACGTCGAAGATCAGCTTGAGGAACCCCAGCGGGAAAAGGCGGCCTCCGACCTTTCTCAGGATCACGTTCAGGTCGGGAAAGCCCAGGGCGAATCCCACCGGCTTTCCCTCGTCTTCCACGAACCAGATTGCATCCGGGTCCGCAATGGGGCGGAGCTTGCGGAACATTTCCTGGAACTCGTCGCGCTGCAGCGGAACAAAGCCCCAGTTGTCCTTCAGTGCGATGTTGGAGATCTCCAGGATAGCATCCGCGTCCGCGGAGGCGTTCTTCAGGGAAGCCCTGCGCACGCGGAGGCCGGGAGCGCGCTCAAGCAGCCGGTCTGAAAAGCGGGAGAACCTCTGCGGGATCATGTAGCCGCGGTCGGTGCAGGCCTCGTATGCCAGGAGGTCCTTTGCCTTTGAATAGCCAAGCTGGAGCATGAGCTCATTGTAGTGGGGCGGGTTGTACGGCGCCATGAACACCGACGGCGCATGGAAGCCGTCCAGGAGAAAGCCCCAGCTTTCCGAGACCGGGTGGATGGGTCCCCGCACCGCCTGCATCCCACGCTCCCCCAGCCAGGCCACTGACGCGGCGTCCAGCGCCCCGGCGACGGAGATGTCGTTCACGCATTCGAAGGCCCCGAAAAACCCGATCCGCGCCCGGTAGAACGAGTTGAAGGCGTGGTCCACGTACGCCAGGCTTCTTCCGCACACGGCGCCGTCGGCTTCCGCAAGAAGCAGCGTGAAATCAGAGTGGGCCAGGATGGAGTTGCTGCGCGCCGTGTATGCGCCCTTCTCCTCAACCCACAACGGCGGGGACCACAGCGGGTCCCCGCGGTACAAAGACCGGGGAAACGTGACGAACCGCTTGAGGTCTGCCTTGGACGTTGCTTGCCTGACGCGAACGGGGATTCTCACTTCCACCATGATACGGCCGGAAGCTCCGTGCTGCAAGCGCACGCGCGGACAGGTCTACCAGATCTCGAAGAGCAGCGGCGCTCCGCCCACCCCGGAAACCAGCGCAGGGTTGCGCGAACGGCCAAGCCCTGCACATGCGCCACGGTCAGCCACGATGTCGCGCGCGCTGTCGCTGACCCACGCCGTGCCGGAGAGGACATGCAGATGCCTGCGGGAGCGCGGGACGCGGAGGAGCTCTCCCGGCAGCAGCGCTATCCGAAGCACGCGGCGCCTCTCCGTTGCCGCGATCCCCCGCGCTGCGGTCTGGAAAACCATGCCGATGTCGACGCTGCTCATTCCATGCCCCCTTCTTCCGCCTCACGGGCGGGCTCGACGTAATTCGTTTCCTTGTACGATGAGAGGACGATGTTCGTTATCGACCTGATGGCGTCCGACCTGCTCTTGATGGCCGTGAGGAGCCTCTCCAGCTGCTTGGGCCCCTCCGCCCTGACCTTGAGCACGTAGCAATCCTCTCCGGCCACGTCATGGCATTCCAGGATGTCCGGCTCCGTGGCGCACACCTTCTGGATGGTCTCCCTGATCGACTGGCTGCTCACGCTGAGCCTTATGAAGGCCAGCATGGGTTTCCCGAGCCTTTCGGCGTCGACGATTGCGACGTAGCGCCTGAGGATCCCCTTCTTTTCAAGCTTTTTTACACGCTCATGGACGGAGGAGGCGGTCAGCCCGACTTTCTCCGCGATCTCGGCATTCGAAAGCCGCGCATTTCCCTGGAGGATACTGACGATTTTCTTGTCCGTTTCATCTATCACACCACAATTGTACTGACAAATAGGCCATTTGTCAAATCAAATTTGGAATAGTCAATGTATTTCCGAATATTATTCGGAGTCATGCCTGTTACAGCCTCGCTTGCGCACACCCAGCGTTCTCAACTAAACTCCCTCCATGAGAAAGCTCATCCAGCAGTACGCGAAAGACCTCACGTCCGGTCGCCTTGAATCGGGATACGAGCATTCATTCCGGGTCTACCATCTTACCCGGGAAATCGGAGAGGAAGCTACGTATGACGATGACGTCCTGCACGCCGCGTGCTTCCTCCATGACATCGAGATGTCGAAAGGGCATCCCCGCAGCTCGGCGGAAAAGGCGGAGGCCATTCTTCATGAGACGGGGTTCGTTCCGGACAAGATCCCCCTGGTGATAGATGCCATCCTGAATCACATGCCGGATGGGAACCCTTCCACCACGGAAGCGAAGCTCCTCTTCGATGCGAACCTGCTGGATTCCATCGGCGCGGTGGGGTTTGCGCGGCTGGCCGCCGGCGCGGCAGTCTGGTACCACTATTCCACCATGAAGGAGCTCCTGGACTACGTCACGCGCGAGCTTTCCCTGACGCAGAGCCTCCATTTCGAAACCAGCCGAAAGCTGGCCGCGGAAAAGATCGTCTTTACAAAGTCGGCAATCGAGCAGTTCACAAAAGAGCTGCATCTCTAGGCGGGCGCAGGTGGCTGGCATAACGCGGCGGTTCCTGGCGGAAGGGCATCTGATCGATTCCGGGCTCCTGACCCGGATGCTCAACCTCGTTGTCGATTCCGGGGCGGACTACGAGGTTGTCGATTTTCGCATGGGCAAGGACCGCGCGGACTCCTCCCACCTCGAGCTGGAAGTGAAATGCGCCGGCCAGGACCAGCTTGCCTCTCTCACCGGCCTGCTCGTCTCCCAGGGCTGCTACGAAAAAAGCGTTGTGGACGCGCTCCTGCGCCCGGCAGAGAAGGATTCCTGCGTTCCGGACGACTTCTATGCCACCACCAACCGGCGCACGCAGGTCTTCCGGGACGGCGCGTGGCGGGACGTGGCGGAGATGCGCATGGACGGGGTCATCGTGGGCGGCAGCGCGGGGTTCCGATGCCGGCTCATCCGTGACGTGAAGGCGGGGGACAGGGTGGTCTGCACAAGCCGCTCCGTGCGCGTGTTCCCGCTTTTCCGGGAGCAGGATGCGGAGGAGTTCGGCTTCATGGCCAGCGACGTCTCCTCGGAAAGGAGCGTGGACGTCGCAGTCCGCCGGGTGGCGGATGAGCTTGCGCGGCAGAAGCGGGACGGGGGGCGGGTGATCGTGGTGGGCGGTCCCGTCGTCATCCACACCGGCGGCGGCCCCGCGCTGGCGTCCCTGATCCGGGAGGGTTATGTGGCCGGCCTCCTGGCCGGGAACGCGCTTGCCGTCCACGACATTGAAAGCTCGCTCTTCGGCACGTCCCTAGGCATCCACCTTGAAACGGGCAAGCCCGTCCATGAAGGCCACCGGAACCACATTCGCGCCATCAACACGATCTTCCGCCACGCCTCCATCAAGGCCGCCGTGGAGGCGGGTGCTGTCACCGGCGGCGTGATGTTCGAGTGCGTGAAGGCAGGCGTGCCTTTTCTCCTGGCCGGGTCCCTCCGCGATGACGGCCCGCTTCCGGAGACGGAGATGGACATGCTGCGGGCGCAGAAGGAGTACATGGCCATGGCGCGGGGAGCGTCCCTCGTGATCATGCTCTCCAGCATGCTGCACTCCATTGCCACGGGCAACATGATCCCCGCCTGGGTCAAGACGATATGCGTTGACATCAACCCCGCCGTCGTGACAAAACTTTCCGACAGAGGCTCCGGCCAGACCATCGGGATCGTCACGGATGTCGGCCTTTTCCTCAGATCCCTTGCGGAAAAACTCCAGAGGTAAGACGTCAATGGACACAGAAAACGCTCCCGCGCGCGGCCCATCGCAGGCGCGCGAGCTTCACCCCCTCGAAATCAAGGTCCTGCTCCACGCCCGTGAGGGCGCGGAGATAAGCCAGGCAAGCCTCATCTCCGAGCTTGCGTACAACACCGGCCAGGCCAACCAGGCCCTGAGCTGGCTGGCGGCAAAAGGATTCGCAGCGGAGAAGTCCCGCGCCACGCGCGTGCTCTACGAGATCACGGATTTCGGCAGGGAATGCCTGGACAAGGGCACGTACGAGGAGCGCATTGTCCGGCTGGTCTCCGCGGAAGGACCGCAAAGCCTGCCGGAGATCGCGCGCAAGCTTGGGCTGGACCCCAAGGACGTCGGCTCCGCCTTCGGCGGGCTCTCCAAGGAGAAAGTCCTGGCAATGGATGACCAGAAGCGCGCTGCGCTTGCAGCCGCAAAGGCGGACGGCTCGGCCGCCGCGGTGCGTGCTCTGCTTGCCAGGGCGGCGCAGGGCGGCGCGCTGGATGAGCATGCGCTTTCGCCGCAGGAAAAGGAGCTTGTCGCCTCTCTTGCAAAAAAGAGGGGTAGCTCCACAAGCCTCTTCCGCCTGGTGGAGCGGGAAGAGGTGACGTTCGTCGTCACGAAGGCCGGGGCGGAAGCCCGGCGTCAGCTTGAAAAGGCCGGCGCAACGGGAGAGGAGGTCGGGAGCCTGACCCCCGATATGCTGAAAACAGGCGCGTGGAAAAGCGCCCGGTTCAGGCGGTACAACATCGACGTTCCCCCTACGCGGGTGCTGCCCGGCAGGAGCAACCCCTACTGCGTGTTCCTGGAACGGCTGAAAGACAAGCTTTCCTCCCTGGGCTTTGAAGAGTTCGACGGCCCGCTTGTTGAAACGGAGTTCTGGAACGGAGACGCGCTTTTCATGCCGCAGTTCCACTCCGCCCGGGACATTCACGATGTCTACTATATGAAAGACCCCACGCACGCGCGGGAGATCGAGCAGCCGTGGCTGGACAACGTTGCAGCCACGCATGAGAACGGATGGAAGACGGGAAGCCGCGGCTGGGGCTACGGCTTCGACCGGGAGTTCACCCGCAGGCTCATCCTCCGCAGCCAGGGCACCGTGCTCTCCGCCAAGACGCTGACCCGCGCAAAGGTGCCGGGGAAGTACTTCGGCGTGGTGCGCTGCTTCCGCTATGACCGCGTGGACGCCACGCACCTGGCGGACTTCTACCAGACGGAGGGAATCGTCCTTGGGGAAGAGGTCAACCTCCGCACGCTCCTGGGGCTCCTGAAGATGTTTGCGGAGGAAGTGGCCATGGCAAAGGAAGTGAAATACGTGCCCGGCTTCTTCCCGTTCACCGAGCCGTCCGTGGAAGTGCACATCAAGCACCCCACGCTTGGCTGGTTCGAGCTGGGAGGATCGGGAATCTTCCGGCCCGAGGTGACCGAGCCGCTGGGAGTCAAGGTTCCCGTGCTTGCCTGGGGGCTGGGGATCGACCGGATGGCCATGACATCCATGGGCATCCATGACATCCGCGACCTGTTCTCCAGCTCCCTGGAGGATGTCCGCACCCGGAGGATGGGCTGATACCATGCCGAAAATCGACGTCAATGAGAAGCTTTTTTTCGACACCCTGGGGAAAAAGTTCACCCGGGAAAAGCTCGCCGACCTTCTGACCGCGGCCAAGGCGGAGATCGATGACTGGCCGGACGGAGAGGGAGTGCTCCGCATCGAGCTGAACGACACCAACCGGCCGGACCTCTGGTCCACAATGGGGCTGGCGCGGCAGCTCTCCCTCTACCTGGGAGGAAAGGTCCCTGTCTATCCCTTCTTTTCCCGCGACGGAAAGGTCCAGAAGGCGGACACCCGGCGCGTCGTGGTGGACGCGGGCCTCAAGGGAATCCGGCCGTACATCGCATCCTTTGTCGCGGAGGGAAAGGAAGTTACCGACGCGTTGCTCCGAGAGATCATCCAGTCCCAGGAGAAGCTCTGCGGCAATTTCGGCAGGAAGCGCAAGACCATAGCCATGGGCGTCTCCCGGGCGGACCTCATTACCTGGCCGGTGCACTACAGCGCCGCGGACCCTGACTCAACGCGGTTCACTCCGCTGGACTTCCAGAAGCCGCTTTCCATGCGGGAAATCCTCTCCCAGCATCCCAAGGGGAAGGAATACGGCCCCATCGTGGCCGCGTTCCCGAAGTTCCCGCTGCTCTCCGACGGGAAAGGGGAAGTCCTCACGTTCCCGCCCGTCATCAACTCCGCTCTCATTGGCGGCGTGCGCGTCGGAGACAACAGGCTTTTCATTGACCTGACCGGCCCGGACCTGGACACCATCCTCACCGCCGCCGCCGTGACCGCGTGCGACTTCGCCGACATGGGCTTCACCGTGCTGCCGGTGGCCGTGGAGTATCCTTTCGACACCCCGTACGGCCGCACCATTGTCACGCCGTTCTATTTCCAGAAGACCACCACGGTGGAGATCAAGGACGCGGAGAAGCGCCTTGGCCAGACGTTCTCTCCGGCAGAGGCTGCCGGTCACGTCCGCAAGATGGGCAGCTCCGTGACGGTGGAGGGGAACACGCTGGTGGTCTCTCCGCCGGAATACCGCAATGATTTTCTTCACGCCGTGGACGTCATAGAGGAGATCATGATCGGGCGGGGGATGGAATCCTTTGCGCCGGTGATGCCGCGGGATTTCACCGTGGGACGGGTCTCCGCGGCGGAATGGTACGCCCGGAGCGTGCGGGAAACGATGATCGGCCTTGGGTACCAGGAGATGATCTACGGGTACCTGGGCTCCCAACGGGATTTCGTGGACAGGATGATGGTCGACGCGCGGGAGGTCATCGAGATCGCCAATCCGATGACGGAGAGCATCGACATCGTGCGCAACTCCATCCTCCCCAACCTGCTTGCCTCGGAGGCGGTCTCCGCGCACGCCGCCTATCCTCACCGCATCTTCGAGGTCGGAAAGATCGTCCTGCGGGACGCCGCGGAAAACTACGGGTCGCGGACGCACAACGCGCTGGCGTTCCTGGTGGCGGACCGGGAGACCGGCTTCAACGAGGTGGACGCGCACCTCCTGGCGCTCTTCTATTATCTTTCCCGGGAGCCGCAGCTCTCCGCCTTGGAGGACCCCCGGTTCATCCCCGGCAGGGCCGCGGAAGTGCGCGTGAAAGGAAAGAGAGTCGGAGTGCTGGGAGAGATCCATCCGCAGGTCCTGGAGAACTGGGGCATCCAGATGCCGTGCGCCGCCGTGGAGCTTTCCCTGGACCTGATGCGGGAGGAATAGACATGGACGTGAACGTCAGCTCGGTGACCGTCACCTTCCCCGAGGGCGCCAACATCATCGTGGGGCAATCGCACTTCATCAAGACGGCGGAGGATATCGCGGAGATCATGAGCTCCTCCGTCCCCGGGGCGAAGTACGGCCTGGCTTTCTGCGAGGCGTCCGGCCCGTGTCTTGTGAGGACAGAGGGGAACGAACAGACGCTGGTCTCGGAGGCGGTCAAGGCGGCCACCGCCGTGGGAGCCGGCCACGCGTTCTTTCTCATCATCAAGGACTCGTACCCCATCAACGTCCTCAACCAGATCAAGTCCTGCCAGGAGGTGTGCCGCATCTTCTGCGCAACGGCCAACCCGCTGCAGGTCCTGGTCGGCGCCACCGACCAGGGCAGAGGAATCCTGGGAGTCATCGACGGGTTTTCCCCGAAGGGCGTTGAGAAGGACAAGGACAAGGCAGAGCGACGGTCCATGCTCCGGCGGTTCGGATACAAGTTTTGAGAGGGGTCATCATGAAGCGGTTCCCTTTCATCATTGGCATTCTTGGCCTTCTTGCTGGCTGCGCAAGCGGCCCCATGGTCAAAGTCCAGCCTTCCGTCAGCGTGCGG
>Ga0335078_10014269_pt1 | contig 11788 bp, 10 predicted proteins | sample Lox_Sample_32_FD_206711 | JGI IMG/M metagenome (GOLD analysis project Ga0335078, IMG submission 206711) | Soil microbial communities from Loxahatchee National Wildlife Refuge, Florida, United States - Lox_Sample_3.2 | ecosystem: Environmental > Terrestrial > Soil > Wetlands | place: USA...
GACGCCCGCGAATGCGTACTGCGCGAGCGACACCTGGCCCGCGTAGCCGGTCACGACCACCAGCGATAGCGCGACGATCGCGGAGGTCGCGGTCACCACCTCGGCGTCGGCCCACAGGTTGGTCGAGAGAGCGATGGCGACCGAGACCCCGGCGATCACGGCGACCAGCACCCGCGGCCGCACGCGACCGCTACCGACCGCCGGCAACCGGTCGAGTACGAAGCTCCGGAGCGGCAGCGACTTGCCGCGCACCACCAGCACCGCGACGATGACCAAGAACGGGAACGCCGTCGCCCACCCGGCAGCCGACACATAACGAGTCAGCTCTGACTGGCCAATCCCGATGGCGAGCCCGCCGAGCAGCGCGAGCATGAACGACGAGAACCCCCCGACGAGCGCTCCCGCCAGCGCCGGGTACAGCAGTAAGCTCAGCTGCGTCACCGACAGGCCCGTGATCGGGATGATCAGAATCCCGGCGAGGCCGGCCAGCGCCGACCCGAGCGCCCAGTTGATCGTGGCCACCAGCTCCGGAGAGCGTCCAAGGCTGCTCGCCGCGAGGTAGTTCTCGGCGACGGCGCTCGTAACGACACCGAAGGTCGTAAAGCGGTACACGGCCCACAGGACGACGGTCAGCCCGACGGCGATCGCGAACAGCCACAGCTGCTCGGCCGGCACGCTGCCGCCAAGGATGCGGACGTTCGCGGTGCTGAACAGCGGCGACGCGAACGAGATGCTGTCCGCGCCGTAGATCAGTGTCGCGGCACCCTGGATCGCGGTCAGCAACCCGAGCGTCGCCACCAGGCGAATCAACGGCGACGCGCCACGCAGGGGCCGCATCACCACGTTGTGGACCAGCGCGCCGAGCAGCGCTGTGGCGGCAAGGCCGGCGGCGATCGCCGGCACCGTCGCCCAGCCGTCGTGGTTCAGCTCGTTGTACATGTAGGCACCGACGATCGCCATCCCCGCCTGCGCGAAGTTGACGATCCCGGAGCCCCGGTAGACGAGCACGATGCCCAGCGCGGCCAGGGCGTAGGTGGCACCTACGCCGAGGCCGAGCAGGACCATGTCGAACCAACCGCCCATCGCTATCAGTCGCTCGAGATTGCTCCGGCGGCCGTCGTCACGACGCGAACGGGTTCGTGAACTGGCCGTCCTTGACCGGCCATAGCTGGCCGTTACGCACGACCTCGAACACGACGGACGGGTTGGCGACGCAACCGTCGCCGGGGAGCCCGGTGAAGGGCTTCTTCGGATCCTTCGACATCGGCGGGAAGATGCCGCCGGTGCTCAGGTTCGTGAAGCTGCTGAACGCCTTGAGCACGCTCGCGCGATCGATCGTCGACAGCTTGGACGCCATCTGCTGGAGCGCGTACACCGCGGCCCAGGCACCGATCGAGGAGTCGTCCTTCGCCGCAGAGGACGCGTACTTGGCCATGTCGGCGTTGAACAGCTTGATGCCGGGCGCGCTCGAGGTCGGTGGCTCCTGGAAACCGACCGCGAGGACCCCGTTCCCCTTGCTGCCGAGGAACTTGGCCACCGACGGCAGCCAACCCGAGGCCGCGATCGCGACCTTGGCGTTCGGACCGGCGCTCTGCACCGCGGCGACGAGGGGGCCGCTCGTCGCGCCCGGCGCGAACGCCACTACGCCGTCCGTCCCGCCCGCCAGGCCGGTGCCGGCAACCGGACCGAACGAGGTCGTCGTCGAGGGATAGCCGGCCAGCGCCCCGAGCTTGACGCCCGCCTTCTGGACGCCGAGCTTGAACGTCGTCACCAGCAGCTTGCTCGCCGCACCGTAGTCGTTCGGATAGATCAGCGACTGGACGTTCGCCCCCTGCTGCTTGAGCAACTGGGGCAGCGCGACGAAGCCGCCGGCGACCGCCGGGGTGAAGCAGGTTGCGACCGGGCTGTCGCCGATCGCCGGGCTGGTGGGAACCGGCCCGATGCTGGCGACGCCGGCCTTCTGCAAGATCGGGTATATGCCCGCGGTTTCGGGGCCGATCGATCCGACGAGCGCGACAACGCCCTGCGAGATCTCCGAGTTCGCGCAACTGACCGCGTCGTTGGGGTCGGCGTGGTCGTTGCAGTTGATTAGCTGGAGCTTGTGACCGTTGATCCCGCCCGCGGCATTGATCGAGTCGACTCGCGCCTGCGCGGCCGAGGTCGCCTCGGGCGCGATGCCCGCCGGGAGCGACGAGCTGTCGGCTTCGATGGCCCCGATCTTGATCGGCGCCCCGCCGCTGTTGGTCGACGCCGCCGGCGTTGCGGTGGCGGCCGCCGACGTGGAACTGCTGGATGTGCTGCCGCATGCCGCGAGCGCGATCGACAGGACCGCGGCCGCGATAGCCGCGGTCGGCCTCAGTGACTTCACGTCTCTCCTCCTCTAGGGGGTCACCCTACCTTGGAGCGACTGTATGAATCACGGTCTCATAGGTCAAATACGCATATATGTGCCGCTACATAGCCGTAGGACTATTGCCGACCACCCTTCGCCGCGCGGCTGCTCCGTCGGGTGCCCCGGCGGCGGCGAGAATGGCTCGCAGGTCGTCCTCGGACGCCGCGCGCACGTTGTTCAGCGCGAACGGATGCCGTGCCGCGGCGGCCACCATGCGCCCCACCTCCTCGACGTCGATCTCGCCGTCGTCGAAGCGAGCGTCGAAGCCGACCGCTTCGTATAACGGCTCGAGACGAACGACGGCCGCGACCGCCTCGGGGCGCAGCACGGACCGATTGAACGCCGCGACGTGTGGCAGCAGCACACCGTTCTGTCGGCCGTGCGGCACGCGCACGGTGCCCGCGGACGACAGTGCGTGGACGAGACCCAGCTCGGCGCTTCCGCAGGCGAGGTTGGCCATCGCACTTGCCTCCAGCAGCAGCTGCAGCTCGGGCGTATCGCGTCGATCGAGCGCGCGCGGAAGCGTGTCGCAGATGTGCCCCGCGGCCGTGAGGGCGAGGGCGTCGGTGAAAGTGGTGGCGCCGCGCGCCCACAGCGCCTCGATCGCGTGGCTCAGGGCATCGAGCGCAGCCTCGACCATCGGACGGCGCGGGAGTGGGCGCAGCAACTCGCCGTCGAGCAGCGCCACCCGCGGTGCGTTGCCGGCGCCGCGGACGATCACCACCTCCTCCGCGCTCGCGTCGTGGAGCACCAGCGCGTTGGAGACCTCACTGCCGGATCCCGCGGTCGTGGGGATCGCTATGCAGGGGGCCGGCGGTGAGCCGGCGCGATCGCGTCCGGCGTAAGCGCGAATCGGCTCGGAGTTGCGGAGCCGGAGTGCCACCGCCTTGCCCATGCACAGCGCGCTGCCGCCGCCGAGCGCCGCCCCGGAGTCGGCGCCGCGCGCGGTCGCTTGCTCGACCGCGTGCTCGACGTCGTCGACGCTTGGGTCGGGGTCGACCAGTGGACACAGCATGACCTCGACGCCTTCCAACTGCTCCTGGACACGGTCGAGCAGGCCGGCGTGCGCCACCCCACGGTCGCAGACGACCGCGACCACGCCGGCACAGCGTTGTAGCTCCTCGCCGAGCTGCTGCACCGCTCCTAGGCCCGCGACGATCCGGGTTGGCGCCGTAAACGTCCTGATCGTCGACGGCATCTCGGGCTTCGGTCAACCGGAGACGGGCACCTGATGTTCGGAGAGCACCCGGTCCAGCTTGGCGCGCAGCTCTGGCCCGGCCGGCACGAGCGGCAGGCGGACCTCGCCGGACGCGACCCCGCACCGCTGCATCATGTACTTGAGCGGGACAGGGTTGGTATCGAGGAAGATCGCCCGGTTGATGCCGTAAAGCTGGCGGTGCAGCGCCACCGCGGTCGCGTGGTCGCCCTCGATGACCGCCGCGCACAGTGCCTTTACCTGCTCGGGAAACAGGTTCGCCACCGCGCTCATCACACCGGCGCCGCCCAGCGCGAGCATCGGATACGTGTAGCTCTCCAGGCCGCAGAACACGCGGAAGTCGTCGCCGATCGCGGCCAGCAGCTCCGTGACGAAATCGAGGTCAGGCGAAGCGTGCTTGAGGCCGGCGAGGTTCGGGGCCCGTTCAGCGATCCGCGTCACCGCGGCGACCGTGATCGCCACCGCGGCCCGGCCGGGAATGTTGTAGATCAGCAGTGGGATGCCGTCGGCGACGGCTGCGGTCTGGCAAAAGTGCTCGACCAGACCCGCCTCGCTTGGCCGCACGAACGCGGGGCATACCACGAGCACCGCGTCCGCGCCTGCCGCCACGGCTTCGCGGGTCAGCTCGAGCGTGTCTGCATGGTTGGCGCTTCCGGTCGAAGCGATGACCGGAAGACGACCGTTGGCCGCCTCACGCGCCCGGCGCACGAGCTCGAGCCGCTCGGCCTGGCTGAGACTGGTCGGCTCGCCGGTCGTGCCGGTCACCACCACCGCGTCGCTGCCAGCTCGCGCCTGGCGGTCGACCAGCGCCTCGAACGCGTCGTAGTCGACCGCCCCATCGCGAAACGGGGTGATGCGGGGCGTCGCCGAGCCGCGCAGCCAGTCTGGGCCGCTCACGTTTGCGCGACGAGCTCGTCGCGGTTCGTCTCAAACCCCTCGGTTACCCCGAGCGCCTCGGTGCGTCCCTTCAGGTTCTCGATCCACAGCAGGCTGCCGACTGCGATCTGGAGCGGCGAGTCCTGGATCGTGAGTTCGTAAACGTCCTCGACGTTCTCGTGCGAGGCGTGTCCGTGGATCATCCAACCGGGCGCAGTCAGCATCAGATCGCCGGCCTCCCACTCATAGTGATCGCCCCCGACGATGCTCCATCCCTTGCCGGCGAAGATGTAGTTGACCGCCGCCGAGGTGTGACGGTGGGGAACGTCGACGATCCCTGCCGGGCGCACGGTAATCGTCGCGAAGAACGTCGCGGTCGTCCCCTGGGAGCGGCCGGTGGTGCGGTCGTACATCAGGCAAAGGCGCCGGCCCTTGTACTCCTGCCCCAACGACTTCAACTTCTCGAGGCGGGTGCGGAGCTCCTGCCACGGCCAGTGCAGCGCGATCTGGTAGGGCGGCTCGGGCGAGATCAGCTGCTCGTAGGTGAGCAGCGCGGCCCCGTCGCCGCCGATCGTCTCGCCTCGCTCGCTCTGCTCCCGCTCCTTGCTCGGGTCGCCCAGCGGCTGGTTGGGATCCAGATCCCCGGTCGCCTCGACGACGTGCACGCCCAGCAGGTCGAGCAGCCCGCTGTTGGAGTAGCTGAGACGGACCTGTACCTCATCGGTCTCGTTGATGTGCTGGTGGATCGCCCACGGCGGGGTGCTGAAGGTGTCGTACTGGCCCCATTCAATCGTGCGCCCACCGATGATGGACCGGCCACTGCCGCGGATCCCGAAGTTGACGACCGAGCTGTTGTGGCGGTGTGGCTGCGTTCGCTCCCCTGGAAGCAGCACGTTGATCGAGACCGAGACCGCCGGGTACAGGCTCATGCTGGCCGTCAGCGCCGGGTGCACGATCGTCGTACGCCGCGATCCGCGAAACGGGGCCTCGCTCAGGCGCTGGATCTCCGCCTCGATCTCGGCGCCCTTCACGATCAGCGGCTTCAGCGGCCGGTACTCGGCGTTCGGCCTCCCCGAGCGATCGATCAGCACCGCCGGATCTGGCTGCCCGTCAGGGAACTCGAAGCGCATGGCTTGATTGGACATGGACTTCCTCCTCAGATATGCGTTGCCGTGGGTGAGAGCATGTGCGGCGCGGTCCGCTTCAGCAGCTCAACGCCGAGCGCGACGTCGGCCAGCCCGACGCCGAGGGACTTGAACAGCGTGATCTCGGCGGGACCGCGGACGGGATGCGTCTCGCCCGCCTGGCGGGCGAGCGAGACCTCACCCGCCACCTGCGCAAGCGAGCAAACGCTCGCCATCTCGAGCAGGCCGGCTCGTTCCGCGGCCAGCAGCTCACCGGCGTCGGAGGCGGCCTGCTCGAGCGAGTCGACGACGATCCGATCGGCCAGCGCCACCACGTCGGTATCGAGCTCGCGGCGCGTCGGGACGATGCTGCCCATCGCGTTGATGTGGGTGCCGCGCGCGACGCCGGCGCCGTGCAAGACGGGCTCGACCGCGCGCGTGATCGTCGTGATCACGTCGGCTCCGGCGGCCGCCTCGTCGGCGTCGGCGAACTCCTCTACCGCGATGTTCAGCTCCTGTTCGATCGCCGCCGCGAGCCGCGCTCGCCGCGCCGTGTCGCGGCCGAAGCAGCGGATCTCCTGAAGGTCGCGAACGCTCGCGACCGCACGTGCCTGGCTGAGCGCCTGGCGCCCGGTTCCCAGAAGGGCAAGCGCGCTCGCGTCAGGGCGTGCCAGCAACTTCGTCGCCAACCCGGCGACCGCGGCCGTCCGCAGCTGCCCGAAGGCGAACGCTTCGATGAGGGCCAACACTCGCCCGTCGGCGCACGAGAACAGGATCAGCAGCGGCTTCGCCCCGTTCGGCGTGTACAGCCACGTCTTCGTCCCGGCCACCTCACCGAGCCGCCCACCGACCGCGTGCAGGATGTTCTCGCCGTCCTCCAGATGCGTGCGTGGCATCGTGCCCGCGGCGCCCTTGCTCTGCTCGTCGAATGCAGCCTCGAGCACATCGATTGCCAGCGGCAGGTCGACCGCCTCGCTCACCTGGCCGGCGCCGATGAAGCGCGGCTCAGGCATCCGCGCCCGCGGGCTGGGCGAAGGGGGAATCGACCGGCGGCAGCAGACCGAACGCGTTGCTGATCGCGGCGTGGGCGAGATAGCGCCCGGCGAGCAACGCACAGCCGACGGCGATCTCCTCGTCCGTGCTCTCCGCCAGTTCCGAAAGCGCGTCCGCCGCGGTCTGGCCAAGGCTGTCCACCATCTCGCGCGCGAGGCGCGCCGCGGCTTTCTCGGCGCTGTCGAGTCCGGCGGCGGCCTCCGCCTCCCCTCGCGTCAGCGCGCGGGCGGTGACGGCGTCCATGCCCAGTTTCAGCGCCAGCCGCTCGTGCTGCACTCGCTCATACGCGTTGCCTGCCCGCGCCGCAACCGTCAGCGCCACCACCTCGGTCAGGCGCCAGGGCAGCGCGTCCTTGAGGGCCTCGGTGAAGCGGTAGAAGTGGGCCAGCACCTCCGGCTGATGACCGGCGACCGAGTAGAACTCCCCCAGGTAGCCGAGACGCTCTACCCGGGGGGCGAGCAGCGCCCGCAGGTCCGGGGTCAACTGGTCAAACGACAGACGGGTTAGCTCCGACTCGGACACCCGCCGAGCCTAGGTACGGCAACCCATAACCGCAAATAGCTTCTAACGGCGCGAAAAATACCTACTCGGCTATGAGTTATTGCCCAACGTCGATGTGGAGGCGAGGCGTGCGGGGCATCGCGCCCAGCTCAAGCCCAACGTGCTCGCGGACGAACCCGAGCAGGTGCTCTTGCAGAGGCGAGAGTCGCTTGCGCCGTCGCCGCACCAAGTGAATCGGGACGTCGAGGTGAGTACCGATGATCTGCACCTCTCGTAGGAGCCCGGCATCGAGCTCGTCGCGCACCGCGCTGCGGAACAGCACCGTAGCGCCGAGCCCTTGCCGAGCGGCGCGCTTCATCGCCTCCGGATGGCCGAGCTCGATCACAACCTCGAGGCCGTCGAGTCCCGCCCGGCGGAGCTGACCGTCGACCAGTTCGCGCCGGACGTGGTCCCGGGGTGAGGCGATGTACGGGATCGTCCGGGCAGCCTCGATGCTGATCCGATCGCCCGCCAGTTCCGAGTCGGGCGCGACGACGAGCACGAGCTCCTCCCGGCCGAGGATCTCAGCATCGAACAGTCCTGCCTCGGGCAGCTGATCGGCCAATATCACCGCGAAGTCGGCGACTCCGGTGGCGGTCGCCTCGAGCGCGTGTTCGGGGTCGGTGACCGTCAGCGACACCGCCGCCAGTGGCCGGTCGCGCCGGAACTCGCTCAGGATCGGCGGCAGCAGATAGCTGCCGATCGACATGCTCGCGGCGATCGACACCGCCCCGGTGGAGCCATCGCCGAGCCCGCCCAGCTCGCGCTCGAGCTCACGCGCGCGGGTCAGCGTCTCCCGCGCCCAGTGGTACACGGCGTCGCCCGCCGGCGTGAGCCGCGTCTGTCGGCCGTTGCGCTCGAACAGCTGCGTACCCAGCCGCTCCTCGAGCGAGCGGATGTGGGCGGTGACGACCGGCTGGGCGACATACAGCATCTCGGCGGCGCGCCCGACGCCACCTGATTCCACCACCTGGCAGAAGACGCTGAGCTTGTGCAGTGTGAACCTGAGATCGAACGCCATCGAGCTCCCTCCCTCGGCCGCCCATCCTAGACGGCCGGGCGCGGCGGCCCAACCCGTCGCCTGCTCAGCCCAGGAGAACGTTGACGTTCTTGACTTGCGTGTAGGAGAGCAGCTCCTCGAGGTCCTCTTCGCGCCCGATGCCCGAGTCCTTGAATCCCCCAAACGGCGTGCCGGTGAAGTGGCGCGAGCTGTCGTTGACCCAGACGTAGCCCGCCTCGACGTCGCGGGCGAAGCGATGCGCGGTCCTCAGGTCGCTGGTGAAGACGCTCGCGGTGAGCCCAAAGCGAACGCTGTTGGCGATCTCGAGGGCGTGGTCGTAGTCGCGGAACGTCATGACCGCCAGCACGGGGCCGAAGATCTCCTCCTGGGCGAGACGACCGCCCGGCTCGACGTCGTCGAACAGCGTGGGCCGGATGAAGTTACCGCCGGCGAGCTCAGGGTCATCGGGCGGACCGCCACCCGCGAGCAGCTTCGCTCCCTCGCCGTGCCCGATCTCGATGTACTTGCGCACCTTGTCCAGCTGCTGCACGTTCACGATCGCGCCCGTGTCTGTGTCCTCGCGGTCGGGCATGCCGCTACGCAGCCCCTCCATACGCTCGGCGAGCTCGTCGACGAGCTCCTCGTGGATCGCCTCGTTCACGATCAGCCTGGACGTCGATCCGCACGACTGGCCCTGCCACGTGAAGTTCATCCCGCGCAGCGCGCCTGCGACCGCCGACTCGAGATCGGCGTCCTCGAACACGACGATCGGGTTCTTCCCGCCGAGCTCAAGGGTCACGGTCTTCACCGCGACCTCGGCCGCCCTACGCTGGATCGCCCGCCCGGTATCGGCATGGCCGGTGAACGCGATACGGCGCACACCGGGATGCGCGACGAGCGCGTCGCCCGCCTCGGAACCGAAGCCGGTGATGACGTTGACGACGCCCGGCGGGAAGATCTCGCGCAGATCATCGACCAGCGCGAGGATCGACAGCGACGTGTGCTCGCTCGGCTTGACGATCACCGTATTCCCCGCGACGAGTGGCGCGGCGATCTTGGCAGTCGCGAACATCAACGGGTGGTTGAACGGGACGATTCGGCCGACCACGCCCCAGGGCTGTCGCAACGTGTAGTCGAGGCGGTCGTGTGCCACCGGAATCGTCTCGCCCCGCACGCTAAGGGACAGATTCGCCTGGTAACGGATCCATTCGGCCGCGATCCGACTGTCGTTGCGCATCTCCTTGATCGGACTGCCGTTGTCGGCGACATCGATCGCGGCAAGCTCCTCGCCGCGTGCTTCGATCGTGTTGGCCAGACGGTAGAGAGCCTTCGCGCGCACTCCCGGCGGGGAGGCGGCCCACTCAGGAAGTGCCCGTTCGCCGGCTCGTACGGCAGCGTCCACGTCGGTGGCGTCGCAACGGGGGAACCGCGCGATCACCTCGCCGGTCGCGGGATTGATCGACTCGATCAGCGCGCCGCTCGCGCTGTTCGAGCGCTCGCCGGCGATCAGCGTCGGCAGGGGGTCGGTTCCGATGACGGTGTCGATCGCCACGGAACGAAGCATTCTCGCTGCAACCGTGGATCGCAAATAGCTATGCCGGTCGCGATCGATACCGAGATACGTATCAGAGCGCCAGCCTTAGTGGTCGCTCCAGCGGTCCCCGTATCGTCATCGGGAACACGGCGTTGTCAGCCCCGTACAGCGGGAGCCCGTCCTTGGACCCGTGGTTGCTTCGGCTGAGCACAGTCGTGGCGGGCAGGCGCAACTCGGGGTCGCGGCCGCGCATACGGTTCATTCAACAAGCGTCTGTCGTGCTCCGACCCGCGCCCCCGTTCTTGGCTTGCGACGAGCAACTCGCCGGAGCGATAAAAGGCTCGGACTGCGCGGCGCGCATGCGGTCGTCGTCTCCGGTCGGCCTCCTGACGGGATCGCGCTGTGCTGGTCTCACGGGATCGTACGAGGTGCCGTCAGCGCAGCGGCGTAGATCCTCTGATCGCCGTCGGGGCGCGATACCGTGCGCTCGTAGCTCAGCCCGATCTTCTCGGCTACGCGCTGCGAGGGCTTGTTGAGCGGATTGATGATCGCGATAAGCCGTCTCACGTCGCGAGTGATCGCCAAGCCCTTCGCGGCGAGCGCGGCTTCGGTCGCGAGCCCCTGGTTTTGAAAGTCGGTGCGGACGTGATAGCCGACCTCGACATCGCGATCGCCTTCGACCTCCTGGATCGTTAGGCCGCAGTCGCCCACAAACTGACCATCAAGCGTCTCGATGATCCACAAGCCGAATCCGAGATCGCGATAGTTCGCCCGGTTCCAATCGATCCACCGCGCGCCTCTGCCCGCGTCTTGGGACGCGGGTAGTACCGCATAACACGGGGATCCCCGAGCAGATCGGCCATCGCGTCGAGATCCCGATCGACCATCTCCCGAAACCTCAACCGATCGGTGTGCAGTTCCACACCATGATCGTCGCAGCCAACCAAAGACCGAGGCTCCCGCGTTCGCGAATTGGAGCAGCCTCGTCGAAGGCCGACAGCGGCCGGGGCTGACTGGCTTGACGTCTTCTGGGCGACCGTGTGTTATTGCGAAATGCCCGACGACTTCATCCGGCAATGGGGCGATCCCACGCTCTATGAGCCCGCCGGCCAGGTCACCGTGTTCGACGAGCTGCTGCGGGCTCGAGCCGCGCGACTGTGTCGGACGCTGGAGCTGGCCGATGGCGCTGGACTGGCCGCTACTGAAGTCGGATGGCTGCGGCGCCTGTTCGCATTCCGGTTGAGTCGCGAGCGTCCAGCCGACGTACTCGTCAACCCGCGCGTCGTGTGGCGCTCTGACCACGTCGAGACGTTCCTCGAGGGGTGCCTGAGCTTCAGCACAGTGGCCGTCCCGGTACGCCGGCCCTTCGCCGTTCGCATCACGGGCTTTGACATCTACGGCAATCCGATCCAATTGGCGTGCGAGGACTTCTCTGCCTCGCTGATGCAGCACGAGATCGACCACCTCGACGGAATACTCACGCTGCACCGCGCACATCCGCTCGCGCGCCAGGCCGCAATCGCAGCGCTGCTCTCAAGCACGACCGAAGATCCTCGCCGAGCTGCCTGACGGCAGTAGGCCCACTCGGTTCAGGCCGCGTTCGATGGGAAGCCGCCTCTCACTCTTAACAACCGCAGCGGTGCGCCGCACGCCAGAAGCCTCTGGGGGTGGCACGCTCAGTCGACCCAGCAAGGGCTAGTAGTCCAAATGCAGCCTCCTTTCGCCTCGCCACGGGCACCTGTCAATGGCCATCGGTTACTCCCCACTGGTGGCCACTTAATCCCCGCTCGTGGCCATCGTCTCTCCCCGCTGGTGGCCATCGAATCTCCCCACCCGTGGCCAGCGTTTCCCCCAGCAGGGAGTTGGGTCCGCTTTCCAGGTGAGGGGCTTCACCCCCTTGCCCGCGGTCGCTTGCGCGAGCCGGTAGCTGTCCTGGCCGTCGGTGGAGAGTCCAGTCGCAGCGCTTGCCGGAGGATGTACTACAATGCATTGCATCTTATTGCATTAGGCCCTCCCATGGGAAGATCAACGACCAGCATCCGTCTCGACGCCG